>Ga0209121_10001569_pt1 | contig 23930 bp, 21 predicted proteins | sample Cruoilmetagenom3_FD_187292 | JGI IMG/M metagenome (GOLD analysis project Ga0209121, IMG submission 187292) | Oil polluted marine microbial communities from Coal Oil Point, Santa Barbara, California, USA - Sample 3 (SPAdes) (version 2) | ecosystem: Environmental > Aquatic > Marine > Oil seeps ... | reverse complement strand
ACATAGCTTCTTCTGCTTGGATCAAAGAAGATAATACGTTCTCACGCTTGGCGGTCAGTTTTACACCGTTTTCAGTACAAATTTCTTTTGCTTTTTCTAACGTTAGTTTTAATTCTTTAGTCAAAACTCGACGCCTTTTTTAATTACCCATAAAGCTATAATACAAAAGGCTAGTGTTAATTTCAGTATAAAAGCAAGAATTAATGAAAAAATACTCTAAACTAGTATAGTCATGGCAGTAAGCCACCTATTTCGCTTCCTATATAGAATATTAATGCACACACTAAAACATTTTAAAAATGAAAAGATGGTGATTACGAACAAGAAGCAGATTAATTACCTTTTGAGGAAAGGGTTCCCATATGATTTAATTAAAACCTTTGCACAGAATGAGTATGAAGAGTAAGAAGAATTGGATATGGCCTAAAAAGAAGATAGAGATTAACCATCTTGTTCAATATATCTTAGAACTAAGGGGTGTTGATAACGAGGAGGAGTTCCTAAAACCTGATTTAAAGAGTATTGCAGACTTTTATTCTTTGTATGATAGTAAGAATGGTGCAAAAGCTATCATTAATGCTGTAAAGAAAAAAAAGAAAATCGTAATACATGGTGACTATGACGCAGATGGTATATGCGCAACAAGTATACTTTGGGAGTTTTTGTACAAAGATTTAGCAAAGTTTTTAGATATTAGGATTGATGTATTGCCATATATTCCCAGTAGAGTAGACCAAGGATATGGTTTGACAGAATCCTCAGTAGAGGATTGTATAAATCTGGGGGCAGAGATGATAATCAGTGTAGATTGTGGGGTAAGAGATAAAGAATTAATAAATAAATACATTAAGAAGAAACTTACATTTGTAATTACAGACCATCACCAACCTCCTGAAGATATCCTTGAAGATTTGTCATACCCATTAGTTCATCAACGCTATCCAAAACATGCATATTCTGATGTAGAAGTTTGTGGTGCATATGTTGTCTTTCTTCTCATTCAAGCTATTAAATCAGAAGTTGGTATGGATATGGAAATCACTCCAGAAACAAAAGGCTTAGACTTGGTTGCATTAGCAACAGTAACTGACATTATGGAATTAAAGTTAGAAAACAGAATAGTTGTTAAATATGGGTTAGAGCAAATAAAAAAAAGGAAAAGGAAAGGATTGAATGCATTAATTGAGAAAGCCCAAGTAGATATTACCAAACTGGATACATATCACCTAGGATTTGTCATTGGTCCTCGTATTAATGCTGCCGGAAGGATAGGGACTGCTATAGATTCAGTTAAACTACTTGTGAGTAATAATTCCAAAACTTGTAATGAACTTTCTTCCAAATTAAATAACCTTAATTTTGAGAGACAGAAGATGACGGGAGAAGCATTGAGTGAAGCAAAAGAGATTGTTGATGATTCTCAAAATGTAATTTGTATACTTGGTAGTAATTGGCATGAGGGAATTGTTGGTTTAATTGCAGGGAAACTTAATGTTGAGTTTAACAAGCCTGTTTTAGTGGCAACAGACAGTAATGGAGAGATTAAAGGTTCTGCTAGGAGTATAAAAGGTTTTAATGTAACAGATGCTTTAGAAAAATGTCAAAAATATTTAGAGAGGTTTGGTGGTCATGAAATGGCAGGAGGTTTTACTGTAAAGAATGGAGAATGGGATAAGTTTAAACAGTGTATTACTAAATTTGCAAACAAAGAAATTAGTAAAGATATGTTGATACCAATATTAAATATAGACCTATTCCTTTCCAGTAATGATGTTTCGTTAGAGTTAGTAAATATCCTAAAACAGTTAGAGCCGTTTGGGTATGGTAATCGTAAACCAGTGATAGGTTTAAAAGATTTAGTTGTTATCGGAAAACAGGTAATGGGTAAAATGCAGAACCATATGAAACTTATCTGTAAAGGTGATAGAGAAGAGCTAATCACAATTGTAATGTTTAGGTGTGAGGAGGATATCCAGGAGATAAATGTAGATGATGTTATAGATATTGTAGGAAGTATAGGTGTAAATAGTTGGAATGGAAATGATAGCATCCAGATTATAGCTAAGGAGTGGAAGAATAGTGTATAGTTAGTTAAAGAAATAATAGTTTTTTAATTTTTAACAGAAAACAGATGGAAAGAACATATATAGGTGAACTTAAAGATCATATAGGGGAAGAGGTAAGAATAAGGGGTAGAGTAGACACTATTAGAGACCAGGGTAAGATTCTCTTTATAATGGTTAGAGATAAATCAGGAATAGTACAGAGTATAGCGTGGTATAGTGATAAGAAAGTTTTTAAAATGGCTAAGACATTAACTAACGAATCTGTAATAGATATTACTGGTGAAGTAAAGGAAGCTAAGCAAGTAGAATGTGGATATGAAGTAGGTATTAAAGAATTAAAGATAGATTCTTTGGCAAAAACACCACTTCCAATAGCTATCGAAGAACCATATACTGAAAATATATCAGCATTAGATAAAAGAATAGACTACAGATGGATAGATCTTAGAAGTCAGAAGAACAGTTTAATGATGGATATATCAACATTAATTGGACATTCTCTTCGGACATATTGTTTTGAACATGATTTGAAAGAGATTCAACCACCTAGAATAATTGGAGTTGCCAGTGAGTCTGGTGCTACTGTATTTGAAGTAAAATATTTCAATAGAAAAGCATATTTAGCTCAATCTCCTCAGTTTCATAAACAGATGGGAATAGCTGCTGGTCTAGAGGGGGTGTTTAGTATGGGACCTGTATTTAGAGCTGAGAAATCCTTCACGACAAGGCATTTAACAGAGTATGTAAGTTTTGATGTGGAATTAGCATATATAGATTCATACAAAGAAATATGTAAATTTGAACAGGAAATGATTAAGGCTACACTGGAAGAAGTAAAGAATAAATATGGTGATGAAATTAAAAAGATCTTTGGTGTAGAGTTGAAGGTACCTAAAGGGGATTTCCCAATGGTTACTGTAGCACAAGCGAAAGAGAAACTAGCTAAAGAGGGTATCACTAGTAAAGATGTTGGAGATTTCTCTCCTGCAGAGGAGAAAGCGATTGGTAAGATAATGGAGGAAGAAACTAGTTGTGAATTCTTCTTTATGACTGATTATCCTCATGCAAGGAGAGCCTTCTATCATATGAAAGATCCGAATGATCCTACTTTGGCATTAGGTTTTGATCTTTTTTGGAAAGGCTTAGAAGTTACAACAGGTGCCCAAAGGGAGCATAGAGTGGAGTATTTAAAAAAGAATGCTCAGGAGAGAGGTATTAAAGGTGATGCTATGAATGACTACTATGAATATTTTGAATATGGTTGTCCTCCTCATGGTGGGTTTGCTATTGGCACAGAACGATTCCTTATGAAGTTGTTGGGTTTAAATAGTATACTAGAAGCTACATATCTTCCTAATACACCTAATAGGTTAGGAAAACTACTAGCGAGGAAGAAGTAATACTGTTTATAAAGAACTCTTAGAAATATGTACTATCGATATATCTTATGACACATAGTAATACCCAACAAAAGCAAGAGCTTGAGGAGTTTAGATATGATGCTAAGCTTTTCAAACAAGCGTATAAGGCTGGTTTAGAAGCTAAGCGTATGGAAGCAAAGGCTAAACAGTTTAAGTATATAAAGATTATACTTACTATTCTTACTACCATAGGAGTAGTCATGTTAACCATATGGATCTTAACTCACTTACCTAAGAAGTATTCATATATAAAAGCACAGTCAATTGTGAATGGTATAACCTTTGAGTCGAAGGATGTTCTTGTTGTGCCAAGTATTTTATCCAATATAGAATTTGATACAACTTTTGTTAATGCTCAGGCAGCAATATATGCTGATTTAAATACAGGACATATTGAGTATCAAAAAGATATTGATGAACCTCTAGCCATTGCTAGCTTTACCAAACTAATGACCGCGATCATAGCATTAGAGAAATTTGAATTGAATGAAGTAGTAGAGGTTAAACAGAATTGGTATGAGAAGGAAGACATGGATTGGAGTTTAGAGTTGGATAAAGGGGATACTGTAACTGTTGAGAGTTTACTTAATGCTATGTTAATAAGTTCATATAATGATGCAGCGTACGTGTTGGCAGATCATTATGAAGGCGGTTGGGAAGAATTTGTAAATGAGATGAATAGATATGCTGTTGTACTCGGATTGGAGAATACTCATTTTAGTAATCCTGCAGGTTTGGATAGTGAGCAGGGGAATATTTCTACGATAAAGGAGCTCTATATGTTGACAACCATTATTTACAATAATCAAACCATTATGGATATAATAGGGAAGTCTTATGCAAATTTAAATTGGGATATTGGATCTAAGAGGATATTTTCTACAAATGTAATACTTAATCAGTATGGGAATATTGCAGGGAAGACAGGAATTACAGATAGTGCTGGGCAGTGTTTTCTAGGCATTACTAAAGATGGGATGGTAACAATTGTATTAAACTCTTTGGATAGGTTTGCAGATACTAAGAATCTTCTTTTGGATTTATGAATTATCGGATAATTGTGTAACCTCTTTATCTTTTATAATGTCATAGTTTATAGCAGGATAAAAGATATGAAATTCTCCCTTACTTTCATCTTTGAATATAGTTTCTCCACTAATTATATATATAGGTTGTAAGAAACTTATTTGGTATTCTGGTTCATAGTATGCAATCGCTATATCATAAATAATGTATTTCTTTACAGATCTGGGTTGGTAAACTTCAATCTCATCACCATTCTTTTCGTTTAGATACACTAAACTACCCTCTCCATCTTGAACTTTCTCTATTGCAGTTGATGGATCTATTAATTCATATGTACCACAACTCTCTGTTTCTAATTGCCAGTATGTTAGGTTTATACCGTATATCATTTCTAACTGCTTACTGTTGGGATCTTGGGGACCTACATACACAGAAATATGACTGGAATTAGGATTCATGTATGTTACTAGAGTGGAGTAGTTATACACCTTAACTCTTTCATTATTAACTATTATCTCATCTTCAACAGCATTCCCAATTTGACTATTGAGAGTGTTTACAATGGTTTCAGAGTTTTCTACACTCTCCTTTATCGAAATCATTGAACGTGTTTTATGGAAATCTACCTTGATGAGTTCTGCTTCTGCTAAAGAAGGAGCTTCGGAGTAGCTACCATCAGGATTTATATCAACTAGGTGTGTGGTAATATTCCCAATATTGTTGTAGTTGTAGTTAGAACCTAAGATATTTAATTTTCTAATTACATTCTTTGCTTGAGCTATAGCCTCATTTTCTGTAGGTAAAGTAGCATCTTTAACTATATCCCTTATGTAAGGACTTTTAGTTGTCATAACAAAATTTAAGGTTTTAGCATTTATATTTAAACTTCTTGAATTTTCATTACTTGTCCATATATAATCAGTAGTTCCTTTTCTGTATATTTTTTCAGCATCAAATCCTAATATGGCAGCTAAACTTTTTGCCTTTGATTGGTTATCCAGTTGTTGAGTTTTAACTCTATATTTATGTACATCAATTATCCTAAGATCAGAAAGGTTATTTACTTTCCCGGTATCTGTTTGTAATTCGAAAATATTTTCAGAATCACTGTTTACTTCTAATGAAGGAATTTCTAACCTACTTTCTAAAAATTCTTCCTTACTGTCTGTACATGTATATGTTGCAGTTAAATATTGTGGGGGACGAGGACCGAAGTCTTTGTAAGAGAAGATCATGACTACAATTATGAATATTGCAACTAACACTGATAGTATCACCCCAATTCTTTTCGTCCAAAATGTTGCTTCAGTTAATGTCATGATATAATAATATTATCAATTAACCCAATTAGATACAATATTGAAATATGAGAAGTAAAGAAGAGAATATTAAATTGGCAGGTTTACTTTTCCCAAAGGTTACTATGTCTCCACAGGATCTATTTAAAAAATATCCAAAGAGAGATTTAAAGGATGATGCTTTAGTAGTTAGGTTTGCACCTAGTCCAACAGGTTTTTTACATGTTGGAACTGTATTTACATCTTTGATAGATAGGAAATTAGCAGATCAAACAGGTGGTGTTTGTATATTGAGGATAGAGGATACGGATAAGAGTAGGGAGATTGAGGGTGGTATAGATTTGATGATCAACGGTTTGTCAGAATTTGGGATTGAGTTTGATGAGAGTGTTAATAGTGGTGAGTATGGACCATATATCCAAAGTGAGAGGTTAGATATTTACAATGTATTTGCTAAGGATCTGGTTAGTAAGGGTTTTGCATATCCCTGTTTTTCTACAACAGAGGAGTTAGAGGAGGTAAGGAAGAAGCAAAATAAACTGGGTGTAAGAACAGGGTGTTATGGGAAATTTGCTAAGTGGAGAGAAGCTTCGTTAGAGGAGGTAAAGAGTATGTTGAATAATGGTAAGGAGTTTGTAATTAGGTTGTTTTCAACTGGGGATAACAGTGTTAAATTCGAATTTGATGATGAGATTAAAGGGAGGTGTACATTTGCTCAGAATGATATGGATGTTGTACTTCTTAAGTCTGATGGATATCCTACATATCATTTCGCACATCCAATAGATGATATTTTAATGGGGATTAATTTAGTAGTAAGAACCTACGAATGGTTTCCTTCTGTACCTTTGCATTTGGAATTGTTTGAAAAGTTAGGATTTGGGAAAGTGAAATATGCTCATGCTTCTCCTTTGATGAAGATTGAAAATGGGAATAGGAGGAAGTTAAGTAAGAGAAAAGATCCAGAGGTAGATACTAGGTATCTTACAGAGCATGGTTATCCTACAGTAGCTATACTTGAGTATTTTCTTAATATTATGAACTCTAATTTTGCAGATTGGAGAATACAGAATCCAGATTTAGCATATACAGAGTTTAATCTTAAATTGGAGAAGTTTAATAGGGCAGGAGCTTTGTTTGATATGGTTAAATTAGAAAATGTTTGTAAGGAGTATATAGCTAGGCTTACTGCTCAAGATGTGTATGATAAGACTTTGAGATGGGCTCAGAAGTTTGATACAGAGTTAGTAAATAGGTTAGAGGAGAATAGGGAGTATTGTATTAAGATTTTAAATATAGAGAGGGAGGGGAGTAAGATTAGAAAGGATATTGTTAAGTGGGAGGATGTTAATTCCCAATTTGAGATATTTTTTGATGATATTTATGATGAATTGGATAGTGAGGATATGCCTAAGGGTATCTCTAAAGAGGATGTGGAGAAGATTCTTAATAGTTTTTTAGGTACCTATGATGAAGGTGATGATGTTACTACTTGGTTTGAAAAGATTAAGATTATTGGTACTAATTTGGGCTTTACTTCTGATTACAAGGCTTATAAAAAGAATCCTGCAAAGTTTAAGGGTAAGGTAGGAGATATTGCAATGGTACTTAGGATTGTTTTAACTAAGAAGTCTCAGACTCCTGATTTGTATCAAGTAATGCAGGTTATGGGTAGAGAAAAGGTAGAGGCTAGATTAAGAGGGTTTGTGATATAATTATTGGTTTGATGCCAGATCGTCTAATGGTAGGACGACGGTCTCTGAAACCGTTAATCATAGTTCGAATCTATGTCTGGCAATTCGTAATTTTATTCTATAATCATCTATGGATATGACACCTAATTTTATACAGTGTCGGGAATTTGATCAGACAGAGCGCAAATTTGAGATCTTTCTTTCAAAAGATTTCTCTAGTTTAAAGAAGATTACGCAGGTGTACTGTTTTGTAGTGAATGTGGATAAAACAAAGATTATGTTATGTCATCACAAGAGGGCGGGTTGGCTTTTACCTGGGGGTACTACTGAAGAGGGGGAGAGTGTGGATGATACATTACGGAGAGAGTTAATAGAGGAGGGTAATGTAGAGATTTATATAGATAAAAAGGTACCTTTTTATTTTCAAAGAGCTTTTGTAAAAGACAAAACTGGTAAGTGGATTTTTAAGGGGAATCAGATTAGGTATGTAGGTCTTCTAAAGGAGGATAATATTTTTGTGAAGGATCCAGACGGAGGTATAATAGCAGTAGATTGGTTTAACATTGGTGAATTGGAGAAACATTTACAATGGGGTAAAACAGGGGATATGATAGAAGAACATTTGCTTGAATATATAGAAATGTTGTAGCATTAGATAACTATATGAAATTTCATAATAAAGATTATCTAAAGGGTAGTAAGAAGAAATTAGAGGGGTATAAATTATAATTCCCAATCTATCTCTTCTATCTTATTCTCCTTCAAATACATATTACATTTACTAAATGGTTTACTTCCAAAGAAACCTGTTCTTGCAGAAAATGGTGAAGGATGTGGTGATCTAATTACTAAGTGTTTATTTTCATTTATATATTTCCCTTTTTCTTGAGCATATTTACCCCAGAGTATGAATACAATGTTTTTCTTCTTATCATTTATTTTTTTAATAATTTCATCTGTATACTCTTCCCATCCGATACCTCTATGTGATGCTGGTTTGTTTGCTTCAACAGTTAGAATACTGTTTAGGAGTAATACTCCTTGTTTAGCCCAATTACTTAAATCTCCATGGTTGGGTATCTTTATACCTAAATCATTATTTAATTCCTTATATATATTTTTTAGTGATGGTGGTATCTTAATATCCTTATTCACAGAGAATGCTAATCCATTTGCTTCTCCTTTCCCATGATATGGGTCTTGTCCAAGTATTACTACCTTAATATTTTCAAATGGAGTAAGTTTTAAAGCACGAAAAACAGAATCTGATGGAGGGTAAGTAGTATTATCCTTTGGGATTTTAGAGAGTATTTTTGAATACTGGGGCATCGTAAGAGATTAATCTTTTTCAGAGTCTTTCTCTGTTATTGGTTTTTCGACAGTCTTTAAATGATCAGTATACTCTGCGTTTTCAGTAAGAGCCTCAAGTTCTTCTGGAGGTATCTCTGGTTCTTTCTCCTTCTTTTTTGTTTCTGCTATTTCAGTTATTACGCCGCCTAACTCTCTCGCAGCTGCAACCATACTATCTTTTTCAAAAGATGGAAGAGGTTTTTGTGGGTTAACCTCTGTTGGAATCTTTGTATTTAGTTTGTTTTCTCCTTCTGCCATATATATATATTGAAAACTAATTTTAATACTTAAATGATATCAAAATATAAAAACTTTGTATATTAAGATATTAGAGAACTACAAACCCTCTCTAAGTTCTAAAATTCCCTCTTCCCAAAACTTCTTCTTAGATATATCAATACCCATATCTAAAAATATATCCTTTGGAGACTTAGAAGAACCTGCTTTAAGAAAACCTTTTACATTTTTAATAAAAGAAATATCGTCCCTAACCTTTTTTTGTAAATACTTTGATATTAATAAGCCACTGGCATAAGTATAAACATAGAAAAACCTTCTAAAGTGAGAAACATATAACCATCCATACCTCATACCATCATCAATATCTACACTATCTCCTAAATATGACTTCATATGCTTTACAAAGATATCAGATATCTCGCTATGAGTAAGATATCCTTTCTTTCTGAATGTAATATGTAATTCCTTCTCAAAATTGTAAAAAGCAATTTGTCTAAATATTGTATTTATCTCTGCATTCCTTTGTTCCATTAAAACTACTTCTCTTAATTTCTCATCCTTGATGTTTTTTAGAACCTCTTCTAATACAAAATCCTCAAAAAATGTACTAGCTACCTCTGCTAAGGCTAAAGAGTAATCATCATTTAGGGAATTCTGTTCTCTTACGAATTCTGAATGTATACCATGACCAGACTCATGAGCTATTGTTAACACATCGTTTAATTTATCATTATGATTGAGTAATATATATGTTGGTAAATTTCTATTCACATGTATACAGTATGCCCCTCCAGACTTATTTGTTTTAGGGAATACATCATACTGCCCATCTCTTTCAAACTTTTCAATAATATTTCTAAATTCTGGATCTAACTTACCAAAAACTTTTTTAACTAACAATATCCCTGTTTTAAAATCATATTTCTTCTCTATCTCTCCAATAGGAACGTTTCTTTCATGATACCCAATGGTAGTTTGATTAAGAAGTTTAGCTTTCTTCTTGTAGTAATTTTTAGAAATATCAAAATTCTTAGTAACTACTTCTACCAAACTATCTATCACGTCACTATCCATATCATCACTCAAGTGTCTTGGGAGATCGACTCTTTTAATTTTTCTATATTCATCATTTATCTGTTTTCCTTCCAGTATGGAATTTATCTCATACTCTGCGATTTCAATATATTTTTTATTAATTTTGTTAAATTTCTTCGCTGCGACATCCCTTGCTGATTTATTTGTGGAACTTAGATATTTAGGAATTTCACTGTAAGGAACTTTTTTCTGCTTAGCATCCTCATCCACTATCCTAACTTCCTGTTTTGAAAGTAACTCCTCTATCATACTCACCCAATTACCAAAAGAGGTCTTAGAAGTAAGATTGAAAATCTTTTCTTCTTTATCACTTAAAATATATTTTGCATTTTTAAAGAGGATTTCTAAGTAGTGTTTGTAATCTTTTAATTCTGGGGCATTAACAAAGATATTTTGCTGTTTTTTTGGTATCTTTGAAAGATCTATTGTAAAGAACTGTAGTTTATTCTCAAGTTTAATTGCTTTCTGTGTAATCTGATTAAGTTTTGCTTTAAGTTTACTGTTATCCAAATCGATTTCTTTACTAAGGAGAATGTAGTAGTAAGGTTTTGTTAAAATACCGTAATCAGTGTAAAGCTTTTCGTATTCATCTAAAGCTTTTCTAAGAGTGGTAATATCTTTAAGATATTCTTTGTTTTCTTTCCATTTGGATATGAAAGTGTTGATAGCTTGGGTAGATGCTTTAATATCTGCTTCTATCTGTACGTCTTCTATATCTTTGTAAAGGAGGTTAAGATTCCAGTTCATGGGGATAGTATAGCATATATAGGGTGTGTAACCCTGTTGTCCCATAGTGTGCTTAAGTAGTACTCGTGCCTTCACAACCAACATTTTATGGGGTTAGACACTTTAAAACCTGGTGATGGTGATTCAGGGGCTCCCTTTCGATGGCTATGGGGTAGGGGGGTTAGACACTTTGTATGTAAATTGATATAATCCTCTAACACATAGATCCAGCTATCACTGGTGAGTGGCAGAAGGAAAACCGTAAGGTGAGTAAAATCTGATGGAGGATCTCCATAAGGATAGGTCCAAACCATGTTAGTGGTTTACAAGTAGATTACAGTAATGTAATTTAGAAAAAGGGTGGTACCGCGATATATTGTATATACGCCCCTTGTTAGAGATTAATATGCTAAAGTATATTAGTTTCTAATTAGGGGTCTTTTGTTTAAATAATATTAAAGGCAAGTAATATGGGACAGTCTAAGTTACCAGAGGTAAATCCAAAAGCACAGTTTAGTGCAATGGAAGATAGGATAAATGAGTTTTGGAAAGAAGGAGATATCTTTAGAAAAAGCGTAGAAGGTAGACCAGAGGATAAGAGATATTCATTTGTAGATGGGCCCCCATTTGTGACAGGTACTCCACACTATGGAACTCTTTTGGTGTCAATACCTAAGGATATAATTCCGAGATATTGGACTATGAAAGGTTACAGAGTGCGAAGAGTATGGGGTTGGGATTGCCATGGTTTACCGATAGAGGCGAGAATAAATAAGAAATTAGGAGTGAAAGATAGAGCTGATGTGGAAACAAGGATAGGGGTAGATAAATATGTACAGGAGTGCAGATCATATGTTGAACAAGGTATTACGGATTGGAGATGGTATATTGAAAAGATTGGTAGATGGGTAGATTTAGATAATGCGTATAGGACAATGGATCCAGAGTTTAATGAGTCCGTAATATGGGCTTTTAAACAGATTTGGGATAAAGGGTTAATATACAAAGGTAAAAGGGTTTCCCTATACTCAACAGATACTTGTACACCAGTATCAAATTTTGAGGTTACAATGGATGATACCTATGAAGATGTTGAAGACCTTTCAATATTTATTAAATTCACACTTAAGAGTGACAAGTTTGAGAAATATACAGAAGGTAAACCATTAAGAGTGATTGCTTGGACAACTACACCATGGACTATACCAGCTAATTTTGCTTTAGTACTGAGTGAGAACCTAAAATATTCAATAGTGAGATTTAAAGGGGAATATGTAGTAGTAGCAACTGATAGATTAGAATATACATTTGGGAAAGAGGAGTACAAGGTTGTGCATGAACTTGAAGGAAAAGAGTTTGAGGGTCTTGAGTATGAACCAGCTTACAACTTCTTTGTGGATCAATCTAATGAAAAAGATTGGCATATATATCTTTCAGAAGATGTAACCGAAGATGAAGGTACAGGGATATTACATATTGCACCTGGTTTTGGTGAAGTGGATTTCAATCTAGGTAAAAAATTAGGATTAAGTGCTGTGGTGCATATAGATGAGGCTGGGAATATGCAAGATGGGGATTGGAAAGGTGTGTACATTCGAGACGCTTCCTCAATGATTACAAAAGATTTAGAAAAACAGGGGAAGTTACTTCGAAGTGAAAAATATATGCATAGGTTACCATTCTACCGAGGTAAGAATCCGTTAATATATATGTCCCAAGATTCATATTTTGTGAATATTCAAAAGATCAAGCCTAAAATGCTTAAATTACAGAAGAAGATCAATTGGATACCTGATATATTCAAAAAAAGGTTTAAGAATGTATTAGAGACTGCTCCTGATTGGGCGGTATCTCGTAACAGATACTGGGCAACCATTATGCCTGTATGGGAAAGTAAAGATGGAGAACAAATAGTGGTAGGGAGTATAGAGGAGATGATGGAGTATACAGATCAGGTTGAGAAAGTTGAACTAGGGAATGGAAAGTTGGAGTACAGGGTTGATGGAAAGAAGATGACTCTTCATAGGGATGTGTGTGATAAGTTAGTGTTTAAAAAAGACGGAAAAGAGTATCATAGAATTCCTGAAGTCTTAGATTGTTGGATGGATTCTGGCAGTGTACCGTTTGCAGAGCATCATTATCCATTTGAAAACAAAAGAGCTTTTGAAGAAGCCTATCCTGCTGATTTTATCGTTGAATATACTGGACAAATTAGAGCTTGGTTTAATGTACTCTTTAGGATATCTTTAATTCTTTTTGATAATATTCCTTACAAGAATGTAATCTGTCATGGAGTAATGTTTGGTAACGATGGTAGGAAGATGAGTAAATCATATGAGAACTACCCTGATCCTAAAGCTGTTCTAGAGGAGAAAGGTGCAGAGGCATTAAGACTTTATTTAATGTCTAGTCCAATTATGGTTGGTGGTGATATTCATTGGTCTGATGATATTCTCAATGATCAAGCAAAGGATATTCTAATTCCAATTTGGAATACTTACAGATATCTGTCTCTTTACGCAAATATGCATAACTGGACACCAACCACAACAGAGTTTACATCACAGGAGAAATTGGATAAGTGGATGGAGTTATATATGAAACAGACTACCATGAAGTATACACAGGCTTTAGAAAGTTATGATATTCCATCATCTGTTAAGTTAATTCAACCATGTATAGATAATATATCTAAGTGGTGGATTAGAAGATCAAGGAATAGGTTTGCTGATGGTAATACAGATGCATTACAAACTTTGTATGCAACTATGGTGTTATTCTCGAAAACATTTGCACCACAAATGCCGTTTCTGACTGAAGAAATATATCAAAATCTTGTGGTGAAGACAGAAGTTGATGGGGCAAAGGAATCTGTACATTTGGAGGATTACCCTGTGTTTACCAAAAAGGACATTGATGAGGAGTTACTGAAGGATATGCAAACAGTTAGAGATATCTGTTCTAGTGGTCTTAAAATTAGAGAAGATAATGGTCTTAAATTAAGACAACCATTATCCAAGGCATACGTAGCAATTGAGAAAGATTTTCTTAGGGATATTATACAATCTGAACTTAATGTAAAGGAAATTGAGTATAGCCAGAAAGCTATCGAAGGGGAGAGTTTGATTACAATTGGTGAGGATGAAGAGTATATAACGTTAGATATACATCTTACAGATGAACTTATTGAAGAGGGATATATCAATGATTTTGTAAGACAGTACCAAAACGCTCGTAAGAAAGGGGATAATATTAATTATGAAGATAGAGTGAAACTTACAGTTAATATTGATCAAAGCGAAGTCCGGAATATAATTGAGAAATATATTATAGAAAAACAAGAAGATTTAAAACTTATGGAATTTAAGATAGGGGATAGTGTGATGGGTAATAGATTCGAACTAGGGAATGCAAAAGTATCTATTACGGTAGAGAAAGGTGAATAAGGATTATTAGTCTACTACTGTGATATCTTTTATACCAGAAGCTTCCATTAATTGGGTGGCTGCAGTTGTGAGTTTGATGCCAGCGGATACTGCTAGTTCTCCAACTATATCCAGAATTGCCTTATCCAGTTCTTTTTCGATAGTGACAGGTATTAGCCTTCCATCCTCTATCCTCTTTTTCTTAACGAAGTTACAATACTGTATAATTTTAATTCCGGAGTCCATATTAGCATTTTTGTTTAGATTCTCAAAGATGGATAGTAATTCATTAAAATCCTTATTCTTAGGATCTTTTGTAGGAGTCTTTTTAAGAATTTTAACTTTTGATTTAATCTCTGCAGATTTAAGTACTGGTCTAATACCAAGCATTGCCATATTTTCAACAGGAGTGGAAATAGCTAAGGGACTATTGATTAGATCAAACTCAAAATATTCTTTTTCTTCACCATTAAACTCTATATATTTTTTATCTTTTATCCAACCAGCACCATGTGTAGGGTAGAAAACCTTCGATCCAACTTTTAAAGCCATATTGAGGAAAATATCATATTAATGACTGATTATACCATATTGTGTTGATGAAATCTTGATGTATAATGAGGTATGAACATTACATTAATAGGGGGAGGTACTGGGACATCGAATGTTTTGAAAGGGCTTAAACTACATAAGGATTTAGATTTATCGATCATTGTAGGTATGATGGATGATGGTGGAAGTAATGCTGTTATTCGTGATGAGTTTGGTGTATTACCACTGAGTGATTTAAGAAAGTCCATAATTGCACTATCAGAAGAAAATGAAAATGGTTGGATTCGTGATTTATTTACATATAGATTTTCTACTGGAAATGGTTTAAAAGGACATACTCTTGGAAATTTATTAATGATAGCGATGACAGATATTACCGGTTCTGAAATGGGGGCTATTGAAGCCTTTAAGTATTTATTCAGTGTGAGAGGTAGAATTTTACCAGTGACATTTGATAATACTGAACTAGTTGCAGAGTATGATGATGGTACAAAAGTACAAGGAGAGCATCTTATTGATGCTCCAAAGGTTCACAAGAATATTAAGAAATTTTACCTTAATTCACAGGTCACTGCATTTAAGGAAGCTGTAGATGCCATATTAACAGCACACTTTATTGTAATTGGTCCTGGAGATATGTATACAACTACTCTTGCTAATATTATTGTTCCAGGTATTTCAGAAGCTTTACAAAAAACAGGAGCTAAACTTATCTTTATTCCTAACCTTATGTCTAAAATAGGACAAACTAGAGGATTTACACAAAACAGTATGCTTGAAACGATGGAAGGATATATAGGAAGAAAATTTGATTATGTCTTAGTTAATAATGGGGAATTACCAGCGAAAGCATTAGAGAGATATATCGCAGATGGTGAAAATGTATTTAAAGATGATCTTAAAAAAAATAGTGGAAGAGTAATCATTAGAACAGATTTAGTGGCTAATTCTATGATTAAGAAAGATAAAGGAGATACCCTAATTCGAAGTTTAGTAAGACATGAACCTGAAAAGTTGGGAGAAGCACTCTATGAAATATTTAAGGGGAAATGGGGTAGAGTTCTTGGAAAGATCCTTACTTTTTACAGGTAGCCTTAATTATCAGAAGCTTGTTGTGTGGAATATTCTTTTTAATTTCTTTACCTTCTTGGTATACGGAAATATTATAATTGGTTTGTAGAAGTTCCAGTATCTTTCTTATATCTTGATCCTTTATTGGGTGATATTCAAAGATAATGTTTTTAATATTACCAAAATATCCTTTAATACTTTTCAGTACTTTCTGTTCAGCTCCCTCTATATCAAGTTTAAGTAAGTCAACCTCTTGGTTAAGATATTTATTAAGTTTTTCTGTCTTTACAGTAATCATCTCACTCTTTATAGTTCCATCCCATGCATTTTTTACGAATGAAGCAACTGAATATCTATCTTTTCCTGTTTTATCTAAGTACATCTTCTTACTACCATCCTCTATCCATATTGCACTTTCGTGTATTTCGACATTGTCGATACAATTAGTAAAAAGATTCTCATTGAGTGTTTGTACTGCTATTGGATTAGGTTCAAAAGCAATTATCCTTGAATTTGGAAAATCTCTTTTAAAGTAGAGTATAGATATGCCAATATATGTACCAACATCTATAATTAGAGGTTCTTGCTTAGTTGTTTCAAAGCTGTAACTATTATTAATAAAAATTTCATTTTTCAAATGATGATATTCCTCCTTGTTGAGGTATTTAATAGTATACTTTGCTAGTTTAGTTTGCATGTTTTATTGATTTTCTATAAGGTTCATAACGTATGATACGTTATTTCCCCACTTTACAGCATTTGGAGGACAGTATCTATATGCAATTTTTCTAGGAGTATTTACACCACTAGAGTAGTATTTAGAAAGACCTTTTGATACAGCCCATATACCGTCTTTCCAGGAGTTAAATCCACTTTTACCCCAACCCCAAGCATTGTAAGGTCTAAAACAATATATACCACCACTGGATTCTACAACTGAGATAGCAGCAACTAATCTGTAGTCAATACCGTAATTATTTGCAGCTTTTACAAACTCTTCAGCATATTTGGCAAGCGGAGAGTTTCTCTTATTCAAATACTTTCTAATATTTTCAGTTTGGCTGTCTATTGAGGAGTTACCTGTGTATGTAGCAGTTCCTTTACTCTTATCTACATCCAAGTTTTCAATATTCATCTGTTCAATGTTTACTGTGTTAGCAGCATATACTGTAATTTCACCAGAGAGATCTTGGTTTAGAATAGAGGTAGGGGAGATCTCATTAACGCTTTTAAGGGTTAATGCCACAAACAAAATAGCTGTAATGACAGGTAATATCTTCTTTTTGTTTATTTGTAAGGTATTCTTCATTATTTTTAATATAAGTTTATATTATACCCTATAATATATTATACCATACACTATCCTTTATTATTCAGTATCACTTAATACAATTTTTATATAAATATGTTACTATCTATATAAATGAGGAATATTGATATAAAACAGCGAAAGTCAAGAAAGGGAAAGGCTAAATGGCATATATATCTACCTACCCTTATTATATCATTTTTAGGTATTTTTCTCTACTTCTATGCAACAGACAAGGTTTTACTGAAACATGCTTTACTTTTCATATTCAAAGATAAGTCAGTCCAAATCACTTACGAAACCTTTGATATATACATTGATGAGTTAGTTAAGAGTGAGTATGAGGATCAGATAATCATAGATCTAAATCAGGTTGTGTTTAATGAGGTTCCTAGATTTAACATTGTAGAGAATGAGAATGAGGCAGATGTAAAGATTGATTACGGTGTAGATGAGAATACAATTTTGACAGAGTATCTATTACCTGTAGGTCATATATATTGGGTGAATAGCTCAATATCTAGTGAGGATCTGATGGAAGGAATATTCTCAACTTTCATATCATCTTCTACATATCAGGAATATGAAAATTTTCTTGCAACCTACTACCCTGATATTCATTTAGAGGTTGTAGATGATATTGTAGAGAGTTTAGAAGGTGTAGAGGGTGATAGTATCGGTTTGGTTAAACCAGAGGAATTAAGTAAAGAACTTAAACTGTTTAAAGTAGATGGAGAGTATTACTTAGATACATTTGATTGTGGTTTGGCCGTGTCTCTTACAATTCAATCAAAACAATACAATCTTCCCTTTATTGCTAATATTATAAGGAGGAATATTACTATTAATACTGATGATTTTAATGTGAGTAGTGTTGCAAAGGTTAATATGACTGGTGTAACAGCGATAACGAGGAGATTAGGTTGGACTATTGATCAGGAACAGGATTATGATTATCCTGCAGAAAAGATAGGAGAGTTTTTAGCCGATGCTGATTTAACACATGTATCTAATGAGATATCATTTGTAGAGGGCTGTACTAGTTATAGTGGTATGAGATTCTGTTCAAGACCTGAATATATAGAAACATTACTTTCTAGTGGTGTAGATATTGTAGAGCTTACTGGGAATCATAATAATGACTATGGTAGTACATACAATACCGAGACTATAAATACATACATAGAAGAAGGTATAGCCTACTTTGGTGGTGGGTTAAATGCAGAGGATGCAGCTAAGGCATATATTACAGAAATTGATGGTAGTAGGATAGCATTCCTTGGTTATAACTACTACGACAGTATGCTTGGGACAGGAGCTATAGCATCTACTTCCCGTGCTGGTGCTAATTCATACTCTGCAAGTAAGGTGAAAGAGAATATAGAAAAGATAAGAGATGAGGTTGATATTATAATCGTAGATTTTCAATTTAGAGAATGTTACAGTTACCCATCTTCCGATGTGATATTCCCTGTGTGCTATAAACCGGTATATAAACAGAAAGAGACATTTAGACAAGCCATTGATTATGGAGCAGATATTGTAATTGGTACTCAGGCACACCAACCACAGACATACGAACTATATGAGGATGGTGTAATCTTTTACGGTTTAGGAAATCTTTTCTTCGATCAAACTCCATGGATAGGTACAAGGCAGGGTATGATATTAACACATTACTTTAAGGATGGTGAATTAATTCAAACTAGAATTACTCCGACAATGTATGACAGTGAACTACAGGTTGAGGTAGCGAATGAAGATGATGCTACATTACTTCTTGAGCTACTAGAAACTGCAAGAGAATCTCTCTAATTTTCTTGTAATTTGAATAATATTACGGTTGTGGGGTATAATTAGATATGGAAAACAGAATTGTTAGAACAAACATAACTTGGTGGCTCTACCTTTTGGGGTAGTAATTTTGTTTTTTCCATAGAAATTATATACCCCACATGTGTGGGGTTTTTGTTTGGGAGAATATTTTGTACAATATATTAATTAAATAATTATAATAAAAATGAAAAAGTATAAAACAGATATATTTACTGGAATGAGACCTACTTCCAGTATGAGTATTGGTAACTTAATTGGTGTTGTTGAACCTACACTTCGCACTATCGAAGATGGTTCTCTTGGTCGTCCAATGGTTTTTGTCGCAGATTTACATAGTCTTACTACTACTGAACCAGAAGATAGTCAAAAAAATGTTATTCCTGTTATCAAGGATTACATTACAGCTGGATTAGATCCAGAAAAGACAGACCTTTTTGTTCAGAGTCAGATAGCAGACGAGGTTAGTAAGATGACTATATATTTTTCTAGGTTAATCACAGTAGCAGAGCTACTTAGGGTTCCTACACTTAAAGAAAAGATTAAGAAAGGACAGAGTGAAGCTACTGCTAATTCACTTCTTGCTTTTTACCCTGTAATGATGGCTGCAGATATTTTGCTTCAGGGTTCAAAGTTTGTTCCTGTAGGTAAGGATCAGTATGTTCATTTGGAGGTTACTTGTGATTTGGCGAATCGTTTTAACAAGAAGTATGGGGATGTGTTTCTACTTCCTAAACCTCTTGAAGGTGGAGATCCTATCACAGTACTTTCTTTAATTGGTAGTGGGAAGAAGATGAGTAAGAGTGAGCCCAGTGGTGCAATTCTTTTGGATGATGATATCGAGGTTTCTCTTAAGAAAATTAAGAAGGCAAAGACCGCTTTTGCAGGTGATATGAGTGAGGATTTGAAGAGTTTAAAGTTAATTGCAGATTATATTTCTAGTGATGAAGAGAAAGTTAAGTTTGAGAGTATCTTACAAAAGCATTTGGATGGACAACAGGTTATGGGTGATTTTAAAAATCTTTTGGTAGAGGTGTTGGGAGAGTTTTTGAAAGATTTTCAGAAGAAGAAGGCTAGCATATCTGATGAGTGTGTATTAGAGGCGATAGAGAAGGGGGGAAAAAAGGCGAAAGCTAATGCTCAAGAGGTATTGAGCGAAGTAGAAAACGCTATGGGTATGAGATATGTTTAGTAGATTGTGTTAATATTTACTAAGTAATTTTGTACCACTGCCTAATGGATTTTGAGATTAAAGGTAATCTAGTAGATGTGCATAGGAGAAAGACATATCCTGCTAAAATTACGGTAAAAGAGGGTAGGATATATGAGATTGAGAGGATAGAGGAAGAACTTTCTGGATATATTGTTCCACCATTGATAGATACGAATATTAATCTGGAGAGTATATATTTAATACCTTCTGAGTATGCGAAGGTAGCATTGATTCATGGTGTAGTTGGTGGTGTTGTAAGGGTTCCTACTATTCTGGAGAAGTTTGGGTTGTTAGGTATGAGTTGGTTAATGGAGAATGGGAAAGAGTCTTTGTTTAAATTTAGTTGGTGTGTTCATCCGTATGTAAGTAAGGGATATAGTAAGAAGGATGTAGTTACTCTTTTAGGTTACGATAATGTAGTAGCACTTGGTTGTGTTAACAGTGTGGAATTTAGTAAGGATTTGATATATGAGATGGTTTTTACACAGAGTTTGGATAAGAGGATAGTGGGTTGTGTAAGAGATATATCCGATAAAGGGTTAGAAGAGTTCTCTAAGAAGAATATTGGGGTTGTTTTTGAATGTAAGAATAAGATTGAATTAAAGAAGGCCATAAAAAAGGGTTTCTATGTTGGTTTAAGAGAACCTAGTGATTTTGTGAATACTCATAGCACCAAGTGTATGTTTGATGGGAGTAATATATCTATTGAGGATTTAGTGTGTGAATATATTGATAATTGGGTTAGAGAGTGTTTGAGTAATGGGTATGATTTGTATAGGGTATTTCAAGTGGGTAGTGTTAATCCTGTTAAGGTTTTTAATTTAGATATTGGTTTACTTAGGGAGAGTGATTGGGCTGATTTTTTGGTAGTTGATACTCTTGAGGATTTTAATATTTTAAAAACCTATGTTAAGGGTAAGATGGTTGCGGGCAATGGTATATATTCTGATGAGGAGAAGGTGTTAGGGATACCAAGTAATTTAAAAACAGATTTAGTTCTGTCTATTTCTAATGGTGAGTATACAACAGAGTTTGAATTACCTGTAATGGGTTGTTTAAGTAATTCAGATTATATGGAAGTAGTAGAGGAGTATGGTAAATATGTAGTAGCTAAAGGGTTGAGTAAGAAGGACGGGTAGAACCATCCCTCTTAATGTCACATTTACCTTGTATTTATTTGATTTCGATAGTTTTAGGTTTTACTTCATTCGCCTTTGGTAATGTGAGGTGTACAATACCATTTTTTAATTCTGCGGTGGAATTTTTACTATCTACTTTTGTAGGTAAGTTAAATCTTTGTTCAAATGAGTTTTCCATACTTTTATAGTAGTACCTTTTTTTACTATCTTTTTCCTCCTCTGATCGTGCGACACCACTAATACATATAGTGTCTTCTGTGATAGTAATATTGAGATCTTTTTTTTCAACACCTGGAACTGCCATCTCTACATATATGTTTTCATTTTCTTCCCATACATTTGCAAGTGGTGTTTTTGCAGTAAAATCTTCCCACACATTTGGCGTAAAGAAATCATCAAATATTGATCTAATAGGGTAGTAGTTTCTACGAATATTAGAATCATTTTGTTTTATTATTTTCATATATATTTTGTTAATAAATTATATATTAGCAAATAGTAGCACTAAGTGCTAATGGGTGTCAAGGGGTATTGGGAGAAGTAAAACTTTATACTTTTTGAGAAGTATATTGAATTTTAAATATCAATGTTGTATAAACTTATTAATGAGTATTAATACTAAGGTTGCTAAGATTCCTTTTCTTCTTCTTTATCTTGTAAATGCTTTTTTAATTTCGTTTAATTTTCTTAAAGTAATTCTTTTTCAGGAGGATTTTACTTCTTTTGCTACTGAACAGCCTTGGGATCATTTTTTAGCTACAAAATTTTCTGAAGTTTTCTCAACTAGTTATCGTTCATATTTTATTTTTGCTTTACCAGTATATTTAGTTTTATTATTTATATTTTTAAAATTGTTTGGAAAGCTTATTGATCTTGATAAGAAGTCTAATATTAAAGGTGAGAATCATATTGCAGTTAGTGCAATACTTTTTATGATGCCTGTAACATTGGGTGTTCATAAGCTTTTGGGTTCGGGATGGAAGAATTTCCTTTTTCCTGGTTTTGTTCTAATTATCCTCTTTTCTATTATTTCTGGTATAGATGAACAGAGATTTAAGAAAAGATCTTCTAAGTTATGAGGTACTGGATTTGGTAATATTGTGTGTTTTAAGATCTTTTTCTTTATTTTCAATAGCTTCATCGAGTAGATCCATTGTTCTTAGGAATTCTTTTTCAAGATTTATGTCATACTTTGAGGATAGAACTAGTAATGACCAGAGGCAATCAGAGAACTGGTGTGCAAGTTCCTTATCGATATCTTTATCTTTTAGTTGTCTATATCCTTCTTTTGCCATTACAACTCTCATTAAGTTACCAATATCAGTAACAAGTCCTCCCATGAGTTGTTCTGTTCCCCATGTTTTTCCATGTAGTTTTTGTTCTAATTTTTGATATTTATTTCTTATTTCAGTAGCTCTTTCTATGAGGTTCTTTAATTCCATGGTTATAGTTTTAATTTATTTTAAATCATAAATACTTTAGGATTATGATAAGCCGAAGTCCTTCTTTCTCTGTTTTATATCTAGTTTTTCAATTTCTTCGTCATACAGTGATATGATATCTATTGCGGTTGCAAATGATTGTCCTATCATTTCTTCCTTAGATTTTTCTTCAAAGTCAAATCCTACTACCTTTAGATTTCTATAGATAAATGGTTTATAGATATCTTTTCCTGCTGTATATTCAATCATTGCTTTTGAGATATCTATATATGGTGTATTTAAGAGGAAGTGGGCAGACATCCAGAAGATTTTTGCTACTCTGATTAGGTCACAGTAGACTGTTATTTCTTCATCTTTAGATATGAACTTAGATGCAAATTCTAGGTTTTGATTACTGTTTATAGACTTGTCTTCTAAAATATATTTATCGTAGTCTGTTTTTGAGCGTAAATAATCTTTAGCAGAGGATGCTTCTGAGATATTTTTAATATTGGGGTTGGTGTAACCTCCACATAGTATAGCTTTGTCATACTGATATTTAGTTAATTCTGAGGCGATAAAGTCTAGATATTTTTGGTAGTCTTTTCTGTCAGGAGTATATATACCATAGAGGAGGATAATAGCGATTTTCATAGGTGAATAATAGCATGCAAGCCTATTGTTATGCAAAAATTGTTGTAATCTGTATAATGAAGCTTATGAAATCAATTGTAGCGATAGTAGCTATGGTAATCGCTTTGGTAGGATACATTCCATATATTAGGGATTGTATTAACGGGAGGACTAAACCTCATGTTATTAGTTGGTTTACATGGGCTTTAGTATCTTTTCTAGCTTTTGGGATTCAATTTTTTAATCAAGGGGGTGTTGGCTCTTTGGTTAACTTATTCATGGGAATAATATGTTCGGTTATATTTATGCTGGGCCTTAAGAATGGAACAAAAAATATTAGCAGGTTTGATTTAACTGCTTTTATTTTAGCTTTAGTAGCAATTGTACTTTGGTTAGTTGTTAAACAACCTCTTTTATC
>Ga0209121_10001568_pt1 | contig 23935 bp, 25 predicted proteins | sample Cruoilmetagenom3_FD_187292 | JGI IMG/M metagenome (GOLD analysis project Ga0209121, IMG submission 187292) | Oil polluted marine microbial communities from Coal Oil Point, Santa Barbara, California, USA - Sample 3 (SPAdes) (version 2) | ecosystem: Environmental > Aquatic > Marine > Oil seeps ... | reverse complement strand
GCTATAAATTCATTCTGTTGCTCGGTTACCTCTCCCCAGAAGCGACTGACGACAACGCCTAACACTAAGAAAACCACGGTGCCAATCAAGGCAAACCAAGGCCAAGCTATTCCACTGTATTTAGCGATGAATACGACGGCCACACTGCCAATACTGCCCGCAATCACCCCTTTCTCGTTCGCTTGTTTGAAGAACAAACCAAGAATGAAAGAACCAAGGCGAATACCAACAAAAATGGAGGTCAGGCTAGCAATGGTTTTAAGTACGGATTCATTTGAAACCGCAAGCAGTGCAGGAACAACAACCGACGCCGCTGCAACAAGGCTCATTTTTCTAGCAACCGATTCATAGTGCGCGTCAGAGGCTTTCTTACGGAAAAAGCGCTTGTAGAAATCGAACGTTGCCACAGTCGCCATTGAGTTATAAGTGGAATCCAATGTCGACATTGCCGCTGCAGATAAAGCCGAGATCACCAAACCAACAATGATCGGGTTAGTATGATTAAACACAAAATCGAGAATTACTTCATTGCTGTTTTCAAAACTGCTGTCCTGATAAAAGACACTTAACAGCACCCCCATCACAGCAAAAAACAGATAAACAAAGAATGCGCCGTAACCACAAAGCAACATCGACTTTTGCGCTGTTTTAACACACTTAGTTGCTAATGTTCGCTGAATAATCAATTGATTAGTTCCATACACACTCAGGTGCAGGAAGCTCACAGCCACTACGCCTGCCCACAATGTGGTATCAACGCCTAAGTCAAAATCAAGGTTGATGATATTCAGATGTTCAGGAGACAACACCTCGCCCGCATCAATTTTCATCAACAATAAAACAAAGATCGCAATGCTGCCGATAATCAACACTGCTGACTGCAGCATATCAGTCCATATTACTGTCGAGATACCGCCCGCATAGGTGTACAACGCGGTAAATAAGCTGATGTAGATGATCGCCTCAGAGATACTGATCGGCAGCACTTGCACTAAGATCAGAGCAACCGCATACAAAATAACTCCTGCCGAAATACACTGAACCACAATAAACACGATGGAATTGATCGTGCGAGCAACAACGCCAAAGCGGTGCTCCAAGTATTCATAGTTCGAAGTTAAGCCGAGCTTGTAAAACACCGGATCAAAGAAAATCACAGTGAAAAAGATCACAACTGGGTAGTTCAGGTGAACACTCATCGCTTCCATGCCCGAGCTGTAAACCCAACCCGGCATGCCCACGAACGTCATTGCACTGATGTAGGTCGCAAGAATCGACACACCTGCCGTAAACCAACCAAACTGTTTACCACCAGTCGAAAAGTCGCCACCAACGCTATAGCGTCTATTAACTAAGTAGCTGATAAATAGGGTAGTTAGCACATAAAGAGCAATAACCAAAAAACTTGAGTACGTAACCATTTCTAGATTCCGTTTATTATATTGTGCAATCAATTCGCCGCTAATATTACTCAAAAATGGATAACTTCCCTCAAAAACCCATAGTAAGTGTGAGTATTGTCACTAATATAGATGATTAAACGCTCAAAACGCTTTCAAAAGCGCAAAAATACGATCTAATGAGATCAAGATCACTAAAACACACAAAATGGGTACGCACTCATTTTAAAGTTGACTTTGATCACGGATCTAATAACCACAAAAATTCTATCATCTCTCCCGAAATGAAGACTGTGTGATGAAGATTGATAATCACCACACAAAAATCAAAACTACAAACACCCTATAAAAAATAAAGGTTTATCGGTCATGACTACTAAAAAACACATGAGCGAAGTTCCTATGATTCAAAGGGTAGCTGCTTATCTTGCAATTCTAGTTGGCTACTTTTTCTATTGTTATAACTTTGTAATTATTGACTACGTACGCCCATATATCGTTGATGCGTATGATGGTATTAACTTGGCGGATACCGCTCAGTTCTATACATGGCAGTCGGTTGGTGCACTTATTGGTGCTCTAAGCTGTGCATGGGTGGCATCAAACTTTGGTAAGAAATCAACTCTTATTGTCATCACGGCACTGAACGGCGGCGCAACCATCATCAATATGATGTTTACTGACTACGCAATGTGGGCAGCGATGCGTTTCATTATCGGTATATCTTTGGGTGGTTACTTCACAGTAGCGGTAAGCCTGATGATCGGTCTCTTCACACCAAGCGTTCGCGGTAAGTTAACCGCATTCGCTTCTTCTATGTTCTCGGTTGCCCTAATGGCAATGGGTGCATACGCAGCGTTCATTTCTAGCATCGATGCACCTTGGCAGAGCCTAATGTGGGTAGGTGGTATTCCTCCTCTAGTCGCTGCTGCACTGATGATCTTTATCCTGCCTAGCGACAAAAAAGTGATCGCCTACGGGGAAGAAGATCAAGCCGCGGCTGAAGCATCTAACGCACCAGCAAAGAAAGGTTCTTGGGGTGAAATGCTAAGCGCGCCTTACCGCAAACTCACCATCACTTGTCTATTACTGGCTGGCCTTAACTTCTACGGCTACCAATTCTTCTCAGGCTTCGTGACAACGTACCTGAAAGAAGTTCGCCAATTTGACGGTTCAACTATCGGTATCATCTTCTCTATCTCAGCATTCGGTTCTCTATTCGGTGCTTGGGTATGGGGTGCAATCGCCGACAAATACGGCCGTAAAGTGAACGCGTTTGGTTTCATCCTTGCAGGTGTCATGGCTTCAGTATTCTTCGTGGCACCAAGCGACGTGATGATCGGCAGCCTAAACATGCTGGCTATCCTAGGCCTTATCTACAACTTCGGCCTCTCTGCTTCTGCGGTATGGGGTGGTTACTTCTCTGAGTTGTTCCCTGCTCACCTACGTAGCTTCGGTGCAGCACTATTCCACGGCGGTCGTATCATCGGTATGTGGGCACCAATGGTGTTGGTATTCATCCAAGAGCGCAGCGACCTTGCGACAGCAATGTGGGGTTCACCAATCGTATGGATTCTGGCTGGTCTACTGTGGCTATCTCTACCAGAAACATTGAAAGGCGGCATTTTCGACAAGAGTAAAAAAGCGGAAACAGCAAAAGCTTAATCCCCTTTAGTTAAAACCTCTAAAAGTAGAAACCTCTAAAGGCACGAAATAAACATCAATCCGGCTGAGAAGTCAGCCGGTAACAAAATCCAAATCGAGTCCTGTTCCGAATGTTGGCTCGACAACACAAAAGAGAATTTACTATGTCTAAATATCAAGAAGCTAAACGCATTGTTCGTGACTACTTTGACGCAATGGAAAACGCTACCCACGAAAACGTTGCTGAAGTTTTAAAAGCACACACTTCTGAAGATTACTTGTGGCGTGGTGTTTACCCATTCCGTGAGCAAGAAGGCGCACAAGCAGCGGCTGACGTATTCTGGGCACCAATGATGAAATCAATGACACGCATGCAGCGTCGTCAAGATATCTTCATCGGTGGTAACAACGAAGTTAACCCAGATGAAATTTGGGTAATGAGCATGGGTCACTTCATGGGTCTGTTCGACGCTGAATACCTAGGCATGCGCCCTACTGGCAAGATCATGAACATTCGCTACGCAGAGTTTAACTGTGTTGTTGATGGCAAAATCACTAAGACAGGCCTGTTCCTAGACCTACTAGGCATGATGGATCAAGCGGGTTGCTACCCACTTCCACCATCAACTGGTAAGCACTTCGTATACCCTGGTCCACGTAACCACGATGGTCTGTTGTTTGAAGATGCAGCTCCAGAAGAAGGCGTTGCGACACTTGCTCTAGTGAACAAGATGGTTGATGACCTTTCTGCACTTAACGACAGCGGCGCAATGGGTTGCCCACCAGAAGTACTCGCGAAGAGCTGGTCAAAAGACATGATTTGGTACGGTCCTTGTGGTATCGGCGCGTCTTACACGATTCCTCGTTACCAACAACAGCACCAACTTCCTTTCCGTAACAACTTGAAAGACAAGAAATTTAACGGCCATGTTTGTCGTTTCGCTGAAGGTAACTTCTCTTGTTTCTTCGGTTGGCCAAACCTATCAAACACACCAACGGGTGGCTTCCTAGGTATGACTGGCGGCGAAGTACGCGCAAACATGCAAGTGGTTGACGTGTACTACCGTGACGGTGACAAGCTATCTGAGAACTGGGTTCTTATCGACCTTCCTTACTGGCTACAACAGCAAGGTCTAGACGTGTTCGAACGCACTTCAACCATCATGAACCCAACACTGTAATCGAAACGCTTTAATCCAAAAGATTGAAACGAAATAGTGGCAACCTAAATAGACATCTGATTTAGGTTTCCACGCTTGCTGGGAGATCCTTCTCGCTCCTAGTAGGTGCTCCAACCAATTCATTATTGCTCCACTAATAACTGAATCTACTAGTGCCTCATGGATGGGGTACACCCTGCCAAACCATTACCAATATAACGGGCTTGAAAGCACGGTGGCTTTCTACGGCCTGAATAAAGAGAATTACAATGAAAAAGTCGATTCTTTCTGCAGTGATCCTGACAGCACTTACCTCGGGTTCTGCTTTTGCTGCACACACTTTCACCAATGACGCGGGCGATAGCCTTACTTTAGACGGTCGTTTCGACGTTCGTTACCAAGATAAAGGCGGCGACCACAACGGTGAGTGGAACAGCGGTAGCTCTCGTTTCGGCCTAAAAGGCCAAATGGGATTTGATAACGGCTGGACTGGCTTTGGCCATGCTGAATGGGGTTACAACTCGGGTGCTAACGGCGACAATATTTACGACCGACTTCTATACGCAGGCGTAGAGCACGACAAATATGGCAAGATTGCTGCCGGTACTAAGCAGTGGTCTACCTTCTACGATGTGGCTTGGTTTACCGATATGGGTCGTGTATTTGGTTCGCGTGGTTCAGGCTACTACAATTTATCTGACTGGGGTATTGCGTCTGGTACAGGCCGAGCTGAGAATTCGATTACTTACCGCAACAGCATTAACGACAGCTGGAAATACGGCTTCACTTACCAAACTACCCGTGAAGATGTTGGCCTTGCTGACGGTTTAACAGCAACACTGAAAAACGGTATGGGCGCATCAACGCTGTACACGGTTATGGATGGCCTAACAATTGGTTTAGCTTACCACCAGAATGAGTTTGATGATGTTGATGCTGGCGTGAAAAACATCAAAGATGGCGACACGCAGCGCATCGGTTTGTTGGGTGTAAATTACACCAATGATGGCCTATTTGTCGGTTTCACCTACAGCCAAGGCTCAAATTGGGAAACCACCAGCAAAGCAGAATTTTACGACCACCGTGGTGCTGAATTCTTCACTTACTACCACTTTGAAAATGGTTTGCGTCCAACCTTTAACGTTAACTACTTAATGGACACAGACGACAACGCTAATGGCTACGATCGTCAGTTGATTATCCCTGGCCTTGAATACCACTTTAAGAAGAACAAGTTCTTAGTATGGACTGAATACCAATTTGATAATGGCAACGACAAATCTGTTGGTAACCATTATGAAAATAGCGATGACCAATTCGCTGCGGGTATCCGTTACTACTTCTAACGCCCAGTTAGTCGAGTCATAAATTCGCTAAACAAAGCTCTGCTATTAATGCAGAGCTTTTTGGGTCGTACCCAGAATAATATCCAACATTCTCTATTACCCCTTATTTTCATCCTATCATGGCATATTGTATTTTTGAGTACGTACCTAATTATGTTACTCTATGCACAATCAATTTGGTTCAAAAGTATGGTCTATGAACTCTCCAAAACACTCTTCGCTGTCCAAAACAACCGTAACATCTAAAGATGTCGCTAGACTTGCTGGCGTTTCTCAATCAACTGTATCTCGCGTATTTGTACCGGGAAGTTCAGTGTCTGAAAAGACCAAGCAGAAAGTGTTCGATGCCGCGAAATCGTTGAATTATCGTCCCAATGCTTTTGCCCGTAGCCTTACGACAAATGAATCAAAATTGATTGGCTTAGTTTTCCCTGATGCCGACTACCCTATTCACATGAAAACGCTGCAGCTTATCTCCACTGAACTACAAAAACAGGGATATTCTGCGGTATTGATCCCTTGGCAAGTTGATGGCAACGATAACCACTCAATTCCCAATATCTTCCAATACCGAGTTGATGGCGTGATTGCTGCTTCTGCGACCTTTAACAAGTCGCTTTATGAAGAGTGTGAAGAATTCGACATTCCTATCGTTCAGTTCGCACGTGTTGTTGAAGGGACTAAGAGTAGCCATGTGGTGAGCGACAACTACGCCGCTGGCCAAGTTGCCGCTCAGCATTTGCATAGCGTAGGGACAAAGTCAGCGGTTTACCTGACAGGTAATGTTCCAACCTACACTAACGGCGAACGTGAAGCAGGGTTCTGCTCAGAATTTGAAGAACTTACCGGTGAACAAGCTCGAGTTATTGAAGCCGACTATGACTACCTTGATGCACTAGAAACCATTAGGACTCTGTTTTCTGAACCCACACATCCTCAAGCTATTTTCTGCGCGACAGATAACCTAGCGATGGCCGTCATGGATGTGGCGCGCTTAGAGTTCAATCTGCGTATTCCTGAAGATCTTCAAGTGATTGGTTTTGATGATATTCCACAAACTCAGTGGTTGAACTATCAACTCACTACCTTTAAGCAAGATTTCAGACGCCTTGCACGTGAGTCTGTGAAAATTGTGGTTAGTCAGATTCAAGAGCAAGACACGAGCTTGGTCAAGTTGATGGTGCCAGTGAAGTTCATTGAAAGAAACACCACGTTGAAAGCGAAATAGTGTTGTTCTTCAGCCTTTTTTGAATGATTAAAATACGCCTTTAAACGACCAAAATACAAAAATCCCGTTCGGCGCCTTATATCAAGAGTATATAAGATGTCTAACGGGATTTTTTCTACTAGTTTTTATTTTGTCTCTAGATGTTTTTTATTAGTTGCCAACTAATTACCCACACCACCTACTTTCTCTGCTGGTGTTTCAGGCGTTATTGGAGGCCATTCTTGGAATGTCGCTAAGTGTTGTTGAATAGCAGCTTGTGCAGGACCAAATGCCCACATTTTTTCGCCCATCCATTTCAAGTACATACCTGACTCTTCTGCCGCTCTTTCATAAGGGTCACGACGTAGATTGAAGAGTAACGGCGCATTCAATTCATCTTTCGGACCACCCCATCCGCGATTTTGTACAATGAAGTGAGCCTTCCAATCGCCTACGCGAACAGCTTGTAGTTTATCTCGTTCATAATAGTAAATTTCGTTACGATTAGATTCGCCTTTTTCCGTCAGCATATCGACTTGATTGTAACCATCTAGGTGTGCTTTAAAGCCATCGTGGCCCTTGAGCATTTTCTCTTTTAAATCTGTTGGACCACCTGCGGCTGCAACCAATGTTGGTAACCAATCCATACCATCGAAGATGCCATTACCGACACTACCCGCAGGGATTTTACCCGGCCAGCTAACCAGTGCAGGAGCTCTAACTCCCCCTTCCCATGTTGTCCCTTTCTCACCGTGGAATGGTGTCATACCACCATCTGGCCACGTCATAATTTCAGGGCCGTTGTCGGACGTGAAAATAATAATCGTGTTATCGGCGATGCCAAGTTCATCTATCTTCGCCAACATTTCACCGACATGATCATCCAGATCTTTCATCACGACTTCTTGAAGCCCCCAACCATTTTGGCCAAGCATTGCCTCATATTCAGGAGAAAGGTGCGTCCACACATGCCCTCTAGATGGACAGTACCAAGTAAAGAACGGCTTATCCGCTTCTACGGCTCGTTCAATGAAGTTAATCGCATGTTTGTTTACTTCATCATCTAGTGTTCTCATACGCTCGATATTCAGCGCACCATCGTCTTCAATGCTTTGGCCACCTTTACCATCAGATTTAGAGTAAATCACGTTTCGAGGAGCAAAGGCATCTAACGATCCATCTTTCGGCCAATCTGGATCTTCGGTGTATTCCATGGCATTCAAGTGATATAACCAACCCCAATATTCATCAAAACCATGCATCGTTGGCAAATACTCATCTCGGTCACCCAAATGATTTTTGCCAAATTGCCCAGTCACGTAGCCCATGGTTTTTAATACCTCGGGAAGTGTTGGTGTATCTGCGCTTAAACCCACAGGGCCACCCGGCAGTCCAACCGTATGCATTCCGGTTCTAACTGGTAATTGCCCGGTTAAGAAAGCTGAACGACCCGCGGTACAAGATGGCTGCGCATAGTAGTCTGTCAGAAGCATTCCCTTCTCAGCAATACTATCAATGTTTGGTGTTTGGCTACTCATCACGCCATTGTGATAAGCACTCAAGTTTGAGATCCCAATATCATCAGTAAAAATAACAAATATATTAGGTTGTTCTTGTGCAGACCATGCCGATAGCGAAAAGCTACTCAGCACACTTAAGGTGAGAAGGTGAAAAATCCCTTTCATAGAATATCCTTATATTGTTTCAGATTGCTCTTTTTGAATCATTTTTATTCCGACTAAACCAAAGCCAAGCTCCAAGATTAGATAGACAAAAAGCAGCCAGTGAGGCATGCCATCTAAGACTAAGCTGACGACTCGGCCTGCAGCCAAACCCAACATGAAGACCACCAAGCTATAAAGCGCTGGCAGTCGATACTTTTTAGTCAATGCGCCACTCACCCAAAACAGAGCAAGTGCCAAATATAAACCCGTTACCGCACGAAAGATGTGGGTAACGTTAACAGGACGAGCATCTATCCCGAAAAGGTAGTCCAGAGAAATAACTGGTGCATAACCATAAGACAAAGCTATGGGCGTTAAACCCAGAACGGCGACCAACAAAAACACACTCTGTTGCTTCATTTATTTCCTCTTTGTAATTTGGCTCTTTTCTAAAAACATAGTCTACAATCAGCAATGTACAAGTTGCATACACGGAAAATGGATAATTAATACATACATTTATGGTATGTACTCTTCAATCTTGGGATAGGGATATCAACATGGCTAAATGGCATTACCTCATCGCATCAGTGTTGGCTGCAAGTTCAACCATAAATGCACAAGAAACAAGCTCGCACTCGGACACAAAAAAATGGCAGCACAGTATAGAAATTTATGCGCTCGCTTTGAATATCCGTGGTGATAGTACAATCGGCAAGATATCTACAGGTGTTGATGTTGACCCAGCGTTTATCATGGATCATCTGGATATGGGTGCGATGCTGCGATTAGAGGGGATTTACGACAATCAATGGGGCTACTATTTAGACTACAGCTACATGAAACTGAGTGGCAAATCTGACTCCATAATAGGTAATACAGGAATTCTTAATGGTAAACTCGATATAAGACAGGGTGTTTTGGAAGCAAAAGGGTTTAAACGCTTTCAATACGATATCGGCATGATTGATTATATGGTCGGTATACGTTGGTGGGACAATGATATTGACTCAAGGCTTTATAAAAACGATGGTACAACAATCAACTCTCGGTCTTTAAATGAAGATTGGATCGATTACCTTGTCGGCGTTCGCTGGACTAAAGAACTCAACAAAGATTGGACAGTTCACACCAGTTTAGATATCGGCCTTGGTGCTGACACCGATTTTACTAGCTCCATACTAACCGGCGCTCGCTATCAAATTAACGATTGGTCGGATTTAAATCTGGCGTATAAATCCACTTGGGTTGATTACGAAAACAAGGGAACCTTTGAATACGATACCGCATCGCAAGGGTTTTTGATTGGTTGGGCTGCTCACTTTTAAGCCACTGGTTGTTTTACCATTAAGCACAAGCGGAATGACTAGTCAGCCAGAGTATTTAATCTCTATTAAATTGTTCTCTAATTCAATCTAAATGAAGCTCTAGCAAAGGAAATGAAATTCATAAAGGTTCTCATGGTAATTTTGGCTTAACTTACGGTATCGGCGCAGAGTACAAGTCATCAAAACCATTGTTTGGCAACTCCAAGCTGTTGACTCGTTTAGGGTTTGATTGGTATGAGCTCGGAGGTTCAAATGATTGGTATACCAAGGAAACAACTTTAGGTATTCAAACTGGCTTTACCTTTTAAGCCAACATATTCATTACCCTGAATAAAAACCATTTAGGGTAATGAATTAAAAGCCATCATTTTAAAAATAAGATAAAACTCGTGTTGTTATGCGAAGTTTATTTTATTTTTCAACACACTCTTTTTTCATGATCGTTAGACCAGCATCCAGCGTTTCTGCCCAAGCTCGTTCTACGTTCTCATCATAATGAGGATCGTACTTTTTAACCGTATTGAGCAGCGAATTAAACCATTCGTTTAATTCAATTTCTGAAATGTCCAACCCCAAATCTTTGTGCCTTTTACCCAGTTTCTTGACCGAGTTCCGCACACTTGGCAGACCAGAGGAATTATAAATAAGAATGATCGAGGCCTTAAGCATCTTAGTTTGCTGCTCTAACCCTATCTTTTCAAAACGTTCTGAAAACCTTGGGTTATGCTCGCAGAAGTCTGCCAGAAAGCTTTCCAAGAATTCTTGATCAATCCGGCAACGCTCAAAGCTTTCATAAAACAGTTCATTCGGTTTCATCTAGCAATTCCTTTGCAATAATCAGCCAGTCTTTAGAATCATGAGGGAGGTTAAGAGCAGCGATAAATTGGCTCAAAACTATCAACATCAGCTAATTATACGCCACTATGGCATAAAATGAACTATGGCATAAAGTGAGTTGCACAAATCTTGTTTCCATCAGGGTCTCGTAAATAGGCCATATAGAGTCGACGTTCATCTGTTCCTCTGGCACCTGGACCATTTTCAATACTGGTACCACCATTTTCAACACCAAGACGATGCCATTCATCGACTATTTCTGTTGAGCTTGCCAAGAACCCGACGGTCATCCCATTACCATAAGTCGCGGGCTGACCGTCAATCGGCTTAGTTAAACCTAGTACGCCCGTTTTACTAACGTATATACAACGCCCCTTGGGATCGATTGTCCCTTCGCTGTAACCAAGCTCTTGCATAATTGGATCATAGAATGACTTCGCGCGTTCAATATTTTCGGTTCCGAGAAAAACATGACTAAACATAACTCACCTCTTTTGATTGAAAGAACCTCCCAAGCTAGACCTATAATTTGCGTTTGTCCAGGCACGCTATTCGGTCATAGTTGTTGCTTAACTCATTGAATGAAAGCATAGAGTTTGGCTAGCTATTTAACGCAATAAAGACTAATCAACAATGCGTTGTGCACCTTGCCCTTGATCATGCAAAATATCTTCAGGGTTCAACAAGTGGCACTTCTGCATACTCAAGCAGCCACAGCCAATACAACCTGTCAGGTTCTCTTGTAACGAACGGATCTGCGACATTTTGCTGTCTAACTGACCTTGCCACTTCTTCGCAACTCGCTCCCAATCTCGCTTAGTTGCGGTCTGGTTCATAGGTAAGGTAGATAACTCTTCCGTAATCTCTTCCAGCGTAAAACCTATCGACTGCGCTACTTGTATCAAAGCAATTCGTCGCAACATAGCTGATTGGTAACGACGTTGGTTGCCATTGGTGCGAATCGAAGCAATCAACCCTTTGGTTTCATAAAAGCGGAGTGCCGAAGGAGCAACACCACTGCGCTCTGATAACTGTCCTATCGTCAAATATACGATGTTCCTCATTATTACCTTGTCCTTGGTGCTCACAAATAGATAAAGTTCACTTTAACTTAATAGTAACCACAGCTTGCCTCCATCACCAGTAAAGAGAGCAGAACTTTGAATACCAACACCAACGAGCTAAGCGATTACTATTTTTATGATAACGATATGATTTTTAATAAACCGACTCGCGGCGAAGTAATTAGGAACTAGGTAATTGGCAATAAAGTAGTGAGGTGCAAATTAACTGAAGCTAATAAAAAATGGCTACCTGAAAGATAACCATAATGCCGTTCAGAATTTAAAAAACTAATCAAACAACTCAATAACCAGTTTGTTATCTTTAATCACTAGATTAGGCTCCGATGACTTAATCAATGACTCTTGCACCTTGTTGCTATCCAATTTATAAACCGGTGACTGAGACAAAGCAAAGCCAATCATGGATACCGCAGGCTTAAGCAACCTCTCAACCTCAGGGGAGAGTTGTTGTCCTTTTTCCTGAAAACGCTCTAGTCGTAACGATTTCAAATACACTTCACCACTTTCTTTGTCATATTCAGGGATAGCACTGAACTCAATATCCAAATCCAATCCCATATTTGGCATATTAAATATCTCAACTTTTGCATTAGTATTAGCTATAACCGAGACTCGTTGATTGTCTGTTCGTCCAATTTTCACTTCTAAATCATCAACAGCCACTTGCGCATACATAACACTTTGAACACCAACTTCTTGTTCTAACATCACTGAATCTTGTAGGTATTTCGTCATGTCTTGTTCAGTAATACTGTAGCTCACACAACCACCTAGCATCAGGGCAGAAAAAGCGATAATGAAGCGGTTGATTAACTTTATTGTCATTGCGGTTAAACTCTTAATATGTCATTGCAAGGCACGGATTTTATCTTGGAATAATACCGTAAAATAGTTGTCACAATGACAGTGTCGGTTAACTCCGCAAAATGATCCACTGAAGAAATAACACCGTACAAATTAATAGGAATAGAATAGTAAGGAAAATGATGACGGCATTAACGATATTTTATGATGGGACATGTCCATTGTGTGCAAAAGAGATGGCGGCACTTGCCAAGCATGACACTGAAAATAAGATTCAAACCATCGATATCTACAGTGAAGCCTTTTCAGACTACCCTCAGATTGATGCGGACGCAGCCAACACCATTTTGCATGCACTGGATGAGAATGGAAAACTTTTGCTAGGTTTAGACGTGACCTACCAAGCGTGGCGCTTAGTAGGAAAAGGTTGGCTATACGCCCCATTGCGCTGGGCCATATTCAAGCCAATGGCCGACTGGTGTTATCTACGATTTGCCAAGAACAGATACAAAGTTTCTTTCTGGCTAACAGGAAAGTCACGCTGCAATGGAAACAGCTGCACTAAATAGTGCTTGGTTAAGACATACCACTCGCGACTTTGTAATACACCACACCAAACAGCGCAGCAAAAACTAAAACGGTAACCGCGACTTTTAACCAAATAAATTTCATGTTTTGTCCTTTAAATTCTGTTTACTATTTCGCGAGATAAGTTACCACAACAAAACATTCGGTTGGGTAATGATTTATAGAACTTTGTAGAGAACCTTGATTCCCAGAGAGAACTTTTATGTCGGCAAAAGAAAGAAATCTACCTACCCATCGTATTTCAAGATTCAGTAAATTCGCGTCTCTCGCAACTCGAGTAGCGGGAAGTGTCATAACTGAAGGCACGAAACAGCTCGCGCAGGGAAACAGACCCAAAGCAAAAGACTTGGTATTAACACCTCAAAATATCGCTCGCCTTACAGATCAGTTGGCACATTTGCGAGGCGCTGCAATGAAGCTAGGTCAGATGCTGTCGATGGATGCCGGTGATATCCTAGAACCGGAGTTAGCCAATATACTCGCTCGCTTGCGCTCAGACGCCGACCCATTACCCGCTAAGCAGCTTAACCAAGTATTAGAAAATTCACTTGGTATAAATTGGAAAGTGGAATTTATTACCTTCAACTTTAAGCCTTTAGCTAGTGCGTCTATCGGCCAGGTCCACCAAGCTTACAGTGATGCAGGAGACAAACTTGCTATCAAAGTCCAATATCCAGGCATTCGAAAAAGTATCGACAGCGATGTAGACAACGTAGGCACACTGCTCAACATTGTTGGGTTGATACCAAAGTCGGTCGACTACAAAAGCTTACTAGAAGAGGCAAAGAAACAGCTCCATGATGAAGCGGACTATGCTCGCGAGGCTGACTACGCGATTCGTTACCATGATGCATTAAAAGAGCACTCTCACTTCGTCGTACCTAAAATTCACCCGCAAGTCTCTTCAGACTCCGTCCTCGCCATGGACTTCATTGAAGGTGTCTCGATAGAGCAAATAGAAGGTTACGACCAAAGTACCCGTGACTTCGTGATGCACAGCCTAATCGAATTAATGTTCAAAGAGCTGTTTGACTTCAAGATGGTGCAAACCGACCCCAATTTCGCTAATTACTTGTATGTAGAACAAACACGTCAAATTGGCTTGTTGGATTTTGGTGCCACCCGTGAATACAGTGATCGCTTCAGTGATGGTTATCGTTCAGCCTTTACCTCTGTGATTAATCACAATGAACAAGGACTCAACAAGGCGTTAGAGCAAATTGGATTTTTTAGCGAGACCATCCTCCCTGACCAGCGCCAAGCGATTCTCAACCTAGTGACAATGGCATGTGAACCCATGCTTGTCGATGAAGATTACGACTTCAAAGCTAGTGGTTTAGCACAAAGGCTTCGTGAGGCAGGAACCATACTCAGCATGGAGCAAGAGTATTGGCACACACCACCAGCCGATGCCCTATTCCTCCACCGAAAGATTGGAGGCATGTATCTGCTGGCATCTCGCCTTGGGGCCAAGGTGAACATCAGGCGCTTGGTAGAACCCTATTTGCTAAGCGACAGCTGATACTAAAGCCATTCTGGTCTTTAAAGTGATCATTTCAAGTCGTTGAACAGTAGTAACAGTTACGCCAACTAAAATGAGTCAGACTAATGAAGCATTCGCTGCTGTGCTCCACCGCCCTAATCGCAAGCCTAACAAGTTCATTCGCTTTTTCAGCAAGCTGTCCTGAGATACTCAACGGCAAACAAAGGCTGTTAAATTCAAACGAAGAGATTGAGCTGTGTGAAGAGTTTCAAGGTAAAACTTTATTGATCGTGAATACAGCAAGTCAATGCGGTTTCACGCCACAGTTCGAGCAACTTGAGCAACTGCATCAAACATATAAAGATCAAGGATTCACGGTTGTTGGTTTCCCAAGCAATGATTTTCGTCAAGACAGAGGAAGCGAGGAGAAGTCTGCCAAAATCTGTTATCTGGATTACGGCGTCACGTTTCCAATGATGGCGCGTGCTTCACTCTCTGGGCCGAACGCAAATCCAGTCTTTGCCGAAATCCAACAACAAGCTGGTATCAAACCGAAATGGAATTTCTACAAGTTCTTGGTCAGCAAAGAAGGCAAAGTGATAGCAACCTTCCCGAGTTCTACGTCGCCAACCAGTAGTACCCTCAAAAATGCTATCGAGCAGCAGCTATGAAGTCAGATTACATGGAAACAACTCAAACACGTAACACCATGGCTAAGCTCGGCTATATGGGTTTAGTCCCCTTTTTATTCGGCCTATTGTTATCGCTCACCGACAGTCAGTTTTTTAACTTGAGCGGAGAAACACTCTTCATCACTTACAGCGTGGTTATCTTAAGTTTCTTGTCTGGTATTTTATGGGGAAATGGCATAGAGAATTTCAAAATCCAATCAAGTAACAATGCTCTAATTCTAAGCAATGTTATTGTGTTAGCAGCGTGGCTAGCGGTACTACTCGGTGAGCAAAAGGAATTCATAACCACACTTATTCTCTTGGTCGGTTACATTTCGGTTTGGCGAGCAGAGAGGTCGATGAAGGAACAGAATAAAAGCGAAGGGCCTGATGGGTATTTTGAAATGAGAACTCGACTAACTTCTAGCGTTGTGTTGATGCATGGTATCGTGCTGTTAACTTGAGTGAGTTTTTACCTGTTTAGGCATATTGAGCGCAAAGCAGGCTGGGATGAATAGCAGTACTTCCATATTTCCATTGAGGGCTTCCTAGCTACAATATACCAAGGTTATTGAATCGTTTAACGCAAGATTACCTTTTATAACAGCATTTGAAATCTTTTATAGTGACACTTGAAAACTGTCCCCCCCTCTGTCAAAACCTTTGAATCAGTTTTCGAAAAATTGTTCATATTCTGGAGTTGATAAGTTTTCCGCGGCTCCAATCTCACCAACGATATAAATCGCACTGGCGAAAGTTTCTATCGTTTGATTAGGCTCACGCTCCGGCACTTCACCAACAACCGGGACAGATTTAGGTTCTGATACCGTATTACAAACAACACTTTCACATACGATGCTTTGTTGTTCTAACGAGATAGCCTCGGGGATATCAAAATCTCCAGCCGATAAATCAGAACTAGAAAGCTCTAAGGAAGCATGTGATAAGGTCGAAAACATAGCTGAAAATACAATCCACTTATTCATAATTCATTCCATAGTTAATATTCATCAAACTTATAAATACTATCTAATCACAAACATTATGAACAGTGTTTTATTTTGATAAACTTAGATTTTCATTGTCTACCCCGGAAAAAGCTTAAAGATAAATGCCGTAATTTCAACTTATCTGGGAGTGCTTGCGTAACGTGAACTTATCAAGCAACACAGGCGGAATAATGATGACCGAATATTTTACGAAGGCCACTAATGTCACCACTGCCACAAAGCAGCCTAAAACAAAGTCATGAACATCAACGAGCACCAACCCGAGCAATCGATCACAAGCGACCGCAACTACGGCAATACTGAGCGCAACTATCCATTTACTGTGCTGATAAGGTAACGGTTCCATTGTTTGGCTGACGAAATATAAAAGTAGTAATCGCAATATGTAAGTTCCGCAGAGGACAACAATAACCCCCCATACGCCATAACTGGGCGTCACGGTGACATAACCAATAGCGGCCAAGATCGCGCATCCACCTTGAATCCACATTTGCGATTGACTTGATTTCCCACTGAAACAACCAAGATTCAAATAATCACCTGCGTTCTTGATAACACTAATGGCAAGCAATGCGACAACAATCGTACCCGAATATTGATAGCTGCTTGGCAGAATTAAAGCGATAAAGCCTGGAACAGTTAAAATCATCAAAGCACCCAATACGATGGCGAAATTGACGCCAACTAAGGCTTTGTCTGCACAATCCTTACTACCTCCTGATTGCTGAAGAATGGCGACACGGTTTGGGAACCACCACAGTGCATAGGGTTGCAATAACAATCCAAGGATCAACGCAAATTTACCACTGACTGCATAAATCGCCAGTTCTTCGACTCCAACGAAACTTGCCATTACCCAACGATCTAACCCCATGATCATATACATTGATGCCCCTCCCACCAAAGCGGGTAACCCAAACTTCAGGATCTTGGTTGAGTATTTAAAACAACCAAATGTTCCCATCTCTTGCCATTGATAGCGCACTAAACAGATCATTAGCAGCAAACTCGATACCGCTGCCGAAATCAACACACCATCAATACCATATCCGGCCTCAAGCAATGCAAAAGTCATCACGGCTTGAACACCGGCTTTCAATACATTAAGCAGGCAAAATTGTTTCGCCATCGCGTTCATTCGCATTAAGGTCAGAGGAATAGAGATTGCCCCATCAAGCATTGTAGGAATGAGTAGGATAAAAATTTGGTAGGGTTGAAATTCGACGGGTAACATTAAAATCAATAGCGGCATGCTGAGCGCAATTAATAACCCTCCTAGCACGCACACCAAAACACTTAGCGTAAAGCAGTTAGAAACGAGTTCCCGCTTTTCATCGCCATCGGACACGCCCACATAACGATACATTGCCTCAACGATACCAAAGCTAAACAATATCGTTCCAATGTCTGCTAACAAGACAATCGCTTCTAAAGAACCATATTCTGCTAGTGTCATTTTGTGAGTAATGTAAGGAATCATCACAAGTGATATCCCTTTCATCATCACAATACCAATAGCGTAATAGGCTGACTGTTTTAATGAACCCATAGCGGTCACCTATCCTTTACCCTGCTGGCGTTAGGAAACTTTTACAGTCTCTGATTAGGTGTAGTAACGTTCGTTTTTGAGGAGCCAAAACCAAAGATCTAAAACTGTAAGCGGCCGCCTGTCGGTTGTGTTGTAGGCTTCGGTAATAGTCAGCGTAACCTTCAAGTATTCTCGCCTTTGCGATCTTGAAACTAGAAGAAGGTAGGTTCCAACGTTCACTGTCATTTTGGTAATGCTGAAGAATAGATTCTATAGACTGCAAATTCCTCAGCTTGAAGCTTTCCGTTTGAGTAACAGAATTCGCTCTCATCAAGTAACCAACTTGCACTGAATTCAATACGCCAATCTGATGATTCTCACTCACGCGAAGCCATAGCTCCCAATCTTCTCCGTAAGTAATGTCCGCGTTAAAAGTGTCTGTTTGCGAAAAGACATCGGCTTTCACCATCACTGTCGATGTGCCAATCACGTTATTTTCAATAATAAACTCTAGTGGGTTTTCAATATTAAAGAATAACTCGTCATGATCTTGAAACTGCGACCAATAACTGAAGCAGTCGACAATCACTTGGTAGTCTTCAGTGAGATGCTCGTAGTTAGTAAAACTCATCGCCAGATCGGGGTTCCGCTGATGGAATTCAAGTTGTCGTTCAATTTTTTCAGGGAACCAAAAGTCGTCAGCGTCTAAAAAAGCGATGAATTCACCGGACGCTTTTTCGATCCCTAAGTTTCTGGCTTGAGGAGCACCTACGCCCAACGTCGATAACTTTATAATTCGCTCATCGTGTATCGAAGAAAGATAAGTTGACGTCCCGTCATTGCTGTTATCGTCAATAATGATCAGCTCAAGGTCTTGATGAGTCTGCTTGAGTACGCTGCCGATTGCCTTCGGCAGGTAGCCCAAACAATTATAAGTAGGAATAACAATACTAACTTTAGCCATAGTGACGATCTCAGATTTATATCTTACACAGCATGTCTGCATATCCTGTGCCGAGTATTCCTCACTATTAAACTGGCCTTATATCAGCACCCTACGTATCTGTTCGCAAAATGACGAACAAGCACTGTCGACACAGAAATTCAAATATCCAATTTGACTACCAATTTGAGAAAATCAAAAGCGATCTGACGATAACAGCAAAAAACCGTTAAAAAGCACCTCTTCAGTACCCTCTCATCTTGGTTCGTATTTTGCTTAAACCATTGTAGTGGCCGATACACAAGGAGAAGAAAATGAAAAAAGTAGCATTTATAGCGCCAACCTATCCTGTGCTCAGTGAGACCTTCATTCAAACAGAGGTCGACTCCGTGAAAGCGTGTGGGCATCAGGTATGCGTAATGGCATTCGAAGTAGAAAAAAGTAAAAAAGCTTTCGACTATGACATTGTCAAAATTGGCAAGGATGTTCGGGCGGGCAAGATAACTAGCATCAATTGGGTGGGTTTTGTCAAAGCACTTTCGTTTGTCTCTAAGCAGACTAGCATGCCGAAGAAGTCACTTTTTGCTTATGGGTTTAAGCTGGCTTTACAACTTGCAGAAAAAGACGTCAACCATGTTCATGCTCATTTCTGCCAACACACCACCGCCCACGCTATAGTCGCCGCTAAGCTTCTCAATATAACGTGTTCGTTTGTCGCCCATGGTCATGATGTTTACGAATTCGCTTACGATATTGAACGTAAAATTACATCGAGTGATTTTGTGGTCGCAGTCTGTAAAGACATGCTCACAGACTTTAATCACATGGCCAAAGGAAACATAAAGCTCCTACATTGCGGTGTAAATACCAAGCAATTCCGGTTACACCCAAAGACTGAAACCAAGCAGCTTCGTTTTGTTTTCCTGGGAAGACTAGTTGAACAAAAAGGTATCCACTTTCTCATTGACGCTTTAGCACCGATAGCCGAGCCTCTCGACATTCATCTCGATATCGTTGGCACTGGAGATTTAGAGTCGCAGTTAAAAATGCAAGTAGAGCAACAAGGGTTAACTCGAAATGTCACCTTTCTGGGCTCAAAGCCTCATGAATGGGTAAAAGAAAACCTTCCGCATTACGATTGTTTAGTCGCTCCTTTCTGTTTTTCAGAAACAGGTTGTGTTGATACTGGGCCGTTAGTACTAAAAGAAGCTATGGCTGTCGGAACCCCCGTGATTACAACCAACATTATGGGCTGTAAGGAGATTGTCACACCTGATACTGGCTTTTTAGTGAATGAAAAAAACGTCGACGAGTTAAGAGAAAGCATTGAGCGTTTTGCGCAATTAAGTAGTAATGACAAAATAGAGATGGGCATGATGGCAAGAACAAGAGTAGAGAAACGCTTCAACTCTCTTAAACAAGCTCAGCAGCTGTCTCACTGGATAGAGAATCCAGTTTAAGATTGTCTATAAACACGCAAATAGGTGTGCAATGGATTAGAAGCTAAACAAAAAACCATAGCGTCACATTGATACACACTGTAACGCTTTAGTTCTATACACCATGAGTCTGAATAGAAGTAGCCCAATAACGCTGGGCTATAATGATTCCTTTGACTAAAACAGTTTGTCGTGTGCTCTTAACCCGCTCGCAACGCTAAAATCTCAGTAAGATCGTCCGTCTCTGTATATTGACTCAGGCCTTGTTCTTTCGATGCAATCGCAACGATAGACATTCGGTCTGCAAGTTCATTACCTTCAATACCAACGTGACCGTTAACATGATAGATAGTGATTTGAGAAGCGATCTCTTGGTACATTGCATAGGCTGGCATGATGATATCGAGGTTTTTAATCTCACCACCCGACTTCGTCCAGCCCTTTTTCTCCCAACCTGAAGCCCACTTGGTAATGCAGTCAATTGAGTATTTTGAGTCACAATAAATCGCAACAGACAATCCAGCTTGCAGTTTTTCTTTGGCGAGTATAAATGCTTGCTTCAAACCTTGTAGCTCTGCGGTATTGTTGGTGCCCGTAGCTTGGTACAAGCCATACCACAATTCCGTTAACTCATTATTTAGATAAACCGCTAAACCTGTACCGGCCTCTCCAGGGTTTGGCTCACAAGCACCATCAGTAAAGATCTTGATGTCAAAAGGCATATCAGTGATTTGCTGCTCCGAAAGCGGCGGAGTTTTAGCTTTGCTCGCCTTACTTGTAGCACTTGGTTTTACGGATGTAAAATTATAAGTTGGAGCAGACACAGACGACTTTTTACCACCGAAAGCAGATTCAGCTTCACCTAATGTGGGAAACGATTTGTATCTCGCACCGGCAAAACCATCAACTTGCGATTTACATTCATTCCAAGTGGTAAAAATACCCGGTGTACGACCTTTCCAAACCACATAATATTTCTTAGCCAAACTAACTCCTTACCAGAACCTTAAAACACGATCCCCACACCAAAATGATTCTGCTGTGGGGATGTTATTATGCCTGATTATGTTCGCAACACATAAATCATTACATAGAAGACACACTGTGTTGTGAGAATAGATGCGTTGTCAATCAAGTATAGAGCGCTAATTTTAATCACAACCTGAAAGCATCCATCTAATTAGGAGCCTCTATGTTCCTTAAGATCCTGTTTTAATTTGGAAGTTAAAGTTTGAATCTTAGGTATAACTTGCTGCATTACCGACTGAGTCATAATCATTGACTCTGTTGTCACAGTTGGCATCTTTTTCAGAATACTCTTACCATGTTCTGTTTTGTAGAAATCGATCATAGCCTCGACCTCAGCTTCAGTGAACTGCTCACTGTAGATCGTTACAATTGTTGGCTCTAGCTTTTTCCAACTCATCTCTTCTTTCATCAAGTCATTCATGCTGTGATAGTATTCATCAAAAATATCTCGTTCTGAGTCTGAAACCTCGAGTTCTTTAGACATATCAGCCATCATGCTATCCATTTGAAGGAATACCGCGTCCAACGTGGAATCGACATCCATGATCTGAAGAAGCTCTTTTACTAACGCTTGCTTCGTGTCCTGTGCAGCTGACAATTGTAGCGGAACTAGCAGAAAGAAAATGGCGAGAAGTTTGTGCATTATTAAGTCCTTTGGGCGATTTATATTAGAGAAAAGATTCGTTCGATTTATCACTAAGTGATTGTGTGGCTCAACACAAATTACATATCAACCTTTTGAATTAACTATAAATTTACTTACTTGCAATTCATAATTAAAACAGATTAAACCACACGAAAGCATATGTAATCAAATGCATCTAATCTTAAACCGCACCATTACGAAAATATACGAAGGACATCACTGAAAGCAGCTCGTTTCAAAAGATCACTGTGTTTTAGACATACCATGTCTTTTAAGCAGGAAATTAAAGGAAAAGAAACTCAACTGCGACTAAGTTATAGAACAAAAACACGGCCATACTGACTCCAATCGTTAACAGCACATTTCCTGTTTTCCATATCAGTAACCCAGTCACAAGAGCGCCGATTAAATATGGGTTTTCGAGGCTTGGCCAGAATGATTGCTCAGGAGCGAATACAATCGGCCCCCAAATAGCCGTTAATACAGCGGGGCTTGAATATCGCAGTAGGCGCCTTGCCGTACTATTCAGCCGAAGAGGAATTGAAGGCTCTAGAAACACATACCGACTAAAAAAAACAATCGCTGTCATGAGCAATATCGATAACCAAATCACGCTGATTCTCCTTCATTCGCTTGTTTCTGACCATTGTGTCGTTCAACAAATGATTCACTAATGAAGCCCGCCAACATACCTGAAATCGCAGCAATCATCAGCCCCCCTTCAACCTGATTGACCGCCATTGCCACAGAGGTCACCAATGACACCACAACACACACCACCGTTGGCAGTGTTCGAATCAAAGGAAAAACCAAAGCAATGAAAGTTGCGGCGACCGCGAAATCGAGGCCAATTTCGTTAAGTGATGGAATTTGACTACCTGCGACAATGCCGACAAAGCTGGCAATATTCCAAACGAGGTAAAATCCGCCACCCACGCCCGCGGCATACCAACGATTAAACTCTTGTTGGGATTGCCCACTGCAAATCGCGAACAGTTCATCAGTGAGCCAAAAACCAAGCAGTAAACGCCAACGTGCAGGAAGGTGACTAATTTTGTCACGCATAGAGACACTATAAAGAAAGTGTCTTGACGTAATAAACAGCGTAGTTAACAACATAGTCCCTAAACCAATACCCGCTTTAAACATACCCGCAGCCACTAGCTGAGCTGAGCCCGCAAATAAAATGGCAGACATAGCCTGAGCTTGAAGCTGATTCAGTCCAGCATCTATCGCATACGAGCCTGCTAATATGCCCCACGGTATGACGGCAATACTTAACGGCATCGCTGCCATAACGCCTTTCCATAACTGCGTACGTTTATCCATTGTGTTGTTATCCATATTCTCTTAGTTCTCGTTACATTGGTTTTCCACTGTAAAAGAGCGCTCACTTATTCGATTGTACAAAGTTGCTTTGTCACAAAAGCTAAGGTACCAAGTCAAAGCAATCAAATTAAATCAACGCATCTTAATGTACTGACCTGGAGTGTAACCGTTAGCTTTCTTAAAGTGCCTATGAAAATGACTTTGATCGTGAAAACCACACTCTTGCGCGGTATCCGAGATCGAATGCCCTTGCTTTAACAATTTACGCGAAAGCCTGAGTCGGGATTGAATTTGATATGCATGTGGCGGAAGACCAAATTCTTTTTGAAAGGAGCGCACCAAGTGAAATGGACTTAAAGCCGCAAGCTTCGACAATTCTTCCAATGACACATCTGCTTGTGGAAAATCGTCTAAAAACTCTTTCACTAGAACAAGTTGGCGTTGAGTTTTTCCATCTAACAGAGGCTTAAGGCTCGACTTCCCATGTCGGCTAATCAGTTTAACCAACATCCCGTACATCAAGGTTTCTCTTAGCAGGCGATTATCTGATTCATCAATCGTGTTGAAAACTAATCTGAGTTGATTGGCGAGTTCAGGGTCTTCAACCACCGCTCTAGGAAAGTAAGGAGCCCCATAATTCGGCAGATTGAGTTCCTGCGTGATTTTGGCAAGTTGTTCTGGCAGTGGATACATTGCACGATACGCCCAGCCACCTTCGGTAGCAGAATGACCGCTATGAACTTCATCAGCATTGACCAGAATGATCGCATCTTGAGGCGCGACATGATGCCCTC
>Ga0209121_10001567_pt1 | contig 23948 bp, 21 predicted proteins | sample Cruoilmetagenom3_FD_187292 | JGI IMG/M metagenome (GOLD analysis project Ga0209121, IMG submission 187292) | Oil polluted marine microbial communities from Coal Oil Point, Santa Barbara, California, USA - Sample 3 (SPAdes) (version 2) | ecosystem: Environmental > Aquatic > Marine > Oil seeps ... | reverse complement strand
ATTACTTTACGGAGGAGTGTGATCATTGGTTGAATGTCACGGTTGTGGATTGCTTTGGGCGGGGTGAGTATGATAATGAGTCTTTCCATGTGGATGATACCTATCCGATTATCAATAAGACGGTGGGAGAACCCAGTTGGACTGATGATGGAGTTAATTGGCATGTCATACCATTAACCCCAATAACCATTAATGCCACTGATGACGGCTGCTGCCTAGACCTAACCGTTGAGTATCGAGTCTGGTATAATGGCACGTGGACCGAGTGGATTGATATTACCACTGTTTTGCCCTATACCTTTATGTTCACAGAAAACTGTACTCATTATCTAGAGATCAGGGCTTTTGATTGTCTGGGGCACACCATCCTTGATAATGAGACCTTTTATGTCAATCATCTACCACCATCAATAAAAATTATCAAAAAGGTCTGGAACGGGACAGCCTGGGTAAATCACACTAGTTCAGAGGTAGGGGAAACAGTACGCTTCAATTTAAGCATACATAATAATGGTATTGAAGACTTAATAGATATAAATATTACCGATCACTTGCCGCCAGGATTACAATATGCCAATAGTGCAACCGTAAATGGCATCCCTCATGAGCCCAATGAAACATGGAACAATAATATGAGCTTTGCATGGCATATCCCCGGTCCCTTCCCCTATTGCAACTGGATTTATATTGAATTTAATGCAACCATTGTTGATTTAGGGGATAGATGGTTTGGCATAAATAAGGTCAGTGTTATTGGCATTGGCCAAATTACTGGCATCCAGGTGCAGGATGATGATAATGCCACGGTAAGTGCAGATACCGACCCGCCCTGGACAAACAAAACATATCAAGGATGTACCCATATCAACGAAAGCGGGGAATGGATATCAACAGACACACTAATCATCCTTAATGCAACAGATAACGAAAGCGGTGTGTCAGAGATATGGTACCGTATCCTCATATGGAATGATACAATCAATAACTGGACCGTGGAACAAGACTGGACACTGTATTGGGATATAAATGGGAGTGGCACGGGTCCCTTCACCATCCCCACGGAATGCTATCACATGATCCAGTTCTATAGCATAGATCTCTCCGGCAACATAGAAGAGATAAAATATCAAACACCCTATGTCGATGGTTCATTACCCCAATTGCATAAAGTGCATCCCCCCGAAGGATACTGGTATAATGAAGAAACAGGGGAACAATATATACTTCCCTATGCGGTGATCAAACTATCAGCCATTGATCTCCCCGATAACGAGTGTAGTGCTGGTGTCGAAGGTATCTTTTGGAGATACGAATACGAAAACATCTCCCATCCCCTAAATATGAGCGATAACGAGTATGGAACCGTGATTAACATTAGTATCTATTATAATGATACCATTATCCAATCTGATTTCGCAGGTGTGTATCTCTGGTGGATCTATAATGATATCACTGGAATCTATTTCAAGGAGGAATGCAAACATATCCTGTACTATTTTGCCAAGGACCGTGTCTGTCATCACACCCCTGTGCACAACCAAACCTATTATGTTGATGATACACCACCCCATAGCTGGCTCACCCTGGAACTGGATTATTGGGATATCCATGTCACCTCCACAACAGAATTTACCATCTGGGCAGAGGATGAAGGATGCAATGGCGGTGTGGGCTCCTATACTATCCACTTTGCCATACATGGGCCACCAGGAAGCATGTTTTACTGGAATGGCAACTATTATCCCTGTGATGCAGCATGGCACACCGGGCCTCTTAGCACACCAGTAGCCTTCCAAATTAGAGATCCATATGGATATGCACCACCCGGAACATATGCCATTAAATTCTATGCCGTGGATGATCTTGGAAATACGGAAACACCCATTAATATCCGGCATTTCGCTATTGATAATACACCTCCTTCCACAACTCTTTCATTTGTGGGTCCCACCTATACAGAGGGAAAAACCTGGATTTCTGGGAGCACCCTGATAAAATTAGAGGCACAGGATACGGGTGCGGATACCAAACTGATCAAGTACCGGATTGATAATGGATATGAAAAAACATATACCGGTCCCTTCACCTTGCCCTCTGAGGGTGAGCACACCATCTATTACTACAGTAAAGATTGGACAAACAATATTGAAAAAGAACATAGTTACACAGTTACCCTGGATGGTACTCCCCCAGAAACACAATCCCAACTCCTGGGAGACTCATATGATGATGGTAATACTACATGGATAACTCCAGAGACAGAAATCATACTCCAATATAATGATAGTGGGTGTGGAATACAGGATTGTTATTATCGTATTGATACTGGGCCATGGCGGATCTATACATCATCGATTACCTTGAATACAACTGGGCATCATATCCTTGAATTTAGGTCAAAGGACAATGTTGAAAACGAGGAAACACCCAGGAACTATTATCTTTCACTTGACACCCATTCTCCAGATATCACTATTACGAAACCAAAGACAAACTATCTTTATGTTGCGGGAAGAGAAATACTTCATGTCCCATTGTTCAAAGATGTGGATGCGGTTATATTTGGTCCTACCTATATTGATGTTGAGGGACATGATGAAAGTGGCATAAAGACTATTGAGCTCTATATAGATAATGAATTACGTTATTCAACCCATGGGTCATCATCATTACATTGGCGATGGAACCAGATGGCATTTATGAGACACACCCTGGAGATACGGGCCTATGACTATCTGGGAAAATGTACCACCAAAAAACTCACACTTTGGGTATTTAATCTCTAGCCAATCCATTTCCACTACCTGTCGTAGTAAATATCCTAGCCGACTTATCCAACCATCGAATTATTATAGAGATAAGAATAAACTACATTAACACCAATCTGATTAACTTATGCCATGACAGACCTTCTCTACATGCAGGATATACAAGGATGTTACCTCAAAGAATTCGATGCCCAAGTAATAAAACAAAAAGACAATTATATTATCCTTAATAAAACAGCATTCTATCCCCAAGGAGGTGGCCAACCCTCAGACACAGGTATCATACAATGGGACACCAAACAATCAACTGTTGCAGAGGTAATAAAAAAAGGTATCATCAAACACATACTCACAGGGGAACAACCCAGTGTGGGAACAAATATCCATGGCATCATCAACTGGGAAAAACGCTATGCCCACATGAAGATGCACACTGCACAACACATACTGTCAGGAATCGTATTTGACCACTTCACGGCACGAACCGTGGGCAACCAAATCCATGCAGCCTATTCACGCGTTGATTTCTCCCCCGCCAGCTTTACAAAAGACGACCTAACAAAAATCGAGAACAGTACCAATGATATTATCACCCAGGATCTTCCCCTACAAATCTATTTCGAAGAACGCAAATCCCTTGGACAAAGGGTCAATGAACAACGATGCAATCTTGATCTCCTCCCCAAATCCATAGACACACTTAGAATAGTGGAAATCAAAGGTTTTGATATCTGTCCCTGCGCTGGCACACACGTACAAAGAACAAGCGAGATACCCCCTATCGTCATTAACAAAAAAGAAAGCAAAGGAAAAGACACCACCCGTCTCATCTATTCCTTTTCACACTAAAAAAAAAAACAATAATGACACGATTTGTATCCATACCCTTAGAAACAATAAAAACAAAAAATAATAAAAACACATCCTCCAACAAAAGTTCACAAAACTAAAAAAAAAAAATGGATGATACAGTACACTCGTTAATACATTTTTTTATAGCAATACCTGTCACATTAATATTAAATATTAAACTACTTTATCCCTTTTTTACAATCCTCAAAGAAACCGTGTGGCTTACATCATAAAGGGAGGTATACAAATAAAAGGAATACAATACTGGATACACTTGGGAGAATCATTGAAAAAAAACCATGGCTGGTGATAGGACTTGTTCTAGCCATCACCCTTCTCTTTGGTTCTTTTCTTCCCTCCCTGGAAATGCAGACCTCCATGGATGATTTTCTCCCCCAGGATGAAGTGGTTCAAGCCCAGGAGCGTATCACTAATCTTTTTGGGGAACCCTCTGAGATGATCATGATCCATGTGTCAACACAACAAGCACAGAGCATCCTTGATCCAGATGCCCTCCGGGAACAATATCGGCTCTCCTACATTTTTGATGAATTCCCTGAAACAGTGGGAACCATTAGTGTGGCAGGCTTTGTAGACACCTTTTGTTGGCTTGAATTTAACCAGTCTCTATTGAATTGTAGTGATGAGGAAATACAGATGGCTCTTTCTGACCTGTTAACCATTCATCCCTCATCGATTCAAATCCTGGATACTGATGACCCCAATGAACCTCTAGATTATTACCCCTTTCCTCGTCTCAAAAGAGGTAAAGCCATTGATTACCTGGACCTTAAAAACTATGACATAACGGACACAGGGGGCACACTTGTGTTTGGCTTTGATGTCTATGATCTCCCCAGTGACATATTCTCTGTGATCCCTCCAGCTCCCAGCTATACCCTACTGGAATGGTACATGGATTTTGACAACCTTATCTTTCCATCACCTGCTCTTAACATCCAGTATAGGATCGCTGCACATATCGAACCCCTCTCCCCCCTCTGGGAAATCGGGAACCGGTTGCCCGCAAACCTCAGGGAACTTATTTTCTCCCTAAAAAACCATACCCTCCTCGGATCCTATAAGGGGGAGGCCTATCTCTGGATGCAGCCATCAGGCCAGAACATATCACTTCCATTACCCCTAAAGACAGCACAGGTTTCCTTCCTAAGTGATCTAAACAGAATAGAGATACAGGTTAACAAAAAGGAATTGGGGAACTATGGCATAGCCCCCACTATCCAGGATTTTGGCTTACCCGCCCGACTGGGTCATATATCAGCCGGTGTTCGGCTCTATAATACACCCCTCCTTAATCTCCCCTGGCTCCGGGTCACCCTCAATGCATCTATAATTACACCAGTCCTTGAAACCCTACAAGATAGACCCCTAATAAATACCCTCTTCATTAGATTTTTGGAAAGATTCACTGATTTCACCAGGGATGACCTTGCTACCCTTCTTACAGTGTTTCAGACCCAAGAACTCCCCATTGAACATCTCTCCTTAAAGGATATAGAATCACTCTGGAAAATCACCGATACCGCCCCAGATCAGGGACATGGTAATTACACCTTTTTCCTAGAGCCATCCTATCTTGGAGACATGCGCTCTAATGCAATCGTGTTTCTATCAGGGAACCATACCACCTTTGACAGGGTATATTCAACACTTATGATGGTGCCCATTAATGGTTCCCTTAAATCAATCCATCTGGAAAAGACCAGTCGAGCAATTGTGCAAACAATGCAAAATTTTGATGGTGAACACAGCCAGATAGCTCTGAACGCCACGGGTTCCAGTATTATCGAATATGAAATCAATGAGATTTCCATGGATGCCAATTCCCTTGTAATTCCCCTTATTTTCCTGGTCATCAGTCTCATATTATTCATAACTTTTAGAAAACCCTCCTATGTTTTCATTCCCCTCTTGGGCCTTACCATTGCCATCATCTGGCTGTTTGGAACCATGATTCTTTTGGGTCTACCCTTCATGGTCATAGAAGTGGCACTGATCCCTATGCTGATGGGTTTGGGTGTTGATTATTCTGTTCACTTATTCCATAATTACCGTGTGGAGATTGGAAAAGGCCAGTCTCCCCAGAAGGCCATCAGTCTTTCTATCAGGGAGATTGGAATGCCCCTGTTATTGGCGACAGTTACCACTTTTATTGCCTTTCTTTCTTTTCTTACCGCTTCCATGATACCCCTGAGAGATTTCGGTATCTTATGTGCCATTGGGATTGCCTATACCTTCATTATTGCTATCACATTCCAGGCTGCCCTTCGCTATATCATTGATAGATCTTCCAGATCAAAAGGGAGAAAGATTTCACAGAAAAAAAACCGGGGAAATCTCATGAAAAAAACAGAACAGGTGGTGTGCCGCCATCCCTTAATTGTCCTTGTGATCACCATTGGTGTTACCCTTATCATGATCTTTGGTTTTTTACATATCAACACAGGATTCCAAACCAAGGATTTCCTCTCGCAAGAAAACCCCTCCGTGGTGGTCATGAACACGATTTCAGATGAGTTTCCCCTGTCCAGTCAAGAACAGGAATATATACTCATCGAGGGGGGTATCGCCACCCGGCAGACACTGGTGGGGATTCGTCAAACCAGGGAAAACCTCAAGGATGACCACTATGTCTTAAAAACACTCACGGATACACCAAAAACAGTTTCCATCTTGACAATCATGGAAAAGGCTGTGCAAAATAATGGGTCACTGGCAGGTACCTATTCCCTTGATCAATTTGGTATCCCCCAGACTGATGACTAGGTACAGTCTTTTTTTAGCTATCTTTATGACAGTGACCTGTATGGCTATGAAACACACGAGGTACTCCATCGGACAGGGGACCTTTATGATGCCACCCTTATTACTATCTATACCACGGTTTTTAGCGAAGATTCCGGGGAAAGCAACAAGGCCATGGAAACCGTCTATGAGGACTTGCAGGCTGATATAACCAATAATTTTAATGATACCCATGCCATGGTTACCGGTGAGAATTCCATGATGTTTGTCATCATGGAATCCATGACAGAAAGCCAAATTATTTCCACAGGGGTTTGTATCATTCTTGCTGCCCTAGTACTCATCATTGCATATAGAAATATATTATTGGGTCTTATTACCACGGTTCCTGTATCCATTTCCACCATTTGGATCATGGGCACCATGTATTTTATTGGTTATTCCCTGAATGTGATGACTATTATGATTACATCATTAACCATTGGCCTAGGGATCACCTATGCCATCCATGCTGTGGAAAGATTCAGACAAACAGCAGATAAAACAGGTGACGTCCTCAAATCCGTCTCAGAAACCATTGGCCATACTGGCACTGCCCTCTTTATTGCAGCCATCACCACAATATCCGGCTTTGGAACGCTGATCTTTACCCCCATGATCATTGAGCAACAATTTGGCATCATCACTGTCATAACCATACTCTATGCATTTCTCACCAGCATCGTTATTCTTCCACCCGTGTTATTATTCTGGGGTAAATGGAGAAAAAAATCAAAAGGATATATCATCTCACGGGGGCCACCAGACAAATAAATTTACTTGTTCACCACCTTCTTTTATAAAATCGATTTATGTGTCCAATTCTTTACACTCTCTTCTTTTTAGCCAGTGCATACAACCATCACAACCAAAAAAAAAAAATAAAAATTTTTTTAGTAAAGACAACAATCTTTTTTATTTATTTCTTTACCCACTACTAGAAATTCTCAACCATACAAATATATATCCACAACAAAAAAAAAGTAAGTGGCAAGTTTATAGCCATTGGGCAAGAAACATCTGGGTTTCCTTGTTGAGGACAACAGCGATATCCTGGGGTAAATCAGCATCCACTAATTTATCTATGATATCACCTCTGATATGTTGCCCCAGAGAGACAACCCGTCGGAAACGAGGTTTACGCCATACAACCAAAAAAAATTCACCCTTAACATTCTCATAAAAATTAAATTTATAGCCATCACTACATTTTTTTGGCTTCCCAAATGTCAACCATCTCATCCACTTGAAATAACAACATGCTAATAAATCTTTTTTTTATAAAAAATACAACACTATACCATCATCCCACCCTGGCTAGAGCAATATGAAACCGTGATACATCTCTCCAAAGGTCCCTCACACAAAAATAAAAATCTCCATCTAAATTTTTTCTCTCCTCCATCAACATACACCTCCCTGCATGAACAATCTTATCTAACATACCCTCAAGGTGAAAACAACCTCACATTTACTTGTTTTAATAGGCCAACATAAAAAAATACAAGCGAAAGACAAGAGACATATTTATATAACCCCAAATATTCCCCCTCCACATGGAAGGCATCCTAATCCATGGAGGCGCATGGAACATACCCCCTGAATCACATGACAGCCATCTCAAGGGATGTAAAAAAGCTGCCGCCCTGGGGTTTGACTACCTTGATGATGCACTCCAGGCAGCAGTCGAGGCTGTCTCCTACATGGAAGATGACGAAACCTTTGACGCCGGCATTGGATCATTTCTAAATGAAAAAGGAGAGGTAGAACTGGATGCCATAGTGACCAGCAACACCAATTTTGGATCAGTCCTTTCGGTTCAACACATTAAAAACCCTGTCCGAGTGGCCCACGCCATCTACCATGAAGATACCTTTTCCATATTAACCCCGAAGGGTGCTGAACACTATGCCAAAGAAAAGGGATTTGAATTGGTTGATAATTCCTATTTTAAAATCCAAAGAGAGATCGATCGTTGGCGCACTCTATCCCAAAAACCCTTCAATCCCCTTGATGCATTCACCTTTTCAACCGTGGGTGCCGTGGCACGGGATCTCGAGGGCCATATTGCGGTTGCTCTCTCCACAGGAGGGGTTCCATTAAAGAAAAAGGGCAGGGTAGGCGATACCCCCATCCCGGGTGCTGGGGCCTATGCCACCCAAGAGAGTGGCGCTGCCTCCACGGGACATGGGGAATCAATCCTTCGATTTCTCTTGGCGAAAAGAACATGTGATGAAATGAAAATACAAGGTCCCATGCAGGCGTCACAATATTGCATAGCTGAAATGGCAAAAATGGGGGGATACGGGGGTGTGATTTGTATAAATAAGAGGGGACAGTGTGGCTATGCCTACAATACTCCCTATATGGCCATAGCCTATAAGGGAAAAAACAGGGAATTTGTCACGATTTGATACCCTGTCTATAAGGATAGGGATAGACTATTTTTCTTGGTAATAATTTTATATATGGCAAAAACAATATCTAAGTAGAAGTGGAGAGCGCATATGACTATCTATGGAGGAACAAATAATTTTTTAGGGCTCCCGGGGGAAATATTGCACATTATTTTTTCTCATGTATCCTATCCGTTGTTTGTTAATTATTTTCAGGGAGGGCTGTCGGCATGAAAGTGTTGGTGGTTGATGATAATATTACCTATTTGAACCAGATGAAAAAATATCTTTCTTTTCATTCTTTGCAGGTGCAAACTGCTGAATGTGGAGAAAAAGCCCTTGAATTGATGGGGCAAAAACAGTATGATGTGGTCATCCTGGATCTTAAAATGCCGGATATATCTGGTATCGATATTCTCGAGTGGGCCCATAAACAGGATATATCCTCCAAATTTATTGTTATCACAGGATATGGACGTGTGGATACAGCGGTTAAATCAATGAAACTGGGAGCTGTTGATTATTTGCAAAAACCCTTTGAGCCAGAGATTCTTCTCAAGCTTATCCAAAAAACATCTGAGACTCCATCCCAAGTGAAGTCATTGCTTGAACCATTTCCATGCATGAATTCTACACATGTATTAAAAAAGATTTGTAAGGGAAAAACCATTCTTGCCGTGACAGACCAAAATGTTGCTGATTTTTTCCAGACATACAGTCTGAAACCCGCTTGCCATATTGTTCTCTCCATTCATCCCTCACCAGATACCTTTGATGCTAAGAAAATTGTTGAGTTGCGGCATGAAATAAAGAAATTTATTTTTACCCGGCCGCATCCCCTGGTTATTCATGGCGGCCTTTCTGTTCTCCTGGAAATACATAGCCCCTCTAAAATCCAGGATTACCTTATGGATCTACATACCACAATCAAGGAGACAGATTCCCAATTGATTATGCTTTATGGCTCTCCCCAAGAAAAAAATTTCCTTGAGAACCTTGAGCATCTTGAGCCATCAACCTTTATAGATGATGTGGTAAAAATCTTTGACCATCGTGTCCGTTGTGTCATCCTCAATTTGTTAGCGCATCATAAAGCCTTGCGTTATAGTGATTTTCTCACGAAAATGGATATTGAGATCTCTTCGAATCTGGCTTTTCATCTAAAAAGACTCATGGCATTGAAATTAATTGACAAACACGACGGCCAATACATGTTGACAGACCGGGGGAAATATTTTGTGGACATACTTTTTTCTCTTGCTATGGGGAAATATCGCGATCCTGCTAGTAATGTCATATATTGTCCTCTCCTCTAGCCCTAAGGATTTTATTGGAGGACTTTTTTTGACACCTCTCCAACTGGTGCCTTAATTTTTTTTTTTTAACTGGTCACTCCTTTCCTTACTCTCTTCTCTTTTTTTTTCCATATTTCTTGTTGATATTAGACCACCTAAATTTTTTTTAATGGTTTTTTTTATCTATCCTATGTTACATTCATACTGTCTGAACGGCAGAAGGAAAGGGGAGTAATATTTAATAATCCAACTAGCTATACAGGGTATGTGGCAGGCGAACAATGAATAACTATTGGTTACGGCTCAGCTGTGTTATTGCGGTTATCGGATGCCTTTATGCTCTTTCGGGTACACTCAGCTTTATGGATATTTCTTGCGATGAGGAAGAAACTTGTCCTTTTTCTCTTGATACAGTGAATACTTGGTATACCTGTGATGCCCCGGTCACTGAGTGGATAATAAAAATCGGGGGTTTAGATTCTGATTATGCCCGTTCCGTTTTACAGACACCTGATGGTGGATACATTATAGCGGGTTTCACATATTCCTATGGCTCATTTGGCGATATATGGTTAATTAAAACAGATAACCACGGGCAAACCATATGGATTAAATCATATGGCGGCGTTCGGGAGGATTACGGATATGATATTCAGTTGACCCAGGATGGTGGCTATATCCTTGTGGGCTATACCATGTCCCAGGGGAAAGGGGATAAGGATGTCTGGTTAATCAAAACAAATTCTCTAGGGGACGTGCTCTGGCAGCAGACATATGGTGATAGTACCACGGAATGGGGCCATTCAGTCTATGAATCATCTGATGGCGGCTATATCATCGCGGGATTTAAAGGAAGCAATCAAGCAGGTGACGCATGGATTATAAAGACAGACGATAAAGGAACCATGGAATGGGAAAAAATCCTTGGGGGCACTGCCCGGGATACAGCCCAATCAGTCCAACAAACCACTGATGGTGGCTATATCATCACGGGTTATACGGCCTCACAGGGGGAAGGGGATGACAATGTGTGGCTCATTAAAACTGACAGTAAGGGAAATATAGAATGGGAAAAAACCTATGGTGATCTCTATGCCAATAGAGCCTATTGTGTCCAGGAAACTAGTGACCACGGATACGTTATTGGGGGATGGACAGATACCAGCCGTGGTAATGATATGCTTCTCATCAAAACAAATCATGAGGGCATGGTCCAATTTCAGAAAACATATGGAGGATTCAAAGGTGATTACGGTTTTTCGGTAAGACAAACATTCGATGAAGGATATATCCTTGTGGGCTATACCTACTCCAATAATGCACAAAAAGAGGATATCCTAATAATAAAAACAAATCCTGAGGGTGATCTTCTTTGGAATAAAACCTATGGGGGACTAAATAGTGATTGGGGATGGGCTGTCCAACAAACCATGGACGGCGGCTATATTATCGCAGGAGACACATGGTCTGCGGACCCCAAATCCTGTAATGTCTGGCTCATTAAAATTGCGCCTCCCAGTCTTCCACCTGAGACACCCACAACGCCACAGGGTCCATCCATTGGCGTCACCAATGTATCCTACACTTATTCCACCAGCACACTGGATCCACAGGGGTTACAGATAAAATATTATTTTGATTGGGGTGATGGTACAGGCACCTGGACAAACTATTCATCCTCGGGAACTATCCAAGAAGCCTGTCACACCTGGGATATTCCCGGGACATATTATCTCCGCGTCAAGGCGCAAAACCGGGAGGGTGGACACAGTCATTATTCACCCCTTGTCCCCCTGGTTATTTCCTCTAATTCTCCCCCGGCTATACCCCAGCGCCCAATCGGGTCTGAATCAGGAAAAATCCGGAAACCGTATTCCTACTCCACCTCCACTACAGACCCTGATAATGACATGGTTTATTATCTATTTGACTGGGGTGATAACACAGACACTGATTGGATTGGTCCCTGTACATCAGGAGAGCCTATTACCCGGTCACATACATGGGCAACACCAGGGACATATCACCTTCGTGTAAAGGCCCGGGATGATCATACACTGGAGAGTGAATGGTCAGAATCCCTGATTGTTGCGCTTCCCTGCCTGCCTTCCCACTGGATAGAACTAGTCTATGATCTCATCCATGTGCTTTTCAGAAATCTTGGTAATCTAGGTATACACATGTCCATTGTTTGTCCCTGGTAGGGATTTTCTTTTCCTCATTCTTTTTTTTTTAGTGTTTTTTTCTTTATTCCCCCTCCATCATTTTCGGTATTTTTTTTTTAGCAGGAACATTTGCTTTATCCCTGATTCTATTTTTTTTTTGTGCATATAGAAGTTTATTCTCTGGTATTTTGTTTACCGCAATAGTTAATAAAGATTGATCCATTTACTATTATCCTATGGTGCAGGCTCTTGTTGTATGTCCGCAATGTGGAAAAAAATTTAAGATACCCATTGTCAAAAAGAAAGGGGTATGCCCACAGTGTCACGCCTCCTTGATATTTGAGGTGGTTAACCAGCCGAACAGAAACATGGATCTTGGGTACCATGAGGAACAGATCAATAGAAAGGAATTTCAAGAAGTCGTTGATGAAACCATTTATGGTAAATCCCAAGAGCTTCATCATCCTCGCGTCCAAGACATCGCCGTGATTTCTACCTTTGACCCCCCCCGGCAGCTGATCCATATTGAAAAATCTGTGGATCGTCTTCTCCGCGCTAGAGGCTGAATACCCAGATCTCTGTTTTATCAGGCAAATCGTCTTTATTCATCTCTATTTCATTATCCACATGTTGAATGTCATATCTTTTTTCAGCCAGGGTTAAAAATGAAGTGACTCTGTCAATCGGCAGGGATAATCCCCCAATTTTATAATGCATGGGAACAGCAACCCGAGGGTGAACAGCATCAATCAGGGTCATGGCCTGTGATGCATCAATGGTGAAGGTTCCACCCACGGGAACAAAAAGGATATCCACATTCTCTATCTTGCGCAAGGTTGTATCATCTAGGAGATGGCCAAGATCACCTACATGGCACAACTGAAGGCTATCCACGAGGATTTTATACATATTTATCTCTCCTCGTTTTTTCCCCTCTTCTTGATCATGAAATGCACGAAGTGATTGTATCTTTATTCCTTGAATAGTCCGGTTTCCGCCACGGATAATTTTTATTCCCTTTGTTTCAACGGTCTTATATGAATTATGGTCGTAGTGGTCATGGGTTATCAAGACCACATCAGCTTCAGCCTGGGGAACCTTTATTCCAATTGATTTGCCATCATGAGGGTCAATCACTATTGTTTTTTCATTTTTTATCTCAAAACAGGAATGTCCATGCCATCTAATCCGTAACATTCTTTATCCTTTTAGCCATTCCTTAAATCTATCCCACAGGCTCTCTTTTTTAGGAGAGATTGATGGCTCCGTGTACTCCTTGGCCAAGCGAGCCTTTATAACTGGTTTTCCCTCTAGACGGGATGCCGCCTCCTGCCAGCTCTCTAGCTTTTGTCTATCGATACCCGTTCGCGCTTCTAGTTTTTTTATGTCTGTCTTCTGAAGGGTATGATAATCATGAATACCAGCCTGGTGTAATTTTTTTTCTGTCACCGCCCCTATCCCCTCAATATCTGAAAGAAAACCTATGTTCAGGGCCTTTTTTTTCCATTTTTTAAGGTTTTTTGTACTAATTCCTGTCCTCTCAAAGAGAGCATCGACATCGATATGGCGTAATTCCTCAGCCTGTGTAATATCCGCCTTCCGTAATTTTTTTTCATACATACTGCCAATTCCATTGATAAAACTTGGTTTCATTATATTCTCCAACTACAATTATAGATAATAGTGTATAGTGGTCGACATATAAAATAATTTCCAAACCCCTCCTAGTTCTATACCCCTAAAAAAAAATAGTGATGAAGAGCAATTCTCATTAATCCATATAATGGTTAAAAAAGAATTAGACAGATAAATTTATTCCTCATAGGTATGCTTTGTCTATCTCTTTATTGTTCATGTCATACAAGCCCATATCACTATTCATCACCCGCGAAGACCTATTAGGGCCCATTGATAGATGATTTACCTAAAATGTTCAAATCCCTTATTCATCAAAACTTGTTTTTCTCCCTTTATTTCCAACAAGATTTTGTCCCCATCGGTTACTTCTCCAATAGGAGAAAGGATGCCCCCCACGGATGCAACATAGTCTTGGGCCAAGGATACTTGCTCTTTTTTAATCGTACACAATAACTCATAGTCACCCCCCGCATATAAAGACCAGTTCCGTTCCATTTCCCGATTTCCCCGAGAAATCTTTTTTGCATATCGTGCAACAGGAATTTTTTTTTCACAAATCCGGAAACCAACATCATTAATCGTTTGTAATTGATACAGACACGAGGCCACTCCATCTGAAATATCCATTGAGGAAGTCACACCACCCAACGATCCCAGCGCCATTCCTTCCCTAATCCGGGGAGTAATCTCTAGTATCTTGCTTATCGCTTCCTTTTCATTACCCCTCTGGTCATCTAGAACATGTAATCCCGCTCCCGCGCTGCCAAGGGAACCGGTGACACAGACAATATCACCCCTCCGGGCTCCCTTCCGTGGCATGAACACATCTTGATTCACCACTCCCACAGCTGTACCTGCAAAAACGAGTGATTCTGTCTCCTTGGTATCCCCTCCGATAATGGCCATCTTATACATCTCTGCGCACCTATTGGCTCCCCGTGCCACATCCTCCAAAAATTCTATATCATATGACCGGGGGACACCCAGGGCAAGAGTCATACCCACTGGTTGTCCAGCTTTGGCTGCAATATCACTAAGGTTTACCGCAGTAATAAACCAACCCACTTGATACCCTGTCGCGCCCGAAGGTATATGAAATTTTTCACTGATCATATCGGTGGTAACCAAAATCAATTGTTTCCCTATCTTTATGGCAGCGCAATCGTCTCCTATGCCCCAGTGTGCACCGTCTGGAAAATGGGTAACTATTCTTTGTATTGCTTTTCTTTCTCCAATATCGGCAATTCTCATCACATATTAATAACATTTAGTGGATAAGTTTTTTTGTTACTAATAAAAAAAATTGGGTATCCGTTAGGTTTATGTAAATATGTCCTATTATATCCCTGGAAAATCATGGACTATGAACTTGCTATTATTGGCGCAGGACCCGCGGGATATACTGCGGGAATCTATGCCAGCAGAGCGGGAATACAGTGTGTCATTTTTGAAAAAAACCAGGGAGGTGGCCTTGTCAACGAGGCACCCGTTATTGAAAACTATACGGGTTTTAGCAGCATCCCCGGTATTGAATTAATGGAGAAGATGAAACAGCATGCCCAACAATGGGTCAAAATTAGGGAAAATGAAGAAGTACTAAAAAGTGAAAAGATTACTGATGGTGTACGTCTTACAACATCACAGGGGGTCTATACCACCAAGGCGCTCTTGATGTGTACCGGAACAGAACATAGACAATTAAAGGTTCCCGGGGAACAGGATTTGAGAGGCAGAGGGTTATCCTATTGTGCCACCTGTGACGGCTTCTTTTTTAAAAACAAAAAAGTGCTTGTTGTCGGTGGGGGAAACAGTGCCCTTATCGAAGCGTTATATCTTCATCAAATTGGATGCCAAGTCAGCCTTATCCACCGGCGAGATGTTCTTCGTGGAGAGGCAGCATTGGAAAAAGATATGCGGACCAAGGGAATTACCATCATCATTAATAGCGTAGTCGAGCAAATTATAGGGGACACAAAAGTGGAAAAGGTACAAATACATAATGTGGCCACCAATAAAAAAACCTATCTCCCCATTGATGGAGTTTTTATCTCGATAGGTGACATACCCCAGTCATCTCTTGCCCGTCTCCTTGATATTGAACTGGATGACAAAGGATATATTAAGGTTGATCACAGCCAAAGAACAAATATCAAAGGAATATATGCAGCTGGTGATGTTACGGGTGGTGTCAAACAAATTATTACTGCCTGTGCGCAAGGCGCGGTAGCAGCCTTGACTTCTACAGAAGTTTTAGGAAAACAATACCCTTACTATTAGTCATGTTATTTTGATAAATTTCAGGGAACACCAATCAAAAGCTTTTAATAAACGAAATGACTTTACCTTGTTGTCAGCTGATTAAAATGAAAAAGATTGTGGAAAATACTCTCTCCAAATTACGATTCGAGGAAGCACAGGACAAGAGAGAGTATAAAAACAGCAATCCCCCAAAGAAACTGGAATCCCCGCAAGAAAATGAACCTGAGGACATCCCGGGTTCATCACTCTGGGAAACAGATCAAAAGGAAACTATTACACCTGCTGTCCCACACAAAAAAGAAAAATATTCTCCCAGTGATAAAGATGAGGGATTGGAAAAAATCCTTGAAGGATTAACCACCACAATTAAGGTTATTGGATGTGGAGGCGCAGGTACTAATACCATTGCTCACTGTGTAGAAGAATCTGTTCACGGTGCAGACCTTATCGCTCTGAATACAGATGCTCAACATCTCCTCTCCACAAATTCTCCCCATAAAATATTAATTGGCCGACATATCACTCGGGGGCTAGGCGCGGGTTCCCTTCCTCAATTGGGGAAGGAGGCTGCTGTGGAAAGTGAGGCTGACATCCGTCAGGTCATCCAAGGGTCTGACATGGTTTTTATTACCTGTGGACTCGGTGGGGGTACAGGAACTGGTGCCTCGCCTGTTGTGGCAAAACTTGCCCGGGGTGAAGGCGCGTTGACTCTTGCTATTGTTACCCTTCCTTTCAGTGTGGAAGGTCGAATTAGAATGGATAATGCACAGGGTGGCTTAGCCCAGTTACGGGAGCTTTGTGACACTGTTATTGTTGTTCCCAATGATAAGCTTCTGGAGTTGGCTCCGCGTCTCCCGCTTAATGCTGCCTTCAAGGTCACTGATGAAATCTTGATGCGGAGTATCAAGGGAATTACTGAAATGATTACCATTCCGGGTCTTATCAATCTTGATTTTGCTGATCTTAAAACCATCATGGAACGGGGAGGTGTCGCCATGATTGGCATGGGTGAATCAGATAGTGAAAATCGGGCTGTTGATGCTGTCTCAGAGGCCCTTAATTCGCCACTGTTGGATGTGGATGTGAGCCATGCCACAGGAGCCCTGGTTAATGTTATTGGTGGTGAGGATATGACCATTAAGGAGGCAGAGGGAGTGGTTGAAGAGCTTTATTCACGGATTAGCCCTGATGCGACTATTATCTGGGGTGCATCCTTGGACAAATCTTTGAAAAAATCGATACGGGCCCTTATTGTGCTTACAGGTGTTAAGTCCAAGCAAATATTGGGCTCATCGATGGAACATGAAACCGATACCCATCAGGAGCATGGGATAGATATTATTAGATAAATGGAAAAAAAAATTGTAGACAAGGCATGGGACATTCAAAGCTCGATAGAGAAAAAAGGAGAGCGTCTTGGAAAAGGTAAGTATGGACGTGTCCTGAAAATGGCGCGTAATCCTGACCAGGAGGAATACATCAAAACATCCCAGATAACAGCCATTGGTATTTTAATTGTTGGTGTTTTAGGTTTCTTTATTTTTCTTCTGTCATCCCGTGTCGTACCGTGGATTGCAGACATGTTGGGTATCTAGAAGGAATGCTGGTGATACAGTGGCAACCAAAATATTTGTAATTAAAACACAGGTGGGACAAGAAGAGAATGTTTCCGATGTGCTCTACAAACAAGCAGTGCGGGGGAAAAAAAATATTTTATCCATTCTTGTCCCAGGAAAACTACGGGGTTATATTTTTGTTGAGGGTGAGGATCCAGATGATATAGACAAAATGATACGGCCGATACGTTATGCACGAGAGATATTGGAGGGTGATGTACCCTTTGAAGACATTGAACATTTTCTTTTTCCACCCTCCGCGGTGGCCAGCATAGAGGAGGGTGCAACTGTGGAATTGATTTCTGGCCCCTTTAAGGGAGAAAAGGCAAAAGTAACCCGGATAGATGATGCCAAGGAGGAAATCACGGTTGAACTTCTTGAGGCCATGGTTCCCATCCCCATCACCGTCAAGGGAGACCAAGTAAGGATTTTAAAAGGAAAAAAGGAGAAATAGAATGCCAGAAGTAATAAAAGTATTGGTAGATGGAGGAAAAGCCACTGCAGGACCCCCCATAGGCCCCGCTTTGGGGCCCATGGAAGTAAATATTATGGATGTCATCAAGGCCATCAATGAGGCAACCAAAGGTTTTGATGGTATGAAGGTACCTGTCAAAATCATTGTGGATCCCAAAACAAAAAAATTTGACATCTATGTGGGAACACCTCCAGCATCTGCCTTAATCCTGAGCAAGATTGGAGTAGAGAAAGGGTCTTCGGGGGGAAAGAAAGTAGGTAATCTGACCTTAAAGAATGCAATTGAAATAGCCCAAATGAAAAAGAATCTTCTAGGGTCTACCCTTAAAGCCCAAGTCAAGGAAATCATTGGCACTTGTGTCTCCATGGGTGTATCAGTTGAAGAAAAAAATCCACGTGAGATACAAAAAGAGATTGATAACGGAACCTACGACTCCCTTTTCAGTTAGGGCTCCATTCCCCCTAGATAAGAATTTGATAGCCTTCTGTATACCATAACCCCTATGGGTGCATATTACACTCGTGATATCCCAATTGTTATTGTATCCCCCTCAATTTTCCACTCTTTTACTACATCCCCTGAAACATTTTCTGAGCAAATTATCTCACCAGATCGCGTCTCATCTTTAATATACGGTATCCATTTTTTAATTCTTTCATGGTCAATGGATATCATGGTCGAAATGCTTTCATTCATTTCAAGATCCATTTGTTTACGCATCTCCTGAATACGACGAACGATTTCGCGAGCAAATCCTTCATCTTTAAGATCCTGGCTGAATTCTATATCCAAAATAAGAGTGGTTCCCCCGCTTTGAGTGGACAGTAAATTCTTCTGTTCACGAGTTTCAATAATAATATCCTGTGGATCATAAAAAAAATCCTGGCCGTTCATCGTGACTTTACCTTTCACGGCATCCTCATATGATAGCTTATTGATTTCCTCAGCGATAATAGATGCTTGTTTCTTAAATTTAGGTCCCAGTGTAGAATAATTAGCCCGGGCAACCTTTTCCATATAAGGGTCACAGCTCGGCTCAAAAAGTAACTCTTTTACATTAAGTTCATCCTTTAAAATATCCTCGAGATCCGCCAAATCAATGTCTGACACAATGATACCCCGTGATAAGGGATGACGAAGCTTGATACACGCCTTTGCGCGAAGGGACCGGGATGCCTCCACTATTTTTCGTGCTTCCCTCATTTTTTCTTCTAATGGTGTATCGATATGTGTCTTGTTGGAGGTAGGATAGTCTTGAAGATGAACGCTATTTGTTTCACCCATATTCAGGTATATATACTCAGAGATGAAGGGAACAAAGGGTGCCACCAATTGGGAAAGGGTGATGAGGCAATAATAAAATGTTGAATAGCCTGCATATTTATCCGGTGTAGCCTCTTCAGCCCAGAAGCGTTTTCGTGAGCATCTGATATACCAGTTGCTAAAATCATTAATCACGAATTCTTCTAGAGCACGGGCGGCCTTATGGAGTTCAAAGCTTGATATTTTATCCTCGATATCCTCTGTCAGGTGATTGAGTCTGCTTACCAGCCATTTATCAAAAAGTCCCCAGGAATCCATGGGCACCCAATCTTTCTTTGGATCAAAATTGTCCAGGGATGCATAGGTTGCAAAGAAGGAATAAATGTTCCAGAGGGTTAAAAGAAATTTGTTCATGGTGTCCTTGATGATTTCTTCATAGAAACGTATCGGGTGCCAGGGGGCATTGGCTGACACAAAATACCACCGCATGGCATCAGCTCCCTCCCGGTTAAATATTGTGTCTGGCTGTACATAATTTTTCTTTCTCTTAGACATTTTTTGTCCATCTTTATCAAGTATGTGCCCCAAGGACAGAACATTACGATACGGGGATGTATTAAAAATAAGTGTTGAAACCGCCAAAAGGGAATAGAACCATCCTCGTGTTTGGTCGATGGCTTCACAAATAAAGTTTGCAGGGAAATTTTTCTGGAATTTTTCTTTTTCAAAGGGATAATGCCATTGGGCAAAGGGAGCCGAACCTGAGTCATACCAGGCATCGATAACATCCTCTTCCCGTTCCATATCCCCGCCGCATTTAGGACAGGTGAGATGTAAGGTATCTACAAAGGGGCGATGAAGGTCATAGTTGCGGGGAAAGTTTGTGGACAAATTTTTTAGTTCCTCAACTGTTCCCACACAGATTTGTTCCTGACATTTTTTACATGTCCAGATGGGAAGAGGTGTACCCCAGTATCGTTTTCGTGACAAGGACCAATCCCGGGCTTCCTTGATGAAATCACCAAACCGTCCCTGTTTTAAATGCCCAGGATACCAGTTTATTTGATTATTGTTGTCCACCAAGGCATCCCTAAGATGTGACATCTTGATAAACCAAGATTCAATGGCATAATACAAAAGAGGTGAATCACATCTCCAGCAGTAGGGATATTGATGTTTATATTTTAGTACACCTTCCAACAGCCCCCGGTTCCGTAAATCTTCAATTATCCCGGGATCAGCATCTTTGACAAATTTTCCACTCCATGGTTTCACCTGATGGGGAAATGTTCCATCAGGGTTAACAAGCTGAATGACCGGGAGATCATTGGTTTTACCCACCTCGTAATCATCCTCTCCAAAAGCAGGGGCAATATGAACAATGCCCGTGCCCTCATCCATGGAGACAAAATCGGCGCACACAATATACCAGCATTTTTTTGGTGGTTTGAGATAGTTATAGAGTGGCACATATTTTTTTCTTTCCAGTTCCTGTCCTTTCACTCGGTCTAGTATCTGGTAGTCTTTGCCTTTCAGAAGATCGGCACATCGTTCCTCGGCCAGGATAAGTGTTTCTCCGTCATATTTGATTTTTACGTACCATTCCCCCGGATGGACGGCCAGGGCTACATTGCTGATAAGTGTCCAAGGGGTTGTTGTCCAAGCGAGAAAATATCCGTCTTCATCCTGTATTTTGAATTTTATGAAAATGGAGAGGTCTTCTACCTCCTTATATCCCTGGGCAACTTCGTGAAATGAGAGGACTGTGCCACACCGGGGGCAAAAAGGAGTGACCTTATGGCCCTTATATAACCATCCCTTTTTCCATATCTCTTTAAGGGACCACCACACTGATTCAATATAATCATTTTCAAGGGTGATATAGGGATTATCCATATCAATCCAAAAACCCACCCGATTGGTCATTTCCACCCAGGCTTCCTCATATTCAAAAACACTTTTTTTACATTCCCGGTTAAATTTTTCAATGCCATATTTTTCAATGTCTTGCTTGGTGTGCAATCCAAGTTTTTTTTCAACTTCGATTTCTACCGGTAAACCATGGGTATCCCAACCCGCTTTCCTTTCAATATAATACCCTTTCATGGACTGATAACGAAGAATGATATCCTTCATTGTCCTGGTCAATACATGGCCCGGATGGGGCATACCATTGGCTGTGGGTGGTCCCTCCAAGAATATATAGGGTTCTTTATCCTTTCTTTTTTCAAGGGATTTTTTGAATACCTGATGTTCCTCCCAATAGTGTCTGATTTCTTCCTCCACTTTAACTGGATTGAATTTTTTCATAGAAGGCTTCTTTATTTTTGACCCCATTTTTTTAGTGATAATGAAACCTTGGTTAAAACACTTTCTGTATCCTTTTTATCCATCCTCCTAAAAAATTTGTATCACTGAAAGCAAAGCCATTAGGTCCCATTTCTGATTCTTTACATGGATAGAGCCGCCGAAGGGACTTGAACCCTTGACCTGCTGATTACGAATCAGCCGCTCAACCAACTAAGCTACGGCGGCATATTAATCTCTCTCTCTTTTTATCCCCTACAATTGATATCCATCGATCCTGATACTATAACTTCCTGTCCCAAATGTCTTTACCTCTACATGCCATTGGCCCGGCAAGGGATTGTGTAAAAAAATCATGTCTTTATCCTCATTAGGTTTACCAAGCGCTGTTGAATAACTATATGAAACATTATCCCCCAGGGGATTGACTAGGGTTATATTTATTCGACCTTGATTCAGTATATCCCAATCCTTATTAAAAATATTTGAAAACGTAATCTCGATATAAATCCACATATAAAGAGTATCCTGTTTAATAAAAAAGGGCCATTCATTAGGGGCAGATAAAAAATTTAGTATGTTGAACTCTTCTTGGCTTATTTCTAATCTATTCTTCCACCCATAGCTTTTTTCACCTACGATTAAGTCATCAACCCGATTAATGGCTTCTTGTGGTCCGATACACCCATTTAATGTGCTCCCTATAAAAAGTGACATAAAAACAATGATAAAGACTTTCATTTTGGTAAGATCCATCTATGAAAAGATGTTTCTCCTTATTTATTAAAATTACTAAATGAATCCATGAATTTTCCGTTCCTGATAAAAAAAAAAACATAGTCGTGTTGTTGCCAAAAAGGTTATCACAAAATACAATCAAGGATATCCTATCCTCCTTTAAAGGACATAGATTCTATTAACAAACCAAGGCAGCAATAATACCGCAGGGTATACCAATGAACAAGGAAAAATAGATGATATCTTCTAACAACCAGGCAACAAAAAATGTTACTGAAACCAGTACAAGCAATGAGAGACCACTGCTAATCAGCACATTGAGCAGTATATTTTTCATTGGAAAACCTATACCATTAGCTCATACTAATACATTAATATTGAGAAAAGAAAAAACATCCAATGTAATAAAATACCCTAGTTATTCTTCAAAATGTAAAATGTGTTAAAAGCCAAAGTGATGGTCAGAACAATCATCAAAACAGTGTTATGGGCCCGCCCAGATTTGAACTGGAGTCCCTAGCTCCCAAAGCTAGAAGGATCGACCAAGCTACCCCACGGGCCCTGGGTAGTTAAAACATTTGGATTAAAAAAACTTTCCTCTAAATATTTTCCCACTCCTTCAATATTGACTGCCATTGAATTTTTTCTATCCCTTCAATTCCCTCCAATTTTTGGATAATATTCTCATATCCTTTAACTAATGTTCTTATCCGAATTTTAGCAACAAGGTCATAGATACCTGCAGTTGCGGAAACGCTTTCCACTCCTTTAATATCCTAAATTCTTCCAATAAGATATTGGCACGAAGCACCAGATTTTATATTAATAAATATATAAGATTTTACCGTGGTTAATGCAAATGAAATAATTCCTAAAACAACTAATGTCAACCCCATTATTTTTATAATTAGTAATGCCGGTGTTTCATAAAGACTGTAGGGGATAAAAAAAGATAGAACTGCGGAAGCAGGGATAGCAAAAATTACTGCGGAAGATTTTACAGCCTGGGTTATACTTGCTTTTCCAATACCTAATGCTCGGATATACAAAACATAAGGCATAAAGGTTATAGCCATTGATAGTGCAATCCAATGAAAATATCGGGAAGATGCCGATAGGGATTCAATAACATATCCCCTATTTACTATAGATACAATACCCAAGGTAATTAGTGTTGTAAAAAGGACATTCCAAAATCTGATATTGATGGCATCATTTATCTTATTTTCAATTCTTAACCCGTCTTAGCGAGAAATCCCCGGCCTTTAGGTGGGGGGATGAATCGCTTCTTTCTCTGACCATCAAATCTTTTTTTTTGAAGAGATTGTTATGGTTTATGGACAGGTGCACCCGCTTGAAGCGGGTGCCATG
>Ga0209121_10001566_pt1 | contig 23948 bp, 16 predicted proteins | sample Cruoilmetagenom3_FD_187292 | JGI IMG/M metagenome (GOLD analysis project Ga0209121, IMG submission 187292) | Oil polluted marine microbial communities from Coal Oil Point, Santa Barbara, California, USA - Sample 3 (SPAdes) (version 2) | ecosystem: Environmental > Aquatic > Marine > Oil seeps ... | reverse complement strand
CTATACCCTAATAAATTATTACGTATGTGTCCTAAATGCAAAGGCTTATTGGTATTAGGCGAAGAATACTCTACCATTACAGCTTTTGCATTAGCTGTTGGTTCTACAAAACCATAGGTAGTGTTGGTTTTAATGCTATTGAAAAAATCTACATAATAACTATCACTAATTTCTATGTTTAAAAAGCCCTTTACTACATTAAAAGCTTTTACATCTTCTACATTTTCTACCAAGTAATTACCAATAGCTTCTCCTATTTGCATTGGATTTCCTTTTATAGCGCGTAACATAGGAAAAACAACAACGGTTATATCACCAGCAAATTCTTTTCTGGTAGCTTGAAATTCTATAGTTTCTAAGGTTACATTATAAATAGAGGTAACTGCTTGTTTTATGGTATTTGATAAAGTGTTTTGAAGACTCATTTTTCTTTTCATTTTAAGGATGCAAAGATAGTATTTTATTGCCGAAAATATTTGCTAAAAACTAGAAACTAAAACAGCATTATTTTTTCTGTGTAGGCTTCATAACAAAACCCTTTTCTTGCTTATTGTTAAGCAATTAACTATCAAATTAGGAATATAAATTCAAATATTTTCACTTTATCTATTTTTTTTGCATTAAATCGCTTTAATTAGTTTATTAAATATGTTTTAATCAGTTTTGTGTATTAACAGTTTTATTCTAAAATAGAAATAGAATAATTCTTTTTTTATAACTAACAATCGAACAAAGCGTTTTTAATTCCCTCAAAAAAAGACTCTTAGTTGATACCTTACTTATGTAAATGTATTAAATGAGGAAACTGATAACTCTTATTTTTAGTCTTACTGTGTTTTTTGGTTTTTCTCAAACCGAAGATCTAGACAGTCTTACTATTCAATTAGCTTTTCAGAAACCTGACACTACAAAGGTTAATACATCTATACAGATAATTAAATTATTATACCACAACAAAGACTTTAACAAAGCATTACAGTTTATAAGAGAGAGCGAAAAACTTTCTAACACTTTAAGCTACACTGCAGGTATTGCAGAAATCACCTTTTACAAAGCGCTTATTTTTGCTAAAAAAGAAGATTACATAAATGCTATTGATAATTACACAAAGTCTAAAGAACTATATATAGAGCTAGGAGACACTTTAGGTGTTGCAAAAATCAACAATTGTATTGGTTTAATTGAAATAGCAAGAGGCAATTATGATAAAGGGTTACAGTTTTCACTTTCTGCCATTGAAGAACTTGAAAAACGCAATTTAAATAATGAACTCTGTGATGCCTACAAAAATCTAGCAGAAGCCTACCATAATATGGAAGCTTATGACCAAGCTATTACTTTTTATAAAAAAACACTGCTTTGCTCAGAAAACCTAGATAGACAAGAGGCTATTATTGAAACCAATAAAAATTTAGGAGATTTATTTTATAACAAAGAAGATTACCAAAAAGCCATTTATTATTTTAATAATGTACTAACAAGTATAGATACTACAGACTCTATATTAAGAGGTGATGTTTTAACAAAAACAGGAAGCGCATATTTGGCTTTAAATAATTTAAATCAAGCCAAAGAATATGTAACTAAAGGTTTGAGATTAAGTAGAAGGCTAGATTATGACAAAGGGATTTTACAAGGTTTAAACAGTGCAGGAGAACTATACCTAAAAGAAAAAAAACCTATTGTTGCAGAGAGGCTGTTGTATGAAGCAACAACTATTGCTAGAAAACTAAAAGATAATAAAGAGTTAATAAAAAATTACGGCTTAAGAGCACAATTAGACTCTTTAGAAAGCAATTATAAACTAGCCTATATTTGGCAAAAAAGATACTACGAACTTAAAAGCAAAGTTGAACAACAACAAGAAGAAGCTGCTTCAAAAAAATTGACGCAAACACCTATTGCTAATATTACACCTGTAGATTTAGAAGTTAATTTACAAGAAGAAAAGAAAGCTTTAATTAGTCAGCATGAAGAAGAAAAGAAAGCAAATCAAGTTGAAATAGAACGACTAAAATTTGTTTTTTATGCATTGCTTGCTGCTTTTGCAATGGTAACTACTTTTTTAATATTAATTTATTTAAGACGTAAAAACAGAATTAAATATACAAAAGAGCTAGAAGCCAAAAACAAACAAATTAATTTACAAAACGAAGCTATTTTAGATCAATCTAGAAACCTAGAAGATATAAACACCGTTAAAGACAAACTTTTTTCTATAGTATCTCATGATTTAAAAGACTCTATTACTTCTATTAAAGGGTTTATTGATTTATTAAAAGAAGGTTCATTAAGCCAAGAAGAATTTAACCAACTTATACCAGAACTAAGTGATAATGCTAACAATGCATCTTTACTTTTATTTAATTTACTTAATTGGTCTAAATCACAAATGCAATCTTTAGAGTCTAAGCCTAGCTTGTTTGATGTACAAGAAGTTTTTGAAGATAAAATAAAACTTATTGAGCGAAAGACAGAGAAAAAAGGAATTAAGGTTGAAGATAATTCTTTACGTGACTTTGTTTATGCAGACAGAAGTATGGTAGAAATTATTATACAAAACTTACTTACTAATGCGGTTAAGTTTTGTAAATATGGAGATACTATAAGTATTGAAAACCATATTAGCAATGGTAAATGTTTAATTAGTATTGGCGACACTGGTGTTGGTATATCTAAAGAAAACCAAGACCAATTATTTAAAAGTAACTCTTTTACTACCATTGGTACTAAAAATGAAAAAGGCACAGGATTAGGTTTAACCATTTGTAAAGAATTGGTAGAACTTAATCATGGTAGAATTTGGGTAGAAAGCACAGAAAATATTGGTAGCACTTTTTATGTAGAGCTACCAAAAACAAATCCTTCTGGAGGCTTTTAATTTTTTGGTAAAAACACTTCTGCCATCATACAACGTGCACTACCACCACCACAAGACTCAATAGTATGTAAACTACTACTAACAATTTGGCAATGTTTTTCAATAAGTTTAACTTGTGATGGTGTTAAACTAGTATGAGCAGCTTCACTCATAATTAAAAAACGTTTTTGGTCTTTACCTCTTACTTGTAACATATTACCTGCAAAACTAGCTACTTGGTCTTCGGTTATTCTAATAACTTCCTTACCACTTTCTTGTAAATGTTTCACAACGTTTTTACGTTCTTTTTTATCATCTATACTATCTAAGCAAATAACAGCAAATGTTTCTGCTAAACACATCATTACATTGGTATGGTAAATAGCTAAACGCTCTCCTTCTACAGTTTGATTGGCTGTAAAAACAACTGGAGTATACTCAAAATCTTCACAAAACTCTATAAACAAACTTTCGTCTGCACGAGCAGATAAAGCACAATATGCGATACTGTTTTCTCTATCTAGAATTAAGCTTCCTGTTCCTTCAAGAAAAACGCCTTCTTCTTCAGCACTAGTATAATCTACAATATTGTCAATTACAAAACCTTCTTTCTCTAAGGTTTCTAAAACATCTTCACGTCTTTCATTTCTTCTATTTTCGGCAAACATTGGGTAAATACCAACGGTTCCGTTTTCATGAAATGAAATCCAATTGTTAGGAAAAATAGAATCTGGAGTATCAAATTCTTCCGTATCACTAACTACTACAACATGAACACCTATACTTCGTAATTTCTCTACAAAAGCATCAAACTCTCTTTGCGCTTTAACATTTTCTGTTTCAGGCAATACGCTATCTGCTTCTTTTTGGTAATAATTATTTACAGCAGTTTGCTCATTCCTCCTAAAGTTTATAGGACGAATCATTAAAATAGTGTTTGTTGTTTGTTGCATGTTCTCTTTTTTTAGCGAAGCAAAACTAAGCTAAATTATTGTAATTTTCATCTATAAATCAAACCCAATTGAAAATTGCCAAACTCTATTTCTAGGACTTCCTTGATTTTCATATATATCCCCTAATCCTAAATGGTATCTTACGCCAAGACTTACTCCGTTATTGGTTTTAAATCCTCCTCCAAAATTAATTCCCCAATCTAATTTATTAGGTTCAAATTCTTGTGAAGTATCAAATAAGTTAAAACTACTATCAAAGGTTTCTTTATGTGAAATAGCAAAACCTGCTTGTGGACCAACTTCTAAATAAAAGCTATCTTCTGGATACATTTTAAATAGTAATGGTATATTAATATAATCTAATTTTTGAGTAAAAGTGCCTCCATTACTCTTGACTTGATAACCTTGTTGTGAGTATTGTAGTTCTAATTGAAGCGCTACAGCTTTAGAAACAAAAGACTCTCCATAAATACCAACATGAAAACTATGTCTTTGTCCTGTTTCTTCTTCGCCATCAAAACTTACTGCTGCTAAATTATATCCTCCTTTTAAACCAAAGTTAGATGCGTCTGTGTTTTCTTCTTGTGCATTACTAGTAAAAATTAGGCATAGTAATGCTATAGTTATTAAATATCCTTTTTTCATTTTTTTACAATTTTATTAATTATTTACCTCCATTAGCTTGCAAGTCTGCAATGCATTGAGCGTCTAATTGTGGAGCAGAACCTCCAGTAATTAAATTGGCAATTCCGTCACCTGTTTCTGCTGCATAATACATTAAGCAATTTTCTTCATTGCAATGTTTTGGGTGCGTTGCATCTTCGTGATCAGACTGTAAATCGGTTCCTAAGTTTGTTAATCCTAAAAGATGTCCAAACTCATGTGTTATTACTGTAGTTTCTAATAAACTTCTACTAGGTTCTAAAGCACTATCACTATAACCATGTATGGTTTCTTCATATATTACAAAAGAGGTATTTCTATATGCTGTACCTAAAACCACACCTTCACTTGTATTATTAGCAGAGGCTCCATCTGCAAAAAATGCCCAAACAGCTATTTGATTTTCTGTATTATAAGCAGTTCTATTGGCATCTTCAATGGCTCTTATTTCGGTATTGGTATAAGGCGCATTTCCTGGTGAAGCTATTGCTCTTTTTTCAACTGTAATACCATTAGGTTTAAAGGTTCTTGCTTCTAAAAAAGCTACAAAGTTATTGATTGCTGTTTGTGATGGCTCAAAACCTTCAACATAAACCAACTCAATTAACATACTTGTATAGGTAGCGTCTGATAGTAAATCATTAGCAGAGCTTCCTGTGTTTTGTTGGTTAGCGCTTGTAGTACTATTATTATTGTTATTATTAGATGAATTCAAAGAAGCTTCATCTGTTGTACAAGCTACAATTGCTACCAAAAAACTAATTACAAACATTATCTTTTTCATCTTAGGTATTTTTATAAACAGCTGCTAGAAAATCTAGCAGCTGTTTTATTAATATTGAGTTTATTATTTTAAAATAATATTACACTTGTGAAAGCACTAAAGTAATTGCTGTATTTGTTGTGCTTTGTAACACAATACTAGAGTTACTATAACTTACTACTTGCCAATCATGGTTTAACAAACTAAAAGTAGCATCACCTGTAAAATTAAGGCTTAAATAAACTTCCATTTGCGAAGTTACTTCATAAGTACCTTGAACATCACTTACTGTTGTATTTACTGTGTTTTCTGCAACAATACTTAAATCGTTTGCAAAGTCTATAGTAAATTCTGCATAATCATTAGCAGTGTTAATTCCTGCATTAACAAAAGACTCTACTTGAAAAAGACCATCTACTAAAATTTCTTCTAAAGCATCTGCATCTTCTTCTGCGTCTTCCATAGCTTCTTCATCATTTATACAATCATTAATACTTGCTTGTAAAGAAGTGTCACTAGTTATTGTTGTAGAACTACCACTAGCAAAATCAATATTTATTGGGTAATTAATAGAAAACAACTCATCATTACTAAAATCATTCATGTAAGCGTATAGTTGTTGTTCAGACTCTAATACAACACTTCCTGTTTGTTCAAGCGTAAGACTATAGGTTAATATAGTAATAGGAAACTCAATGTCTAAACAAGATATTGCTGCTTCACCTTCTGCTTCTGCAGTTTCACATGCATCTACTAAAGCATCATACTCTGCTTGATTAGTAACAACAACTTCTGTATAGTTACTTAAAGCAACTGTTAACGGAAACTGAAGCACTACTGTATCATCATCTGTATTAAACTCTCCTAAAATATTTAAAACTTGCTCATAGTCTGTTTGGCTAACAATGGTTAATGTTGTTCCGTTTACTGTTGCTGTAACAGGTAATAAAATAGAAGAACATGAAACTCCATCTAAAAAATCATCAAAAGAGCCATCATACATTGAGGTTCTTATTAAATTATCTGCGGTTTGTGAATCTGCAGTATTGGTGTTTGGGTTTTCACCACTTTCATTATCTATTTCGTCTTGACAAGACACAAATGAGAATAATGCCATAAATACAATTGATGTGATTAATTTTAAATTTTTCATAATTTTTTATTGTTTACAAATTTAACTTTATTTTTTTAACGAAAATTTCGCTTTCTATAAGTAAGACAACTCAATTTCGATTTACCCTACCTTTTTTTTAATTTATTTGATTTAATATTAAAATGGATGATATAATTAATGTCATGATCAATATTATTAGCGTAAACTCAATTAACTCTAAAGTTCTGTCTTCCATATTATTTCGGTTTTTGGTTAGTATACTAATAAGACATTTAAAAAACATTTTACCCTACTTGATTAAAAATATATTATCTTAGAATTTTAATATTCCTTTTTAAGAATATGGACAAACCCACTGATAACCTTTGCAAAGAATCTACTTTTAATGCCTTTTATACAAAACAGGTTCAAGCAGCTAGTAACTTTGCTTTTTACAAGTGTGGAGATAAAGACCATGCTCTAGATTTAGTACAAGATGCTTTTTCTAAAATTTGGGTGAACTGCTCAAAAATTGACTATACAAAAGCAAAAACATATTTGTTTACTACTGTCAATAATTTGTTTTTAAATACCATAAAGCACAAAAAAGTAGTTTTAGAATATGCTAAAGCCTCTCCTTATCAAGACACTAATAATCAAAATCCTGAGTATTTATTAGAAGAAGAGGAATTTAAAGTAAAATTGCAAAATGCTATTGCATCATTAACAGATGGACAAAGAGAAGTTTTTTTATTAAATAGAATTGAAGGTAAAAAATACAGAGAAATTGCCGAACTATTAAACCTATCTCAAAAAGCAGTAGAAAAAAGAATGTCTGCAGCTTTAAAAGCTTTAAGAGCAGAAATAGAAAACATTTAATCATATTATGGTAGGGAAAAAACAAATGTAATTGTCTTACTATTAGAATGCTAAAAAATGAAACAAGAAAAAGACATATTAAAATGGTTTAACCAAGAGCTTTCTGAAAAGGAAATTGCTAATTTAAAAGCAAGCCAAAAAACAGAAACGCTCAGTAAGATAGCACATTATGCTTCGCAATTAGAAGCACCAGAAATTGATGCACAAAAAGCTTTAGAAGATTTTAAAACTAGAAAGTTATCTAAAAAAGAAACAAAAGTAAAAACCTTAACCTATAAACAATTTTTAAGAATAGCTGCTGTTTTTGCTATCTTATTAACCTCATCTTATTTTTTATTTTTCAACAACTTACAGTCTTTTGAAACACAATACGCAGAAACAGAAACAGTACAACTTCCTGATAATTCTGAAGTTGTATTAAACGCTGGCTCTAAATTAAGTTTCAATAAAAAATCCTGGAAAAACAAAAGAGACTTAGAGCTAGATGGTGAAGCCTTTTTTAAGGTTGCAAAAGGGAAAAAATTTACAGTACATACAGACGTAGGAACTGTACAAGTTTTAGGAACCCAATTTAATGTAAAAGAAAGAGAAAACTTTTTTGAAGTTACCTGTTATGAAGGTTTAGTAAGTGTTACCTTTAATAACGAAACTATAAAATTAGCTAAAGGAAAGTCTTTTAGAATTTTAAACAATAATGTAGAATTTAAAGATATTGATGCTACAAATCCGTCTTGGTTACAACAAGAATCTAGCTTTACAAATATACCTTTAAGTCAAGTAATTGAAGAATTAGAAAGACAATACAACCTACAAATTGATGCTACTAATGTAGATACAAACCAATTATTTACAGGAACCTTTACACACAACAACAAAGATATAGCGTTACAATCTGTAACTATTCCTTTAAAATTAAGTTATAGTATTACTGGTAAAAATGTTACTTTCAAAAACTATGACGCTAACTAGATGTATTTTTTACATACTACTCTTTTTTACATGTATAAGTTATAGCCAAACTACTACAGCAAAAAAGCCACTTCCTTCTATACTTAACTCTATAGAAGAAAAGTTTGATGTAAAATTTTCATATTCTGTAGATGATGTAAAGAATGTAGTTATTGAAAGTCCTTCACCACAATACACCTTAAACCAAACTATAGCGTACTTAAACAACAAAACGCTATTAAATTTTAAGCTTTTAAATGAAAGGTATATAACCGTTTCTATAGTTAATAAAACCATAGATATTTGTGGTATTATACTAGCTCAAGAAAACAATACACCTTTATTAGGAGCCACTATTATTATTACTAATACACAAATAGGAACAGCTACTAATTACTCAGGTAAATTTAAACTTACCAATGTACCTAGTAATGCTACACTAAGTATATCATATTTAGGCTATGCCACCAAACAGCTAAAAGCAAATTACTTTTTTAATGAAGAAAACAATTGCAAAACCATTATTTTAAAAGAAACCAACCAAGAGTTAAACCCTATTACTATTACTAAATTTTTAACTACAGGTTTACAAAAAAGAATAGATGGTAGTACTGTTTTAAATACCGAAAAATTTGGCATACTTCCAGGTTTGATAGAACCAGATATACTAGAGTCTATTCAAGCGCTTCCAGGAATTGAAAGTGCTAATGAAAGTATAGCTAATATAAACGTAAGAGGCGGAACCAATGATCAAAACTTAATGCTTTGGGATAATATTAAAATGTACCATTCCGGACATTTCTTCGGACTGATTTCTGCCTATAATCCATACCTAACAAACAAAGTTATTGTTAGCAAAAACGGAACAAGCAGTGCTTTTAGTGATGGCGTTTCAAGTACCATAAACATGTTTAGTAAAGATCATATTACCAATACATTTTCTGGAGGAGCTGGTATAAATTTAATTAGCGCTGATGCTTTTTTACAAATACCTATTTCTAAAAAATTAGAATTTCATGTATCTGGTCGTCGTTCTTTTACAGATTATTATAGCACACCAACCTATGATAATTATTTTAAACGAAGCTTTCAAGATAGCGATATCAATACCCAAGAAATAAACCAGAGTAATACCTCATCAAACTTTTACTTTTATGACTACTCTGCAAAGCTTTTATTTAATCTAAACCCAAAACATAAATTCCGTGCTAACATCATTGGTATATTTAATAATTTAGATTACGCCGAAACGCTTACAGATACAAACCAAGAAACTACTTCTAAAAACAGTTATTTATCACAAGAAAATCTAGGGTTTGGCGGAAATTGGCAAGCACAATGGAGTAAGAAATTTAAAACCAAGCTTATTGCTTATTCTTCAAAATATACTGTAGAAGCAGATGACTATACAGTACAAACAGACCAACGCTTACAACAAGGTAATGAAGTGTTAGAAACCGGATTAAAACTTAACACACATGTTTTAGTTTCTAATCATTTTTCACTGTTAAACGGTTATCAATTTAATGAAACCGGAATATTAAACAAAACCTTAGTTAGCAACCCTTCTTATATTAAAGAGAAAAAAGATGTACTCTTAAATCACGCCTTTTTTACCGAAGGAGAATATAAAAAAAACAGTACCTATTTAAGGCTAGGTGTGCGTGTTAATTACTTTCAAAAGTTTAACAAATTACTTATTGAACCACGATTAAACTTCAGACAAAATATATTTAAACATCTAGCAGTAAAACTAGAAGGCGAATTCAAAAATCAATCTACAACCCAAATAGTAGATTTTCAAGATGATTTTTTAGGTGTTGAAAATAGACGATGGATTTTAGCAAATCAAGAAAACATACCAATAACAACAAGTAAACAAGGCTCTTTTGGCTTAGAGTTTAATAAAAACAATTTTCATGTAGACCTTACTAGTTTTTATAAAAAAGTAGAAGGTATAACTGCATCTAACCAAGGATTCTATAACAACTTTCAATACCTAAATGCTACAGGTAACTACACATCTAAAGGATTAGAATTTTTAACGAATGTAACTGCTGCTAAATACAGTACCTGGTTAAGCTACACCTATAGCATAAACAATTATTTTTTTGAAAGCTTTACGCCTAAACAGTTTCCTAACAATACAGATATTAGACATTCTATTTCTTTAGCTTTTAATTATAATATTTTTAAACGCTTACAAATTTCATTAGGTAGTATTTACAGAACAGGAATACCTTATACCAAACCATTAGAAGATAACGAAACCATACAAGTTGGTAGTTTTTATCAAGTAAATTATGATGTACCTAACAAAGAAAACTTAGATCCTTTTATTCGTTTTGATGCATCATTAAATTACAAACTTAATATTTCTAAAAAAGTGCAATCATCACTAAGAGTTGGTATTAAAAACATTACCAACCAAGACAATGTTATTAATCGTTATTACACTGTAGATGAAAACAATAAGCAGAAAGCAATTCAGGTAGATAACAAATCGCTAAGCTTTACTCCTAACGCTAGCCTAAGACTCAACTTTTAAAGTCTTTTTATATTAAATCAACAAAAAGAATGTTAAATTTTTATTAAACCAAATTAGATTATATATTTGCGCTCAACTTATAAAACCTAAAAGCTAGTTCGGTTATGTTTTAAATAAAACCCAAACACTTTTATTATAAGTTTCACTATTATTCACTCTCTCTCTCTCAGTATTAATTTTAATAATTAATACAATCTCTATTAACATGTATTATCAAGAAACCCTTGTATGTAAATATAGGTTTCTATCACTATTACCATGGTACTAATTATGTATGTAATTGTTACCACTCTCTCTCAATAATACTTAACAAAAGTTATTCTTGTTAAGAAAACCTTAATTTTTTGTTAGGGTAAAATTAGATTCAATTGTCTTAACAATGTTAAGGGCATAATTTGTCTGTTTTTGTAATAACAAATCATGTCTTAACTACAGTATGACACTAAGAGTTAGTGTTTTATTTTTTAACTATTTAATTATTATTATGATGAAACAAATTTTACTTTTTGCTTACTGCATACTCCTTTCTGGATTTATGTGTGCACAAAACAAAAAACAACAAAATCTTGAAAACAATTTAAAGTCAAACGCTAAAATTGAATCGTACTTTATAAATCCCGATCGGCAAACACCATCTATGATAAAAATTAAATCCAGATTTAATTTAACAGTAGACAACCTTCCAGAATTTATTAAAAACATTCTTCTAATTGATACTGATGCTTATCAATTAGCTATTTCAGACAAATCTAAGTCTAAAAATGGTTCAGAAATTATTACTTTCTCAGCAACTTACAATGGCATCCCTTTAGCTCATGCAAAATACAAAGCCTTTATAAAAGAAGGTAGCGTAAAGTTTATCTCCTTAGAGCATTATTTATTAGATGCTAGCATGAACCAATCTGTAAGCCTTACAAAAGACCAAGCAAGAACCTATGCTACACAACACATTGGTGCAGATACCTATGTTTGGGATTTTATTGAAGAACAAATGACAAATACGTTTAACACCGATTTGTTACAACAACTAGAAGCGGACTATAACTCGTATTTCCCTGTAGGTGATTTAGTATATATAGATGATTACAATACTCCTGAAGCAGATTTAAAACTAGCCTATAAATTTAATATTTATGCCTATGAACCTGTGTACAGAGCTAATGTTTTTGTTGATGCACAATCAGGAAAAGTGTTACTTGTAGACGCTATTATTAAACATGCAGATGAAATAAACAAAAAAAGAGAAGAAGCAAAAAACAGCTATACCTATGCTCCTCCTTTTTTTAGTCAAGCATCAGGTGATACTAGATATGCTGGTACCAGAACTTTTGAAACCACTTTTGATGACCAAGGAGACATAGACCCTTTAAATGATAGATTTTCTTTAGACGGAACAATAAACCTAGCTCCTTATGGTATTACAGATGATCCTTTAACAACAGAAGTAGATGAATCTTTAGTACTTAATGAAACAAGATCTTATGATGGAATTGGTGGAGCACCTATTAGTGTAAGCGGAATTCCTTCATATTCTATTTATGATGGTTATTCAAGACCTGAAGAACTACAAGTTACTGCAGAAATTGGAGACAATAACTGGTCTGCTGCAGAGCATTACAGAAATGATTTTAGCCTTAGTTATCCTGCGCATAACGAAACAAGTAATGATGATATTGCTTTAGATGCACATTGGGGAGCAGAAATAGTGGTAAGATATTGGGCAGATGTTCATGGTAGAAGTAGCCATGATAATAAAGGAACTAAAATTCTTAACTATGTACACTATGGTGATGCCTATGACAATGCTTTTTGGAACGGAACAGCAATGACTTATGGTGATGGTAGCTACCAAGGAGGAACAAACCCTAATGGTTCTTTTGCTCCTTTAACTTCTTTAGATGTTTGTGGTCATGAAATTGGTCATGGTGTATGTTCTGCAACATCAGATCTTGTGTACGCAAGTGAATCTGGTGCCATGAACGAAGGTTTTTCAGATATTTGGGCTGCTGCTGTAGAAAACTATGTACTAACACAAATAGACAACACCTTACCTTATGATCCTTGGGGAGTTGGTGAACAAATAGATGAAAGAGATGGAGGTGCTGCTCCTGGTGCTACAAATTCACAGGCTTTACGTTGGATGGATGATCCTAATGCAGAAGGAAATCCTTCTTGTTATGGTGGAGCAGATTGGACAGACACTGAAAATTGTGTAGCCTCTTTAGCAAATGACCAATGTGGTGTTCACAATAATAGTGGTGTACTAAACAAATGGTTTTATTTAATGGTAACAGGATCAGGACAACCATTTTCTCCTGGTGCAGATAAAATTGCAGCAGACCCATCAAAAGCAGATAGAGGTGCAGGACATGATTATTATGTAGAACCTCTTGGTTTTGATATTGCCGAACAAATTACCTTTAAAGCAGAAGTATTATTAACGCCAAATGCTACATTTGAAGAAATGAGAAATGCAACAATTCTTGTTGCTGAAACAGATTATTCTATTTATGAAGTAGAGCAAGTTACCAACGCTTGGTATGCTGTTTGCGTAGGAGAGCAATATATCGCTCCAGATCCTAATGTTTTATATTACGAATCTTCTAGCGTTAGTTTAACCACCGAAAAAACAGCTACCAATGGTTGTAATGAATTTAAAACCATTACTGTTTCTGTTTCTGCAGCTTCGGTAACGGAAACACAAACGGCTACCTTTTCATTTGAAAACTCTACAGCTACTTTAGGTGAAGATTTTGATATTTCGCCTTCTAGTTTAACTTTTCCTGTGTCTGAAACTATTAATACACAACAAGTAACTGTTACTATATATAATGATGGACTTATTGAGGGCAATGAAACTATTGAAATGCATTTTTCTAATGGCCCTAATACAGAAGATTTAAGAAGCCATACCATCACTATTTTAGACGATGATTATATACCAACTGTAGGATCAGGAACCGTAGAATTATTAAATGAAACTTTTGATACTTCAGAAACTCCAGCAAACTGGTTTGTAAATTCAGAATTTGATGCAAACACATGGTTATTTAATGGTAGTGGAATAAAATCTGCAGGAAGAGCTTATGTAGTTCCTAGCCTTTCTTCTACTACAGAACCTACTTATGATGGTACTGCAAATAGTAGTATTCACTTAATTAGTAAAGTTGTTGATGCTCGTGGTATTGATAATGTAACCGTTTCTTTTGATTGGGAAGCTGGTGGTGAAAATGATCAAACTACCTATTTTGATTGGGGAGAATTTATGTACTCTTTTGATGGTGCAACTTATGAATCTGTAGAGAAATTTTCAACAACTGGATCTCCTGCAGGATTAGGTGCTAATGCATCAGGAACATTTAATCTAGCAATGCCTGCTTTAGATGACAAAGCTTTTACATTAATATGGAGATGGTATAATGATGCATTAGTTCAAGGTGCATTTAGCTTTAGTATTGATAATGTAGTAGTAACAGGTAACGCAACTCCTGTAGAAAGCAATATTGCAGATGCAGATAGCGAAACAGTAAAAGCAGGAAACCAAATATATTTTATTAGTGATCAAGATGCCGAAGTTATTGGTATTATTGAAAACGCTACTGAAGATTTAGGCTGTGTTACTTTATCTGTTCAAGAAATTGGCTCTTCTACAGATTTTACAAACATAACAGGTTCTCATTCTGGTAAAGTATTTAATATAGAAGCAGATGGACCAAATGCAAGTACAGCAAGTTATGATGTTACCCTTTATTTTACCAATGCAGAATTAAGTAGCTTTAGTCATGCAAGTGCTTTACAAATAATTAAAGTAGATAGCGCTACTATTGATGATGCTTCAGATGTTGCTAATAACTATACTATTTCTGGAGGTCTTTTAGAAACAAATACTACACAAGAATATAGTACGTATAAAGGTACTTTTACTGGTTCTGGCACATTTGCATTGTATCAAAGCAATTCCTTATCTAACTCAGAATTTGAAACTTCTGCCTTTAAAGTGTACCCAACCATTTTAAATAGTAATGAAGTAATACACATTAAAAACACTACAAATACTATTGAATCTATTTCAATTTACAATATCAATGGTGCTTTAATTAATACACAAACAGTTCAGGCTAATAATGCTACAGTTTCTACAAGTAAACTGTCTTCTGGAATGTATTTCTTAATTATTAATAAAACCAATGTTGTAAAATTTATTGTGAAGTAGTTTAAATAATAAAAAAGCCTGGTGTTGTCCATCAGGCTTTTATTCCTAATAACTTTAATATAATAATATGAAAAAATTTACCATAATTATTTCCGTAGTTCTTTGCGCTTTTATGAGTATTTCATGGGCACAAAACAAAACAAGTGATTGGTCTAAAACAACAGTTCAAAGCAACATAAAAAACATTAGTTTTAATAAAGATAAAATGCCTACAGCGTATACATTATACACTATGGATATTGAATCTATTAAAAATAAACTTCAAAACGCACCTATTCAAGGAGCCTTTTTTGGCGAGTCTTCAAACATAATTCAAGTTCCTAATGCTGCTGGAGGATTAGAAAATTACCGCGTTTTAGATACCGAAATATTACATCCAACTTTGGCTGCCCAACTTCCTAACATAAAAAGTTTTGTTGGACGTTCTATAGAAAATCCAGGTACTTTTATTCGTTTTAGTGTTTCACAAGCTGGATTTCACGGACAAGTTTTTGAACCAGGAAAATCAACTTTTTTTATTGATCCGTATACTAAAGACAAATCTGTATATATTGCTTACAAACGTGAGGATTTAGTAAATAGCTCTAGTGATATTTTTTCTTGCGAAACAGATAATACAATGTATGAAAAAGCAAAAAATACAGCTTCTAGTGAAGTACTTCGTGCTACAGACGATAGTAAAATTAGACGTTATGAATTAGCAATGTCATGTACAGGAGAATATGGTGCTTTGTTTATTGGAAGTGCTACTACAGACTTTGAAAAAAAATCGAATATCATGGCACAAATGGTAATAACCATGACTCGTGTAAATGGTATTTATGAAAAAGAAATGGGTATAACATTTCAGTTTGTACCAAACAATTTTGATATCATGTATTATGATGCAGCTACAGACCCTTTTGATGGAGAGTATAATGACAAAACACAAGAAGTTATAGATAATAATATTGGTGATGCAAATTATGATATAGGACATAACTTTAATACAGATGGAGGCGGAAACGCTGGTTGTATTGGTTGCGTATGTACTTCTGGAACAAAAGGTAGTGGAATGACAGGTAGATCAAATCCTACTGGAGATTCTTTTGATGTAGATTATGTAGCGCATGAAATTGGTCACCAAATGGGAGGTTACCATACACACAACGGAACAACTACTTGTTTAAAAAGTGGAAACAATACTGAAGTAGAACCTGGAAGTGGATCTTCTATTATGGGTTATGCAGGAATATGTACAGGACAAAATGTACAAGACAACTCTGATGATTATTTTAATTATGTAAATATTAGAGATATTAGTGCAAACATTCAAGGCGGAGTTAGTTCTGCTTGTTTTGAAGAGATTATTGTTACTAACTTACCTCCTACTGCAGATGCTGGTGATGATTATATAATACCAATTGGTACTGCATTTGTTCTTACAGGTGCTGGTTCAGATCCTGATACTGCAACTAATGGTGATATTCTTACGTATACTTGGGAGCAAAATGATAATGAAGACATGCAGTCTCCGCTTATGCCTGTACCAACAGCAACAGCAGGACCTATGTTTAGATCTAGAAGAGGTACCACTTCTCCTAAAAGATACTTTCCGCAAATGAGTGATATTATAAATAATGACCTTACACCTACTTGGGAAGTAATTCCGTATGCGCAACGTGCTTTTGAATTTGCACTAACGGTTAGAGATAATGTTATTTATGGAGGACAAACTGCCGATGATTTAATGACTATTAATACAGATATATCTGCAGGTCCTTTTGAAGTGTCTAGTCAAAATGAAAATACCACTTGGACTCAAGGTGCTACAGAAACCATTACTTGGGATGTTGCTAATACTACAAATATACTTACCGTTAATTGTCAATTAGTAAACATTACATTTTCTGCTGCAGGTGATTTTTCAGACACAGTAACTTTAGCTAATAATGTACCAAATAATGGAACAGCAAATATAGTTGTTCCTCCTACTGTTACAACTACTGGTCGTATAATGGTAAGTGCTGCAGACAATATCTTTTTAGATGTTAATGATGCTATAATAACGATTGAAGAAGTTACTACACCTACATTTTTCTTAACAGCAATAGATGTTACAAAATCAGAATGTAACAATACAAACAGTACTTCTTTTAGTTTTGACTATTTACCTTCAACCGGATTTTTAGAAACCGTAACATTTTCTGCTACAGGTTTACCTTCTGGAGCTTCTGCTACTTTTACTCCTGCTACAGCAAGTAGTACCGAAGAAACAATTGTTATGACTATAGAAGGTTATGATGGTGCAACAGCACAAGATTACTCTCTAATTGCTGAAGGTACTTCAATAAGTGCTACTAGATCTGCTACAGTTAATTTAACATTAAAAGCGAGTACTTTTTCTGTTCCATCCTTAGTAACTCCTGTAAATTATAGTACCAACCAAGCAACCTACCCGAACTACACTTGGAGTGCAGATAATACTGAAACAACAGTAGTTTATGATATTGAAATTGCAAGCGATTCTAATTTTAATACCATTATAGAAACAAGTACTGTAGCAAGTAATACCTATACACAAGCAACTAGTTTAAATGAAAACACAACGTATTATTGGCGAGTAAAACAAAAAAACGAATGTGGAGAAAGTGCTTTTTCTACTGCTTATAGTTTTACAACTGGTGCAACAGAATGCTTAACAGCAAATAGTACAACTCCTGCTTTAATTCTTTCTACACAAACCACAAGTAATACCATTACTATTGAAAATGATATTCCTTTATCAGATATTAATATTAGTGTAGATATAACACATCCTTATATTGGTGATGTCGTATTAGAGCTGGTTAGTCCACAAGGTACTTCTATATCATTAATAGCTACACAATGTGATTCTAATCCAGATATGCTAGTAACGTTTGATGATGCAGGATCTACTGCTATTAACTGTTCTTCTACAAGTCCAGCTATTTCAGGAACGTTACAACCTATACAAGCGCTTTCAGCTCTTAATGGAGAGAGTAGTCTTGGAGATTGGACATTAAATATTACAGATACTGGTATTGGTGATGATGGTTACCTTAACTCTTGGAGTATGACTTACTGTGGTGTTCAAAGTGGTACCTTAAGCGTAGATACTTTTACCAAAAGTACTATAAAAATGTACCCTAATCCTGCCACTAATTATGTTACCATAACTTCTAATGATGGTGAAGAGCTTGCTGTTACTTTATATGATTTATTAGGTAGAAAAGTACTTTTTAAAGAGCTTGATAATACCAACAAAAACATAAACACCTCCAACTTATCTTCCGGAACTTATATTGTTAACATACAAACAAGTAATAACGTTAGAGTAATAAAAAAGTTAATTATAGATTGAGAGACTCTATGGTTAATAGTGAAGAAAATGCGTCGCAAATGTGGCGCATTTTCTATTTAACACTAATCTCTTATTAAAGGCATAGTACTACAACGCAGTAATCCTTCTTGTTTTGCTATTTCAGCATAAGGTACTTCTTCTACAGTAATACCATTTTTGCGTAACCATGTATTTAATCGTGTAAAGTTCTTTTCAGAAATTACTACATCTTCCGCAATAGAAAATACATTACTATTCATATTATACATTTCTTCTTTGGTAATAATGAAGCAATTTTCTTTTCCGAAATAATTTAACAACCATTCATATTCTTCCTCTTCTAAAAATCCTTCTTTATGTAAAATGGCTTTGTTGGTACCTATAGGTTGAAAACAGCAATCTAAATGCAATGCATTATCTCTAGGATTGGTTTGTGATTTCCTTAGGTTAAAAGATTTTACTTTTTTATGCGGAAAGGTTTTTTCAAGAAAAGCAACACCTTGTGTATTGGTTCTAGCAACAATATAATCTGGATAGTCTTCTTCTCTGTAGGTACCTACAAAGATATAATCATTCCAAAGCATCACGTCTCCTCCTTCAATATGTACTTCTTCTGGCGGACGAATAACTTTTTCTGGATGTACTTTATCTATAACATATTGTATAGCTTCTAATTCTTCTTCTCTATCTGGTAAGATATTTGCTTTTACAAAAACATCGTCTATTACAAAGGCAATATCTCTAGCAAATATTTGATTACAATCTTTTATTAGCTCTGGTCTGTAAACCATAACATCATACTTTTTAAAAACAGCAGCAACGGCTTCCATTTCTTTTACCATATCTTCTTCTACAGGATAGGTTCCTGCTTTAATATGTTCTAAAGATTTAGGATCATAAGCTTCATCTAAGCTTGGTGTTGGTCCATTACTAACTGCAGTACCCAAAACAACTGCTCTTAACCTAGAAGTTTCATTTTTAACGTTTAGTTTTAGCATAATGTAAATATATAAAAAAGCTTCATAATTACTTATGAAGCTTTAATGGATAAAATAAAATATATTATCTGTTTTCTATGTCTTTAAATGCTCTACTGTTTTCTCCAGTATAGACTTGTCTTGGTCTTCCAATAGGTTCTTTACGTAAACGCATTTCACGCCATTGTGCAATCCAACCTGGTAATCTTCCTAATGCAAACATTACTGTAAACATATCTGTAGGAATACCCATCGCTCTATAAATAATTCCAGAATAGAAATCTACATTTGGATATAGTTTTCTATCTACAAAGTATTGGTCTTCTAAAGCTTCTTTTTCTAAACCTTTAGCAATATCTAAAATTGGGTCTTCTACACCAAGATCTCCTAAAACTTCGTCTGCAGCAACTTTAATGATTTTTGCTCTAGGGTCAAAGTTTTTATAAACTCTATGACCAAAGCCCATTAAACGGAAAGGATCACTTTTATCTTTAGCTTTAGCCATGTATTTTTTAGTATCTCCACCATCTGCTTCAATACCGCTTAACATTTCTAAAACCGCTTGATTTGCTCCACCATGTAATGGTCCCCAAAGTGCTGAGATACCAGAAGAAATAGAAGCAAATAAACCTGTATGTGCAGATCCTACTATACGTACTGTAGAAGTAGAACAGTTTTGTTCGTGATCTGCGTGTAAGATTAATAATTTATCTAAAGCGTTAACTAAAATAGAACTTTGGTTGTACTCTTCATTTGGTTTTTTAAACATCATTTTTAAGATGTTCTCTACATAACCTAAAGAGTTATCTCCATAGTCTAATGGTAAGCCTTGTTTTTTACGCATTGTCCAAGCTACTAATACAGGGAATTTTCCTAGTATTTTAACTACGCTTTTATACATATCTTCTTCAGAATCTACATTTACAGAAGAAGGGTTAAAAGCGGTTAAAGCACTTGTTAAAGACGATAACACTCCCATTGGGTGTGCTGTCTTAGGAAAAGCGTCTAATATCTTTTTTATATCATCATCTACAACAGATTGTTCTTTTATATCTGCATGAAATTTATCTAGTTCTTCTTTTGTTGGTAATTCACCAAAAATAAGTAAGAATGCTACTTCTAAAAAATCTGCTTTTTCAGCTAATTCTTCAATAGAGTAACCTCTGTACCTTAAGATACCTTCTTCACCATTTAAAAAAGTTATTGCACTTTCACAAGAACCTGTGTTTTTAAAACCAGGATCTATAGTTGTAACTCCTCCTGTTGCTGTTCTTAACGTTTTAATATCTATAGCAACTTCGTTTTCTGTTCCTACAATTAAAGGAAACTCATATTTTTTTCCATCAATTTCTAATGTAGCTGTTTTTGACATATTTATTTTTGAATATTATTTATTTTTGCGGAATGCTAAATTACGAAAAATCACACGATTTTTAAAGCGGAATGCCAAAGGTTTTTTCAATAATATTATTAGTAAAATTGATGGTAAAAAAAAAGTGCTTATTTTAAACAAATAAGCACTTTTTATTCTTGGTATAAATGGTATTATTTAATTTTAAAAGCCTTCTCTTTTGGGTAATAAGCAACTTGACCTAATTCTTCTTCTATACGAAGTAATTGGTTGTATTTAGCCATTCTATCACTACGTGAAGCAGAACCTGTTTTAATTTGTCCTGTGTTTAAAGCAACCGCTAAATCTGCAATAGTATTATCTTCTGTTTCACCAGATCTATGAGACATTACAGAAGTGTATCCTGCATTATGTGCCATATTAACTGCAGCAATAGTTTCTGTTAAGGTACCTATTTGGTTTACTTTAATTAAAATAGAATTAGCGATACCATTTTCTATTCCTCTTGATAAACGCTCTACATTAGTTACAAATAAATCATCACCTACTAATTGTACTTTATCTCCAATTTGTTCGGTTAAGTATTTCCAACCATCCCAATCATTTTCATCCATTCCGTCTTCAATAGAAATTATTGGGTATTTAGCAGCTAATTCTGCTAAGTAATCTGCTTGTTCTTTACTGGTTCTTATTTTTCCTTTGTCTCCTTCAAATTTCGTGTAGTCGTATTTACCATCTACATAAAATTCTGCAGATGCACAGTCTAAAGCAATCATTACATCATCTCCTAATTTGTAACCTGCATTTGCTACTGCTTTAGCAATAGTTTCTAAAGCATCTTCTGTACCTCCTTCTAGGTTTGGTGCAAATCCACCTTCATCACCTACAGCAGTACTTAAACCTCTATCGTGTAATACTTTTTTAAGGTTGTGAAAAATTTCTGTTCCCATTTGCATTGCATGTGTAAAGTTTTTAGCCTTTACTGGCATTATCATAAACTCTTGAAATGCAATAGGAGCATCACTATGTGAACCTCCATTTATAATATTCATCATTGGTACAGGAAGTGTGTTTGCACTTACACCACCAACGTATCTGTATAATGGTAAACTTAATTCATTTGCTGCTGCTTTTGCTACAGCTAAAGAAACACCTAAAATGGCATTTGCTCCTAATTTAGATTTATTTGGTGTACCATCTAAATCAATCATAATTTGATCAATATCGTTTTGTTCAAAAACGGAAACACCTAATAATTCATCTGCAATTATAGTATTCACATTAGTTACTGCTTTAGTAACTCCTTTTCCCATAAATGTATCTCCTCCATCACGTAACTCTACAGCTTCGTGCTCTCCTGTTGATGCACCTGATGGTACAGCTGCTCTTCCTAAAAACCCGTTTTCTGTAATAACGTCTACCTCTACTGTTGGGTTTCCTCTTGAATCTAAAATTTGTCTTGCGTGAATATTAATTATAATGCTCATAAAATATGTTTTTGTTACTCAAATTTACTTTTTAATTCTCTTTTTTTTAGTACGTTAATTAAATTATTATATAAAATAATTGCTAAAACGTTATAGTAAAACAGAAAAGACAACAAATTTCTACATTTGTTGCCTTTTCTATATTAATTAGATGTCATGTTTTTAACAAACTCATCAAATAAATAAGATGAATCATGTGGACCAGGACTAGCTTCTGGATGGTATTGTACAGAAAAACAATTTTTACTTTTCATTTTAATACCTGCAACGGTATTATCATTTAAGTGTACATGCGTAATTTCTATATCTTCATGTGCTTCTGTTTCTTCTCTATTTATTGCAAATCCATGGTTTTGCGAAGTAATTTCCCCTTTTCCTGTAATTAAGTTTTTAACAGGATGGTTAATACCTCTGTGTCCATTGTGCATTTTATAAGTAGAAATACCATTTGCTAGTGCAATTACTTGGTGGCCTAAGCAAATACCAAATAAAGGTAAATTTCTTTTAATAATTTCTTTAGCTACTTGTTGTGCTTCTACTAAAGGTTCTGGATCTCCAGGACCATTAGATAAGAAATAGCCATCTGGTTGCCATGCTTCTAAATCTTCAAATTTTGAATTATATGGAAATACTTTTATATAGGCATCTCTTTTAGCAAAATTACGAAGTATGTTCTTTTTAATACCAATATCTAAAGCTGCTATTTTTAATGAAGCATTTTCATCTCCAAAATAATATGGCTCTGTAGTAGAAACTTTAGAAGCTAGTTCTAAACCTTGCATGTTTGGTATTTCAGCTAGTTGCTTTTTTAAAGCTTCTACATTTTCAACATCTGTAGATATTACTGCATTCATAGCTCCATGATCTCTTATATAACTTACAAGAGCTCTTGTGTCTATATCTGAAATTGCAAAAAGGTTATTTGCATCTAAAAATTCTTCTAGTGAATTGTCTGCTGCATCACGAGAATACTCATAGCTAAAGTTTTTACAAATAAGTCCTGCTATTTTTATGTCTTCAGATTCTACTTCATCTGCTTTGGTTCCATAATTACCTATATGTGCATTGGTAGTTACCATAAGTTGCCCAAAGTAAGAAGGATCTGTAAAAATTTCTTGATAACCTGTCATTCCAGTGTTAAAGCAAACTTCGCCAAAGGCTGTGCCTTCTTTATTAGCTACTGCTTTACCATGAAAAATAGTGCCATCTGCCAATAGAATAATAGCTTTTCTAAGAGATTGGTATTTCATTATATTTTTTATGTAGTGTTGTTTGTTTTGCAAAATTGCATAAAAAAAAGGATAAACTAAAATAGTTTATCCTTTATATTTTTTACACTCAAAATTTATTTGATTAATGTGTTATAATAATCTAATATTTGTATTAGATCTTGCTCTTTGGTAATAGATAAATCTTTCTCTTTCATATAGCTTTTAACTTCACTTTTTTTGTCATCCATTAAACTCATTAAAACCGATTTTTTAAGTTTTATTTCTTCTACCTTGTTGTTTTTCTCAAAATAATAATTGCTTTTTACTACTATTTTATCTTTTCCCATTTTTTGTTGTGTCATAGGATTAATAGTAGCTTTTGAAATAGATATATCATAGGCTTTAAATAAAACCGTTTGTTCACCTTGTTGTAATACTTCTACTAACTGGTTAGTACCTTTATTAGTGTTCTTTTTTATAAAGACTTTATCATTAATTTCAACTTTACTAATATCTCTAGTATTAAAAGCAAAAATTTTACCTTTTACATCATCTAATTGCGCTTCTATACGATTAGATTCAATATTAAAATTACAGTTTGGTAAATTGTAACGCTTACCTGCTATATCATAAACAATGGCATTATTCAACCAATTTTT
>Ga0209121_10001565_pt1 | contig 23954 bp, 24 predicted proteins | sample Cruoilmetagenom3_FD_187292 | JGI IMG/M metagenome (GOLD analysis project Ga0209121, IMG submission 187292) | Oil polluted marine microbial communities from Coal Oil Point, Santa Barbara, California, USA - Sample 3 (SPAdes) (version 2) | ecosystem: Environmental > Aquatic > Marine > Oil seeps ... | reverse complement strand
AGTTAATCACGGAAGGGGAGGGAATCGTAGCCACAAATCATGACAAGATACTTGTCCTTAAGGGGAATACCCGCGACAGGGATGCTCTTAATACGAAAATCGACGAGCTTCTCGCTGTCGCGGGAACTTATGATGCCACAGCCATAAAGGAAAAACTGAAGGAAATCGTGCCGGAGTACACGCCGCAGTTTTGAAAAGGGGACGTTTCTATTTTTCTTGTTTGTTTTTCTTTTTCGTGGTAACAAAACACGATGCCTGATGTTGCAAACGGCATAGTAGAGCTCTTTACAAAAGCATCAAAATTGCAGTATTGCGTAAAACCCTAATAATAACTTACTGGGCTTTTAATATTTACTTAATGAGGCAGTTGGAATGCCACGAACAGCAAGGTTGATTCCACCCGAGGGTTGCCTCCATGTGATATGCAGAGGGAACAATCAACAGACTATCTTTCAGTCAGACCAGGATTTTCGTTTTTATTATGATCTGCTCTTGCAACTGAAGGAAGAAAATAGCATCGAAATCTATCATTACTGCCTGATGAACAACCATGTTCACTTGATCATTTCCCTTCACAAAAATAGCACTCTTGCCAGATATATGAAGCAGGTCAACCTCTCCTATTTTCATTATTTCAAGAGGCAGAATAAGTACTCCGGACATTTGTGGCAAGGAAGGTTTAAAAATTCAATCATCGAGAATGACAGTTATTTGCTTCAATGCGGGAAATACATTGAATTGAACCCGGTTCGAGCCGCTATTGTTAAACGACCGGAAGATTATCCATATTCCTCCTATAAATATTATGCTTATGGAAAAGAAGACAAATTACTGATGAAGAATATACTTTATAATTCTTTGGGAAAAAGCATGGAACAAAAACAGGAAGAATATAGAAGATTTGTAATGGGCAGTGACATCAAACAACGACTTGGCACAGAACGCTTTGTTGGAACACCGGCGTTTGTAAAGCACATGGAGAAATATTTTTCTGTAAAGAACACGAATCTAAAAAAGGGGCGGCCAGCCAAGAAAAAATAGAAACGTCCCCTTTTTCAAGGATTAAGCTGGGGCTCCAGGAGAAGCTATACCTGGGCAACCTGGAAGCTAAAAGAGATTGGGGCTTCGCCGGAGATTTTGTAGAGGCTATGTGGCTTATGCTCCAGCAGGATGAGCCGGATGATTTCGTGATTGCCACCGGGGAGACCCACTCGGTTCGTGAATTTGCGGAGAAGGTTTTTCAAAAACTGGATCTTGATTATAAAGAATATGTGGACATAGATCAGAGATATTTCAGACCGGCCGAGGTAGATATTTTACTCGGTGATTCTACAAAAGCACGAAAAAAACTGGAGTGGGAGCCGAAAGTCAGCTTTGATCAACTGATCAATATGATGGTCGAGGCAGATATGGAAATGGCACGTAAAGAAAAAACCCTGATTGACGCAGGTTTTGAAAACGGAAGTAACAGGGGTTAGTAGCGTGAAAGCGAAGCGCATCACCGTTACCGGCGGAAGAGGTTTCCTCGGCAGTCATCTGATCTACAAGCTGAAGGCAGGAGGATACAAGTATATATTCAGTGCTGATCATTCAGAATATGATTTTGTAAAGCTTGAGGATATAAAACGGATGTATGATGATTCAAATCCCGATATCGTCATCCACCTGGCTGCCAGAGTAGGTGGAATCGGTTTCAATGAAGAAAATCCCGCTACACTGTTTTATGAAAATTTAATGATGGGTACACAGTTATTACACGAGGCATATGTAAGGAAAGTTGAAAAATTTGTAGCCATCGGAACGATATGTGCCTACCCGAAATTTACACCTGTTCCCTTTAGAGAAGAAGATTTGTGGAACGGTTACCCTGAGGAGACAAACGCTCCATACGGCCTGGCAAAAAAGATGATGCTTGTGCAATCTTGGGCCTACCGCCGGCAGTACGGGTTTAATTCCATATTTCTTTTGCCCGTCAATCTCTACGGGCCCGGCGATAATTTTGATCCTGAATCTTCCCATGTTATTCCGGCACTCATCAAAAAGTGTGTTGATGCTGACCTGAATAATGAGAATGAGATCCTCGTTTGGGGGACTGGTGAAGCAACGCGCGAGTTTTTTTATGTGGAGGATGCTGCTGAGGCGATTATGCTTGCCATGGAAACATACAACAAAAGCGAGCCAGTAAATATTGGAGCCGGATTTGAAATATCCATTAAAGAGCTTGTTGAATTAATCGTTGAATTGGCCGGTTTTGAGGGTCGTGTCATCTGGGATACCTCCAAACCGGATGGCCAGCCGCGCAGAATGCTCGATACTGCGAAGGCACTCAAAGAATTTGATTTTAAGGCAAAAACTGATTTCAGGGAAGGGTTGCGGAAAACAATTGATTGGTATAGAAGAACCGTAAATCGAAATTTGTAAAATGAGAGATTTGCACAATAACCCATATTGTCATTGCGAGCTAAGCGAAGCAATCTCATAGCATATTGATAATTCATAAGATTGCCGCGGCACTTTATGCCTCGCAATGACCAGAAATGTAGTTATGCAAACCTCTCAAAACATAAATCGCAAGTCGAATAAAAGAAGTTTTGAAAAGTTATTTGACTTGCCCAATTCTTTGTGCTAACAGCACGTTTCGTCAATGAGTGAAAAGAAAAAGAAAAAGATAATAGTATTCGAGATGGCATATGCCAGCAGCCTGGGCATTGCCTTGGTCCTTGCGATCTTTGGTTGTCTTTTCCTCGGGTTATATATTGACCGGAAACTTGGAACGGGCAGTATATTCACTATACTGTTTCTGGCAATAGGAATTGCCGCTGGTTTTAGAAACTATTATATTTTTATAAAGAGACTTGCATCCGATGCCAAGGAGCCCGGCAGAGAAAAGAAAGATGAAGCACATAAAAAAAGCGGCACTGCAAAAAAGAATTGAGCTGGTGAATTGGGTAGTTTTAGGAATATGCCTGGTTCTCGGGTTCGTTTTCTTATCATACGATTTTGCTCTTGGTATCCTGGTTGGTGGTCTTATCAGTATTGCAAACTTTCACTGGCTTTCAAGGGACCTCGCAAGACTCTTCCAGCAGTTTTCTGATACGGCCAAACCGAAACAATATGTGTTGGTAAGATATTTCATGAGGTTCATCGTCACCGGAGTTGTACTTTTCTTCGTTATAACTCAGATGCCTGTGAGCGTGATTGGGTTGATACTTGGCCTTTCAATTGTTGTTGTAAGTGTTATACTCACCGTGCTGATTGATAATGTAAAAAAAAACCCTTTAAGGAGGTTCAGAGAAAAAGATGCATCCCTTGTTATTTTTAGATAATCCGTATTTTCCTCCCCATGTGACGTATACCTGGTTTACCATGTTGTTTTTGATTGTATTGTCTTTTCTGGCGACCCGGCGGCTTGATATCTATCCGGGCAGGATGCAGAATGTCTTCGAAGTAATTATAGACGCTATTAAAACTCTGCTCGTCGATACAATGGGACCGGAAGGGCTTAAGTTTTTCCCTCTCGTTGGAACAGTAGCTGTTTTTATTCTGATTTCCAATTTGCTGGGTATTATTCCGGGGTTTGAATCTCCGACATCCAGTCTCAATACGACACTTTCCATGACACTGGTTGTATTTGTGACTACCCATGTCGTTGGAATACGAATTCATGGTTTTAAATACATAAAACAATTTTTGGGGCCGGTCTGGTGGTTGATACCTATTATGATGCCCATTGAAATTGTAAGTCATCTTGCACGTATTGTCTCTCTTTCAGTACGACTTTTCGGAAATATCATGGGTGAAGATCTCGTGTTGCTCATTGTTCTCATGCTGGTTCCCTTTCTTGTACCGATGCCTGTTGTTGTCCTCATGATATTTACATCAATTATCCAGACACTTGTTTTCATGATGCTGACAATGATATATATTCACCTGGCCATGCAGGAAGCGCACTAATATTAGGATTAGAGAATGATATTCTTTATTTACAACAACTGCGTTTTTTGCGCAGATGTTGGCGGAAAATAAATTCGAAATCCGAAGTACGAAATTCGAAACAATATCAAAATCTTAAACTCGAATGTTCAAAACTGTTTCGAAAATTTGTTATTTGGTATTCGGATTTGTTTCGTATTTCGATATTCGAATTTCGGATTTGCGGCTTTGCCGCTTTAGGGATTAAGGGGTTAAGATTCGTGAGGATTTTAACCCCTTTTTTGATCACTAAAGGATGAAGGCGCAGAAGATCCAAAGGTTTGCATAATGCCACATATTGTCATTGCGAGTCGGCCCTTGGTCGACGTGGCAATCTATAACTTACTGATAACAAAAGAGATTGCTTCGTTGCTTCGCTCCTCGCAATGACCAAGTCTGGAATTACGCAAAACTCTCAGATCCTGGTTTTGAAAACTATCATCCTGCGGGTTGAAAGAAATGAAACTTCTTGAAGTGATTGTAAAGGTATGATAGCTCAAAAAGTATGGAATGTAATAGACGAAGAGGTGACGCACATGGCTCAACTGGGAGAAGGTGCGGAAAAAGTTTTCCGTAATTCTGAAGCCGATCATTATAATAAAGAGAATGAATTTTTGACTGCAGACAGAGAAATAATCATAGATGGTAGAATATTGAAAGAAAATGATAGAATATATGAACTGAGAGATGTCATTAAAGAAACTCCGGGAAATTCTCAATACGACAAGATCTTGAATGATGAGATAATAAAAAAAATTTCCGAAGTTTCCGAGAAAATCGCGCGAGAGATGTTCCCCCGGATTGCTGAGAAGATTATCAGGGAGGAGATAGAGAAATTAAAGAGGGATGCAGAAGATACAGAAGCATAATAAGGAGGATTATATCTTGAAAAAATTATTTTTTGCTTTCTTTGCCGTGTTATCATTTTGTGTGCTTTCGTATCCTGTTGAAGTATTTCCCCAGCAGGAAACAAATACAAAGATAATCGAGGCCGAAGGTGCGGGTGTCGTGATTAATAATAATATGGCCCTGGCAAGAGACAATGCTATAAATGATTCTCTCAGAAAAGCGGTGGAACAGGCGGTTGGTACGATTATATCTTCGGAGACGGTAGTAGCGAATTTTGTGGTCATTAATGATAGTATTTATTCAAAATCGCAGGGTTATATTCAGAACTACAGGATTTTAAAAGAAAATGTGAGCGATAACCTTTACAGGGTTAAAATAAGGGCCACTGTATCATTAGGAAGCATAAAAAATGATCTCCAGGCCCTGGGTTTTCTTATGGCACGGAAAGGAATGCCCAGAATTATGGTTCTTGTTGCGGAACAGAATGTAGGGCAGATACATCCATACTATTTTTGGGATTCAGTAGATCTTTCGGTCTGTGAGAATGTTATTCAATCGAATTTCCTGAAAGATGGATTTACATTTGTTGATCGTGCTTCACTGGAGGGTAAGATCAAGGGCATTACCCTGAGAGGATCAGATTTGAGCAATAGTGCCGCGGCACGTCTTGGAGGTCAGGTTGACGCGGAACTTGTCATTGTAGGGAAGGCATTCGCCAAGTATGCGGGAAATATTGCGGGAACAGCGATGAAATCGTTGCAGGCGAATGTGACGGCGCGGGCCATCAGAACAGATAACGGAATGGTTATTGCTTCGGCCAGTGAGCATGCGGCGGCTGTTCATATAGATGATATTACAGGAGGAACAGAGGCCATTAAGAAAGCTGCAGAAAAACTGGCAGAGAGCTTGAAAGCGCAGATTATTGATAAGTGGCAGGCGGAAACAAGCTCAACGAGTCTGATTGCCTTGACGGTTCGGCAGATAAAGAGCTACTCTGATTTTATGAGATTGAAGGATGTATTGAAAAATGAGGTGCGAGGGGTAAAAAATGTTTACGTCCGGAAGATGGAATCGGGTGTGGCCAGAATGGATGTTGAAGTAGAGGGAAGCGCCATGTCACTTGCCGATAAGCTGGCCGTAAAAAAATTTAAAGGCTTTTCACTGGATATAACAAGCGCTAGTCAGAATAGCCTGGAAATGAATATTGTAAAATAAAAACAATAAGGCTAAAGGTATTAAGGAATTATGAGTTTGAGTTTTGATTTTTTAGTTCTCATTGCTCATTGCTCAACCCTCAGACCTTGCGGCTTTGCCGCCTTGGGAGTATGAATGTTACGATACAGACTCAGGAACATATTATTACTTATTATAGTTATTTGTTTTATTTTCGGCTGTGGCTCTAAAGTTTCTCGGACAATCATCCCCGATTACGATAAAAAAGGTATCAGACTTGTAGCATTGCTACCCGTTAAAAATAAAACAAATGATACCCGGGCTGCTCAGATACTAAGGAGAGCCATTCTCGAAGAACTGTATTTCAAGGGATATCCCAAGATACCATTACAGGTAGTTGACGATAAACTAACCCCGATTTGTGGGGAAAGTACAGCGTGTGCGGATAAAAATGTTCCCCCGGAAGCTGTTGGAGAAATTCTGGGTGTAGACGCGGTTATGTGCTGTACCCTTGCCGAGTGGAAGACGTCTTTTATCTTTGTTTATGCACCTACCACTGTCTCTGTTTTCTTTGAGTTGAGAAGCGCGAAGACAGGTGAAACACTGTGGAAAACAAGCTACAAAGTGGTAAAGAGGGATTATGATTTTACCGAGAAAGGGCTCGAGATGAAATCGTGTGAGACGTCAGAGTTAGCAGTTCATGAGATCGTGGATAAAGCCATGTCAACTCTTCCCAACAGTCCCGATTTTCCTGGAGGTTCTCCTCCCAAAAAACGTAATTTCCTGGGGTTGTGGTAATATGAGAAATCTTGTTTTAGAAGAACAATGGAGTGAGAAATATGCAAGTTAATATGAAAGTTAAGGCAATATATGCGGTTGTATTTTTTCTTATCTTTTTCTTTGTGCAAGATGCGGGTGCGAGGAGACCCGTAACGGTTAAGATAGGGGAAGGTGAAACGCGGGTTGCCCTGATTGAAGGTTCAGCGGAGTTTATGCCGGCAGGGAAGGATATATGGTGTCCATTGAGGGTGAACAGTATTCTTGTGGATGGTGACCAGGTAAAGACAGGCCCCAAATCAAGGATGGAGATAATCTTGCCGGATGAATCCACACTGCGATTTGCCGACAATACACGCTTTAGAATTGTGAAGATTAAGGTATGCGAAAAGACGACGACAAGAGATGTTAAATTTAATGTTGTCCTCGGAAAAACGTGGGCGAATGTCAGCAAAACCCTTGGTGTGAAATCGAGCTTTGAAGTGTCGAGTGAAAATGCTGTTGCCGGTGTGAGAGGTACAATCTATAGAATGAATGTTTATGATGATAAATCGGCATTGGTAAGGGTTTACGATGGTAAAGTTGCCGTTACGGGTGGTCAAAAGGCCAAAACACCGGCAGACATTCAAAAAATATATCCAACTCCCCATAGGGTTGAAGGCCCGAAACCTGTTCCCGGACCAACGAAAGTAACAATGGAAGAGTGGACATATATTATCAAATCGATGCAGCAGATCAGAATTAGGGCGGATGGTATAGCCGAGAAGCCAAGGGATTTTACGGAAGAAGAAGACAGGAATGACTGGGTTGATTGGAACAAGGAAAGGGACACATTGATTAAGGATTAGGAAGGATTAAAGGATTAGGGATTAAGGATTAACGGATTAATTTAAAATATAGAACTCAAAATTAACTTTAATCCCTAATCCTCTAATCCCCTAATCCCTGCATGCAAATGAATATTCCCAATTTATTAACTCTGTTTCGGATCATACTGGTACCGGTTACCGTTATCTTTTTAATAAAAGGTGATTTTTCCAAGGCCTTGATTGTCTTTGTTGTCGCCTGCGTTACCGATGGGCTTGACGGTTTTTTCGCGAGGATTCTAAAACAAAAAACGATTTTAGGCTCGTATCTGGATCCACTGGCCGATAAGGCATTGATAGCTTCTTCTTTTATTACCCTGTCCGTTCTGAGTGTTATTCCGAGCTGGCTCACGGTAATCGTCATAAGTAGAGATTTTGTAATTCTTTTTGGCATTTCAGTACTTTCTCTCATGTCGATTTCCTTTGAAGTTCGGCCGGCTTTCGTAAGCAAGGTGACAACGGTCTTCCAATTCCTTACCATTTTCTTTGTACTTGCTTTTAATGATTTCCCGGGTTATCTGAATCCGGGAGTGATTAAAATCATTTATTTGGCAACTGCTTTATTAACAGTGATTTCTGGATTCAATTATATATTTAGAGGAATAAAGCTTATAAATGGGAATAATATATAGGGTTTCGGGAATCATATCGAGGAGAAACATTTGTCACATTCAAGCATGGAATTGATAAAATTTCTTGACACAAATGCTTTTTATTGTTATGCGAATACGGTGTTTTATAAAGATAAAGTAATATACAGGCACGTAGCTCAGGGGGAGAGCGCCATCCTGACGCGGTGGATGTCCAGGGTTCAAATCCCTGCGTGCCTACCATAAACAGGTTATCATGTAGATATATGGAAGGGCATCACGAAGATATTAACCGATGATGCCCTTTCTTTAATCGTAAGTGCTAAATTTCTTTTAACCGATTGGGGATTGTATCATGAAAAAAATTCAGATTACATTGCCCGATGGTTCCGTTGTAAAGGAACCCGCGGGGAAAACGGTTAAGGAGATTATATCATCCTGGAAGGAAGATGTGCTTAAATCCGCTGTAGTGGCCAGGGTCAATAATACTATGGTAGATTTAAGTTTTCCCATCGTGGAGGACGCGTCTATAGAAGCTATAGATATTAATTCCCAAGAAGGATTGGCTGTACTGCGACACAGCATATCTCATGTAATGGCTGAAGCAGTCCAGGATACTTTTAAAGGGGTCAAGGTTACCATAGGTCCTTCCATTGAAGATGGGTTTTATTATGATTTTGAATATGAAGAAACATTTACCCCGGAAGATCTTGAAAAGATAGAAAAAAAGATGGCGGAGATTATATCAGCCGATCATTCCTTCATACGTAAGGAAGTGTCAAGAGAAGAAGCTGTTGCCCTGTTTCAGGAAAAAGGAGAGTCGTACAAAGTCGAACTTTTGAACGATCTTCCCGCCGATATCACAGAAGTTAGTCTTTACAGCCAGGGTGATTTTGTTGACCTGTGCAGGGGCCCTCATATACCTTCTACCGGTATGATCAAGGCATTTAAGCTTATAAGTGTAGCGGGGGCATACTGGCGCGGTGACGAAAAAAATAAGATGCTCCAGCGTATATACGGTACGGGGTTTTCAGGCAAAGAGGAATTGACCGAGTATCTGAGGGTGGTCGAAGAGGCAAAAAAGAGGGATCACCGAAAGCTGGGGAGGGAACTTGATCTCTTCCAGGTAAATGACGAGGTGGGTCCCGGCCTTATTATATTCCATCCCAAAGGGGCTCTGTTGAGAACCATTATCGAAGATTGGGAAAAAAAGGAGCACCTGAAACGTGGTTATGATATTGTTATGGGACCCCAGATCCTGAAGGGTGATCTATGGAAGAAGTCCGGTCATTTCGACCATTATCGCGAGAATATGTATTTTACCGAAGTAGAAGGTCAATTATATGGGATAAAGCCGATGAACTGTCTCGCCCATATGCTGATCTATAAGTCGAAAATACGAAGCTACAGGGATTTGCCTATCAGGTATTTTGAACTTGGTACGGTCCACAGACATGAAAAGACCGGTGTTCTCCATGGGCTTATGCGTGCCCGGCAATTTACTCAGGACGATGCCCATATATTATGTACTCCGGAGCAGCTAAATGAGGAAATAAGGGCCATTGCCGATTTTGTTGCCGACGCGATGAATGTATTTGGTTTTGAGTACGAGGTTGAACTGAGTACAAGGCCTGAAGACTCGATAGGCTCCGACGATGACTGGGAAGTGGCCACGTCGGCCCTGGAGCAGGCCCTTAAAGACAATAAAATGATTTATGATGTTAATGAGGGTGATGGTGCCTTTTACGGGCCAAAGATAGATTTTAAGTTAAAGGATGCCCTTAAGAGAAAGTGGCAGTGCGCGACAATACAATGCGATTTCACATTGCCCGAGAGGTTTGATCTTAGTTATATTGGTCCTGATGGAGAAAAACACAGACCGGTGATGCTTCACAGGGTGATACTGGGCGCTATAGAGCGATTTATGGGGGTACTGATTGAACATTACGCGGGCGCTTTCCCCGTGTGGCTTTCACCCGTTCAGGCGGTAATTCTGACGGTTACGGACAGACACAGTCCTTACGGAGAAGAGGTTTATAAACAGTTATTAGATGCGGATATACGCGTCCAGAGGGATTTCAGAAACGAAAAGCTGGGATATAAGATCAGAGAAGGGCAGATGCAAAAAATTCCCTATATGCTGGTTATCGGTGACAGGGAGGTTGAATCCAGGACAATTTCACCTCGACAGAGAGACGGGGAAAATCTGGGTTCTATGAGTGTTGGTGATTTCGTATCACTCGTAAAGGAAAAATGCAGCAAGTATGAGTAACAAATAGTTTCAGGTTTCAAGTTGCAAGTTTCAAGTTAAAACTCAAAACTTGACGGTTTCGTAAAAAGTCAAACTCAGCGAATCTGTCATTTCGACCACAGGGAGAAATCTTATTCTTTCAATGTGTTACGGTCTAAAGATTTCTCGTTTCACTCGAAATGACAAGCTATTGAGACTTTTTACGAATCCATCAAACTTGAAACTTGAAACTTGAAACTTGAAACTTGGAACTTGAAACTTGAAACTTGAAACTTGAAACTTGAAACTTGGAACTTGAAACTTGAAACTTGAAACTTGAAACTCTTTAGTAGGAGGTGGCACATAGCTAAACACTATAGAATTAATAAGGAAATCAGAGCAGAAAGTGTGAGAGTGATTGATGCTGATGGTAATCAGTTGGGGATCATACCCTTTGCGGATGCCCTGGAGGAGGCGGCCAAAGCAGGACTTGATCTTGTGGAAGTGGCCCCCGGTTCTTCTCCGCCGGTCTGTCGTATTATGGACTATGGGAAACACAGGTATCAGCAGACTAAAAAACTTCATATGGCAAAGAAGAGTCAGACCACCGTTCAATTAAAAGAGATTCGGATCCGGCCTAAAACGGAAGAACATGACAAGCAGGTCAAGCTCAAACACATTAAGAGATTCCTGGCTCAAAACAATAAAGTGAAGATAACCATGATGTTCAGGGGCAGGGAGATTATATATAGTGATCGTGGAAGAAAAATAATGGAAGAAATAAAAAATGAACTGGAAGATTTATGCAGTATAGATCAGCATCCGAGACTCGAAGGAAGAAATATGGTTATGATTGTGTCTCCAAAGAAACAACAATGAAGAGGTGACTAAATGCCGAAAATCAAAACACACAGAGGAGCTGCTAAGAGATTCAGCCTTACAGGGACGGGAAAAGTAAAGAGAAGTAAGGCTTATGCAAGCCATATCCTCACTAAGAAAAAGCGTAAGAGAAAAAGAACTCTTAGAAAAACGGACTTTCTGGATAAGAGAGACACGAAAGGAATTAAAAAATTAATTCCCTATGCATAAGACAAAGGCTAAGGGCTAAGGGCTAAAGGCTAAGGGCTAAGGGCTAAAGGCTAAGGGCTAAGGGCTAAGGGCTAAGGGCTAAGGGCTAAAGGCTAAAGGCTGAAGGCTGAAGAGTTCAGGGTTTAAAATTGACAATATTGTAAAAAACTTGAATTTCCGCCGCTTTGTCATTCCCGCGGAAACGGGAATCTAATAAACAAAAATAGTTTAACGAATGAATATTGGGAGTACAGATAGCGATGGGTAGAGTTAAAAGAAGCGTAAATGCCAAAAAGAAGAGGCGAAAGATCCTTAAGCTGGCAAAAGGATATTTTGGAGCGAGGAGCAGGTTATACAGAGTCGCTACCGAAGCAGTAGATAGGGCGATGAAGTTTGCCTACAGAGATAGAAAAGTACGTAAAAGAGATTTCAGGAAGTTGTGGATAGCAAGGATAAATGCTGCCACCCGAATGCACGGTATCTCGTATAGCAAGTTCATGGGCGGGATCAAGAAGGCAGGTGTGGAAATAGACAGAAAGATACTTGCCGATCTTGCAGTCAACCATCCCCAGGATTTTTTAAAGGTAGTGAATATTGTTAAAGGTGAGCAGGCTGCATGAACAAGGGGCTCGAAGAGCTACAGAAAAAAGCGAGTGCGGAACTGGATTCTGCGGGGAGCAGAGAAGAAATTCTGGCAATAAAGACGAAGTACCTTGGCAGGAAAGGACTTCTTACTCAATTTCTTCGAAAATTAAAGGATGTCTCCGCTGAAGAAAGACCGCTACTTGGAAAACTTTCCAACGTCATAAAAGAGGACCTTTCTACACAGATAGAAAATCTGTTACGGGATATTGATGTTGTAAGAAAAGATGAAGCCCTGCAGGAAGAGAAGATTGATGTAACCCTTCCGGGGAGAGGTGTAAAGTATGGGAGAATCCATCCTATAACCAGAATCTCCAATGAGATATGCGAAATCTTTTCGAACCTCGGATTTGCCGTTGCAGAAGGTCCCGAGGTAGAATTTGATTATTACAATTTTGAAGCCCTGAATATTCCGAAAGATCATCCTGCCAGGGATATGCAGGATACATTTTATGTGGAAGAAGATATTGTTCTCCGCACGCACACCTCCCCTGTTCAAATCAGGGTCATGGAAAAACAGCAACCCCCGGTGAGGATCATATCGCCCGGCAAGGTATACAGACCCGATTCAGATATATCACACACCCCCATGTTTCATCAGATTGAAGGACTTCTTGTAGACAAAGGGATTACATTTGGTGATCTTAAAGGTATTTTAACGTTTTTCCTTCAAGAGGTTTTTGGTAAAGAAACAGTCCTTAGATTTCGTCCAAGTTTTTTCCCGTTTACCGAACCAAGTGCGGAGGTTGATATCCAGTGTGTTATGTGCAATGGTGCCGGCTGCCGGGTCTGTGGGCAGAGTGGATGGCTGGAGATTCTGGGTTCCGGTATGGTCGATCCTGAAGTCTTTAAGATAGTAGGTTACGATCCGGAAAAAGTTTCAGGTTTTGCCTTTGGCCTCGGAGTGGAAAGAATTGCCATGCTTAAGTACGGTATATCGGATATTCGATTGTTTTATGAAAATGATCAGAGGTTCTTGAAACAGTTTTAGGAGACTGGAAGAAGTATGCAGGTAAGTCTCAGATGGTTAAGAGATTATATTGATATTGAATTAAGTCCTGAAGAACTGGCCGATAGATTAACAATGGCAGGGCTTGAAGTAGATTCCATTGATGAAGTAAGCCCCGGATTTTCCGGTGTCGTTGTTGCCCAGATTCTTTCCATAAAGCCACATCCCAATTCTGAGAAGCTGTCTTTATGTAAAGTTACAACAGGTGAGGAAACGTTTCCTGTTGTGTGCGGCGCTAAAAACATCCATGTAGACGACATTGTTCCTCTTGCAAAGGTTGGAGCAACAATACCCGGTGGCTATATAATCAAAAGTTCAAGATTGCGAGGGGAGCCTTCCGAGGGCATGCTTTGTTCCGAGGAAGAGCTTGGAATTGGCGAAGATGCCACCGGTATCATGATGTTGCCGAAAGATCTAACCCTGGGCGCGGATCTTGCCTCTGCCCTCAACTTGAAAGATATATCTCTTGATATAGGAATTACACCTAACAGGTCCGACTGTCTAAGTATTATTGGCGTAGCGCGAGAGATTGCGGCAATAACGGGCGAGAAAGTACGATATCCCCGGATAGATTTGTCTGAAGGGGAAGATGACATCAATGATTTGACTTCCGTGGAAATACTGGATCCCGATCTGTGTCCAAGATATACTGCCAGGGTGATCAAAAATGTCAAAGTCAAACCGTCCCCCGGTTGGATGCGGATGAGACTTGAATCGGTGGGCCTGCGCGCGATTAATAATATAGTTGATATAACAAATTTTGTTATGATGGAGCTTGGTCAGCCTTTACATGCTTTTGATTTCAGGTACCTGGAAGAAGGAAGGATTGTTGTCAGGGGATCGTCAGAAGGAGAAGAATTTATATCTCTTGACGAGAAAACACGGGTATTGAGTGCCGATACATTAATGATATGTGATGGTGTTAAACCTGTTGCCGTAGCGGGTATTATGGGTGGATTGAATTCTGAGGTAGTGGATGATACTGAAACGGTGCTTCTGGAAAGTGCCTATTTTAATCCTTCGACAATTCGCGGGTCGTCAAAGCGGCTTGGAATGAGTACAGATGCCGCCTTCCGTTTTGAACGTGGAGTAGATCCTGAAGGTGTCACAAGGGCTTTAAACAGGGCTGCCCAACTGATAGCGGAACTTTCAGATGGATCGATTTGTAAAAACTTAATTGATCAGTATCCGAAAAAGATCAAAATGGCTAAGAATATTCCTCTCCGGGTTCACAGGGTTAATGAAATTCTGGGTACAGAAATCGATGCCGGAGAAATGAAGAATATCCTCGAAGGCCTTGAAATGAAGGTGAAAAAAACGGTTCGGCTGGGCTCACCAAAGTCGTCTCGACTGAGTTTGCCGAAGGCTGATGAAGGGGACTATGCCGTAACCCCTCCGGGTTTCAGGGTCGATATTTCACGAGAAATAGACCTGATTGAGGAGATTTCGAGACTTTACGGGTATGACAACGTTCCCATTTCCCTTCCCTCGGCTTTGGCAGGATCGGAGGTGAAGGACAGAAAGCAAATTCTGACAGATAATATAAGAGTTATACTTAACGGTTATGGCTACTCGGAGGTAATAAATTACAGCTTTACTACCCCTGAATCGGCAAACATTCTTCGTTTTAAGGGGGACGATAAAAGCCGGAAATTTGTCAGGATTAAAAATCCTCTCGTAGAAGACATATCTGTTATGAGGACAGGTCTGGTATACGGTCTCCTTGATACAATGAGAAAAAATGTGAATGTTGGAAATTTTGATCTGAAGATATTTGAAACAGGTAAAGTTTTCATCGGCAAAGAGAAAGGGGAACTTCCTGTCGAGGAGGAGAGAATTGGCGCTCTTCTTACCGGTTCACGATATGATGATCTCTGGCACTTTAAAGGGTTGTTTTCCGATTTTTACGATTTAAAAGGGTGTGTTGAAAATCTTTTTGATGCCCTTGGGATTCACGATATTCAGTTCAAATCTGATATTGATTTAGATTTTCTCCATCCGGGTAGATCCTGCAGAATCCTGGCAGGTAAGAGAGATGCAGGGTTTTTAGGAGAGATTCACCCGAAAGTTCTTGAGAAAATGGATATAACGCCGAGGGCTGTTGTTTTTGAACTTGATCTTCTCATGCTTTTAGGCCTGTTTTCAAAGAAAATGTTATACAGAGAAATTCCACGTGTTCCGTCTGTTTCAAGGGATGTGGCATTTGTAATTGACAAAACGATGGAAAGTAAAGAAATATTGATGCTTGCGTTGAAAAAAGGTGAAGAATTGCTTGAAAATATAGAAATCTTTGATGTATATTACGGTACAGGTGTTCCTGAAGGAAGAAAGAGCCTTGCCGTAAGATTTACCTATCGTTCTCCTGACAGGACTCTGACGGATAAAGAGGTAAGTGAAGTGCACGAGAGAATTATAAAGAAAATTGTTGATTCAACGGATGCTAAAATCAGGGGGATGGATATTTAAGGATGGAAACGATGACGAAGAATGATATTGTTCAGAATGTTCATGATAAATTGGGTTTTTCAAAAAAGGATTCTGCCAAAATGGTAGAGCACGTTTTTGAAATTATGAAAGATAACCTTGCCCGTGGTGAAAAGATAAAGATTTCCGGATTTGGCAGCTTCGCTGTGAGGGGAAAGAAGGCTCGGAAAGGAAGGAATCCGCAGACCGGTGAGGAAATATTGATTTCCGCGAGAAAGGTTTTAACATTTAAAGCAAGTCAGATATTGAAAAAGGTGCTGAAATAGATTTGCGGCAGGGGGAAGGCTAACTGATGAACGTTACGATTCCCGATAAATCATATTTTCGTATAGGTGAGGTTGGGAAAATACTTGGTGTTGAGCCTTATGTCATACGATTCTGGGAATCTGAATTCAAAACGGTAAAGCCAATACGTACCAGGTCTGATCAACGTCTTTACAGACGAAAAGATGTTGAGGAGTTGTTTACAATCAAGATCCTTTTATATGAAGACATGTTCACAATTGCCGGGGCGAAAAAGCGGCTATCCAATATGAAGAAAGAAAGATCCGGTGTGGACGATGATCATTACAGGATATTGAGTGATGTTAAGAAGAAACTGAGGGAAATAAGAAAGATTATAAAGTAAAAGGGGACAGGCTGCTTTTTATTAGATAAAAAAGTAGCCTGTCCCCTTTTTGCTATTTGCGACCGCCTCTTTTTGAGGCCTTCAATGGGTTAATTTTCTGGCCTTCTCCGGCTATAGCTTTTTTGAGATGTGTTGCCGCGGAACATCCTCCGACAGCCCATTTGCTGGCAGGGTCAGGATAAACCATACAGTACTTTCCTGTAGAATGCTCTAAAATCTTAGCGCAGCCCTCACACTTATCGATGATTTGATAGCAACTGCCACCATTAAATCCACATCCTTTCTTGGTCATGAAGACACATTCAGTGCCGACCTTTATGGTTTGACAAACCATGGGAATCACCCCCTTTCTGAAATTTTTCAAAAAAATTCGGGATACCTTCGGTCAGTATCCCGAATTTCTACTGCTCACAATTTGTGTTAAGCTGGCGCTACCTAACAGAAAAAATATTTCGTGTCAATGAAAAAGTATATAAAAAAGTAAAGAAGATGTGTAGAATAATTGACTTAGTATTTTAATCATGTTAGTGGAAATATTCTAAAAATTAAGCGGTTATGAGTATGAAATTTATAAAGAAATAGAAGAGCAGGCGTAGAAAATCAGGAATGGCCGATTTTAAGGAACATAATAAATCAGAAAAGGTAAGTATCGGTGATCTGGTAAAAATCTTTTTAAGATCACTTTCTATTCAATCTTCATGGAACTTTTCCAGTATGCAGAATATAGGTTTTGCGTTTTCTCTCATTCCTTTCGTTGAAAAATCGGGAGGAAACAGGGAACAGCGTTCCCGTATTTTGAAAAGACATCTTGAATTGTTTTCTACGCACCCATGTTTATCAGGGCCGATTATAGGTTCCGTCGTAAAGCTGGAAGAAGAATCCTGTGAAAACAATGATTGTGTGAAAGTGGCAAATTTAAAAAAAGCACTCATGGCACCGTATGCAGCTATTGGAGATCCCTTTTTCTGGGGTGCCTTGAAGCCGTTATCAGCCGTTGTCGGAGTCATTATGGCAATTAAGGGGTTCCTTGTAGCTCCTCTGGTATTCCTTCTCCTGTATAATTCATTTCACATATGGGTGAGATTGAGGGGATTTGTTGAAGGATACAGGGATGGAAGGGGTGCCATTAATTTTATCAGGGTACTTAATCTGCCGGAAATGTCCAGAAAGATAAGATGGATATCGGTGATTCTTCTCGGGATTCTGGCAGGTGCAATAATTGCGATTCCACCTGTGCCATATGCATGTGATGCAGGGGCTTTTGCAAGAATTCTGCTATTGATAATTATCCTGCTTTGTTTCTGGATGGTAAAAAGGGGTATTTCTCCTCTGGTCATACTTTACGGGACTTCTATTATTTTTTTGATGGTAGCTGTGTGAAATGAAAGAAACAAAAACATTTGTCTTGAAAAATGAATTAGGGTTGCATGCGAGAGCCGCTGCGATGATAGTTAATGTGGCAACCAAATATAAATCAAAAATATTGTTTGAAAGGGATGGCAATGAAATTAACGGCAAGAGTATCCTGGGTATATTAACGCTTGCATGTCCCAAAGGATGTAGTATCATGGTTACCGCGGAGGGTGAGGATGCCCGTGATGCTATCGAAGAACTCGAAATACTTATAGACGATAAATTTGGAGAAGATTAAGTTGGTTACTAATGAGATGAAAAAAACATCTGTTCTTGCGGGAATTGGTGTATCCCCCGGCATAATCAGTGGCAAGGCTTATCTGTTCAATTGCCTGGATTTCCAGACACCTTACTACAAGCTGAAAACGAACACCCTTGTTTCAAATGAAGTTAAAAGATTTAAAAAGGCCTTGAAGGGTTCCGGGCAAGAGCTGTTGGATATAAAAGAAAAAATAAGTAACAGGGAGGGTATCGACCCGATATTTCTTGACGTCCACATCATGATCCTTAAAGATAAAATGTTTGTTCGCGAGACAGTGGAAAATATAAGAGAGCAACGTGTCAATGCCGAGTGGGCGTTAAAGTTGACCTTATCTAAGTATAGAGAGATATTCAGAAAGATGGAGGATGAATATCTAAAGGAACGAATAAACGATGTAGAGTATGTTGGCGATAGAATTTTAAGGAATCTCTCCGGAAAGACGTGTGAGAATATCTCGGAGATCGATGAAGAAGTTATCATAATCGCAAGAGATCTGTCTCCTGCTGATACAGTTCAAATAAATGTTGAGAAAGTCCTGGGTTTTGCTACGGAAATCGGCGGAAAGACATCCCATACGGCTATTATAGCACGATCCATAGAAATCCCGGCGGTTGTTGGATTGGAAAATATTACAAATGAGGTTCAGACCGGGGACAGGGTCATCGTTGACGGTACGGCAGGTGTTGTTATTATTCATCCCGACCCTGAGATATTAAGACGATACGAGGACAAGAAGAAACACTACGAGGTTATGGCGGAAGATCTCATTAAAGATGCCGGTCTTCCCGCCATAACTATGGATAACCACAGAATAGATATCGGTGCAAATATAGAATTTATTGAAGAGATTCCTTCCGCGGTTAGTCACGGGACTGACGGCGTCGGTCTCTACAGGACGGAGTTCATTTATATCAACAAAGAACAGCTTCCGACAGAAGAGGAACATTTTTCCAGCTACAAGAGGGTAGTAGATGATGATGGTGTTAAATGGGCGACCATCAGAACCTTTGATCTTGGGGGAGATAAGTTTGTCTCCGACCCGAGGCTGGCTGAAGAGATGAATCCCGCAATGGGATTGCGGGGCATCAGGTTTTGTCTTCATGAGGTTGAATTGTTCAAGGTGCAATTGAGAGCCATCCTGCGCGCCAGTGCCTATGGAAATACAAAGATCCTCTTTCCCATGATTTCCGGCGTTGCGGAGATTCAAGAAGCTAAAAAGATCTTGAGAGAAGTAAAACATGATCTTTCAGCCGAAGGTATTCCTATAGACGAAAATATAGAGATCGGTATCATGATAGAGGTGCCATCTGCCGTTATGATGGCGGATAAGCTGGCAGAGGAGGTGGATTTTTTCAGTATCGGTACAAATGACCTGATACAGTATTCCCTGGCGATTGACAGGGTCAATGAGAGAGTAACTTATCTATATGAACCCCTTCATCCCGCTATATTGCGGTTAATTAAGCAAGTTGTTGAAGCGGGCCATAATGCGGGAATTAAGGTTGCCATGTGCGGGGAAATGGCAGGAGAATCTGCCTATTCGATGATTCTCCTTGGCCTCGGCCTGGATGAATTAAGTATGACACCTCTGGCCATACCACGTGTAAAGAAGATCATAAGAGGTTCCACGTTAAAAGAATCCAGGGAATTGCTTGATCGGGCGATGACTTTTCCCACGTTCAGGGAAATTGAAGAATATGTGAGAAGATATATGATCAAGAGATTTCCCGATGATTTCCCGTTGAGCGATCAGTAGAGATTGTAAAACTTACCAAGATAATGGAATCAATGAGACAATCATGGAGAAATAAAGTCAGGGAATATTACAGTGGTTCTATATATGACCAGAAAAAATCTCCCCTGTTGTGGCTATTTGAAAAGGTTCTGTCCAGAGTAAAAATGGCTGAAGAATATTATGTGGAAGATCTGAAGAATCTTTCGCAAAAGGGAGTTGTTATTTATGCCCTGAAAAATAAGAGTCAATTAAATTCCTTGATTCTATGGAATCTTTCCAGGCGAGAAGATATAAGCAGACCCGTCTATTGTCATGGAATCAGTATGATTCTCTGGCAGCCCTTTACCGTTGCCTTCAAGGTTTTTTTGTCCCGCGTCTTTCATAACCCTTACAAACGGAAGATTTTAAAAAAAACAGCTAAGGAAAAGAATAGTTCCATTATATACCTCCGCGGATCGGAGTTTATCGGGAGTAAATACGTCAAAGATCCTTTAGTTGAATTAATTTGCGCACAAAAAGAACTGGATGTTCCCGTATATCTCGTACCGCTGCTGGTAGCCTATGGCCGGAGGAGAGAAAAAAAGGATAAAACCTTAACAGATCTTCTGTTTGGCGAAGTTGAGAATCCCGGAACAATAAGAAGACTGATTAATTTTATGAGATTCTCTAAAAAGGCCTTTGTCATACCATCGGAACCGGTTAATCTCGTCGAATTTTTAGAAGAAAACAGCGGTTCATCCTTAGACACGGAAACGGTTTCCTACCTTTTAAGAAGAAGGTTGATTGAAAGAATTGATAAGGAAAAAAGGACGATTGTAGGGCCTGTTTTAAAATCCAGGGAAGAGCTGATTGAAATAGTTCTGAGGGATGCCGGACTTGTTTCATATATGAAAGATATAGCGGCGAGGGAGAATAAAGATTATGAAGACATCTTAAAACAGTCAAAAAAATATCTCTTCGAGATAGCGGCCGATTATAATGAAGCCTACATCGGAGTGTGGGATAAAGTACTGACATGGCTGTGGAATGATATCTATGATGGTGTTGTAATTGATAAAGAGGGACTCGTGAAAATGAGGGATGTTTCCAGAAAGATGCCCTTTGTTATCGTGCCCTGTCATAGAAGTCATATCGATTATCTTTTTCTTTCTTACGTTTTTTACCACAACAACATCCAGATGCCTTTTATCGCTGCCGGGACCAATCTGATGTTCTGGCCCATGGGGCACATCTTCAGGAAATCGGGCGCCTTTTTCTTACGCAGGACTTTCAGAAAAGATATCTTATATGGAGAAGTGTTTGCCCGGTATATGAAGATACTCTTACAAGAGGGTTTCCCCATAGAGTTCTTTATTGAGGGGGGCAGGAGCCGTACCGGCAAGATGATTATGCCAAAGTATGGTTTACTCTCGATGATCATTCAGGCATACAGAGAAGGCTCCTGTGATGATCTTGCTATTATTCCTGTGTATATAGGGTATGATACCGTTATAGAAGAGAAATCTTATTTAAAAGAGATTGGAGGGGCCAGGAAAGAAAAAGAAAAGACATCATCTCTGTTTAAAAGTAGAAAGTTGTTAAAGAAACGTTATGGCAGCGTTTACCTTAACGTAGGTGAACCTATATTGCTAAAGTCGTATCTTGCCGCTGAAGAAATACAAATTGGGGGAATGAATGTATCGGAAAGGCAGGGTTTCTACAGGAAAATTGGTTATGAGATTGTAGGGGAAATCAATAAGATATCCGTCGTGTCGCCGTTATCGCTCTTGGCTGCCGGCCTGCTCTCTCATTATCGGAGAGGAATATCCCACGATGATTTGATGAATATTCTGGATGAGTTTTATGACTACCTCGTCTATAAAAAGGTAAGATTTTCTTCTACATTCGCGAATAAAGAAAAGGCCTTGATCGATGCCTTGAGCCGGTTTGAATCGTTAGGTCATATCTCGAAAATGGGTCCGGATGAAGATGAGGAGGATGAGTTCGAAGAAATCATATATTCTGTGGATGATGACAAGAGGATGAATCTGGAATATTATAAGAATAATATTCTTCATTTTTTTGTTCCCCTTTCTTTTGTCGCTACATCCATTCTTTCCACCAGTGAAGATGTGATCCCTCTCTCGAAGATCATGGAGGATTATAGTTTCTTTAAGAGATTATTTCGACATGAATTTATCTTTGATGAAAATGTAGACGATGTGGAAGAAGTAAATGGCGTCCTGTCGTATATACATGATATAGGCATGATTGTAGGCATGGAGGTTGATAATGAGGCGTGGATAGAGGTGAAAGGCAGGGGGAGAACGAACCTGGTTCCCTTCGCCGGCCTTATTCATAATTATATTGAATCCTATTGGATTGCCATGAGAAGTTCGTCACAACTCAAAAACAAGAAAAGGCGGGAAAAGGATCTTGTGAAAAAGATTCATAAGCTGGGGACAAAGATGTACAAAAAAGGAGAAATATCGAAGGTAGAAGCCCTTTCACAATTGAATTTTCAAAATGCCGTTAAATTTCTCACCGATGCGGAAGTATTATCTGTTACAAATGATAAAGATGAGAGAAAGAAAGAAGCAAAAATATTTTTCCTCACCAAAGATAAAGGCCGGATTGAATCTCTCCGGTATCGATTGTTCAAATTTATGTAAAAAGACAAAGGTTCAAGGAACAAGGAACAAGGAACAAGGTGGTTTACCTTGCACCTTTGTCCTTGATCCTGTTTTTTACCTGATACTGTAAAAGGCGTTTTTACCTCTGTAGACGGATGAATCGCCCAATTCCTCTTCTATCCTCAGAAGCTGGTTGTATTTTGCAAGCCGTTCGCTTCTGGATACTGATCCGCTTTTGATCTGTCCGCAGTTTGCCGCTACAGCAACGTCAGCCATAAAGCTATCTTCCGTTTCGCCCGATCTGTGGGAAATTACGGTTGTGTAGCCGGCTTCCCTGGCTGCCTCTATTGTTTCCAGTGTTTCAGTGAGTGTGCCTATCTGGTTCAGCTTGATCAGGATGGAATTGGCCACTCCCAGGGATATGCCTTTTTCCAGTCTTTTCTTATTGGTAACAAAGATGTCATCTCCAACGATCTGAATTTTTGAGCCCAGCTCATCGGTCATAATTTTCCATCCGTCCCAATCGTCTTCCGCGTGACCGTCTTCAATGGAAATGATCGGGTATTTTTCTACCAGCTTGCTGTAGAATTTTACCAGTTCTTCCGAAGACATAATCGGGTTTTTCTCTGCAGACAGTATGTATTTCCCGTTTTTGTAAAAGGAGCTTGCCGCAGAATCAAGGGCGATGAAGATATCTTTTCCCGGTTCGTACTTTCCCTTTTCAATGGCCCTTATGATGAGTTCAATGGCTTCTTCATTCGATTGAAGGTTGGGTGCGAAACCTCCTTCGTCTCCAACTCCTGTTGCGTAACCCTTTTCCTTGAGGACGCTTTTTAGATGATGAAATACTTCACTCACCATGCGGAGCCCTTCCTTGAAGTTGGGAGCGCCGACAGGCATCACCATAAATTCCTGGATATCGACATTGTTGTCAGCGTGCTCCCCGCCGTTGAGAATATTCATCATGGGAACGGGGATATCCTTTGCAATGACGCCTCCTATATATTTGTAAAGGGGGAGTTCTACTGCTTCTGCGGCTGCTTTGGCACAGGCAAGGGATACACCAAGAATGGCATTGGCGCCAAGGGACGCTTTATTTTCTGTACCGTCCAGTTCGATCATAGCATAATCGATTTCTCTCTGGTGGAGACAGTCCATCCCGATAATTGCAGGTTCTATCTTATGGATTACATTGTCAATAGCCTTCAGGACGCCTTTCCCTAAATATCTTTCGTTATCACCGTCTCGAAGCTCGAGCATTTCATGTTCCCCGGTCGATGCACCCGAGGGTACGGAAGCCCTTCCTACTATTTCCGAACTCAGAGTTACCTCTACCTCAATTGTGGGGTTTCCTCTTGAATCAAGAATTTCCCTTGCATAAACATTAATAATTTCAGTCATAATTCCTCCTGAGTAAAGGATTTATTTTGTTATCTAACTTGCGTCAACATATATGAATACGTAAGAATTTTCAATCTAATTGATATTTTTCCAGTGCAAGTGTGATGGTTTCGTGAAAAGCGCCACTATGCCATTTTACGGCATTATAATGGAAAGTAACTTGTACAAAGCATATTTAAGGCCGATGGGGGCATCGGCCCCTACATATGTAGGGCCTGTTCCCCGAACAGGCCGATGCTGTGT
>Ga0209121_10001564_pt1 | contig 23954 bp, 11 predicted proteins | sample Cruoilmetagenom3_FD_187292 | JGI IMG/M metagenome (GOLD analysis project Ga0209121, IMG submission 187292) | Oil polluted marine microbial communities from Coal Oil Point, Santa Barbara, California, USA - Sample 3 (SPAdes) (version 2) | ecosystem: Environmental > Aquatic > Marine > Oil seeps ... | reverse complement strand
TAATGGGGGGGAAAGAGGGGGGGAGTCCCCCAATGGGGGGGAAAGAGGGGGGGGACATCCCCCCCAATAATGGGGGGGAAAGAGGGGGGGCTGAGGAGAAAGCGGCGCGGCAGGCGGCGATCCAGGCCGCGCTGGCGCAGGCTATCGAGGTACCGTTGGCGACGGCACGGGATGCGGTCGCGGTGCTGGAGCTGGCCCGTAGGGCAGTGCAGGCTGGCAACGTCAACGCCATCACCGACGCAGGGACGGCGGCGCACCTGGCGCGGGCAGCCGTCGCGGGAGCGGCGCTCAACGTGCGGGTCAACGTGGCGGCGCTGAAGGACCGGGCGCGGGCGGCGGCATGGCTGGTGGAACTGGCCGAACTCGAGCGCCGCGCCGAAGTGCTGGTGACCGAGGTGCAGACCATCGTCGAGGAGCGGGGTGGCTTCGCTTGACTCTGAGTGCTAATCATGATAAACTGGATTTAGTTTAGGGCGTTTCGTTTGTCGTGGAAATTGCGAAAGGAGGTGATGTACCATTCGGCAATGCACCGTTCCTGTTGATTCGCTGTGCAAGAGTGACCGATATTAGCAAAGGAGGAGGAAAATGAAGACATACAAATGGATTATTGGCCTGGTTGTGCTGAGCTTGGTCCTGGCGGCCTGCGCACCTACCCCCAAACTCGGCAAGGTCGTCATCGGCAACAATGCCGAATATCCACCCTTCGAGTACGTAGATGAAGAAGGGAACATCGTGGGCTTCGATCCGGAACTGATGGCTGCCATCGCTGAGGAGGCTGGCTTCGAGTGCGAGATCGTCAACACCCGTTGGGACGGCATCTTCGTCGCGCTCGCTTCAGGCGAGTTCGACGCCGTCATCTCGGCTGCCACCATCACCGCAGAGCGGGCAGAGACCGTTGACTTCAGTGATCCCTACTTCAACGCCGGGCAGATGATCACCGTCCGCGCCGATGAAACCGCAATCACCGGCCCCGATGACTTGGCCGGCAAGAAGGCTGGCGTGCAGATGGGCACCACTGGCGACATCTGGCTGACGGAGGACACCGGGGCCGAGGTGATGCGGTACGATGAGAACACGCTTGCTTTCCAGGCGTTGGCCAATGGTGACGTGGACGCGGCAGTGGCCGACGGCCCGACTGCCATAGACATCGTCAAGGCCAACCCGGAGATGAACCTCAAAGTTCTGGAAGGGGTTTATACGGAGGAGCAATACGGCATCGCCGTCAATAAGGACAGGCAAGATCTTCTGGAGGCCATCAACAAAGGGCTGGCGGCTGTCAAGGCCAGCGGCAAGTACGACGAGATCTACGAGAAGTACTTTGGCACAGAGTGAGGGTAAGGTTTACCTTCGCTCCTGAGCCACAACCCGCTGATAAGGGCGGGGTTCTCCATCGGTGGGGGCCCCCAGTCCCCACCGATGCTCCCCCCCCTTCATCCCCCCCGGTGAGGGGGACAGAGGAGGGGCGGGCATCGGCGGGCCTTCGGGCTAACCAAGCTTGTCGCTTAGGGAGTGAATATGACCGCTGAAGCAGAAAAACTGAGAAGAGGCAGGGCGTTGCCCATTTCCATTCCCTGGGAGCGCATTCCCTGGTGGGTGGTCATCCTATCCATCGTAGGTATCACCATTGGCTGGTCAGTGCTGACCTCTGAAGCATATCTCAACGTTATTCGGTTTGTGATGGGTGGAGTGAGGCTCACCTTGCACGTCACCTTCATATCCTTTGCCATTGCGCTGGTGGTGGGCTTGATATTTGGCTTGATGCGGGTGACCAAGAATCCCGTCTTGTACGCTGTATCCACCCTCTACGTGGAGGTAATGCGGGGCATTCCCCTCCTGGTTATCATCTTATACATGGGGTATGTCATCACTCCTATGATACGCGATGCCACCGGTGGAAGGATAGACCTGCAAGGTGTCCCGGCGGCGGTCCTCGGCATAGCGATATGTTATGGCGCCTACCTGGCCGAGGTCTACCGGAGCGGAATCCAATCCATCGAACGTGGTCAGATGGAAGCCGCTCGCTCCCTGGGCATGAGCTACATACAGGCTATGCGCCACGTGATCCTGCCCCAGGCCATTCGCCGTATTCTGCCCCCTCTGGGCAACGACTTTATCGCTATGCTCAAGGACTCCTCGCTGATCGCTGTTATTGCCTTACCGGACCTCTTGCAGATGGGGCGCTTATACGTTTCCCGCACCTTCCGTGCCTTCGAGGGATATAACACTGTTGCACTCTTATACCTGGTGTTGACTTTGCTTCTATCTCTTCTGGTGCGTACCGTTGAAAGGAGAACAGCCATTGAGTGAGCTCATCATTGTGGTAGAACACGTCTACAAGAGTTTTGGTCACGTGAAAGCCGTCGTTGACTTCAGTATGGAAGTTGCCCCGGGAGAAGTCGTGGTCATCATCGGCCCCTCGGGCGGGGGCAAATCTACTCTCCTGCGCTGCGTCAACAACCTGGAGCCGATAGACAGGGGGCGCATCATTGTTGATGGTGTCTCTGTCACTGATGCACCAAACATCAATGAGATACGGGCCGAGATCGGGATGGTTTTCCAACTCTTCAATCTCTTCCCGCACCTGAGGGCCCTGGAGAATATCACCCTGGCTCAGCGTATTGTACGCAAGCGCAGTCAAGAAGAGGCAGAGGCCATCGCCCGGGAGCAGTTGGCCAAGGTAGGCATCCCTGAGAAGTGGGATTCCTATCCCTCGCAACTTTCCGGCGGTCAGCAACAGCGGGTAGCCATCGCCCGCGCATTGGCGATGAATCCCAAGATTATGCTCTTCGACGAGCCCACGTCGGCCCTCGACCCGGAGATGATCAAAGGGGTGCTGGATGTGATGCTCGACCTGGCGAAAGAAGGTATGACGATGGTGGTCGTCTCACACGAGATGGGGTTCGTCAAGGCGGCTGCCGATCGGGTTATTATTATGGACTACGGCTCCATCGTTGAGGAAGACACGCCAGAAGAATTATTTACCGCGCCCAAGGAAGAGCGGACCAGGCAGTTCCTGAGCCAGATTTTGCATTAGCGGACATCCACCGCTTGACCAGCGCCCTCATTCCTGCCCCGGTCGCCGCCAGCGTCGAGATGTGATCCACCAGCGCGGCATCGGCCACCAGGACATGGCCGTCATGCAGTCGGGCCAAGAAATCTGTTGCGGATCACCGCGGCGGCAGCCGGTCCATTCCCGCTGCCTGTACTGCCTGCAAGGTGATGGTCGAGAGTTCCTCGGCTACATCGGTGGGCAAGTCTCTGGGCTGGTAGGTGGCGATCAGCGCCTCGGCTCGCTCGTGTGCCCGTTGGACCACATCCTTGCTCCCTTTCGTCTCCCAGTTGCGCCGGAAGTCCCGGTCTACCACTTCGCTGGGAATGAAGAGCTCCTTGCGGAACCAGCGGCGGGTGTGGGGATTGGCCAGGAAGTTGCCGGCGTGACCTACCTGTCGGATCAGGTCCACCGCCAGCGGGGTCTCCCGCTCGACGATCCCGGCAACGAGCCGTTTGGCCATGCCCACGATCTCGGCATCAATGACCAGTTTCTCCAGGTTGAAGCAACTCTCGAAATCGAGCATCCCCGGCCCAGAGATCATGTTGATGCCGGCCAGCGCTCCCAGGATCGCGCCGATGCCGCTCTCGAAGCCGCACTGGGCATCCACGATCTTGGCGTCGGACATCCCCAGGTAGGCGTGGGTGGGCAGGCCCAGCGCCTTCCCGACCTGGGCGTAGCCGCAGTCAATCATCATCGTCTCGATGGCACCCATCGGCGGGGTGCCGGTGCGCATGTCGAAAGCAGCGGGTGAGCCACCCCAGACGATGGGAGCGCCCGGGTTGATCAACTGGTGGATGGTCACCCCGCTCAGGCACTCTGCCGCGTGCTGGACGATGGCCCCCAGCAGGGTCGCCGGGCCGGTGGCGCCGGTCAGCGGCATGCTCACCAGTTCCGCCGGGATCCGGTACTGGGCACAGTCCATCAGGTTCTCGCAGGTAATCTCCGACCACAAGAGCGGCGGCGAGGGGCAGACGTCGAAGACGGCCGTGGGCTTCTCCGCCAGCGCCTTCTCGCTACCTGCCACGGTTACCAGCAGGTCCTTCATCACGTGCCAGGTCTCCACGGCGAAAGCCCCTGTGATCACCGGCTTGCGGGTGTAGAGGAGCGACAGGAAGAGCCGGTACAGGTCGGCGACTTCCTGGGGCACGTCGGAGCAGACCAGGGCGGTGCTGACAGCGTCTATCGCGGGCAACCCCTCGGCCAGTTTGATGTAGCGGACGGAATCGGCGGTGACGGGGGCACGGGAGGCTGTCGCCCCGTAGTCCAGGAACTCGATGGCCGCTGAGCCGGGGTCGAATTGAACGTCGTCCCCACCGTAGTGGACCACGGGCTGGCTCTCGAAGTTGTAAAGGTGGAAGGACTTGGGAGCGGTCTCCACCGCGCGGTACACCAGTTCAGCGGGGATGCAGGCGATCTTCGTCTCTGGGTCAACCTGTGCTCCGTGGTCTCCCAGGAGGCTGAGCGCCCGCTGCGAGTGTACCTTCACGCCGGGGTCTTGCAAAAGTTCGATGGCTTCCTCAATGACGCGGTTCACGGTCTCCGAAGATAGGAATTGAAGCGCGGGTCTGATCATGACGGATACCTCCTCTGTCGTTAGCCGTTAGCAGTCAGCAGTTAGCCGCTGGTTGCTGGTGTCTGTTCTTGTGCTCCAATGGCGTCTTCGCCGCAGCCATCTGCCCCGATCTCGTCGGCTCAGTCGCTGGTGACGGACACGCCCCCGCTCGCTCGCAGCCTCCGTCCTCGGGGGCGTATGTACAGCCTATGGTAGCATAAACTAACGTTTCCCGCAATTCAGGTGCCTTCGAGCCATTCCTCTACCAGCGCTTCCATCGTCCCATCCACCTCCATCTCTGCCAGCGCCTCGTTGACTGCTCGCAGGAGGTGTCGGCTGTCGTACCGCACGGCCACGGCGTAGGGTTCCTCGATGACTGGCTCCCCCACGATGACCAACTCGAAACCCTTGGGGTTTTCCGAAACCCCAAGGGTTTTGGCCGTCGCCGCCAGCGCCGAGACGTGATCCACCAGCGCAGCGTCGGCCTCCCCCGCTGCAACCGCCGCCAGTGCCTCTGCCGCCGTCTGATAGGGCACGACGGCGAGGCCGGACAATCTCCGCGCCCACTTTCTTGCTTCCCTGTCCCCCTCTGTGCCGAATTCCACCGCCAGCGTGCGCCCGTCCAGATCAGCCATCCCTTCGATAGAAACCTGACAGGTTTTCCGAAACCTGTCAGGTTTCCCACGCACCACCAGCACCTGCCCGGCGTCGAAGTAGGGCATCGAGTAGGCGAAATCGGCCATACGAGCGGGGTTGACGACGAGCGCGGAGATGATGACGTCTACGCGGTTCACCGCCAGTGCATCGTAGAGGCCGTCGTAGGGCAGGTTGGCGACAAACTGTACCTTGACTCCCAATCGCCGGCCCAACTCCCGCGCCAGTTCCACGTCGAACCCGATCAGTGTCCCGTCGGCGGCGATGGTCTCGAAGGGTGGGAAACTGGCATCCATCCCCACGCGCAGGATGCCAGTTTCGCGCACGTGATCCCAGGTGGCATCGGGGCGCGCACATGCGGACAAGACAATGAACAATGAACAATGAACGATGAACAACAAGCAACGTCCAGCTTGAGATCTGGTCATCTTGATCCCTCCCTCCAGCAATTGTACTCGCTAGTCACGGGAGTGGCAACTGCGCACTTCGGCATAATGTTCTGCGCGGCGCAAGGCGCAGACTTGACAATCTACGCCACTGCTACCATACTTGAACCCGGCATACATTAGCCGTTAGCCGGTGGCCTCCGGCGCTCCGGCTCAGTCTACCAATTTATCAATCTACCAACTACCAAAATGGGCCGATGACCACGCTCAAGATCTGCTTACTGGGTGAATTCGAACTGTACGGCGACGACGAGCCTCTGCCGCCGCCCGCCACGCTCAAAGCACGCTCCCTGCTGGCCTACCTCGTTGTTCACCGTGACCATGCCTGCCCCCGCGAGGTGCTGGCCGACCTCTTCTGGCCTGACCGTCCTCGCGACAAAGCATTGCACAACCTCAGCACAGCCCTCTGGCATATCCGCCGTGTCCTCCCCCCCGGCGACTACATTCTGGCCGATGCGCGGACGGTGCGGTTCAGCCCCTATAGCGACTATTGGCTGGATGTGGCACTCTTCGAGGAGAAAGTACACAAGTATACAAGTAGACAAGTGGACAGGGCCTTGTCTACTTATCTACTCGAACTGCGTGAAGCGGTGGCTCTGTACAAAGGTGACTTCCTAGAAGGCTTCTATGACGACTGGTGTCTGGAGGAACGGTACCGCCTGGAGGGGCTCTACTTGGAGGTGCTGGAGCGATTGGTGGTGGGCCACGAGGCGCTGGATCGGCCGGAGGAGGCGCTGCGCTACGCAGGGCGGCTTCTGGCCCGCGACCCGCTTCGGGAGGACGTGCATCGTACGGCCATCCGGCTGTATGTGCGACTGGGCAACCGGGCTGAGGCAGTGCGACAAGCATGGCAGTGCCGCGCCGTGTTGCGGACTGAACTTGGCATCGAACCAGCCCCAGAGACGGTTGCTCTGTGCGATGAACTGCTGGGTCTCGGCTGGCGACGCGAGTCCGCTCAGGAGGTTCTCACCCAACGCGGCCCTCTGCCGCGCGCTCAGCACGCCCTCGTTCTGGAGCGCCCCCCCTTCGTGGGACGGGAAGCCGAGTGGGAAGCGTTGCTGGCCTGCTGGGAACGGGCCGGGTCCGGCCGGGGCCACGTGGCGCTTGTGAGCGGCGAGGCTGGCATCGGCAAGACCCGCCTGGTCGAGGAACTGAGCCAGTACGTCCGGCAGCGGGGCGGCTGGGTTGCCTGTGGGCGCTGTTACGAGTACGAGCGCGCCCTGCCCTACGGCCCGCTAGCGGACCTGCTGCGCGCGGCTCTCTCCGCCACAGGCGCGCGTGTTCTGGAGCGCCTGCCTCCATGGCAGGCGGCCGAATTGGCCCGCTTGGTTCCCGAACTGGGCGAGCAACTCCCGTCCCCTTCCTCATCTTCCCCAGTGGGGGGGAGAAGAGGGGGGGAGTCCGCCGATCAGCAGCAGGCCCGCCTCTTTGAGGCTCTGACCCTCTTCCTGCTCGACCTGGCGCGGCGGAACCCCCTCCTGCTGGTGCTGGAGGACCTGCACTGGGCCCCCGATTCGACGTTGGCCTGGCTGCACTACCTGGCCCGCCGTCTCTCCGGCGCGCCGATCCTGCTGACCGCCACCTGCCGGCGCGAGGAGGTCGGCCCCGACCACACGCTACACGGATTGGCGCTTCAGTTGGAGCGAGAGGGGTTGGCGGCGCGGCTGGAACTGGCCCACCTGTCACGAGAGGCCCTGGCCCGCTGGATAGTCGGCGCGAGCGATTCCCTGGTGACACGCATCCACCGCCAGGCAGAGGGCAATCCCTTCTTCATGCTGGAGACCCTGCGGGCCCTCTTCGAGGACAGGCAAGTGCGGCTCGTCGGAGGGTGCTGGGTCGAGGAGACTGCACCGGACAGCCTGCCCATTCCTGCCTCGGTGCGCCAGGTTGTTCGGATGCGCCTGGAGCGACTCTCACCATTGACCCGCGAAGCGGTTGCTACCGCCGCTGTCATTGGGCGTGCCTTCGACTTCGACGTGCTGGAGCAGACGTGGGGCCGGGGCGAGGAAGCCACGCTGGAGGCGCTGGACGAACTTCTGCGCCGTCGGCTCGTCCGTGAAGGAAGTGGTCCTTCAGGGGGGGATTACGGGTTCGGTCACCACCTGGTGCGGGAAGTAATCTACCAGGGGATGCACTACCGCCGCCGCCGGCGTCTCCATCGGCTGGTGGGCGAAGCGATGGAGCGGTTGTACGCCGGCCAACCCGATGCACCTGGCGAGGTGGCTCACCATTTCGATGCCGGGGGCGAAATGGCAAAGGCGCTGCACTACTACGGCCTGGCTGCGCGGAGAGCTGAGGCGTCGTTTGCCTGGCAGGAGGCTGAGCGGTATCTGGGGCGGATGCTGGAACTGTTAGACCAGCTTGACCCGGATCGCACGCGGCCGGACTGTCTGGCCCAACGCGGGCAGGTGCTGGTGGACCGTGCTCAGCAGCGCTACCTGCAGGGCCGGCTGGTAGAGCGGGACGCTGACCTGTCGGCGCTGACCAACCTGGCGGAGGCCAGCGGTGGTGAGAACTTGCGCCTGCAGGCATTCATCCACCGCATTCGTTATCTGAACCTGGATGCGCAATATGAGAAGTCCATCGCGATGGCTGAGGAGGGGCTGATCCTGGCTGAGCACCTGGACGACGCATCGGTGCGCTGCCGCCTTCTGGCCCAGATTGGTTTCGCCCACTACTTTCTGGGCCAGCCGCGGCCGGCGCTGACCGCTCTGGAGGCTGCCCTGGCAGTAGCGGGAGAAGAAGCCGGCGCTGAGATGCGGGGACGCATCACCCACATCCTGGGCTATGTGTACTTCCACCTGGGAGACTATGCCCGCTCCCTTGCCTATCAGCAGGAGGCCTATGCCTGCCACCAGGTAGTTGGCGACTACAACCGTGTGGCCTGGGATGGTTTGGACATCGGGGCAATGTATCTGGAGATGGGGCGCTTTGCCAAGGCCAGCCAGTACCTGACTGAAAGCCTGGCCCTGGCCCGCCGGATCGGTGCGCGGCCAGCCGAAGCGTACGGCCTGAACCAATTGGGCTGTTGGGAATTGCATCAGGGCAACTATACAACTGCGGCCGATTATTTCCAGCAAGCCTTGTCTATACAGCAGGAGTTGCGCACCGAGCATGGCAGTGTGGCAGCCAAGGAGGGTTTGGGACTCACCCTATACCACCTGGGCGACTTGGTCCAGGCCCGCCGTTGGCTGCAGGGCGCTGTCGAACAGGCTCGCTCCATCGGTCACCGCCGGCGACTGGCCGAGTCGCTGGTCGGGCTGGGGCTGGTGGAGATTGCAGCCGGCCAGCCGTGCGCCGCTCACGATTGTCTGAGCGAGGCGGTAACAGTGGCCCGGGAAAGCGAGTGCCAGGAGAGCCTGGCAATGGGGCTGGTGGCCTTGGCCAGCGTCGAACGGCACAAGGGGGATTTCGCCAGCGCCCTGAGGTATGCCGGGGAGGCGGTGCGCATCGCACAAGAAAGCGTGCTACCGGTCTGCGAGATGTGGGGCGAGATGGAAGTCGGGCTGGCTGACTTGGCCCAGGGCGAACAGGTAGCGGCGTTGGTACACACCGGCCGGGCTGTTGCCCTGGTGCCCCAGGCCCACGAAGGCTGGATCGGCATCGAGCAGGTCCATCAGGCCCATAGCCAAGCCCTGCGGGCACTGGGACGCATCCGGGAGGCCGAGGAACAGGAGCGGTTGGCGGCGGCGATCGTCGAGACGAAGGCCAATCGCATCCCCGATCCAGAGCAGCGCCAGCGCTACCTGGACTCTCAACTGCTACGTGGGCTCCCCCGTCCGTAGTACCTCAAATCGGGGGGTACGCTCCCCGAAGGCCTTTCCCCTTTTGATACTTTTTTGACACCCCTGTGCTATCCTCTGATTGTCGGTTGTGTCACCCGCTCACGCATCACGTGTCCCACGTTACCGCTGAAGTGAGGTGTCCCAATGTCGAACAATCGTGACTCTAGCCCACCGCTAAACACCTTCATCGTCCGCTTTTGGCGGGAGCCGGGAGCGGGCGAGGGTCGCTGGCGCGGGCAGGCGCAGCACGTGCAATCGGGCGAGCGCACCGCCTTCGCCGACGAGGGCGCTCTGCTGTCCTTTATCCGGCAGTGGGTGCAGACGCCGGGGGTAGAACGGCGGATGGCAGGACAGTAACGGATCGGCGGGTGATTGGTAGACTGTGCAACGGAGGGAGGCGATGCATATGTTCTGACGACAGGCCATGCAACACGCACCACGCAACACGTATGCTGACCCATTCACGTTCGAGGAGAAAAGAATGTCTACCAAGAGGGTGTTACTTGTTGTTCTGGTTGCCAGCGGTGTAATGCTGGCAGTGGGAATCGGCCTCCGGGTTGCCAATACCGCCCACGCGCTGCCCCCGGCCCAGGAGCCTCACCCACCCGGTGCCTGCCCCGCCTGTCCCGAGCCTAGTCGAGGGGTGACCATCCCCTATCCCAGCCGCACGCCCGACGATGCCGGGCAATTCATACGAGCTCAGGGCACCACCTACTACGTCGGCCCGCTGGCCGACAACCCCAACCCGCCCACCTCCCCCGTCAGACTTGTCTTCATTCACCACTCCTGCGGTGACTCCTGGCTGGACACTGGCGACGGCAATCTGGGTAACCAGTTGGGCGCCAACAATTACTACGTAAGCGATACCTACTACGATTGGGGACCAGACGACATCGGTTCGTATACAGATATCGGCAACTGGTGGGACTGGTTCCGGGGCCCCAACCGGGATACCTACACTCAGGCGGTCTACGACACCACCAACCGCCACGCCGACTACACTCGCCCTATGGCAGACCCCGGCGGCGCGAACGAGATCATTATGTTCAAGTCCTGCTACCCCAACTCCCACCTGAGAGGGAACCCGGACGAGCCGCCGCCGACCGGCCCCAACCCTCTGCGTGGGGAGGACTACACCTCCGAACACCATACCGTCGGTAACGCCAAAGGGATCTACAATGACATCCTAGAGTACTTCGCTACCCGCCGGGACAAGCTCTTCGTCGTCATCACCGCGCCTCCCCTGGTGGAGAGCGACACCGACTCGACCCACGCAGCCAATGCCCGCGCCTTCAACACCTGGCTGGTGGACGACTGGCTGGACGGTTATGCCTACAACAACGTGGCCGTCTTCGACTTCTACAATGTCCTCACCTCCAATGGGGGGAACTGGTACACCAACGACCTGGACGAGGACACGGGCAACCACCATCGCTATCGGAATGGCGCTATCGAGTACACCACCGATCAGGGGAGCAACACCGCCGCCTACCCCGACGGTGGCAGCGACAGTCACCCCTCACCGGCTGGCAACGAGAAGGCCACCGGCGAGTTCGTCCAGTTGCTCAACGTCTTCTACCAGCGCTGGGCCGGCGGGGGGACGTTCACCCCTACCCACTGGATCTATTTGCCCGTCATCCTGAGGAATTGGGCCGCCCCGGCCTCCCCCCCTACGCCCTCTCTCACGCCCACCCCCACGTCCACCAGCGGCGGCTGTCCGGCCTACCCGCCGGACTTTACCCCAGTCATCGGCACGCAGGTCTATCCCGTGCCTAACCTGGCCGAGCCCGCTCCCCGCCGATGGTTCACCGACCCCACCTTCGGCACCTGCCTGGTGCGTATCACGGATCGGGCGGCCGACCTGTCTCCGGGCGATACCTCGACCGGTTTGAAGAACGAGTACGCGCGCGTACAATCTTTCAACGCGGACGGCAGCCGCCTGCTAGCGCGCGGCACCGAAGGCACGTGGTACTTGTACGATGCCCAGACGCTCGGGCCATCCCTTGCTGAACTGCCCCTCGTAGTGGAGCCACGCTGGGACTCGAACGACCCCAACCTGATCTATTACTCGGACCTGGACGAGAAACGGTTGATGTCCTACGACGTGCAGACCGCAGTTCAGACCGAGGTCCACGACTTCGACGACGACTTTCCCGGTCAGAATCTGGCCGCCGTGTGGATGCGCTACGAGGGCCGTCCCTCCCGCTATCGCCGCTACTGGGGCCTGATGGCGCAGGACACACAATGGGACACCGTTGCCTTTGTGGTGTATGACCGGCAGACCGATCAGGTCACTATCCGCGATATGCGCGGCGTGCCGGGGGTGGATGAGGGCATTGACCACGTGACCATCAGTCCCCTAGGAACCTACTTCCTCGCCTCCTTCGACCACTACTGCGAGCCCGGACAACTGGGCGACGACGCGCACCCCTGCGGCCTGATGGTCTACGGTCGTGATCTGACCAACGGGCGGGGTCTGCTGCGCATCATCGGCCACTACGACCCGGCCCTGGACACCCAGGGACGCGAAGTGATCATCTACCAGGACATTGACACCGACTACATCTCCATGCTCGACCTGGAGACCGGCACGGTGACCCCGCTCTGGGAGATTGATTTCAGCCACACAGCGATCGGCTTCCACTTTTCGGGGCTCGCCTACGACCGGCCTGGCTGGGCGCTGGTCTCCACCCACGACGACGACCCGACCATCTACACCTGGATGGACGACCAGGTCTTTGCCGTCGAACTCAAGTCGGGCGGGCGCGTGGTGCGGTTGGCGCACACGCACTCGCTGGTGAACGACAATCTGGAACTCGATTACTGGGCCGAACCGCACGCTAGCGTCAACCACGATTTCACGCGGGTCGTCTTTACCACCAACTGGGGCCGATCGGGCACAGGCGAGGTAGAGATGTTCATGATCGCGCTGCCGTCGGACTGGCCCGAGCGACTGCCGACTCCGGCGAGCTTAGTCGAGCCGTGATTCGACCCGTCAGGAAACCCGCGCCTGGCCGGGACTGCCCTCCTACCCGGCCGCAGATAGGGGGAGAGCAACCCCGGCCCGAAAAGGAGGTGGTGCGTATGCCAGACAGTCTATAGCACCCACCATCTGCTAGTGCTACGAGCATCAGCCCAACCAATATCTATAAGGGAGAGAAACGATGAACAAGCGAATTGTGAGACTACTGGTACTGATCATCGTCCTGGCTTTGCTGCTTGCGCCAGTACCCGTAGCATCGCCGACGGGCACTGCCCTGGCATCAGACCAGCGCGCCCCGGCGGCGGACCTTGTGGTGAACAACACCTACGACGAAACCGGTTCCTGTCCTGAATTCTGTTCGCTGCGTCAGGCGATCCTCGAAGCCAACGCGAATGAGGGGCCCGACACCATCACCTTCGACATCCCCACCGACGACCCTGGCTATAACCGAGAGACCGGGCAGTGGACGCTCACACTGGGGTCTCCGCTACCGACCCTCAGCAACTCCGATCCGTTGATGATTGATGCGACGCCTCTTGGCCCAGGCGACTGTTCAGCCTATTTCGTTATTGACGCGACCAACGTTCCCTACGGCAAAGAGATCACCGGGGCTAACAAGACATTCAGCGGGTTGGTGATCAAGAACGCACAGGTACACGGCCTCTACATCCACGGCTCCGGCGCGCAGAACAACCAGTTGATGTGCAGTTACGTCGTGAGCAACACGGTGGACGGCGTGCGGATCGGCGGTGGCGCCACGGGCAACACCATCGGCTCCACGACCGCCAGTGAGCCGAATGTGATCTCGTACAACGGCGGCGACGGCGTGCACATCACCTACCCAGGAACCAGCAACAACACGGTCGTCCACAACCATATCGGCACGGACCTGGCTGGCACGTCTGCCTGGGCCAACGGCGGCTACGGCGTGCGCATGAGCAACGGCGCTGCAACCAACACCATCGGCCTGGCTGGGACCGGAGGGCGCAACCTCATCAGCGGCAATACTGAGGGAGGCGTCCTGATCAGCCAGGACACCAGCCGGAACAACGTCGTACGGAACAACTACATCGGCACCAACGTCAGTGGAACTGCCGCTGTAGCCAACCAGGACGGGGTAGTGGTCAGCGACGCCCCCGGTAACACCATCGGCCCGGACAATCTCATCAGCGGCAACGAAAGGGACGGGGTGCGCGTCGAGGGTGGCACCGCGACGGGCAACGTGGTCAAGGGCAACCTCATCGGCACCAACGCCAGCGGGAACGGCAAGGTGAGCAACCAGCGGTTCGGCGTCCTGCTGCAAACCGAGTCGTCGAGCAGCACCGTGGGCGGCGATAGTGCAGCCGACACCAACGTGATCAGCGGCAACGGGTACCAAGGGGACTATCCAGTGTACGGTGGTGTGGGGATCTTGGGCAGCAACTCCAACCTCCTGTGTAATAACAAGATTGGCACGATGGCGAGCAGTACGAGTGCTCTGCCCAACGCCGGGCACGGCGTGATGCTGACCGACTACGCACAAGAAAACACCATCGGCCAGGGACTACTGGTCAATTGTGCCAATACCGTCGCCTGGAACGAGGGCGATGGCATCTACATCTATGGTGAAGGGACAGTACACAACACCATCGGCCGCAACTCCATCCACGACAACGAGGGCCTGGGGATCAACAACGAGGCAGGCGGCAACGAGGAGTTGGGCCCACCCGCCATCTCGCAGTACTCCGTGTTGCCCGTCGGCCAGGTAACCCTGGAGGCCAGCGCCTGTCCTGGCTGTACCGTTCTGGTCTACTCGGACGACGATGGCGAGGGGCGCTACTACGAGGGGTCTGGGACGGCCCACGCCACGTCCGGCCACTTCGATTGGAGTGGCACCCCCTATCATTCCGCCTTCACCCTGGTGGCCATAGACGCTTACAGCAACACGTCGGAGTTCTCCGCCGCGCTGGCCAAGCTGACCCTCTCCGTTGACGATGCGCTGCCGAACGTGTGGGTGAACAAGGTGGTTGGCGATGCGACTTCCCCGGCGAATCAAACCATCGTCGAGGTAGTGGCCCAAGTCGTCAGTTGGGACCCCAGCCTGGAAGACGACGTGGATGTGATCGTGACCATCCCGGGCGACCTGTTCGGCAATCCGGTGCGGGTCTTCGTCAGGGATCAGGTGGGAGACTACGATGGCACGACGACAAGTTGGACCGATCTGGGCGGTGGCAAGTACCGGGCGGACGATGTGGACCTACTGGCTGTGGGAAGTACCTTCCAGCGCCGAGTGGTCTTTCGCTTCCACATACCGAACAGTACTTTGCCCCAACAGGTCCAAGTTCAAGGTGAGATCCAGGTGCCCGGCAGGACGATCCACGAGCCCTACGCCACAGGAACTATCCGCATCATCAAGCCGGGCAACGTCCGCTCCATCATCGTCGCCAACCGCAGCCTCTTGTACGACAACTACACCGACGCCGACGTGACCAGTCTGCTGAACCGGCTGTATACCGAGGCGCAAGGATCCCCGGCCAGCCACACTCCCCTGGCGACGATCTACTACGTGGACGCCTACAGCACTACCGTCCGCAACTGGGATAACACCGTCGTGAACTACACCAGCGAGGCCACGGCCAATACGGTAGCCAACGCGATAGACGACCTGGTCGAAGATTGGCACGACGACGCGACACTGTACCTCGACATCTTCGGCTTGCATCTCCCCATCGGCTGGCCTGGTTATCTGCTCATCGTGGGCGATGACGACACCATGCCCTTCTATCGCTACAACGACCCCTCCAATGACGAGGGGATCAACAAGATGAGCGGGTGCCCTCAAGGCTGGTGTGTAGATAGCGCCACGAACCCGGCCATCCACGCCACCGACGAGGACTACTTCTTCACTGACAACCCCTACGCCAATATATGGGGCAGTACTGACTGGCAGAAAGGCGACATCGAGTTGTGGGTAGGCCGGCTTCTGGGCGATAGCGCCGCCGACATGCTGAGTCTGCTTGAGGAGGGGGTGAGCTGGGACAATGGCAAGAGAGGCGACGTCGTGATGGCCAGCGTGGATGGCTGGGAACTGGGGCTGGAGTCAGACCCCGGCGGCTCAGGCCACATCGCCGACCTTTACGACGTGCCCGCTCTCTTCCGGGGCAAGGGGTTCCAGGTGCGCAACGACGACGTCCCCACCACCGAGGTACGCACAATTGACGTCATGAAGCCCTTTGAAGGCGGCGATGCCAGTTGGAACACCAACTTCCGCAACGCCGCCAACAACACCGGTGGGATGGATCTCTTCTTCATCGGTGGGCACGATAGCTATAACGGCGCCGTGCTCCCCGGCGGCAACTTCTCGCCCAACGATACCTGTGCGGCCGGAACCTGTGACTACAACCGCTTCGACGACGACCACTCTATCGCTATGATCGTCGGCTGTCACGGCGGCCTGCCGGTGCCGAACGTCGGTGGGCTCGGCGGGGTGAACGACGACATGGTCTACGACCTGGTCCACGAGGGAGCCAGCGCCTACATCGGGGCCACCGGCTTCAGCTACGGCTCCCCCAACAACCTGCACCGGTGCACCTGGGGCGAGCGGCTGATGCAGCGTTTCTTCAGTCAGTTGCTCAAACCGCCGGGGATTAACTCTATGACCATCGGCAGTGCGCTGGCCAGAGCCAAGCGGGACTATGTCTTCGGCTACGGCAAGGACGACGCTCTGGACCGCAAGACAGTGACCGAGTATAACGTCTACGGCGTTCCCTGGAACTTCATCTACTACGCCAGCGGCGGGACGACGGCTCAGGCAGCCGCCGGGCCTGAGGAGCGTGCCTTCGCGACGCTCAGCGGGCCGGTGGCGCCCGCTGCTGAAGCGGGCGTCTACTCCCGCAACTTCGTGGTAGATGTTGCTGCTTACACCGCCGGGACCGAGACCCAGGATGGCATCGTGTACGATCTACTCTCCATCGAGGGGGGTAATCTGGCTATCGCCGACGGCGCTCCAGTCCTGCCCTATGTCGAAGGGTACATCCTAACCCTGCCCTTCGACAGCACCGTGACCGAGGTACAGGTGGTAGACGTGGGTTCCTCCGACATCGGCACCCACAATGTCCCCATCGCCCAGGTCAGCCCCTGGAGTGAGGGAGGGCTGACTTACACCACAACCACGGACATCGAGGATCCCTATCCCACGGACCTGGTGCAGTGGCAGGAGACCAGCGAAGGGTTGCTGTTCACCTTATTCCCCATCCAGCACAACCCCACCACCGACGAGACCACCTTCTACAACCACTTCGAGGTGCAGGTGACCTACGAAGCGCCACTGACCATCGGCGTGACCGATTTCTCCATAGACAAGACGAGTTACAGTCCTGGCGAGGCGGTAAACACCAGCGCCATTATCGGGAACGTAGGCGATGCCGGAGCGACGCTCACCGCCATCCTGACCATCGAAGATGAGTTTGGAGGGGTGATAGGAAGCCAAACCAGTGAGGAGTTCACTGTGCCGGCTGGCGGGTCCCACGAGCTATCACTGGCCTGGGCAGGCACGCCCGATCAAGGGTCTTACCGGGCGGCGGTTACCATTTCGAGCAATGGCGACACTGTGGGCGGCGCTTCAGCGGGCTTCCAGGTTGTGGTCGGCCCGCAGCATGAGGTCTTTCTGCCTCTTATCAGACGAAGCCACCCGTAGAACGGCGGAAAGTAGACAAGTACACGAGTAGACAAGTACACAACCTTCGAGGTGTGAAATGACTGACAAACGAACGTTAACCCTTTTGATCCTGATCGCTCTGCTGGCGCTCCCGGTGATGCCGCCTGCTTCAGCGGGGCCGCAGGCGAAGACCTACACCGTGAACTCGGATACCGACGCCGCCGACAAGAAACCGGGTGACGGCAAGTGCGAGACGGCCGGCGGCAACTGCACCCTGCACGCTGCCATCCAGGAGGCGAACGCGGACAGCGACTACTCGACCATCAACTTTGCCTCCCAGTTTCAAGGGACCCATGCCATCCCAGGTTGCAGCCTGCCTGGCATCTCGGAGGACAACACCACCATAGACGCCAGCAACCGGTGGGATATGACGTACAACCGCCCCGGCGTCGAGATCACCGGCGGGGCCTGCACGCTTCTGACCATCCAGGCCAGCAGCACTACCGTCCTGGGGGTCTTCTTTGGGGGCGGCGGCACTACTACAGGCGTCCACATTACTGGAGGAAGCAATAACTACATCGGTGGCCACGGCGAGGGACAGCGCAACGTGTTCCTCACTGGCAGGTATGGGGTGTGGATTCAGTCCAGTGGTACCTCCAACTACGTCATCAACAACTACGTTGGCACCGTAGACGGGGAGACCCTGCCTGGCGGTGGCATGGGGGAGAGAGGCGTCTTTGTGCAGGCCGGCCAAAGCATCAGCATCATCTCGAATAACCTGATCGCCGGCCAGAGCGACGCCGGTATTCTCCTCTGGGCCGATAGCAACGTGGTCACGGACAACATCATTGGCATGACGTGGAACAAGGCCGCCGCCCTGCCCAATAAAGTCGGCGTATACCTTGCGGGTGACTACAACGTCGTCGGCCCCCACAACGTGATCGCCGGCAACACAAGCCACGGTGTGTACGTCTACCACGCTGACGACAATACCATCTACCACAACTACATTGGCTATCCCTGGGGCATTGCCGGTGGGGAGAACGGGGGCGATGGGATTCACGTACACGTCTCGTCGAACAATCTGATCAATGACGCGAACGTTATCGGCCCCAACACCGGCAACGGGATATGGGTGAATGGTTCGAGCCACACCACTATCCAAGGAAACGGTATCGGCGGCAACGGCCTGGATGGAGTCTATATGAAGTCGAGCGACGGCCAGATCGGCGGTAGTGGAGATGCACTGCGCAACTCTATCGGCGGCAACGATGGCAACGGTGTTCACCTGGACTCTTCAAGCAACGTCACCGTAACCAATAACTACATTGGGCTGGGTGTCGGGGCATTCGACGACGGCAACCAGGGCCACGGGATCCTGATTGACAATGGCTCGACGGACAACTTCATCGGCGGCGCTGGCTCGGGCGAGGGTAACTGGATCGGCTGGAACCACCAGGACGGCATCCACTTGGACGGAAGCAGCACCCACTACAACTTTGTGCTGGGGAACGTGATCGGCGCGCCGATCAACTGGGGTTGGGAGGCCTATAACGGTTGGCACGGCATCGGCATCTACGGTGGTTCCTACGACAACTATATCGGCTGGGATGGCACGCCCTCAGGGGGCAACACCATCCTTTCCAGCGGCTGGAGCGGGGTGGTAATCGTCGGCAGCAACGACAATGCAGTGCTGGCCAACTACATCGGCACCAACGGGGCCGGCGTCAACTGGGGCAACGCTTTCTACGGCGTAGACGTGGTGAATAGTTCGGGCACCTCTATCAAATCCAACGAGATCGCCTACAACGGCACGCACAACGGCACCGATGGTGCGCAGGCCGGCGTGCATGTGAACGGGGCGATTGCCATCAACAACATGATCAGCGGCAACAGCATCCACGACAACGATGGCCCGGGCATCAAACTGGAGAGCGGTGGCAACAACAACCTGGCCGCGCCGGTCATCACCAGCGCCGATTGTGGGTCGGTGGTAGGGACCGCCTGCGCGAACTGCTGGATCGAGATCTTTTCCGACAACGACGATGAGGGGCAGGTCTATGAGGGGTACTTCGCCACCGACCCGAGCGGCAATTTCGCCTGGAGCGGTGCGCTCAACGGCCCCAACGTCACCGCGACGGCGATAGGCCCGGGTAGCTCGAAGGACACCTCTCCTTTCTCCACGCCCTCCCCCATCGGCACGTGCAACACCCCGCCCACGGTCACCTTCACCGTCAACCCCACCACCGGATACACGACCACTGTCTTCTCATTCGATGGTTCCGGTTGCAGTGACGCCGAAGACGCGACCTCCGCTCTGCAGGTGCGCTGGGACTGGGATAACAACGGCACCTACGACACTTCCTGGACCACCACCAAGACCGAAAGCCATTCCTACACCGCCGTCGGCACCTACACCGTCCGGCTGGAGGTGCAGGACACCGGCGGCCTGACCGACGCCACGACCCGCCAGGTGACGGTGAAAGCACCGACCTCCAACACCCCGCCCAAGGCTTCCTTCACCGTCAGTCCTCCCAACGGGGACACCAGCACCGTGTTCACGTTCGACGCTTCCGGTTCCACCGACGCCGAAGACGGCACCCCCACCGAGGTACGCTGGGATTGGAATAACGATGGTATCTTCGAGACCAACTGGGACACCGCCAAGACCGCTACCCACACCTTCGACACCGCTGGCACCCACACCATACGGCTGGAGGTTATGGATAGTGGCGGCCTGACTGACGCCACGACCCGCCAGGTGATCGTGATCGCGGAGACAACGCCCGCTGACTGGATATTCCTGCCGCTCATCGTGCGCAACTTCCCGTAGCGGCCGCGGCACGAAGAGGAGATGAGGCGTATGTTCGAAGGACAGGCTACGCAACACGTATGCTGATCCATTCACATTCACATTCACATTCGAGGAGGAAAGAATGTCTACCAAGAGAGTGTTACTCGTTGTTCTGGTCGCCAGCGCTGTAATGCTGGCGGTGACAATCGGTCACTGGCTCCTCGGCGTTGGCGTGGCGCACACATCACGGGCAGCCACGGCACAGTGGACCTTCCAGGGGCGCGTCTACGAAGGAGATGTTGGCGTCGAACCGCCCGCTTCGCAGCCGCTGGAGGGAGTCACCGTAGCGGTCTACGGCGCGAATAATCCTTATCCTGCCCCCGGCACCTTCATTGCCAGTACCACCACCAACAGCGACGGGTGGTACGGCCTGGAGGCTCCCGACGGCTACGAGTACTATCACATTCGAGAGACGGACCCGGCGAGCTACACCTCCGCTGGCGCGATGACCGTGGATGGCACGGTCAGAACCAGCAACTGGATCGAGTACGTCATCCCGCTGGAGGGAAAGACGCTTACCGGCAACAAGTTCTGGGACAGCCCCGCGACTATGTTCTTCGAGGACGACTTCGAGGACGGCGTGGCCGACGGCTGGGAGTTGGAGGAAGGATGGGGTCTCGTCGAGGAGGCAGGCCAAGGGTATGTTCTCAGTGGCTCTGGACATCACTGGGCGGTGCCGGTCGTGGATGGCTGGGCGAACCACGAACTCACGACGAGGATCAAACTGATCGCCGGAACCGTGCACGTTAACCTCCGGCTGTCTCAGGAGATGGTGACCGACACTGAGTGGGAAATGCGGAGGTACTACCTCGGGCTCAAGGAGAACCGGCTGTACGTCAAGAAGCAGATGGGCTCGGAGTTCTTCGACCTGTACGCAGAGGACATCTCATTCTCGTTGGGAGACTGGCACACGGTGAAGGTACGCGTCGAGGGTACATCCATCGAGATCTACGTGGATGAAGTGCTGACGGCCAGTCTCACGGATGTGATCGTGCTCATGGATACGGAGAACCCGCTCCTGTTTGGCCGCTTCGCCTTTGAGACCTTGGACCTTTCTCAAGTCCACATTGACAACATCCAGGTTACCGGCCCATCTCCTGGTACCTCTCCTCCGGGCTACGTATGGACCAGAACCGGGGGGCCGAGCGGTGGGTTGGGCTACGACATTCGCATCCGCCCCGGCAACAAGAACATCATGTTCGTCACCGACAATCCCAGCGGCGTCAACAAGAGTTACGACGGGGGCGCAACGTGGGTTCAGAGGAACATAAGTATCACGACGAGGACGGGGTCTTCTATGGATAGGATCCCCATCTTCTCCCTGACGATTGATCCCAGCCATCCGGACATCGTCTGGACGGGCACCCAGAACAAGAAAGGAATCTACAGGTCAACCGACAGTGGCGAGACCTGGGAGAAGAGGGACAACGGTATCACCGAAGGGGACGAGATCTCCTTCCGCAACTTCGGGATTCACCCCTCTAATTCCAACATCGTCTTCGCTGGTGCGGAGATCCGCACCACAAGCGAAGGACAGGAGTTTAACCAGACCAAAGGCAAGATCTACAAGACCACGGACGGGGGCCAGAATTGGTATTCCGTCTGGAGCGGGGACAACCAAGCCGATAACTTGGTCAGGTTTATCCTGTTTGACTACACCAACCCCCAGATCATGTACGCCTCGACCGGGATCTTCGATCGGGAAGCCTGGAGTGATCAGGGGTACCCAAGAGAGGGAGTGGGCATCTTGAAGTCAACGGATGGAGGCGAGAACTGGTCCCCGATCAACACCGGCATACCGGCGGAGAATGGGAACCGCTTCTTGGGCTTTCTGGAGATGCATCCCACCAACCCGCAGATCCTGTTCGCCGCCTCGGGGAACAACACGTGGGGCAACGGCGGTGTCTTCCGCACCACCGACGGCGGGCTGAACTGGACGAAGGTGCTGTCCGATGACATCTTCACCATGGTAACCTTCAGTCCTTCCAACCCAGACGTGGTCTACGCCGGAAGTGCGGCCAAAATCTATAGGAGCGACGATGGCGGCGACACCTGGGATTGGTTCTGGAAGCAAGCGGAGTACTGTTGGGGGCCGCTGGGGGTGAGGGGCGGGGTTCCCATCGGTGCGGTGGTGGACCCCGACGACCCGATGACGATTTTTATCAACAACTACCAGGGCGGAAACTTCAAATCCACCGATGGCGGCCAGACCTGGGTGGATGCCAGCAAGGGCTACACCGGGGCCGAACTAACCGACATCGCCACCAACGCGAATAGCCCAGCCACCGTCTACGCTATCGGCCGGAGCGGGCCTTTCCGGAGCTTCAACGGGGGGGAGCGGTGGGCCGGCCTGGCGTACAGCCCGGCCGCTTTCCCCGAATGGTACGCCGTGGCCGTAAATCCCACTAACCCCAACGAGATACTCATCTCCGATGAGCTCGGGGGGGTCATCCTCAAGAGCACGGATGGCGGAAGTATCTGGAGCAAGGTCTTTGACTTTGACCACAGTGGCTGCACCCAGGGTCCGAAGTGGTGTAGCGACGGATTCAGGGCCATAGCCTATGCACCCTCCAATCCAAGCATCGTCTACGCTGGCATGAGCGCAGCACGGCGAACCATTGATGGCCCTCCCTGGCCTGCCAGGGCCAGCCATGGGATGTACAAGTCCACCAACGGTGGAGAGAAAGACACCTGGGTGGAGATCAACACTGGCCTGCCAACCTCGCTCATCAACATCCTCACCGTCGCCGTCCACCCGACTGACCCCAACACTGTCTACGTCGGCACCTGGAAGGACGGTGTGTACAGGACGACCAACGGCGGGCAAAGTTGGGTGGCGAAGAACAACGGCCTCACCTCCACCGACGTCCGCTCCCTGGCCATTGACCCGAACAATCCACAGGTGGTCTACGCCGGGCTGGGTGAGGGGAAGGGTATCTTCAAGAGCACCAATGGTGGGGATCAGTGGGGCGCGATTAACGCCGGGCTCAATCTCGAGTGTCCCTCCTACCTGCTGCCGATTGGCGGGGGCGTGCAGGGCGTGTCGCTGGAGAAACTGCCCGACACCCCGTTGGACGCAAGTTATTCCTCAGTGCCCTGGACCTCGATATGGGACATCGTCATTGATCCTACGGATTCGCAGACCATCTACGCCGCCGACTACCACGCCGGGGTATACCTGTCCACCGATGGCGGGGGAAGCTGGGCGCCCATCAACGAGGGGTTGACGATTAAGGCAGTGACCGCGTTGGACATCTCCTCCGATGGAGAGGTGGTCTACGCGGCCACGTGGGGAGGTGGGGTCTTTCGGCTGGGGGAGGTCGAGATTCACTCCGTCTACCTGCCGGTGGTCGTGAGAGGCTATCCGTAGGCCTGCCGCGTCCCCACGAACCGGACGCTGGCCATTGATAGTTTCTGTTCCAAAACGTGGGGCAGACTTTCCAGTCTGCCGCCCGGACGGGCTGAGAGTCTGTCCCACACGCCGTTTCGCACGACGCAAATGATGCTGGATACTTGATACTGGATACTTGATACTTGATGCTTGATAGGGGAGAAGCGATGAACACTGGATCAATATTCATTAAGGAGGAAGAGAAATGTTTACCAAGAGAGTGTTACTCGCTATCTTGGCCGCCAGCGCCGCAATGCTGGTAGTAGGGATCGGCCTCCGACTGCCGGTGGCCGGATCAGCCGCAGGCCAGGTCTCCCACGGCGGGCCTGGGCTGATCCAAACCAGTGTCACCCTGACCCCGGTGGCTGATGCCAGCATCGCGGCAGCGGAGCCCGATACGCCCCATGGTAACGATCACACGCTGGAAGTATATTACGGGGGGGAAAACGAGATTGGGCGCGCGCTGATCCGCTTCAACCTGGCCGCCGCGGTACCGTTTGAGGCCATCATTGACGAAGCCCGTCTGGACCTATACCTGGAGTATGGTGATGGCGCGGATCCCGTCAACCTGGTCGCTGCCAACCTGACCGAGGACTGGGTT
>Ga0209121_10001563_pt1 | contig 23960 bp, 25 predicted proteins | sample Cruoilmetagenom3_FD_187292 | JGI IMG/M metagenome (GOLD analysis project Ga0209121, IMG submission 187292) | Oil polluted marine microbial communities from Coal Oil Point, Santa Barbara, California, USA - Sample 3 (SPAdes) (version 2) | ecosystem: Environmental > Aquatic > Marine > Oil seeps ... | reverse complement strand
GTCACAATCAACTTGTGCAAGCGCGAGTGCAGCGGATCGTTCGCGGCAATCACCTGTTCGTCACAAATTTCCAGCGAACGGCCCCGATAATCGGTCACAAAACCGCCGGCCTCGCGCACCAGCAGGCAACCCGCCGCTGTATCCCACGGCGAAAGCCCGCTTTCCCAGAACCCGTCATAGCGCCCGGCAGCAAGCCACGCCAAATCGAGAGAAGCCGCACCAAAGCGCCGAATTCCAGCAACTTGCGGACCAAGGTTCGAAAAAATCTTCGACCATTCCGCAAAATCACCATGGCCCTGATATGGCGTGCCAGTCGCGATCAGGGCTTCGGAGAGGTTCCGTCGTCCGGACACCCGCAGGCGCGCATCCTGCAACCACGCACCGCGTGTTTTTTCTGCCCAGAAGGTCTCGTCCGTAATGGGCTGATAGACCACCGCAGCAGTCACATCACCCCAGCCGCCACCGCCCAGCTTGGGTTCCTGCACCGCAATCGAAATAGCGAAATGCGGAATGCCGTGGAGGAAATTGCTTGTCCCATCGAGCGGGTCGATAATCCAGCGCGGCTGGTCGGGCTCGCCTTCCATGATCCCTGCTTCTTCGAGTACGAAGCCCCAGCCCGGACGGGCGACCTTCAACTCGTCCCACAGGATGCGTTCAGCTACCTGATCGGCCTTCGACACAAAGTCGCTCGGCCCCTTCTGGCTCACCTGAAGGTGTTCAACCTCGTTAAAGTCGCGGCGCAGACGGCCACCCGCCTTGCGGGCAGCCTTTTCCATCACGCGAATAAGTCCTGAAAGAGCAGCCATGGCGGGTTAGCTAACCTTCCCGACATAGGTCTGTTCATACACATCGACCACGATGCGTGTGCCAGCACCAATGTGCGGCGGCACCATGATGCGCACGCCATTGTCGAGTACGGCAGGCTTGTAACTGGAGGAAGCGGTTTGTCCCTTCACCACGGCATCGGCCTCGACAATCTCGGCTTCAATCTGGGAGGGAAGCTGCACGCTGATCGGGCGTTCTTCCCACATTTCCAGCTGCACCTGCATACCGTCCTGCAGGAACGGGCGGGCATCACCCAGCAAATCACTCGGGAGGTTAATCTGCTCGTATGTGTTGGTGTCCATGAACACCAGCATGTCGCCGTCTTCATACAGGAATTGATATTCCTGCGTGTCCAGCCGCACCTTCTCGACCGTATCGGCGCTGCGGAAGCGGACGTTGGTTTTGCGGCCATCGATGAGGTTCTTCATCTCCACCTGCATGTACGCCCCGCCCTTGCCCGGCTGGGTGTGCTGGATCTTGGCGACTTTCCAGATGCCGCCTTCATATTCAAGGATGTTGCCGGGACGAATGTCCACGCCGCTAATTTTCATGGGGCTGCTCGTTTGCTGTAAATCTTGAGATTGCGGTGCGCCCTAGCTCTCTAAGGCGCATCATACAAGCGCATGGCAATGACTGCCGCTGCGTTCATGGACACGTAAGCGAGACATGCTAAGCCCTAGCCCATGAAAAAGCTCGTTGTCGCAATCGTTCTCGCCGCTGTCGCTGCACCGTCCTATTCGGCTGCTGCGCAACAGATCGGCACCATCGAACGCGGGAATTATGTCTGTGAGCTTCCCGGCGATGCGGGGGGCGCAGCGGGAATTGCGCAGCCCGACGAAAGCTTCACGATTGACAGCGCCTCACGCTATTCCTCGCCGCAGGGTGACGGGACTTATCTGCGCCGTGGTAACAGGCTCACCATGACCAGCGGCCCGCGCAATGGTGACAGCTATGCGATCGAAAGCCGAGGTTTCCTGCGCAAGATTGAAAATGGCGAGCCAAGCCGCCTGCGCTGCATTCGTCAGGGTAGCTGACCAACGCCGCTTATTACTGCCCCGCGCGCACCAGCAATGGGTAGGGATTGACCGAAGTTGCTGGCTCCCACCACTCAGCGCCCGGAGTGGTGCGCATCACTTCAAAATGCAAATGCGGGGATGATGGATCGGCCTGACCGCTAGTCCCGACCGTGCCGAGCCTCTGCCCGCGCCGCACCTGCTGGCCTTCGTTCAGCCCTTCGGCATAATCAGCAAGATGGGCGTAGTAAAAGATCGTCTCCGCATCGACAGAACGGACGTAAATGGTGTTCCCACCGACATCGGATCGGAAAATGCGTTCGATAGTGCCCGGCGCAGCTGCTCGCACGGTTGTGCCCCGATCCGCCGAAATATCCAGCGCCTCGTGCAATTGGGTGCCGCCGCCGCGCTCATCGGAAAACGTATCACGCAGATCGCTCGCGCTGACACCCAGCACCGGGATCATCAGCGTGGCCGCCTCGTCTTCAGGAGGTGTCGATGCCTGCGCGAGGTCCGCAGAGGGCTCTTCAGTCGTTGAATTCTCGGTGGCGGCAGTCCCATCTGCGGCGGGAGGATCTGCAGGCTGCTGCTCCTCCAATTCGCTGGCGATCTGCGCGCCTTCCTCTCGGTCGAGATAGACCGCTCCCGCGACGATCCATCCCGCTGAAACAAGCGTGGCGGTGATCGCTGCGACCTGAAATTTTTCTGCGAGTGCTGATGCCATTGCCGTCAGATAACACTTTGCGACAGGAATTGGTCAGAAAATCGCGCAATTTCTTCCCAATTCCGCGACGAGGATCATTCTCCGAACAGCCAGTAATGGTGCATGAAATAGACCTCGCGCAGCAGGAATGGCGCTTGCGTATTGAATGTTCGGTAGCGTGTGGACGGCGTCGCGCTCGGCTGCGCTTCCAGGCCAAGGGCATCGGCCATTTCCATCGCGCGGCGCATATGCAGCGGATCAGACACGATAATCGCGCTGTCCAACCCCGCATCGCGCATCAGCAACTGCGCTTCGGCCAGATTGTGCAGGGTTGTGGTGGATCCGGTTTCGATCAGGATGGCATCGGAAGGCACACCTTCGGCCAGAGCCATCTCGCGGGCTGCTTCGCTTTCCGCCAATTCATCACCCTCGGCCTGCCCGCCGGTGAATAGCAAGTTTGAGACGCGCCCTTCGCCGTGCAGATTGATCGCGTGGGCAATGCGTTCGCGGAAGACCGGGGACGGCACATCGCCATCTACAGCAGCACCGAGCACAATGGCGACATCGGCGCTGGCATCTGGCAGCTCTTCCGGACCAACCCCAATCCAGTAGGAAATCGCGCCGATCCAACCGATGAGGGCCGGAACTATCGCGCGGGCAATTTTCAAGCCATCGCCTCGGCAAACGCCTTGACGGCAGCAACTTCATCCCCGCCCCACACAGCGTGGCTCACCGCGAGGAAATCGGCTCCCGCCTTCACCAGCGGAGGGCAATTGGCAGGCGTGATGCCGCCGATGGCGACGCAGGGGATTTCGAACAATCCGCTCCACCACTCCAGCAATTCCAAGTCGGGCTGGTGGTCGCTCAGCTTGGTTTCGCTCGGGAAGAACGCTCCGAAAGCGACGTAGTCCGTCCCTGCATCGCCCGCTTCCATCGCAAGATGGCGGCTGGCATGGCAGGTGACGCCAATCTGCACATCACGGCCCAATTCTTCGCGGGCCTCGCGCACATCGCCATCGCCCTGCCCCAAATGCACGCCATCAGCCTTCAGGCGCTTTGCCAGTGGGACCGAATCATTGACGATGAAAGCCACATCCCGCGCAGCGCATATTTCCTGCAATGGCGCAGCAAGACGCGCGGCTTCGTGCTGGTCGACATCCTTCACACGGAACTGGAACGCGGTCGCCAGCCCCTCACTCGCCGCCAGCGCACGGTCGAGTCGGTCCGGGAAATCGCCGCCAACCTCGAGCGGTGAAATCAGGTAGAGCTGGCAGTCGCCCATGGCGCGCAATCAGCCGACCGAAGCGGTGCAGATCGAGTCGATCGCCTTGCCCAGCGCGGCATCGAATTCGTTGTCGCTCTGATCAGCCCGCAAATCCTGTAGCAAACCACGGCTGAAGCTGGCGATCATGCCGTCGTTCTGAGCGAGCTTTTCGCAGGCTTCTTCGGTCGAGTAACCGCCCGAGAGTGCCACCACGCGTAGAACTTTGGAATGGTCGATCAATTCCTTGTAAAGATTGGGCTTCACCGGAATGGACAATTTGAGCATGACCTGCCGATCACCGGGCAGCTCATCAAGATGTTTCAGGATTTCGGTCTTGAGGATTTCTTCGCCTTCGGCCCGGTCACCGGCGGTAATGTCATACTCCGGTTCCAGCATGGGCATCAGCCGCGCGTCGATGATCTGATTGCCGACTTCGAACTGCTGCGCGACAATATCGGCGATACCCTTGGCATTGGCCGACTTGATGACCGAGCGCATCTTGGTGCCGAACATGCCCTTCTCAACCGACTTTTCCATCAGTGCAGGCAGCTTATCGAGCGGCTTCATCAGCTGCACGCCGTCCGCCTCATCCATCAGGCCCTGATCGACCTTGATGAAAGGCACCACGCCGCGTTCTTTCAACGCATCGGGAGTGGGCTTGCCATCGACTTCGCCGTCCATGGTCTTTTCAAACAGGATGGCACCGATGATCTTGCCGCTCGCAAAGCTGGGCGCGGTGATCACGCGGCTGCGCATTTCGTGGATCTTGGCGAACATCTCGTCTTCACCGTTCCACTCATCGTCCGAAACGCCGTATCCGCGCAGCGCCTTGGGGGTCGATCCGCCCGACTGGTCCAGCGCGGCGATAAAGCCTTTTCCATTGGCGATCTTGATAGTCATCTCGGCGGTATTCATCAGGCGCTCCCAATTCGAATTGCGTGTCTGGCGATGCGTCCTATGCCCCGCGCCGCGCGAGTGCAACCGGCACAACACCCACCGCTCGATATTCGCCTCATGGAGCCGTCACTTGCGGAGCATTCTTGTCCGCAGCGACATCGCAGGCGGGAGTGTTCGCAATGAGAGGGCCAGACGCATACAGTCGGGATGCCCCGGTTCGCAGAACTATAAGACTATCTTAGAACTATTTAGCGCGACCTCTTCAACGCCGCCGTCAGATTGATTGCAATTGAAATGCGGGTGCCCTCGCCATGGAAAGGCCGTACCGCATGTTGGAGCCAGCTGGGGAACATCACGATCTTGCCAGTCTGCGGGCGGATCGAAATTTCGCTGGGGACCGGTCGGCCCGCAGCATCCTTCAGGTGGAGATCGGGCGCAGCCATACGAACCATCGGCATACGCGGATCGAGCAATTGCAATTCTCCGCCCAGTCCTGGATCAGTGTCCCTCTCATACCCATCATCGACATAGGCCACCGCTGACCAGAAACTGCCCGGATGGGTATGATATTGGTTGGCATCGCCCTTGTCACTGACATTTGCCCACATTTGCGGGACCCAGCCAAAACGACTTGTATCAGGGCTTTTGATATCGACGCAGGCCTCATCCGCCATGGTCATGGCCTTGTGGATTAACGCCTTCGCCGCTTCTCCGCCCCATTCAAGCATTTGCGTGTTGGAATGCCAGCCACCGAAATTGCTGATCGAAAGGCCTTTTGAGTCGCGCGTCCGTTCCGCTTCAATGGCTTCGCGGAGCATGGCGAGGCCCGCATCGCTTTGCAGGTTATCGATGACAAATGGCGTCGGGAAAAGATCGCGCTGGTTTGCCAAACTTAAGCGCTCAGTGCCGCGACGCCCGGAAGCTCCTTGCCTTCCATCCATTCGAGAAATGCCCCGCCCGCAGTGGATATATAGGTCAGATCATCGGCGACCCCGGCATGGGTAAGCGCAGCGACAGTATCCCCTCCGCCAGCGACCGAAATGAGTGAGCCATCCTGCGTCAGCGCCGCAGCGGTCCGTGCGAGCGCTACGGTCGCTTCATCGAAGGGCGGCGTTTCAAACGCGCCGAGCGGACCGTTCCACACCAGCGTGGCGCAGGTCTTCAGCACATCACCCAGCGCCTCGGTTGCTTGCGGGCCGATGTCGAGGATCATCTCGTCCGCAGCCACTTCATGCACATTGCAGGTGCGCACTGATGGCGGGTTGGGAGCGAATTCTGTCGCCACAACCACGTCATACGGCAGATGGATCGTGCAGCCCGCTTCGTCAGCCGCGTCCATGATAGTGCGCGCGGTGTCGGTCAAATCATGCTCGCACAAGCTCTTGCCGACATTAACGCCGTTGGCTGCGAGGAAAGTGTTGGCCATGCCGCCACCGATCACGAGATGCTGCACCTTGCGGCTGAGATTTTCGAGCACAGCGAGCTTGGTCGAAACCTTGGCCCCGCCAACCACGGCAGCGACCGGAGGCTTGGGCGTGCCGAGTGCAGCATCGAGAGCCTTGAGTTCGGCTTCCATTGCCCGACCCGCATAGGCCGGCAGCAGCTTGGCCAGACCTTCCGTTGTCGCATGGGCGCGGTGCGCGGCGGAGAAGGCGTCATTCACATAAATATCGCCATGCGCGGCAATGCTCTTGGCAAAATCTGCATCATTGGCTTCTTCGCCCGGCCAGAAACGGGTGTTTTCGAGCAGACCGATATCGCCATTGCCGAGAATATCGACCGACTGGGTTACCACTGGCCCTGCAACTTCGGGTATAAACATGATCTCACGGTCCAGCACGCGTTCGAGATCGCCCTGCACCATGGACAGGCTCATCGTCGAATGCCGATCACCCTTGGGCCGTCCGTAATGCGCCAGCAGCAGGACCTTCGCACCACGATTCGCCAGCTCGAGGATGGTCGGAGCAACGACATTGACCCGCGTCAAATCGCTCGCCCGCCCGTCCTTCATTGGCAGGTTGAGATCAACCCGCACCAACGCACGCTGGCCAGACAGATCCTGCGGCAGATCATCAAGGGTTTTGAAATTGGGCATTCGAAACTCCTTATCCTCCCCAACCGGGGGAGGGGGACCGCGCGAAGCGGGGTGGAGGGGCACTTTACAAATATCCCAACGGCGGTGAGTGCCCCTCCACCATCCTGCGGATGGTTCCCCTCCCTGTTTCGGGGAGGACCGAACCTTACAAGAACTTCGCCATCACGCCCGCAGTGTCGATCATGCGGTTGGAGAAGCCCCATTCATTGTCATACCAGCTGACTACGCGCGCCAGCTTGCCTTCGAGCACCGCTGTCTCAAGCGAATCAATGGTCGAGCTGGCCGGGTGGTGGTTGAAGTCGCTGCTGACGAGCGGCTTTTCAGTGAAATCGAGCACACCCTTCATCGGGCCTTCAGCGGCAGCCTTGAGCGCGGCGTTCATTTCTTCGGCACTGGTGTCGCGCTTGGGGGTGAAGACGAGGTCGATCAGGCTGACGTTGGGCGTGGGCACACGAACGGAGGAGCCGTCCAGCTTGCCAGCCAGTTCGGGCAGCACCAGACCAACCGCACGGGCAGCGCCGGTCGTGGTCGGGATCATGTTCTGCGCCCCGCCGCGCGCACGGCGCATGTCGGAATGCATCTGGTCGAGCATCCGCTGATCATTGGTGTAGGAGTGGATCGTGGTCATGAAGCCGCGCTCAATACCAACAGTGTCGTTCAGCACCTTGGCCACGGGCGACAGGCAATTGGTGGTGCAACTGGCGTTGGAGACGATCACATCGTCTGCTGTCAGCACATCATGGTTCACGCCGTAAACGATCGTGGCGGTCACCTCCTTGGCCGGAGCCGAGATCAGCACGCGCTTGGCCCCTGCATCCAGATGCGGCTTGGCGGCGGAGTGGCTCTGGAAGAAGCCGGTGCATTCGAGCACGATGTCGACGCCCATCTCGGCGTGCGGCAAATTGCCGGGATCACGCTCACTGGTCACGGCAATGCGCTTGCCATTCACCACCAGATCACTGCCATCGACGTCCACAGTGCCGGGGAAGCGGCCATGCGTGCTGTCGAAACCGAACAGCAGTGCATTGGCATTGGTATCGGCCAGATCGTTGATCGCCACCAGTTCCAGATCGTGATCGTCACGCTCCAGAATTGCGCGCGCCACGAGACGCCCGATGCGTCCGAAACCATTGATCGAAACCTTAATCGCCATGAGAGAAACTCCTGCTTATCCGTTGATACGGTTGATAATTTTGGGAACGATAGCGTCCGCCGTAAGGCCAAACTTCTCGAACAAATCGCTCGCCGGAGCCGAAGCGCCAAAGCGGTCTATTCCGAATTGCAAGCCATCGGTTCCCGTATAGCGTTCCCAGCCATAGGTCGTCCCCGCTTCGATGGATACCTTGCATATTTCTGCGGGAAGAATCTCAGCACGATATGCGTCATCCTGCGCATCAAACAACTCGGTGCAGACCATCGAAACGACATCGGCGCCGACGCCAGCTTTCTCCAATTGCTCGGCGCATTCGAGCGCGAGCGAGACTTCCGAACCGGTTGCCACCAGCACCACGCCGCGCTTGTTGCCCGCGCGTTTCAGACGGTAAGCGCCCTTGCTGCACATATCGACTTCATCGGGAGCATTGCGCACTTGCGGCAGACCCTGACGGCTGAGCGCGATGACGCTCGGACGGTCGGTCTGTTCCAGCGCGATCTGCCAGCACTCCGCCGTTTCCACCCGGTCTGCCGGACGCATAACCAGAACATTGGGCATGGCGCGCAGGCTTTGCAGGTGCTCGATCGGCTGGTGCGTCGGGCCATCTTCGCCAAGACCGATGGAATCATGCGTCATCACGTAAATGACCCGGCACTGTTGCAGCGCCGAGAGGCGGATCGCGCCGCGTGCATAATCGGTGAATATCAGGAAGGTACCGCCATAGGGGATGATGCCGCCATGCAGCGCCATGCCGTTCATGGCGGCCGCCATGCCAAATTCACGGATGCCGTAATAGACATAGCGCCCGCCGTAATTGTCCGGGGTCATCGGCTCGGTCGCGGCGGTCTTGGTATTGTTGGAGCCGGTGAGGTCGGCGCTACCGCCAACCATTTCGGGCAGCAGCGGTGTCAGCACGTCGAGCGCCATCTCGCTTGCCTTGCGGGTGGCGACCTTCTGCGGCTCTTCCAGCCATTTTGCGAAGGCCTTGTCCGCTTTGTCACCCTCGGTCAGCTCACCAACCATGCGCCGGGTAAATTCAGCCTTGTCCGGTGATGCGTCCAGACGCTTAGCCCAATCGCTATGCGCTTCCTTGCTGCGCTCGCCCGTCGCCCGCCATGCCGCCAGAATGTCGTCCGGAATGACAAAGGGATCGTGCGCCCAGCCCAATTCCTTGCGTGCGGCGGCAATCTCGTCTTCGCCCAGCGGTGCGCCGTGTATCCCGCTTGTGCCGCCCTTATTGGGCGCACCCTTGCCGATCACCGTGGAGCACTGGACCAGCGAAGGCTTGCCAGTTTCGGCCACAGCTTCGTCAATTGCGCGGCGGATATCGGCGGGATCATGCCCGTCGCACTTGGTCACGTGCCAGCCTGTCGCGACGTAGCGCGCGGGAATATCCTCAGAGGAGGACAGGCCAACCTCGCCATCAATGGTGATGTTATTGTCGTCCCACAGCACGATCAGGCGATCCAGTTGGTGATGCCCGGCAAGGCCGATTGCCTCATGATTGATGCCTTCCATCAGGCAGCCATCGCCTGCGATCACCCAGGTGCGGTGATCGACCAACTCGTCTCCAAAACCGGCGTTGAGGTGCCGCTCTGCCATGGCCATGCCGACACCCATCGCCAGGCCCTGCCCTAGCGGACCGGTTGTTGCCTCCACACCGTCGAGCAGGAAGTTCTCCGGGTGCCCGGCGCAGGGGCTGCCGATCTGGCGGAAGTTTTTGATGTCCTCCAGCGTGGGCGCCTCATAGCCCGAGAGATAGAGCAGCGAATAGATCAGCATCGAGCCATGACCCGCGCTCAGCACGAAGCGGTCGCGATCGGCCCAATCGGGTGCGGCAGGGTCGAACTTGAGATAGTCCGACCACAGTACCGTTGCCACATCGGCCATGCCCATCGGCATTCCGGGGTGGCCCGAATTGGCCGCCTGCACCGCATCCATCGACAGCGCGCGGATGACATTGGCCATATCGGAGAAAGGGATCTGCTTGTCGCTCATTACATGCTCCATGCGCGGCCCTGCATGGGCGGCGATTCGGTTCGGGGTTGTGTGATGGTGGCTGACCGCGAGGTCAAGCAAGACACCCCCGCAAGCGGCGCACAGCTGGCCGCAAAGCCGAGGATTATTCACAGCTTTCGCGGCCAAGGCTTTGCCGCCGCGTGAAACTTGGCTAATCCTTGCCAAATGGACAGTGATCGCACTGCGGACCGGGTTGCCCAAGCAATCGCCCGGATCGAAGCGGCAGCCGGGCGCATCGCGTCCGCCGCAGACGCTCGTAATGCCTCCTCAGCTGGCAATGATCCCGAACTCGAAGCCCGCTACGCCGCGCTCCAGCGCGAAGCCGGAGAGGTCTTGCAGCAAATCGACCAATTGATCGGGACGCTGGGATCGCCATGAGTAACGTCACCCTCGATATCGCTGGCCGCCGCTACACTATCGCCTGCGCCGAAGGTGAAGAGGCGCATATCGAAATGCTGGGCGCTTCGATCCATGACAAGCTGACGCAGCTCGACAATCTCCACGGACAATCGCCCGAACGTGTCCTGCTTTATGGCGCGCTGTTGCTGGCAGACGAATTGCACGAGACGAAGGGCAACGGCCCTGCCGCGCCTGCCCCTGCTGTGAGCGGTGAACAGGCCCGCGTGCTGGAAGATTTGGCCGACAATTTGGAAGCCATCGCCGCGCAGCTTGAGAATGCTGCTTGAGACTGTCCACGCTCGCGCCTAAATAGAGCGTGGCGGGGCTGCAGGGCACGAGCTGTTCGAATATCCCTGAGGCTATAAGCTATCCAAGGGAGCTGTCCCTGCCCGGTCTACCAGTTCGGCTGTGGGATCGGTGCATATGGCGCCCACCTGACGTTTTCGCGTCAGAGGATTTCTATGGAAAACGACCCATCGTGGTCCCGCCACTTCCATCATCATCTTCAGAGGGCAGCGTGACAGACATCACCGACCAAAAAGCCGCGCTCCGCAAGCAAATGCTTAAAGCACGGCGCGAACATGTGGCGAGCCTGCCCGGTTCCGTCAGCGCATTGCTGTTCCGCCGACCGCCCGCCCCCGTAATGGAGATGATCCCGGGCGACGCGATCATCGGTCTGTACCGTGCGAGCGAAGCAGAGGCCCCCGCGGCAGGATATGCACGCTTCTTTTTGGAAGCAGGCCACAGCGTCGCTCTGCCCCGGATTGCGCCGGGCAGCCGCATGATGACATTTCGCACGCACACCGATCCCTTCGACGAAAGCGACCTCGAAGAAGGACCGCATGGCATCATGCAGCCTGCCGCCGATGCGGCGGAAGTTGAACCGGGTGTGCTTTTCGTCCCGCTTGTAGGATTTGCGCAAAGCGGTCATCGGATTGGCCAAGGCGGTGGTTATTATGATCGCTACCTCGCCGCCAATCCCGATGCCACAGCTCTCGGACTGGCGTGGGATGTGCAGGAAGTGGATGAATTGCCGATAGAGGAACACGATATGCCACTGGCCGCCATTATCACTCCAACCCGGATTTACGGACCTTTCTGATGCGTACCGAACCTACCTTGCGAATTCCCCTCGGCATCCTTGGCCTGTGCGCTGCGCTGACCGCTTATGCGCTGGTCATCGCGCGCTATGTGCCGGAACTGATCGGCGGATGGCATGGTGCAGCGCAGGGAATCGTATATCTGATCCTCGGCCTGATCTGGCTGCTGCCGCTGCGCCGCTTTCTGATCTGGATGGAGACGGGGAAATGGGGTTAGGCCAGCGCGCCGAGTCCTGCTCGCCAATCATCGGGTAGTGGCACAGGGCGGCGCGTCACGCGGTCGACATAGACGTGGATAAAATGCCCCTCTGCCGCCGCTTCCTCTGCGCCCTCGGCGAAAATCCCGACCTCATACCGCACGCTAGATGTGCCCAGCTTCGCTACCCGCACACCTGCCTCCACGGTCTGGGGAAAGGATAGCGGCGCAAAATAGCGGCACGATGTTTCCACCACCAGGCCGATCATCGCGCTATTGTCCATATCGAGCAGGCCGCGCTCAATCAGTTCGGCGTTCACGGCAGTGTCGAACCATGAATAATAGACGACATTATTGACGTGGCCGTAGACATCATTGTCCGCCCAACGCGTGGGGATGGGGCGAAAGGCGCGGTACGCACTGCGCGGTCGCGGTGCTTCACGGCTCATGGCGTGCTTCTCATAGAGCAGCCTCATACATGCGCCGGGCATCATCGCGGGTAATGGGAAGCGGATTGTTGATAAGCAGACGTTCCTGCTTCATCGCCTCATCCGCCAGCAGATCGAGCGAGTCCGCGCCCACGCCTACATCACCAAGACGCGGACTGAGGCCGATTTGCGCGGTAATCGCACGCAGCGCCTCGACAAAACCCTGCGCCTGCGCCTGCGAACCCTGCCCCGCCAACGACGGGTCAATCTCGACGGCCAGTTCAGCATACATATCGCGCGCGGCGGGCATGTTGTGCGTGAGAACATGCGGCAGCATCAGGGCGTTGGAGAGGCCGTGCGGCACGTGAAAATGCCCCCCCAGCGGATAGGCCAGCGCATGAACACCTGCACATGGGGCATTGGCGAAAGCCACGCCCGCCAGATAGGAGCCGCGCAGCATGGCATCGCGCGCGGCGAGGTTGTCCGGCTCATCGCAAGCGGTGAGCAGATTGCCAGAAAGCAAGCGCAGTGCCTCTTTCGCCAGCACATCGGATATGGGGTTCTTGAGCCGCTTGGTGGTGAATGCCTCGATCGCATGGACCATCGCGTCGATCCCTGTCGCGGCGGTGACATGGCGCGGCAGACCGCTGGTCAGGCTGGCATCGAGCACGGCATGGTCGGCATAAAGTGCGGGCGCGACGATGCCCTTCTTGCTCGTCTCTCCCACAGTCAGAATGCTGATCGGTGTCGCTTCGGAACCTGTTCCGGCGGTGGTCGGGACCAGCACCAGCGGCAGGCCCTCCCCTTGCGCCACATCGACACCGTAGATCGCGGCAATCTCCTCGCTGGTGCCGAGCAGATAGGCCGCCGCCTTGGCGACATCCATCGGACTGCCGCCGCCAAAGCCGATAACGCTGGTCGCGCCGATCTCCCGCCCAAGCGCAATGGCTTCAAGAACGCTTTCCTCGGTCGGGTCCTCGCGCACATTGTCGAAGATGGCGACTTCGCGATCCTCCAGCCCTTCCAGCGCCGCATCGGTCAGGCCGAGCGCGTGCAAATTGACATCGGTCACGAACAGCACCGGGCCATCAGGCAGCAGGCGCGCCAATTCACCGCTAGACCCAATGCCAGAAGTGACGCGCGGGCCGGGATGGAAGTTGAAAGTCTCGCTCATGCCGCAAGCTGTGCCGAAGCGCAGCGCGCTCCGCAAGCCAGCATCATTAGCAAAGAGGAAAAATGTCCCAAGTGGCGCGAGTGACGGGACTCGAACCCGCGACCCTCGGCGTGACAGGCCGATACTCTAACCAACTGAGCTACACCCGCGCATTTAAGCGGCTCTAGCGCCTCCTTGGGAGCAGCGCATCTAGTGGAGGGCAGATAGGCTGTCAACACACTGCGCGCGGCTTTTTGAACTGTTTTTGCGTAGGCCGGATCAACCAGCCAGAATCGTGGCCGGAGCCTCGATCAGCTTCTTGATCTCCTGCACGAATGCCGCAGCGTCATAGCCATCGACCACGCGGTGATCGCAGCTGATCGAAATGTTCATGAGCTTGCGCTTTTCCACGCGCTCGATGCCATCTGCGCCGGCAACAAACATCGGCCGTTCGACAATGCGATTGGGGCCGATGATGGCGACTTCAGGGCGATTGATGACCGGCGTTGTCGCTACGCCGCCGAGCGGCCCGAGCGAGGTCACCGTCAGGGTCGAGCCGGAAAGTTCTTCCGACCTGGCGCTACCAGTCCGCGCTGCCTCTGCAAGGCGGCCAATTTCATTGGCGAGTTGCCACATATTCTTCGCCTGCGCATCGCGGATCACCGGCACCATCAACCCGTTATCGGTCATGGTCGCCATGCCCAGATGTACGCTGCCGTGACGGGTGACGACCTTGGCCTCGTCATCGAAGCGGGCATTGATCATCGGGAAATCGGGTATCGTCTTGCAGATCGCGGCGATCAGCAGCGGCAGCATGGTGAGCTTGGGCCTGTCGCCCCTGTTCGCATTCAGCTGTGCGCGGGTCCGCTCAAGCTCGGTAACGTCGCACTCTTCAACATAGGTGAAATGCGGGATGTTGCGCTTGGCCGCGGCCATGTTCTCGGCGATGCGTTTGCGCAGGCCGATGACCTTAATCTGCTCGTCCGCGCGCGTCGGGGCGGAGCCGGAATAGCCGCTCGAATACGACAGAAACGCATCGAGATCGGCATGGCGGATACGGCCGTCTTCGTGCGGCTTCACTTGCGCGAGATCGACGCCGAGGTCCTTGGCGCGCTTGCGCACAGCAGGTGTCGCGAGGACTTTCACGCTGCCCGATGCTTGGACGGGTTTAGGCGCGGGAGTCGGGGCCTGAGTTGGGGCCGGAGTTGGGGCCGGTGTTGGCGCAGGCGTGGGCGCGGCCCTCGCTGCGTCTTCCTGATCAGAAGCATCAGGCGTTTCCACCTCGATACGTTCCTCAACTTCGGCAGCCTTGGGCGCAGGCGCTTCGTCTGCTTGCACGGCTTCATCGGGCACTTCGCCTTCGACCTCAACCACAATCAAGGGGCTGCCGATGGCGACCATATCGCCCACTTCGCCGGCGACTTCGAGAATAATGCCGGTCACTGGGCTTTCCAGCGGCATCGTGGCCTTGTCGGTCATCATATCGACGAATTCTTCGTCTTCCTCGACCCGGTCGCCGACTTTCTTGTGCCAGCCGACAATCTCGGCCTCGGTCATGCCTTCGCCGATATCCGGCATGGGGAATGTATATTTGGCCATGGCCTCAGGCCTCCAAAATCTTGTCGATGGCCTCGCCGATGCGGACAGGGCCGGGGAAATAGGCCCATTCGAGGCTGTGCGGATAGGGTGTGTCGAAGCCGGTCACGCGTTCGACCGGGGCTTCAAGGTGGTAGAAACAGCGTTCAGTGACCAGCGCGCTGAGTTCAGCGCCAAAGCCCGATGTGCGGGTCGCCTCATGCACGATCAGGCAGCGACCAGTGCGTTCAACCGATGCTTCGATCGCTTCGATATCGAGCGGGACAAGCGTGCGCAGGTCGAGAATTTCGGCTTCCACGCCCTTCGCCTCGCACACGCTCTGCGCGACATGCACCATCGTGCCATAGGCCAGAATGGTCATGGCATCGCCTTCGGTGACTTTGCGCGCCTTGCCGAGCGGGATCTTGTAATAGCCTTCGGGCACCTGCGCATCATCGCGGCCCTTCCAGCTCTTGGCGGGCTTGTCGTAAAACCCGTCAAACGGGCCATTGTAGATGCGCTTGGGCTCGAAGAAGATCGTGGGATCATTGTCTTCGATGCAGCTGATAAGCAGGCCCTTCGCATCGTAAGGCGATGCCGGGATGACCGTTTTCAGGCCCGAGACATGGGTGAAAATAGCTTCCGGGCTTTGCGAGTGCGTCTGACCGCCGAAAATGCCGCCACCAAAGGGGCTGCGCACTGTCATCGGGGCGATAAATTCAGCTGCCGAGCGATAGCGCAGCCGCGCTGCTTCGCTGATAAGCTGGTCAAGGCCGGGATAGATGTAATCGGCGAATTGAATTTCGGGCACGGGACGCAGGCCATAGGCCCCCATCCCCACTGCAACGCCGATAATGCCGCATTCCGAAATCGGCGTATCGAACACGCGGGTCTTGCCGTGCTTTTCCTGCAATCCCGCCGTACAGCGGAAGACCCCGCCGAAATAGCCAATATCCTCGCCCAGAAGCGTCACATCGGGATCGCGGGTAAGCATCACGTCGAGTGCGGAATTGATCGCCTCGATCATGTTCATGTGCTTGGTTTCACCGGCATCGTGGCTGGCGGTCGAAGTGTTTTGGGCGACTGCGGTACTCACGAGCCGGGCCTCCCCTCAGGAAATTTGATCCGTCTTTCGCGGATCGCCTGTTCGGCCTGCTCTTCCAGATGCCACGGCAATTCCTCGAACACATCTTCGAACATGGTGTGGAACGGATGATGCAGGCCGTGACCAAGAATGCCGTTCTTCTCGGCATCCTTCTGCGCCTGTTTGACCATCGTATCGAGCTCTGCGTCCTGCGCTTCTTGCCGCTCATCATCCCATTCGCCCAGAGCGATCAGGTGGTTCTTGAGCCGGTTAACGGGATCGCCGAGCGGCCATTCGGCCTGCTCATCGGCGGAGCGATAGGCGCTGGGGTCATCCGACGTCGAATGTCCCTCGGCACGGTAGGTGAAATGCTCAATCAGCGTCGGCCCGCCGTTGGAGCGCGCACGGTCCGCAGCCCAGCGCTCGGCCGCATAGACCGCCAGCGGATCGTTGCCGTCCACCCGCAAACCAGCAATGCCATAGCCAATGGCGCGCGCGGCGAACGTCGCCCGCTCACCCCCGGCGAAACCGGAGAAGCTGGAAATCGCCCATTGGTTGTTGATCACATTGAAAATGACCGGCGCGTTATAGACCGTGGCGAAGGTCATGGCGGAATGGAAATCGCCTTCCGCCGTGCTGCCTTCACCGACCCAAGTCGCCGCAATGCGCGAATCGCCCTTGCTGGCGCTCGCCATGGCAAAGCCGGTCGCTTGCGGCAGCTGCGTCGCCAGATTGCCGCTGATCGAGAAGAAGCTGAGCCGCTTCGAACAATACATGATCGGCAACTGCCTGCCCTTTAGCTTGTCAGCCTTGTTCGAGTAGATCTGGTTGATCATCTCAATCGGCTCATACCCGCGCGCGATCAGGCAGCCCTGTTGGCGGTATGACGGGAAAATCATGTCATCGGCGGCAAGCGCATGGGTGGCGCACACGCTGGTCGCCTCCTCACCCCTACACTTCATGTAAAAGCTGGTCTTGCCCTGCCGCTGGGCGCGGTACATGCGATTGTCGAAAGCGCGCACCAGAGCCATTTCGCGGAGCATTGTGCGCAGCGAATCAGCACCCAGACGCGGGTCCCACGGGCCGTGAGCCTGATTGTCGTCACCCAGCACGCGGATCAGATCATCGCATAGCGGATAGGTTTCTTTCGCCTCGCATACCTCATCCGGGCGTGGCTGCGCGCCGGGCCGGGTAATGTCCAAATGACTGAAATCCACCGCGTCGCCCGGCCGGTAGTGCGGTTCGGGCACATGCAGTTCGAGCGGCGGGCGGTTGCGTCCCGTCTCGTCCTTGGCTGAAGCCATGCTGCTCTCCCGATCTGTCCTGCGTGGCGGAATAATATTATATCCGCTCGGAATTATATTAGTTTCGTTTGAAACCGTCAATCACTGGCGCAATCAGCTAGCCTTCACACAGCTACTGGTGCCTTGAGCGCCCCTTGCGGTTCGTAATCGCGAACCTCGAAATCCTCAAAACGGTAATCGAAAATCGTCTCCGGACGCCGTAGCAGATCAAGCTGCGGCGCGCCTGCCGGTTCCCGCTCCAACTGTGCTTCAACCAGATCGGTGTGGTTGAGATAGAGATGCGTATCGCCGCCGCTCCAGATCAGCTCGCCGGGCTGCAAATCGGTTTGCGCGGCCACCATCCGCGTTAGCAGCGCGGCACCGAACAGGTTGAACGGCAGGCCAAGGGCCACATCGCAGCTGCGCTGATAAAGCAGGCAATTGAGCCGCGCATCTTCGCCCTCGCCTCGCCCGGAGTTGGAAACGTGAAACTGATAGGTTTTGTGACACGGCGGCAAGGCCATCTGGTCGAGCTGCGCGACGTTCCACCCCTCAATAATATGGCGGCGGCCGCCAGGATTGGTCTTAAGGCTTTCCACCACCTCAGCCACCTGATTGATGCCGGGGCCTTTTTCGTATTTCCCGTCTGCACCATATTGATAGGTCGGCCAATCGACCCATTGCTTGCCATAAACCGGGCCAAGATCGCCCCAATTGTGCGCGAACGCGGAATCCTCGACAATCCGCGTTTCAAAATCCTCTTGTGAAATATCCTCGCCCGTCGCTTGCCGATACTTTTTGAGCGGCCAATCCGTCCAGATCCGCACGCCTTCGCGCAGCAGCGGGCGAATGTTGGTATTGCCGGTCAGAAACCACAGCATCTCGCGCGCGGCGGCTTTCCAGTAGACGCGCTTGGTGGTGAGCAGCGGCACGCGGTCATCAGCAAGGTCAAAGCGCAGCATGGTCCCGAAAACAGACCGCGTACCCACGCCTGTGCGGTCCATCCGCTGGTCACCATGTTCCCAGATGCGGCGCATCAGATCGAGATATTGCCATTCTTGATGGCGCGCTGAATCACTCATGCCGCCTTGCTATCACTGCCGGAACACAGGCGCCAGTGGCGTAGCTTGCCCGCTCGCAGGCGCTCTGTTAGCGCGCTGCCAGATTGGCAAAAGGCGGTAGTTGTGATGACCGACAAAACAGGCGGCGTAGTGGTCGTGGTCTGCTCGCTGCCCCGCAGTGGCACGCATTTCCTGATCGACCTGCTGCGCCTGAATTTCCGCGAGTTTTCGTGGCGCCCCAATATCTGGGAAAGCGCCGAGACGCTGTATTACAATCTTGACCGGATTCAGCCCGATCAGGGCGATTGGTCACCTGCCAGTATAATGCGGCACAATTTCATCGTCAAAACGCATGAATTGCCATTCGAAGGCAGCCTACAAGACCATCTGCAAGAGATCGCTGGTGATCGCCGGATTGAGGTGGTTACTCCTGTCCGACCGCTGGCGGACCAGATGGCGAGCTACCGCCGCTATTCCGCACCCGATGTGGCAGCAGACGCCGTCGCGGACAGCACAGATCGCTATTATGATGACGGCCGCACAGTCGCAGAGGTCATTCGGCAATTCTACGAAAGCGCCATAGGGCAATACACCATTGTCGATGTGGTACGCGGGGCAAAGGATCCGGAGCCGATGCTGGGCGCGCTTGCCAAGGCACTTGGTCTCACCCGCAATCCCGGCTCTGCTCGTTTACCGCCGCGCCGCACATCCAGCGACTGGCGCGGTGAACTGAAATCACGGCTGACCGGACGGCCATCAAGTGAGCTGATCGTCACCCACGGCGGTGTCACGACCACCAAGGAACCTGTCGTCGTTTCCGACCCAGCTTTGCAGGAAATCGATCGCAAGCTGGCCGCAGCCTGCATTGTTTAGAGCTTGTGATAGTCCCTGAACCACGCGACGAAGCGCGGCACGCCTTCGTCGATTGAAGTGGTCGGCTGATATCCAAGGTCGCGCTGGATCGCCTCGATATCGGCATAGGTGCGCGTCACATCGCCCTTTTGCATCGGTTGCCAGTCGATCTGCGCTTTCTGGCCGCAAACCTCCTCCAGCAATTCGATCACGCGCATCAGCTTTTCCGAGCGGTGATTGCCGATATTATACAGCGCATGCGGCTTCGCTGATCCGCCTGCCTTCACCGCGCCATCATCCGCCGGTGGGGAATCAAGCGCAGCGACAACGCCCGCAATAATATCATCGATGAAAGTGAAATCGCGCCACATCTCACCCTTGTTGAACACCGGTATCGGCTCTGCGCGCAGGATCTTGCCGGTGAAAATCCACATCGCCATGTCAGGGCGCCCCCACGGGCCATAGACAGTGAAGAAGCGCAGGCCGGTGAGCGGGATGCGATAGAGATGGGCGTAGCTCTCGCTCAACATCTCATCCGCGCGCTTGGTCGCGGCATAAAGGCTGACGGGATGATCGGCGCGGTCGTCCACGCTGAACGGCAGCTTGTCATTGCCGCCATAGACCGAACTGGAACTGGCATAGACCATATGCGCCACTTCGCGGTGGCGTGCGATTTCCAGCATATTGGCGTGGCCGACCAGATTGGACTGAATATAGGCGGCGGGGTTCTCCAGCGAATAGCGCACCCCGGCCTGCGCGCCGAGATGGACGATGGCGTCGAATTGCTCGCCTTCAAGCGCAGCGGTGAGCGCAGCCATGTCAGCAAAATCGAGCTGATGGAAAGTGAAGTCCCCTCCCCCCTCGCGCACTCTGGCGAGGCGGGCGTGCTTGAGGGCAGGATCGTAATAATCGTTACAATTGTCGATGCCGATCACGGCGTCGCCGCGCGCCAGCAAATACTCGGACAAGGCCGCACCGATGAAACCTGCTGCACCAGTAATCAGAACCCGCATTGTCGAACTATCCCCAGAGGTTCACATGCCCAGCCTGATGGCAGCGTGGCCCGCTGTCTGCAATGGCCGCAGCGCACTTGTGATCGCGTAAAAGCCTCCTTGCCAGAGGTGGGGACGGTCCGTATAGGGCCGCCTCTGCCTCGCGGAGCAACGCGCTTCGCATGGGTTCCGGTCGGGGAGTAGCTCAGCCTGGTAGAGCACTGTCTTCGGGAGGCAGGGGCCGGAGGTTCGAATCCTCTCTCCCCGACCAATTTTCCACATTACTAGCTAACCCATCCATGGTGACGCGCGAATTGCGTCAGGACGTGCAAAGCACCTGCCCACAACCCGCAACCTGCCCTTGTAATCGCACCCCAACATCGCCATTGGGGTGCGGCGGCAGGCCACATAGCGGACATCCATGAAATTGACCCATCCCTTACAGGACGCGGCCTCCTTCCATCGTGCAGAAGGTGACGACAAGCTGCATGAAGAATGCGGCGTGTTCGGCATTATCGGCGGTGAAGAGGCCGCCGCGACGACCGCGCTCGGGCTCCACGCTCTGCAGCATCGCGGCCAGGAAGCGGTTGGCATTTCCAGCTTTGACGGGGCTGAATTCTTCACCCGCCGCGCATTGGGCCATGTCGCTGATAGTTTCTCGACCGCCGAATCGCTCACCGAACTGCCCGGACATATGGCGGGTGGTCATGTGCGCTATTCCACCACCGGCGGGGCTGGCCTGCGCAATGTGCAGCCGCTTTATGCAGATCTTGCCAGTGGCGGCTTTTCGATCGCGCACAATGGCAATATCTCCAACGCCCATGCACTGCGGCAGGAACTGGTCGAAAAAGGCGCGATCTTCCAGTCTACTTCGGACACCGAAGTCATCATCCATCTTGTCGCCACAAGCCGCTATCCCACCATGCTGGACAAGCTGGTCGATGCGCTGCGGCTGGTCGAGGGTGCCTATGCGCTGATCGTGATGACGCCGCGCGGCATGGCCGCCTGCCGCGATCCGCTGGGTATCCGTCCGCTGGTGATGGGCAAGCTCGGCGATGCGACGGTCTTCGCCAGCGAAACCGTCGCGCTCGATGTGGTCGGCGCGGAATTTGTGCGCCAGGTTGATCCGGGCGAAATGATCGAAGTGGATTTTGACGGCACGGTCCGCTCGCACCGCCCCTTCGGCAATCCCGCCCCGCGCCCGTGCATCTTCGAACACGTCTATTTCAGCCGCCCCGATTCGATCTTCAACGAACGCTCGGTTTACGAAAGCCGCAAGAATATCGGCATCGAACTGGCGAAGGAATCGCCATGTGAGGCCGATCTGGTTGTGCCCGTGCCCGATAGCGGCGTGCCTGCCGCCATCGGTTTTGCGCAGGAAAGCGGCATTCCGTTTGAACTGGGCATTATTCGCTCGCACTATGTCGGGCGCACCTTCATTCAGCCGAGCGATGGTGCGCGCCATGCCGGGGTGAAGCGCAAGCACAATGCCAACCGCTCCATTGTCGAAGGCAAGCGCATCGTGCTGATTGACGATTCCATCGTGCGCGGCACCACCAGCATGAAGATCGTGCAGATCATGCGCGATGCGGGCGCTGCCGAAGTGCACTTCCGCGTCGCCAGCCCGCCTACGGGCAATGGCTGTTATTACGGCGTCGACACGCCTGAACGCTCCAAGCTGCTGGCCGGTCGGATGGATTTGCCCGCCATGCGCGAATTCATCAAGGCCGACAGCCTTGCCTTCGTGTCGATTGACGGTCTGTACCGCGCTGTTGGTCTGGCCGGACGCGACAATGCCTGCCCGCAATATTGCGACGCCTGCTTTACCGGCGAATATCCCACGCCGCTGACGGACCTCACCACGCGGTCGCAGGGCGAAACGCAGCTTTCCCTCCCCGTCAGCCAGGACGCCTAATGACCGAAGCCGCACCCGACACAAGGTCTCTGGCCGGCAAGTATGCACTCGTCACCGGGTCAAGTCGCGGCATTGGCGCGGCGACGGCGGTGGCTCTCGCTGCCAGAGGTGCGCATGTGGTGATAACGGGGCGCAAGGTGCGCGATCTGGAAGCGGTCGAGGATCGCATCCACGCAGCTGGCGGCAACGCCACAATTGCTCCGCTCGATCTGACCGATGGCGAATCGATCGGCAGATTGGCCCAAGCCATTGCAGAACGGTGGGAAAAGCTCGATTTCCTCGTTATCAATGCAGCCCAGCTGCCCATGCTGACTCCGGTCACACAGATCGATGCCAAGCAATTCAATCAGGCGTTGACGCTAAACGTGCTAGCTACGCAGGCGCTGATTGCCGCGTTCGACCCGCTGCTCAAGCGCGCCGATGCGGGTCGCATTATCGGCCTGACAAGCTCTGTCGGGGCTGATCCACGCCCATTCTGGGGTGCCTATGGCGCGAGCAAGGCCGCGTTCGACAATCTGCTGGAAAGCCACGGCAAGGAAGTGGAGCGGATCTCCGAAATGCGTGTCGCCATCGTCGATCCGGGCGCGACTCGGACAACGATGCGTGAACGCGCCTACCCCGGAGAAGACCCGCAAACAGTCAAACCACCAGAGGCAGTGGCAGAGCGTATCGCTACCCTGCTCGAGGAGGACTTTGCCAACCTCCACCGCGAAAGAGTGGAAATATCCGCTTAACCATTTTTGGTAGTCTCCCGGTAAGCAATTCCCGACATTCTGTGCCAAGCAAAGGCCGTAAGGCCCACCTTACCAAACCAGTCCTTTTGGAGCTTTGGCGCCATGACCATGCAAAAGACCGTCGGTCGATACGACATTGCCGCTCAGGAAGATCGCAGCGCACCGCGCTCGCGCATTATGATCCCCGCACAGATGCGGGCGTCTGGCGCCCGGTCGTTCCAGACCGTGGTGAATGACCTTTCATTGTCGGGCTTTTCGGCAACCGCGCTGAACCGGATGCACCCCGGCTCGGTCTGCTGGCTGACCCTGCCCGGCCTCGAATCGCTTCAGGCCGAAGTTGTCTGGTGGGAAAACGGCACCGCCGGCTGCGCGTTCTCCAACCTGCTCAGCCCGATCGTCCACGACAACATCCTCGCCCGCTTCCGCAACGAGGGTTCGTTCCGACCGTAAGCGCGGCGCAGGAATTTTGGTAACCGAGAAAGGGCTCCGTTCGCGGGGCTCTTTCTTATTGCCAACCTCGTATGTGCAATGGTGCCAAGTCAGGCTTCTTGTGATAGATCAGTGTCATGATTGATGTTCCGCCCGAGCCTCCACCTCAGCAAGAGCAGACGATTGAAGAGCGCCTTATCGAATGCGGGCTCGACGGTGATGGTGTTTCGATTAGCTTCGACAAACTATTGGACGAGACAGTTGTGGTGATTGATGAGAGCGCAGGCGCTACTGCCGACACTTTGGGCTGTATTCGTGAGGTTGTCGGTTTTAGTCCCATCGAATTTGCGTCCGCTGAACTTGGTCGCACCTATTGGGACTTTGCTGCTGAACAGGAAAGGCCACGCCGAATGGCAGAGGCTGAGGAGCATCTCGCAGAACTCGGTCTATTGGAAGGATTTCCGCTGCGATCAGATTTTGCCGAGCATGAAGATTACCTCCGCGCACTGGAGCGGCACGCAGGGGTGACGGAAGGCGATTGGCTATCAGGCACCGATGGACAAATTGCGTTCGAGCCCCCGCTGGCCAAGCCTAGCGAGGAATCCTCCGTCATTTATGAAAACGCCGCGCGATTGCTAACGGTGCTGAACTACACGTTCTTGCTGGAGGGTATCCACTTTGGCTTCATCGGAAATGAAAGAGCACTGAAAGACTAATCCCGCTCCATCGCAATCGCTTTGCGGGTCGAGAACATGCCGGTCGTGTCTACCACGGCTTTCGACAGATAGCT
>Ga0209121_10001562_pt1 | contig 23963 bp, 24 predicted proteins | sample Cruoilmetagenom3_FD_187292 | JGI IMG/M metagenome (GOLD analysis project Ga0209121, IMG submission 187292) | Oil polluted marine microbial communities from Coal Oil Point, Santa Barbara, California, USA - Sample 3 (SPAdes) (version 2) | ecosystem: Environmental > Aquatic > Marine > Oil seeps ... | reverse complement strand
TCTCCTATAAAGATTGTTTTCTTTTTTGAAGACTGAATTCCTTTTGTAACTCTCTCCACTTTTCTCTTTCCAAGTATTGTCTTATAGCCTCTCTTAAATATTCACTTTTCATTTTTCCTTGTTTTTTTGCTCTTTTTTCAATTTCCTCTGCCATCTCTCGGGGCAGGGATAAACTCATTACTTTCACCCTTGAGGACATTTATCTCTCCTTCAATTTTTATTAAATTTTAATAAAAATAAATATTTTGTTAAAATTTATTCCTCAATAGCGGCTTTTTGAGAGTTAATTTTTTTTATGAGAGCCGGGTCAAATTTTGGGCGTCTGTCATAGGTATATAATCCATTAACTTCTTGTTCTACATCATAAAGTTGAGTATAGCAGAATCCTGAAATTTGGGGATGGAATAAAAGGGTTTCGGTGAGTTTTTGATAGCGCTCAAGAAACTCTTTCTTTGTTTGGGGTCTTTTGCCATATCCCCAGGCTTTATTATCCTTTTGAGAAGGATTCCACCAGATTCCTCCATATTCGCTAACAAAATAAGGCTGACCCTGATAGTGAACCTGATGCTCAGGGTCATTTCTCCAGGGTTTTTCATCTTTTTTAAATGCTTCAAATGAAGCCGCAAATTTCTCCGGGTTCTGTTCATAATTATGACAGTCGTAAATATCTGTCTCTGTATGATGATAACCACTGGTGTCAATTACCGGACGCGTAGAATCTATTGATTTAGTAATCCGGTAAATAAGTCGGATAAGTTCAGGGTCTTGATTTTGCGGCGTTTCATTGAATGGACACCAGCCAATAATTGCCGGATGATTAAAATCCCGCTCAATAACCTCAAGCCATTCTCTTAAGATTATCTTTAGCGCTGCGGGGTGTGAGTGATCTATCCCCCAGTTAGGATATTCTTCCCAGACAAGATAACCAAGTTTATCTGCCCAGTAAAGAAAATAAGGTTCAAATACTTTTTGATGAAGGCGAGCTCCGTTAAAACCAGAGGATAAAGAAAGTTCTATATCTTTACGCAGTGCTTCATTAGTAGGTGCAGTATAAATTCCTTCAGGGTAAAATCCCTGATCAAGGATAAGTCTTTGAAATATAGGTTTATTATTCAGGAGAACTTTCTTTTCTTGAATTTCAATTTTTCGCAGGCCAAAATAGCTCCTTACTTTGTCCCTGCATTTCCCTCTTTCTCCAAGAGAGAGCTCAAGGTCGTAAAGAAAGGGTTTGCCCGGCTCCCAGGGATAAATTTCAGAAAGCTCTACGCTAAAGAATAGCGTATTCCTAACAGAAGTTTCTCTTTCTCCTACTTTCTTTTTAGAAGCAAATATTTTTGTATTAAGGATAAGCCCCTCAGTTTCCCCATTAATATTCACCTGAAATATTACCCTTCCTTTATCAAGGTCTGGATATAAACGAAATGATTGAATAAAAGTAGAAGAAACTGCCTCAAGCCAAATCGTCTGCCATATTCCGGTAGTACGAGTGTATTTAGTTCCGTAGGATTCCCACTTTGGGGACTGTTTTCCTGAGGGTTGAAGACTGCTGCGAACATTATCTAAAGCTCGCACTACTAAAAGATTTTCTTCTTTTCTTAAGAGGTTAGTTATCTCAAAAGAAAAGGGAGTATAACCGCCCTGGTGATTTCCTACTTTTTCTTCGTTAATCCAGACATCTGCTTCGTAATCTACAGCTCCAAAATGAAGAAAAATTCGTTTTCCCTTCCAATTTTTTGGCATATAGAATTTTCGCCGATACCAGACGCAAGACATAAAATCTTTTTGGCCTATTCCTGAAAGTTTACTCTCAGGGCAGAAAGGCACATTAATAGTTTGTGAAAATTTCTCATCTTTTTTATATAAACCTCTTTCTTCTCCTGAAAGTCCTGGATCTACCTGAAATTCCCATAAGCCATTAAGATTCAGCCAGTTATCCCGGACCATCTGCGGTCGAGGGTACTCCGGCCGAGGAATTGATAGCTCTTTCTCTTTCATAATTTATACTCCTTTTGACCATCTTTTATAATCCTTAAGATGCCAATCTTTTTTGGAATCTTCTTTTCTCCCCATTGCCAGATCTTCAATTCCGCACTGAGCATTAGTGCAATGCAAGCAATTCCCATTGCAATCACAAGCAGGATGAAATTTTTTACCTTTTCTTTTATAAATAGGAATATTAATCCCCTCGCAATTACGAGAGCTCATAAATTCTTGATTTAATCCCTTTATTTGTCCATTTTTATTCTCATATTCCATACATAAAGCAAAAGTTAAATTTTTTCTCTCACAAATATTGCGTAAAGAATCAAAAATCTTTTTTCTATAATCTATATCCGCATGAAGATATCCATTAATATTTTCATGATATAATTTTCTATAATCCCACTCTACCCCGACTCCGAAATACCGTTTAATATTTTGAAAGACTTCTTCTTTTATTTTTAGAGGGATGTCTAAAACACTGGTGATAATATGGGTTACTCCTACAGATTTAGCTCTTTCAACTAATTCTTCTAATTCTTTTAGTTTATCAGTAATATAAGGAAGAATAGGATCAATACGACAAACAGCGAAGATTCCTTCCCTTGAAAGAGCTTCTAAGTTCTCAAATAAGGTATCCACAGAAGCACCCCGGGGGACCAAAATTTTCCGCAAGTTCTCATTTAAAGTAAGGATAGAGACCTGCCCAAAAGAGTGTTTCTGTAATTTTATAAGTTCAATAGCTTGCCTGGGAATTTTTGCTTTAGTAGTAAAATCAATAGGAATATTTCTCTCTACAAATACCTGAATTATCTTTTCTGAAAGGTGATATTTTTCGTTTAAGGGCTGAAAAGGGTCAGTTACTGGAGAAAGGTATCCACAGGAGGCAACATTTAGAGAATCAAGCTGTTCTGCAACTACCTTATCAAAGTCTTTAGCTACAATAATTATTCCTTTTTCGTGAAAAATCTGAAAATATCCTGGAAATGCTAAAGTATAGCAAAAGAAACATCCTATCCCGCATCCATTATAAGGGTTGATAAGCATTCTCTCGGAAGTGCATTCTCTTTTTCCTGGTCGCCAACCATGTAATTCCTTTTTTGTAGGGACGAGTAGGTGTCTTTGAGGTTCTTCAATAATTTCATAAAACTTTTTATTAATAAATATTTTCTCAGACATTTAACTGTTACTGCGGGGGACGAGCCCCCGCGCTACAGTAGCGTTGGAGTTCATCTCCAACAAAGTAGCTATTGCTCCTGTTGCAGTGCTTTAAACATAGCCATGAGATTTTCAATGGGGATTTTTTGCTGAATATTGTGAACAGTATTAAATACATAACCTCCTCCCTTCCCAAATATACGGCAATTATTAGTAACCTCCTTCCTTACCTCCTCAGGATTTCCAAAGGGAAGTGTTTTTTGAGTATCCACTCCACCACCCCAAAAAACTAATTTATCTCCATATTTTTCTTTAAGTATTTTTGGGTCCATATCCTTAGCTGATATCTGCACTGGATTTAAGATATCTACTCCTATCTCTACAAAATCGTCTAAAAAAGCAAAAACTGAACCACAGCTATGATAAAAAGTTTTCCAGGGAGTATGGGTATGAATCCAATCATTTATTTTTTTATAAAAAGGCTTGTAAAACTTACGATACATATCTGGAGAAATAAAAGGCCCGTTTTGGCTACCAAAATCTGTTCCGCTAACCATAATTGCATCTATTTTATCTCCTACTGCCTGGTAAGAAAGCTCAAGATTTCTTAGAGCTGTCTCGCACTGGATATTAAAAATTTCTTTAATATATTCAGGATGAAGAATATGGGCCAGATACCATTCCTTTGGGTCTCTAATCCCTCTGGGATGTTTAACAGATGGCCCTGGAACTAAAGCGATATCTCCAAAGCCTGCATCTATAAATTCGCCTACAATAGAAAGATTTGTATTTTTGTAGAGCTCCTCTGTTTTTTTCTCTAAATATTTAAGTATTTCCTCAGAGAAAACTGAGAATTGCTGTTTTGCCCATTCCTCTGGATTTAAGTTTTTCTCGTCAATCGGTTCCTGACGGACGATAACATCAAAATAGTAACCTCCTTCAGGCATCCTTGCACAGGGAGGGGCTGAGATGTCTCCCTGAGGATAAATGTAAATATCTCCCTTATCATCTATTGTGGTAATAAACTTTCCCGGGACCATTACTTTAGTGCCATCAAATAATCTCCAGGGTTTCCAGCTTTCATTTTTAAATCCAAATATATTGGTAGGAAGCCAAAGACCTATAGTATCTATCCCTAATTTTTCTCTCACCTCAGGTTCAACCTCAGCAAGTATTTGATAAGGATCAATTATCTTTACTGGTTTATCCTTTAAACCAAGTGCCTTCCTCAACTTAGCATAAGGACTTGCCTGGATACCTGTCGTCATAGTTGACCCCAAATCAAGAGGAATGCGGTCAGGTTTCTGATGATTTATAGCTTTTCTTACTCTTTCTCGGGAAGTCATTATCACACCTCCTTGAATCAATTGTTTTCTTCAGTTAATTTTCTTAATTTTTCTGTTCGTGATTAAATGCAAAAATTAACTTCTTTATGGTTTATAATGGCTTATTTTTAGCCATTTGTCAAATCAGTTGATATTGGTTATTATATTTATGTGCCTGGTCCACAAGATTGATGAAAAACCTAAATATTCCTGCGGTCCAATTTATCGGATTCCTGAATGTAGCGTTTTGATTTATCAAACTTATTAATAAAACGGGCTTCATAAATGAAACCTCTACAAAAAACTACTTTATCACCAGCCTCTTAAGAAGGATTTATGAAAGTTTATAAAACAAAGGATGGAATTATTTTTAAGGTAAGAGTTCAACCTAAATCTTCAAAAAATGAAGTATGGGGTTTATATCAAGATGCATTAAAGATAAAACTTACCGCTCCCCCTGTAGAAGGAAAGGCAAATAAAGCTCTCCTGGAATTTATAGCTGATTGGTTGGGAATAAAAAAATCACAGGTGGAAATCATCTCAGGGCATACGGGAAGGCTAAAGACTATTAAGGTAACCGGGAATAAAGAAAACTTAGTGGAGAAAATTCAAGATATTTGCTGAGGAGCCTTTATCTCTTTCGTCTTTTCCTGTAATCGTATTTGGTAACCAGTTCTATATCCATAAGGAAATGAAGAAAAGCTTCAAGTTCTGCTTCTCTTCCCAATAGTTCTCCTATGCGATGGATATATTCCATATTATGATTAATATATCTGTACTTATAACCCAGCATTCTCACACTCCTATCCATTAAGTTATGGATAAGAGGGTCGGAATGTCCTAATAAAACTTTACTTGCTCTCAGGTGTTCTTGTCTGCTTGCCAACTATATTTCTCTCCTTTTTATACATATTGGCAATATCATCAATCATCAGGTAAGGGAGCTCTTTCTGTTTCTCAAAGATATCTTTAGTAAAATTAATCCAGTCTCGCCACATCGCTCTTTTCTCTTCATCGGATATAATCTCTCCTCCTTTAGCAGGAGTAGCCCCTTCAAGCAACACAGAAGGTTTGTTGCTTTTTATAAATTCTGATACTGCTTTTAAAGTATCCATTGCCGCATAACGTAATTCGGCCGCTTCCCGAGTTTCCTCGCGAATATCCATTTTTTCCTCCTCATTTTTTTAAGAGTTATGTCAAAAGTAATTTTTTCTTTTTGTAATTGGTAGTCGCAGGCTTTAGCCTGCGCCTGGCCGCAGTAGCTTTCCCTTTCTTCTGCGCAACCTGAAGGCTGCAGCTACTATAAAACTTTTGACATTATCTTTTTTAAACTTTAAATTTTTTGCTCTGCACCTAAAAGCGGACAGGGGTAAATTCTGTCCCCACCTGCTTTTCATTAAGGGAAATATCTAAACATATTTTATATTATCTCCCAACCTCTGTCAATTAATTTTCGCAAATTGTAAAAAAATTTCCTGGACTAAGTCTGGTATGTATTTTCCTTAATCATTTTTTATTTTAATTCAGTTTAACCTTTCCATTGAGGTTTGTCAACATCCAATTTAAATCACTTAAGGTGAATATTTAAATCGAAAATTTGACATTTAACTTTAAGGTATGTATAATATTAACAAGTAGAAAGGTTTTCTACTCCCCGGCAATAAAAAAGGAGGAAAGATGAGTGAAATTAAAATTGGGATTGTAGGAATTGGAAATTGTGCCAGTTCCCTAATCCAGGGATTAGAATACTATAAAGCCAAGGGGGAAGAAACAGGGCTAATGCATCCTGAACTTGGTGGGTATAAACTAAGTGATATTAAAGTGGTATCTGCTTTTGATGTGGATGAGAGAAAGGTAGGAAAAGATTTAAGTGAAGCCATTTTTGCCAAGCCAAACTGTACTAAAGTTTTCTACCCCGATGTTCCTTATTACGGAGTAAAGGTAAAAATGGGCAAGGTTCTTGATGGAATAGCAGAGCATATGAAAAATTATTCTGCAGATGAAGCTTTTCGTGTGGCTAAAGAGAATCCCTGTGATATAGTGAAAGAATTAAAAGAAAGTGGGGCGGAGATTCTGGTAAATTATCTACCGGTAGGGTCAGAAGAAGGGGTAAAATTTTATGCCCAGGTAGCTCTGGAAGCAGGACTGGGTTTTGTGAACTGCATGCCGGTGTTTATTGCCTCTGATAAAGAATGGGCAGAGAAATTTGAAAGAAAAGGGCTTCCTATTGTAGGTGATGATATAAAAGCCCAGATAGGTGCTACTATTGTCCACAGAGTTCTTACTAAATTATTTGTTGACCGGGGAGTAAAACTGGACAGGACCTATCAACTTAATGTAGGAGGCAACACCGATTTCTTAAATATGATTGAGAGGAAAAGACTTCGCTCAAAGAAAATTTCCAAAACAGAGGCAGTTGAATCTCAAATGACAGAAGCGATACCTCCAGAAAATATCTATATTGGACCCAGTGACTATGTGCCCTGGCTGAATGACAATAAGGTATGCTTCATTAGAATGGAAGGAAAAGAATTCGGTAATATTCCTCTTACTCTGGAATTGAGACTTTCTGTGGAAGATTCACCCAATAGTGCCGGCGTAGTAGTAGATGCTATAAGATGCTGTAAATTAGGTCTGGATAGAAAAATAGGTGGACCCTTAATTTCCATCTCTTCTTATGCTATGAAGCATCCTCCAATTCAATACTCTGACTCTGAAGCTAAAAGAAGAGTAGAAGATTTTATTTCAGGGAAGATTGAAAGATAAGAGATGAAAGCGGTAATTCTGGCAGCTGGTAGAGGGAATAGGATTTCCTCTCTGGGTTTACCCAAACCTTTGATAGAGATAGAAGGTGTATCGCTCCTGGAGAGGACAATTCTTTTCTTTATGCATCTTAAGGTAAAAGAGTTTGTAATTGTGGTAGGTTATAAGGCTGGCCAGATTAAGGATTTTCTTAAGGAACGGGATATAAGTAAAGAGATTGAAATTACCTGGGTAGAAAATAAAGAATTTCATCGGGGTAACGGAGTATCTGTTCTCTGCGCGCAAGATTATGTAGATAATCAATTTCTCTTAAGTATGGTAGACCATCTTTACGACCCGGTTCCCTTTTTAGATTTTCCCTCTAAAAAGGGTGACCTGGTCTGCGCTGTTGATTCTCAGCCAGGATTTGCCGATCCTCAAGGGGCAACTAAGGTTCTCTTTGAGGGCGGCATAATCAAGGAAATAGGGAAAAATCTCAAAAGATATAATGCTTTAGATTGTGGTCTTTTCTTATGTTCGGGGAAAATTTTCCCTATTTTAAAAGAAACAATAAAAGAAAGGAAAGAAGAGTGGGATGAAGCAAAGGATAGATTCGCTCGGGAATATGGAGCAGAGTTCTTTGACATAAAAGGAGGGTTCTGGACAGATGTGGACACTCCCGAAGATTTAATTCGCGCCAGAAAACTTTTATCTTCTCGCAAAAAGAAAGCTGAATGAAAGCAATAATCTTAGCTAAAGAAGAAAAACAAAAAGAATTTAAAATATGTGGTTTATCTTTGATAGAAAGAGCTCTTTATCTTTTAAGAACAGTGGGAATAAGAGAAATAATTATTTTTAAAAAATCTTCTTTTAAAAAGAAGAGAAGAATAGAAAAAAAGTTAGGAATAAAATTAGAAGTTGTTAAAGATAATAAATCTTTATCTTCTTTGATTGAGGCGACGAAACCAGACGGAAGTTTTCTTATTATAAATGAAAATTTTCTCTTTGATAATAATCTTTTGGAAGTTTTACTAAAATATAAAGGGACGGTTCTCTGTGGTCATACCTATCTCAAAAAGATTTCTTCCTTTCCCAGGATTTATTTTAAAGATGGGAATGTGCAAGAAATTGGTGAAAATTTAGATAGCTATCAAGGGATTTATGAAGGAATAGCTCTTTGTGAGAAAAGAATACTTCTTTCTTTATTAAAGGATGACCTTGCCCTCGGTCTTTCCTGGCCAATAGGTCTTAATAGTGTTTTAAAAAAAGAGAAGGTAAATTATTTAAATCTCTCCGAGCTTAAATCTTATAATAGTGAGTTAAGAAGAGAGATTAAACCTTTCTGGCAATATGTAAAGTCAGAAAAAGATTTAAAAACAGCAAAAAAATATCTTATCAAAGGAGTTCAAAAAAGGACTCTTGATGTCTTTGCCTGGTACATCCATAGACCTATAGAGAATAAAATTACCTGGTGGCTTTGCGAATCACCCCTGACTCCCAACCAGCTTACTTTAATTACTTTCATTTTAGCCCTTTTTGTAACTCTCCTCTTTTTTAAGGGATATCTCCTATTGGCATCTTTACTTACCTTAGCGGTAAATATCCTTGATGGATTAGATGGTAAACAAGCAAGAGCAAAGGGAATGTTTACTAAGGTAGGGAATCTTGAGCACTCCTTGGATACTCTTTATGAACAGTCCTGGTATATAGCTTTTTCTTATGCTCTTTTTACATCTTCAGGAAAGCTTTTACCTCTTCAGCTTTGTCTGGTAATGATTCTCTTTGATGCCTTTAGTCGCCATTGTTCCATGCAATTTAGAATGACGATGGGAGTTCCCTTAGCCGATTACTCTCTATTTGACCGCATGTTTAGAAAGTTTGACGGAAGAAGGAATGTTTATACTTTTTATATCCTTGTAGGTGTTCTTGCAGGAGTACCTTTATACTCCCTAATAGCTATGTCTATTCACGCTGTCTTAACCGGGATAGTTTACTTTGTAAGAGCCGCAGGCCATATGCACAAATTTGATAAAGGGAAAACTCTTAAGAATTAAAAAATGAAGGATTAGTCCTTTAGAATAGCCCGACTTGTCTTCAGTTGTCAGTTCACCACTGATCTCGGCCCAGAATTCGAAATCACAATCATTTGAATAATTTCCTTAGTGTCTTTATATCTTCCTCTAAATCCTCAGGATAGTACTGGAGAGGTATTTTTTTCATTGCCAGTATTTCAAACATCTCCCATTTTGAAAGTCCAGCAATTTCTGCAGCCTTACCTATAGATATAATTTTTTCCCTGTATAACTCAACTGCTAAGATCTCTTTGACCTTTTTTGGTAGATCCTTCTCTCTTGTTTTAAGTAAGAGAGCTAAGTCTTTTGGAATTTCTACAGAGGTCACACCCATTTTCTCACCTCCATTCATTTAATTGCGATTACCATTCATTATCCTCATTCTTTGATGGTAAACCCTATTTTTATTAGGTCGCGGTTTGATTATAAGGTTGGAGGACAAAATGTCAAATTAAGTTCCTTTAGTTTATAAAGTTTATTCCCGGTTAATTGACTAAAAAATTCATTATATATAAGCGGAGTCCGATAAATTTTACCTTTAATAGTTTTAGCTGCTTCCTTAATATCTCGCAAACTTAATTCTTGACTCATTTATTTTCCTCCTTGCAAATATTGATGAAAATCTACAAGTTAATGGCCGCATATTTTCCGTCAAGCATGTACACATCTTTAAAGGAATAACCTCTTTATGCCAACCAATAGCAAGTTTCGATTTCCCGATTTTTGTTTAATGGCCCAAGGTTGCCGTTAATTTTACATCGTTAATTACCTGTTTTTCTGATAAATTCTCTACTAAAACTTTTATAAACATTACTTTTGGACTTAATTCTACTGTTTTTCTTATAGTCTTTCCTGGCTCAAAATAATTATCAAAAGTATATAAATCCTTGGTATCATAATTTATCCCATCAGGACTTGATTTCATATGTATTCTCATCCCTGCTTTTGTCTGAGTATCGTAAGTGCACTCAGATGTAAGAGCAAGACTGGATATATGCTCAAGACTGATTGGAGGACAGAAATTTAGGGAGCTTATCATCCCTGCACTAAGACGATTAATGTTTAGAACAGGCATTGCTAAGCGAAATGGTGTAGAAGTTGCAAGAACTTGAACACCTAAGTCCTCACCTTTTTTGGAAATATATCGCAAAGTATGATAAAGATAAACAAAAGGAGGTTCATAGAGGGAATGCACTTCAGCGAAGGCAGAGGCATCAGGATTTTCTTCCCTTAGAGCAACGGGATTATTAGGGTATTTAGTGAAGTTGTATCCATCAAAACTGTAGGCATAACCTATGCTTTCAAGTTTTCGCCATTTAGTTCCACCATAGAATATATGGAATACTCCATCTCGAATTTGAGGCTGTAGCTAACCCTACATTTCCATTGCCTGAATACCACATATAGTATTTGTCATTGACATTTTGCTTTAGAATATGTATAATATTAACAAATGGAAAAGGTAATTGTAACTTACAACCGTGTAGGTAATGCATTAGATGTTTGGTTTGGAAAACCTTGTGAGGCAGTTTGCGAAGAAATTGGCAGTGGTGTAATTATTAAGAAAAACAAAAAGGGGAAAATAGTAGGTTTTGAAAAACTAAACTGGTACGTTAAAAGGAGGCTATCATGACCAATCCTAAATCATTGTTAAAGGAAATAGATGGGCTGAAGAAAAGTTAGGTCCCGACCTACAGAGAATATACGAATATCTTGGCCCGATTATCGAGGAAAGGTGAAAATAAGAAGAGGAGAAATAATTTATGAAATCAATAACCATACCTGAGGATGTATTATCAGCAATAAAATTACCAAAGAGAGATGTAGAAAACGCAATAAAGCTGGAGTTGGCCATAGCTTTATATCAAAGGGAAATTATTTCGTTCGGAAAAGCAAGGAAGTTGACAGAAATGAGCAAATGGGAATTTTTAGAGATATTAAGTAAAAGAAAAATTGAACGGCATTATACAGGAAAAGAATTAGAGGAGGATTTAACCTTTGCTAAAAGTAGTAAGTAACTCCTCACCTTTAATCCACCTGGCAAAGATTGATCAATTAAACCTATTGAAACACTTCTTCAGCAAGATACTTGTGCCAGAAGCAGTTTATAAAGAATGTATAGTGGAAGGCAAATATAAGAAAGACTCAAAAAAAATCGAAAAAGCAAATTGGATTAAGATTGCAAAAATAAGAGATAAAAACTTAAAAAATTCGTTTATGATGGTTTTGGATGAAGGCGAAGCAGAAGTAATAACATTGGCTATAGAAGAATCTGCTGAATTGGTTTTATTAGATGATTATGAAGCGAGAGAGGTAGCTAGAAATTACGGATTAAATATCGCAGGAGTTATAGGTATTTTAATAAAGGCAAAATATGAGAAGAAAATACCAAGCTTAAAGGATGAATTGGAGAAGCTAAAAAAAACAGGATTCTGGTTAAGTGATAATTTATACACTAAAATTTTAAGAGAAGTAAGTGAATTGTAAGTTATTCAGCTTGCGAAATAGTCTGCTACAAATTAAAAAAGAATGCTCGCAAAAGGGAGAGGAATATTAAGCAGCGGGTTTATTATAATTTTATTTCTTTTCCAGGGGATAGGGGCTTTTTCTTCAGTTCAAATAAAGATAGATTTAGGTTTTGAAGGTCATTATCAAGTAAATAAATGGGTTCCTTTACATATTCTTTTCACTAATGAAGGACCTTTAGTAAAAGGAAATCTTCTCATAAAATGGGAGAAAAATAAATCTCTTTCCAAAAAACCAACTCAAATTAGTTATTTTATTCCTGTTTCTCTTCCACCTTCATCAAAAAAGTTATATACCACCAACTTTCTCATAGAATCAGAAATGTCTTCCTTGCATTTTTTACTCCTTCAAGGGGAAAAAATTGTTTTAAAAAAAGATATTCTCTTAAAACCTCTTTATAGAAAACAAGGGTTAATCCTGGCAATCAATAAAAAAGACTCAGGACTTGACTTTTTAAATCAACTCTCAGAAGGAAAAGAGAGAAGAGTATTTTATGTAAAGGTGAAAGATTTACCCTATCAATGGATAGGGTATGATGGAGTAGATATATTGATAATTGATGATGTTTCTTCTATTAATTTAGAGGATAACCAGAGAGAAGCTTTAAAGAAATGGCTTTCAGTGGGAGGGACTCTTGTAGTTACTGCTCGTGGAGATTATGGAAAATTTACTTCTCCTTTGTTTCTTCATCTTCTTCCTGTAGAGATTAAAGGAAAAGTGAATTTAAGTCCCCCATTTTCTTTTTTAGAAGAGAATCTTGAGGGAGGTTCGGGAAATCTTGAAGTATGGAAAATTTATTCTCCTCAAGGAGAGGTAAAAATTAAAGAGAAAAATATTCCTCTTTTAATAAGGTTTAAAAAAGGAGAAGGCCAGGTTTTTTTTCTTACTGCAGATTTTTCCTTGCCTCCTTTTAGAGATTGGCCAGGAAGGTGGAAAATATGGGAACAAATGATAGAGGAAAAGAGATTAGTCTCTCTTCCCCGGGGTATGTTAAATGGGATTATTGAATCCCTTTTCTTAGTCCAAAAACCTTCTTATCCTTCGCGAGAAAGATTTCTTTTATTCCTCGGAATTTATCTTTTAGCTTTAGGTATTTTTTATTTTATCTACAGGAAAAAGTTTTCAGAAAAATGGAAACATAGAAGTATATTTCTTTTTTTAATTATTATCTTTTTCTTTCTTAGCTCTTATCTTTTGTTTGGGTATAAAATAGAAGAGGAGAATAATTTCTTAAAGGAGATAAGTATTTATTATAAAAGTGGAGAAAGCTCATCAGCACGAGCAGAAAGCTATTTTCTTCTTTTTTCTTCTAGAGAAGATAATTTTAAACTTGAAACTCAAGCAGAGACATCTTTTGTCAGTGGGCTTTCAGGAAAAAGCGAAAAGATTCATAAAGATTTAGAATTTCTTTTTAGCGACGAAAAAATGTTTTTTTCTTTCTCTGCTAAACCCTGGTCTCTTTATAGTTTTCGGGTAGAAACAATTTCTGAGTTTCCTCTTATAGGAAAAGCAGAGAAAAAAGGCAGTAGTTTTAAAATAGCTTTAAAGAATTTAAATTTTTTTCCTCTTGAAGATATATTGGTTATCTATAAAGAAAAATATCTCTTTCTTAAAAAACTTTTCCCTTTGAGTGAAAGAGAACTTAATTTTAATTCAGGAGAAGGGGAGAATATGGATATTTCTTCTCTTTGCCAGGAAAAAAGAGAAATTATTAACCAAATATTTAAATATAAAAAAATAAAAGAGCTTTCCCTTGAAAATCCTTTATTAATAGGATGGTTTCGGGAATCTCCTCGTTCTACAGTAAAGATTGAGGAAAGAATTAGCCGAAAATTCAGGGGATTAATCTTAATGCCTTTGCCGCTAAACAAATGAGAAATCAAAGAATTGAGAGCATCCATAAAGAAAATTTTTATATAATGAATTTTAAAGGGGGTTTATGGATAAAAGCTCATCTTTCTTATCTGGTAATTCTTTCTTCTCTGTGTATAATTATCTGGCCAGCAAATAATTTTTTTAGCTTTGATAAACCTGAATCTTTCTCTATTTTAATAAATGCTCAAATAATTACTCTCTCTTATTTTGTGATGAGAATAGGGGAAAAAGGAGGAATTTATCAAATTAGTCAGGAGATAAGTCCTTTAAGAAGATTAAGGAATGACTTTAGAGGTACTTTTTTATTCTCTCTTGTTATGTTTTTCTCTTCTTTTCCCATAATTTTGCCCTTTTATTTTTTAGGAGGAATTTATTTAAAATATGTGTTAGAAGGATACCTTCTTCTCTTTGTTTCTATAATTACTTTTATTAATTTAGGTCTTTGCTGTTCTTTGCTTATCAAAAGTTCAGATTTTCGTCCTGCAATAACACATATTTTATTTTTTCTCTTCCTGGGGGGGCTTTTTCTTACGAGGACAAAAAAAGAGAAATTTTTTTATCTGAATCCCCTTTTCTTTCTCTTCATTTTAGGTTTCTCCTTTCTCTTTTTCTTTCTTATTTTACAAAGATTGAAAAATCTTGATTCTTCAAAAAGACATTAGATTTTTAGAAGATTCATACTGTATTGAGGAACTTTCCCCGAAGGAGCATTATATACAGCGACGAGGGGAAATGTTCCGAGATATGCTTTAAAAATGAAGCTAAAAAATATTTTAAAAACTAAATTAAAGAAATTTAGCCATAGAGATACCTTTATTCAGATTGTGAATAGAATCATTCTCTACTGGGGAGGGACTATATGCTTTTATTTAACTTTATGGGGAATAAATAAATTCTTTCCTCTTTCTTTTCTGGGAAAAGATTTCTTTATTTTAATTTCTTTGATTAGTGTGGGTTTAGCTATTAGTATAGCTCTTCTTCAAAGAAAAACACTTTTTGAAATTGCCTGCTTTATTGATAAAAAGTCAGAACTAAAAGAGAGAGTAAGTGCTGCCTGGGAATTTTCTCTTAAAAAGAAAAAAAATATTTTCACTCCCTTTCTTGTGAAAGATACTCTTTCTCAACTAAAAGGAATTAAAACTTCTTATGTTTTCCCTTATCATCCTCCTCCTCAAGTTATGTATCTTCTTTATACATTAATAGTTATTTTTCTTTTCCTTTCTTTGAGTTATTTTCCTTCTCTTCATAAGGAAAAAAGAAGAACATATCTTTATCAGGAAGCAAATATTTTAAAAGCTTTAAGTGAAGAATTGTCAGAGGAAGGAAAGAGAGAGAATCTTAAAAGTGTAGCTCTCCTTGTTCCCCGGGTAAAAGAATTAAGTGAAAAAACAGGTAAAGGGGAAATTGGGCCCAATGAACTTTTAAAAGCTTATGATTATCTTCAAGAAGAAATTGAAGCCAGAATACAGGAGAAAAAAGGAGAACTCCTCCAGAAATTAAATTCTCTTCTGCAAAAAGAAAAACAGGGGTCTTCTCTTCAAAGGAAACTTCAGGAAGCTATGGAGTCTATTAAGAAGGGAGAGTATGAGAAAGCGCGTAAGCTTTTAGAGGAATTTCCTCTTCCCGGTGAGAAAAAAGAACTGAAGGAGCTGGAGAGTTTAAGTAAAGCAAAGGAAGATTTTGAAGAAAGTTATGAGCGCTTGAGTAATCAATTAAAGAAAGACAAGGATCAAAAAGAAAGTTTTCCAAAAATGGCTCAAGAGAGTGATAAAAAAGAGGAGGTTCTCTCTAAGGAGATAAAAAGTTCTGTGGGGGTTTCTTCTCGTTCTCTATTGTCTTCAAAAGAAAAAGAGACTCTTCTTGAACCAAAAAAAGAAGGAGAATTAAGTAAAGTAAAGGGGCAGGGAGAAGATTCCCTTTTGATGAATTTAATAGAAAATCTTTTCCTCCCCGATTCTTCTAGAGGATTAAAAGAGAGGGAAGCTTTTTCATCATATCAAAAACTTATGATAAATAAATTATTTGAAGAAAAAATTCCCGGAACTTACAAAGAAAGAGTAAAGGAATATTTTACTTCTTTAGAGCCAAAATGAGGAGAAAATGAAGATTAATGAGGAAATAAGAAAATTTCAAAAAGATATAGAGAAGGCAAAAGAAGAATTAGCAAAGGTAATTGTAGGGCAGAAGCAAATTATTGAGGGAATAATTATCGCCATTCTTTCTAATGGACATGTTCTTTTAGAAGGAGTTCCTGGTCTGGGAAAGACTCTTTTAATAAAATCTTTGGGTCAGATAATGGATTTAAAATTTTCTCGAATTCAATTTACTCCCGATCTTATGCCTGCTGATATTCTGGGAACTAATATTCTTATGCAAGGAGAAGATGGAAGACGTTTTTTTAAATTTCAGGAAGGTCCTATCTTTGCCCAAATTATTTTAGCTGATGAGATAAATAGGGCTACTCCTAAGACACAATCAGCACTCTTAGAAGCTATGCAAGAGCAGAAGGTAACTGTAGCTGGGGTAACTCGCTCCTTAGGGACCCCATTTTTTGTCCTGGCTACTCAGAACCCTCTGGAAATGGAGGGAGTTTATCCTTTGCCAGAAGCTCAAATAGATCGTTTTTTCTTTAAGTTAAAAATAGATTATCCTGAGTATGAAGAACTTCAGCAAATTGTTGATCAAACTACCACTGAAGAATTACCTCTCTTGCAGAAAATTATAGATGGAGAGGAACTTCGCCAGATACAATCTCTTATCAGGAGGATGCCTCTTGCTTCTCATGTATTAAAGTATGCAGTTCGCTTAACTTTAGGGACTCATCCTGATTCCAAATTTGCCACTCCCCGGATTCGCCGTTTTGTTCATTATGGAGCCAGTCCTCGAGGGGCACAGACTCTGGTTCTTGCTGGAAAAGCCCGTGCCTTTATGGAAAAGAGATTTAATGTGAGTTTTTCTGATATTTATGAAGTAGCTTTGTCGTCTTTGCGTCATCGGATTCTCTTGAATTTTGAAGGAGAAGCAGAAGGAGTAGATATAGATAAGATGATTAAAGATTTAATTAAAATAACACCGGAAAAAGAAAATGGGTAAATTAATTTTAGATGAAAAATTTTTGCGTCAATTAGATTCTCTTCGCCTTCTCAGTAAAAAAGTAGAAAGTGGACACTTTCAAGGAGAGAGAAGGGGGAGTAAATCGGGAAGTGGACTGGAATTTATTGATTATCAACCTTATCAAATGGGTGATGATTATCGTTACATAGATTGGCATCTTTTTTCCCGTTTTGAGCAACTCTTTATTAAACTCTTTGTAGAGGAAAAAGACCTGAGAGTGCATATTCTTATAGACCGGAGTTTCTCTATGAGTACAGGAGTTCCTTCCAAAATAGAATATGCTAAAAAACTTGCCGCGGCTTTAGGATATATTGCTCTCGTAAACTTTGACCGGGTTGGAGTAATCAGTTTTACTTCTCATCTTGAAGAATCTCTTCCTCAGAGAAGAGGTAAACTCCAGATTTTAGAGCTTTTTAGCTTTCTTCAAAAGATATCTTCTAATGGGGAGACAAATTTAAACTTATGTCTGGATAAGTTTGCTTCCAGGGAAAGAAAAGCAGGGATAGCTATTGTAATTAGCGACCTCCTTGACGAAAAAGGCTACCAGAAGGGACTTCTCTCTTTAAGAACTCATGGATGGGAAGTCTCTTTAATTCAAATTTTAGAGGAAAAGGAAGTAAATCCTGAGGGAGAAGGAGGAGTTGTTTTAGTGGACAAGGAAACCCATAAGAAAATAGAAACTGAGATTACTTCCTCTATTATCAAGCTTTACCAAAAAGCTCTAGGAAATTTCCTTAAAGAGATTGAAAACTTTTGTGAACATTATCAAATTAAGTATTTGCAAACACTAACCTCTTTACCTTTATCTTCACTTATTTTTAAAAACTTACGGAGGAAAAAAGTTTTAAAATGAGTTTTCTCAATCCTTTTGCTCTCTGGTTTCTTTCTCTTGCAGGAGTTATCTTCCTCTTTTACTTATTAAAGAGAAGAAAAAAAGAGATTTTTATCTCCAGCAATTTTCTCTGGCAAAAAATAGTAAAGAATCTTCCTTCACCTCACTTTCAATGGAAGCTTCCCTTTTCCTGGCTCCTTCTTATCCAGATAATTGCTTTAATTTTAATGGTTCTTGCTTTATCCAATCCTCTTTTATTCCGAAAGAGTAAAGAGAATTTTTTAGTAATAGTTCTGGATACTTCTGCCAGTATGGAATCTACTGATATTCTTCCCAATCGTTTTTTTGTAGCTAAAAAAAGAATAGAGAAAGTTTTAAAAACTCTTCCCCGAAATACTAAAATAGCTCTTATTTCTTCTGTTCCACCGCGAGTAGTATCAAGTTTTTCCGATTCTCAATCTTATTTTTTAAAGAGATTAAAAGATTTAGAACCTCTGGATCTTCCGGGAAAGGAAAAAGAAGCTCTAAATTTGGCTTCTTCCCTTATTTCTAAAAAAAGAGGAGAAATTCTTTTCTTTACTGATACCTCATTCTCCCCTGAGATGTTTACTTTAAAAGAAAATATGAAATTTATTCCTATTGTTAGTGAAAATCCCCGTAATGTAGGGATTACTTCTTTTAGTATAAGATCTACTGCTGTTCAATCAGGAGAATATGAAATTCTAATAAAAATAGAAAATTTTTCTCATAAAACAGAAGATATTGTTCTAAGAGTATTAGCCAATGAAAAACTTCTTTATCAAGAGCATCTTCAGCTTTTATCCTTAAAGAAAAAAATCTTTACTTATAGCTTTATTTGTAATCAGAAGACATTTCTTAAAGTAGAACTGAAAACTAATCCCCCAGATGATCTTTTAATAGATAACTTTGTGGGAATTGTAATTAATCCTGACCAAACTCTTTTTGTTCTTTTGGTCAGCAGAGGAAATCTCTTTCTGAAAACAGCTTTAGAGACTTATCCTCAAATTAAACTCTTTGTAAAAGATAAAGTGTCTTTAGAAGAAACTCCAGAATATGGTCTTATATTTTTTGATGAAATTACTCCTCCTCCTTCTCTTAAAGGGAATATAGTCTGTATAGCCAGCCTATCTCCAGATTTTCCTCTAAAAAGTAAAGGTTGGGAAAAAGATCCTCCTCTAACTTATATAAAAAAATCCCATCCGCTTTTTCGCTTTGTAAATCTGGAGAAGCTAAATATAAGACGCGCTTTATCTATTTCTTCTCTTCCGGGAGCTAAAATTCTCTTAAGGAGTTTCCAGACCACTCTTATCCAGATCTGGCAAAAGGATGATTTGAATCTTCTCTTAATCTCTTTTGACCTTTATGACTCTGATTTCCCTCTGCAGGTAGGTTTTCCTGTCTTTATTTTTAACTTATTGCAGTGGTTTCATCCTGAAATTTTTGACCCTCAGTATTACGAGGTCCATACTGGAGAAAATTTTTTCATTTCCCGGGAGGGGAAAAATCTTCTCACAGATCCAGACAATCATTCTCTAAAATTAGAAGGAAAGAGCACTTTTTCACAAGTTAACTTTGTTGGTCCTTATAAGCTTAATGGAGATATTTACTTTGTAGCTAATCTTCTTAACCGGGAGGAATCAAACATTTCTCCCCAGGCTAAAATTTATCCTTTTGAGAAAGAAGAATCTTCTGTTGCAGAAGAAAGAGAAAAGTGGCCGCTTTTCTCCCTTCTTATTTTATTAGCCCTGGCGCTCCTTTTGGGAGAGTGGTATCTTTATTATCGGAATCGGAGAGTAAAAAAGTGATTTATTTTTCTCATCCTTTATTCTTATGGTTATTTTTTCTTACTCCTTTTATTTTTTATATTTATAAAAAAGGAAGTTCCTCGCTTACTCTTTTAAGAAGAAGAATTTCTCTTATCCTGCGTCTTGCTGTGCTTACCTTTTTAATACTAAGTTTAGCGGGAATAAAAATTTCTTTACCTGGCCGAGCTAAAAATGTTTTTTTTCTTCTTGATGTCTCAGATAGCATTACCGAGGAAGAAAGAGTTTTAGCTTTTAATTACCTTAAAAAAGTTTCTGAAATGATGAAAAGAAAAGATCGGGCTGGGCTCATTCTTTTTGGGAAACAAGCTTTTATAGAATCTCTTCCTCAGAGAAATTTCCGCATCTCATCCCTTCATACTTTTGTTGATTCTCATTACACTAATATAAGCCAGGCTTTGATGTTAGCCTCCAGGAACTTTCCTCAACAAGGGAACAAAGAAATACTTCTCTTAAGCGATGGCAACGAAAATAGAGGAGAAGCAAGAAGTCTGGTAAACTATCTTAAGGGGAATAAAATTAAAGTAAATGTTCTTCCTTTAACTGGCAGAGAGAAGAAAGAAACTTTGCTTAAAGAAATGATTCTCCCTTCTCAGGTAAAAAAAGGAGAAAAATTTGAGATTCGCATCATTGCCCAAAGTTCTTTTGAGACAGAAGGAACTCTTAAACTTTATGTTAATGATCAGTTTTTAGAAGAAAGAAAGGTGAAATTAGAACCAAAAGAAGAACTCTTCTCTTTTGAAGAAAAACTGGAAAAAGGAGGTTTTTATACCTATAAAGCTATTCTCCAAGTCTGGCCGGATAATATCTTCTCTAATAACCAGATTTATGGATATACTCTGGTTAAAGGAGGACCGAAGATATTATTAATTACGAGAGAAAGAGAAGCAATAAGCAATCTTGTTGAAGTTTTAAAAAAAAATGATTTTTCTCTGGAAATTTGCTCGCCCTTTGATGCGCCCTCCTCTCTTGATGAATTAAGTAATTATAGTGCTATTATCTTAAATAATATTTCTGCTCTCTATCTTTCTTCTTCGCAGTTGAAGGGAATATCCGAGTATGTAAAGGATTTAGGAGGGGGATTGGTAGTTATTGGAGGAGAAAATAGCTTTGGTCCTGGAGGATACCGAGATACTCCTTTAGAAGAAGCTCTTCCTGTTTATGCGGGGATTCGTCAAAAGACAACTCTTCCTTATCTTTCTATGGTGCTTATTATTGATAAATCGGGGAGTATGTCTCAAGGAGGGAATGAAGATTCTTTAACAAAAATTTCTTTAGCAAAAAAAGCAGCCGGGACTGTTATTGACCTTCTTCCTTCTTATGAAAGAATAGGAATTTTAAGTTTTGATACTGATTATTACTGGACAGTTCCCCTCCAACTGGTGGCTAATAAACCGGGAATAATAAGGGAACTGAGTAGTCTTAAGGCTAATGGTGGAACCAGTCTTTATCCTGCTTTGAAAGAAGCTTTTGAAAAATTAAGGAAAGAGAAAAGCACAGTGAAACATATTATCGTTCTCTCTGACGGTCTTTCTACAGAAGGTAATTTTGAGGAAATTGTCAGGAAAATGAAGGAAGAAAAGATAACCGTAAGCACGGTAGCTATTGGCAAAGATGCAGATATGGAGCTAATGAGGAATATTGCTCTCTGGGGAAAAGGGAAGGCTTATTATACCACTGATATTCAATCTATTCCTCGAATTTTTACCACTGAAACTTTAAGAGTCACTCGTTCACTAATAGTAAAAGAGTCTTTCCTTCCTATTATTAATGCTGAGGGTCCGCTTACTTCTGGAATAAACTGGCAAAATATTCCTCCCCTTGAGGGATATGCAGTAACTACACCTAAACAGATCTCTACTATTTATTTACTCTCCCCTCGAAAAGATCCTCTTTTAGTTAGCTGGAGATATGGACTGGGAAGGACGGTAGCCTTTACTTCTGATTATGGGAAATGGTCAAGAAATTGGAAAAAGTGGCAAGATTATGATAAATTCTGGACTCGACTCGTGCGCTGGGTTATTCCTACTACCCAGAGTTTTCTTTTTCCTATAGTAAGTATAGAAGAAGAAAAGGGTCATCTTACTGTCGATGCCCTTGATGAAAAAGGAAAATTTCTTAATTTTCTCTCCTTAAAAGCAAGAATAATTAAATCAGAGAGCAAAATAAAACTTATTTCCTTAGAACAAACAGCACCGGGGAGATACGAAGGATGGTTTTCTGCTGATGAAGTAGGTTCTTATATAGTCTCCATCTTTAATGAGGAGAAAAGAGAAGTAAAACAAACAGAACTTACCGGCGCGGTGGTTTCTTATTCTCCTGAATATAAAAATTTAACTCCCAACAAGAATCTCTTAACTTACCTAACAGAAAATACCGAAGGAAAAGTTTTAAGTTTTTCAGATGATCCCTTTAAAGAGAGAAAGTTTACTTTTTCCTCTCCTTATGCCTTGCAACTCCCTCTTCTCGCATTAGCTATTTTTCTTTTCCTCTTAGATGTAGGTATAAGAGTAGTTCCGCCGGGCACAGGAACTCTTCTCTTCAAAAAACTTATTTCTATTATAATTCTTTAAAATCTTCTGGTTTTATACTTCCTAACTTTTTCCTGAATTCTTCCACTTCTTTATCTTCAATAGGTTTAGTATCCATAATTTCAGTTTCTGTGCCTACTTTGTTAATGATAGACTCCTCTATATAGATGGGAACTCTAAACCTCAAGGCTAAAGCTATAGCATCACTGGGACGAGAATCGATATCTATCCCTTGACTATTTTTCTTTATTAGTATGCGAGCATAATAAGTATTATTCCTAAGATCATTTATTACTATTCTCTTGATTTTACCGTTGAGCTTCTCAATTATATTTTTAGTCAAGTCATGAGTTAAAGGTCGGGGTAGTTTTACATTCTCAAGAGCTAAAGCAATAGCTTGTGCTTCAAATAGACCTACCCATATAGGTAGTGTCTTTCTTCCTTTTTTCTCTTTTAAGATAATTACCGGCATATTTGATTTTACATCTATGGCTACATTTATTACTTTTACTTCTATCATAGTTTCGCCTCCCTTCAAATATTTTCTCTTAATATTTTCTTATGATCCTACTAGATGACCGCAGCCCATAAGATCTACTATTATCCTCATTAACTCTATTCCTTCAATATGCCCCAGGCATCCAGAAGAAGTAGCTACCTCATCAAAGGATTTTACTTTATCTCTACGAACATCTGGACCATAAATCATTATAGGGACAGGATCACTGCTGTGTCTTTTAAGAGAGAGGGGAGTGCTATGATCAGCAGTTATAATGAGATAAGCATCTTCCTCTCTTAAGAGTTCAGCTAATCTATCCACTTTTTGAATCATCAGCATTTTATCTTTTAAATTTCCATCATGACTGGCATTATCAGTCCCCTTAACATGAACGAAAATAAAGTCAAATTTTTTTAAAGCTTCTTTAACTGCATTAGCTTTAGCTTCAATATTTGTATCTATTCTTCCCGTAGCTCCAGGGACCTTAAGAATTTCCATTCCAACATATTTAGCTACTCCTTTATAAAGAGCAGCACCAGCTATGCAGCAAGAATTAAACCCATATTTTTCCTTTAAGGAAGGAATTTTTTGATAGATTCCTGCTCCTCGTGTGAGAATTATATTTGCCGGAAGTTTTCCTTCCTTTTCTCTCTCTTTATTTAAAGGATGAGAAGAGAGAATTTTCCAGCTTTTTTTCACTACTTCATTTACTATTCTTGCAGTTTTTTTAGCTTTCTCATCATTTTTTCTTGGTTTTGATTCTTTAAAATGGAGAGGTTCTGGAGTATGAGGGTCAGTATCTGAAATATCCGGAGAAAGTCCTTCTCCTCTTAAAACCAGAACACCTCTATGCTCTGTAGAGGAAGAAAATATTATTTCTACTCCTTCTATTTCTTTTATTTCTTTTAAGGGTTTAGCTAATTCTTTTCCTTCATCTTTTAACCGTCCTGCTCTCCTATCAACTACTCGTCCATCTTTGTCTACGGTGGCAAAATTGCATCTAAAAGCTACATCTCCTTCTTTTAAATCTATTCCTACCCCTAAAGCTTCAAAAGGACCTCTACCTTTATAATAAAGGCCAATATCATATCCAAAAAGGGTTAAATGAGCTGTATCACTACCCGGAATAACTCCCCGTCCTAAAGTACTCATTATCCCTGTAGAGCTCTTTTCAGCTAACTCATCCAGATGTTTTTTTTGTGTTAATTGAAGGGGCGTTTTTCCTTCTTTTACTGCTCTATCTCCTAATCCGTCGGCTATTACTAAAATAACTTTCTTTTCCATTTTTTCTCTACCCTTTTTACTTTAAAGATAATACATTTTTTAGATTTGTCAAACTCCTTCAGGTTATGTCCCTGGAGATTGATGATAAAGTAGTTTTTTGTAGAGGTTTCATTTATGAAACACGTTTTATGTTTGATAAATCAAACCGCTACATTGAGAGGTCCGATAAATCGGACCGCAG
>Ga0209121_10001561_pt1 | contig 23964 bp, 17 predicted proteins | sample Cruoilmetagenom3_FD_187292 | JGI IMG/M metagenome (GOLD analysis project Ga0209121, IMG submission 187292) | Oil polluted marine microbial communities from Coal Oil Point, Santa Barbara, California, USA - Sample 3 (SPAdes) (version 2) | ecosystem: Environmental > Aquatic > Marine > Oil seeps ... | reverse complement strand
GCGATACCATCGTGCTCGGGGTATCGGGCGGGCCGGACTCGCTGTGTATGCTCCATGTGTTGCGCCAGCTTGCCGGTGACTATGACGTACAGCTCCATGTTGGTCATCTGAACCATGGCATCCGTGGCGAGGACGCAGATGACGACGCGCGCTTTGTGGCCGAGACCTGTGCCTCTTGGGACGTACCGTGCACCGTTGAACGGGTCGATGTGCCTGCCCTGGCCCGCGAGCGCGGCATTGCGCTGGAAGAGGCTGCGCGCCAGGCCCGGTATGCTTTTCTGGGGAGGCTTGCGCGCTCGCGGGGGGCGCGCTCGGTGGCTGTGGGCCACAATGCCGACGATCAGGTCGAGACGGTCTTGATGCATTTCCTGAGGGGGGCAGCGCTTTCCGGCCTTTCCGGGATGCCCTATCGGCGGGTGATGCCGATTTGGGACGCCGAAATCCCGCTGGTGAGGCCGTTGTTGGATATCTGGCGGGAGGATATTGAGGCCTATGTTCAGGAAATTGGCTGGCAACCACGGGAAGACCTGAGCAATGCGGATACGACCTATTTCCGGAACCACCTCCGGCATGACCTGATCCCTCAATTGGTCAAGGTCAATCCGCAGTTTAAGGACGTGGTTTTGCGGATGGCTGATGTATTAGGGGAAGAAGACCGTTTCCTGATGGGGCTGGCAGAATCGGCCTGGGAATCCTGTTATTTGGGAGACAGCGATGGTCGGGTGATATTGGATTTGGGTACTTTTATTGGTCTGGAGAAAGCCCTGCAAAGACGGGTGCTGCGGCGAGCGGTATCGCTCCTAAGGCCGGACCTGCGGGATATCGGGTTTGAGGCCATCGAACGGGGACTGGCATTCGCGACCAAGCCTTCGGAGAGCAGGCAGATCGACCTGCCTGCCCGGTTGAATCTGGTTGTCTTGGGGGACCGGCTGGTGGTGAAGACCTGGTCCGCTGTGCTGCCCGAGGACGGTCAGCCCTTGCTGCCGGAACCTGATTTTCGGGCCCAGTTGGTACTGGATGGGTCCGTGGAACTCTCCAACGGATGGACTTTATCGCTCACCGATCAGGAATTTGACCCCGAGCGCGACCGCGAGAAAATGCTCAGCCTCTCCTCGACTGAGGCCTGGCTGGATGCGGAGGCAGTTGTTTTGCCGCTGGTTGTGCGCGCAAAGCGGGAGGGCGAACATTGGCAGCCCTTGGGGATGGACGGTCACTCTCAGAAGTTGAGTGATTTCTTTACCAATGAAAAGATCTCTCACCATCTGCGAAGCCGCTGGCCATTGGTCTGTACGGAATGGGGGGTAGCCTGGGTGGCTGGGTTGCGGCCGGCTGAACTTTACAAGATCAGCTCAACGACCCGGCGGATTTTACACTTGAAATTGGTCAAGAACAAAACGGAATAAAGGATTAAAAAAGGAACCTCGGTTTACGTTTCAAGCCGGGGTTCTAGCTTTACTGGTTGCTTAGGGTTTTAATCTTCCTCAGGATCAGGAAGGGTAAATCCCTGTTGTTTGGCCAGCTGGCGCAGTTTCCGGCGCACTTCGCGGAACTGGATCTTGGAGACGCCCAGCTTCTGGCGGATCTTGTCCGGTTCGACGCCATCCATCAGGTCCATCAGAGCTGAGGTCCAGCGGAGCATATCAAACGAAATCCGGTTCTCGAAGCCGCCTGCCTCGGTGATGTCTTCGAGGATATATTCAAGTCGGCGTGAGGTCCACGGAAAAAGTCTTTCTTCCGGCTGGTATTGGTCCGCATATTCCTCAAAGGCTTCCAGCCAGTCTTTGGACAGGGTCAGCTTGCGTTCCTTATAACGATAGCGGGGGTTGGTATAGCGGATGAACACAAAGGCCTTCTCCGGGTCGTCCACGGAGAGGTGGTTCAGGCCTATGGCCTGGCATTCGCCCTTCTTCACAGCCGTTTCCAGTAGTAATTTCAAAAGCACATAGGGTCGGGCATCCGGCTCTTCCGCTTCCCGGAAGGTTTGAGCGGTTTCCAGTGCCAGTCCCACTTCCTCGCGGGTCATGATGGTGGGCAATGGACTGGAGACGGAGTGCTGCACAAGTTTGTCGGCCGGGTCCACCAGCAGGACGCCGCTGTGCTGCAGCCAGCGAAAGAAACTCTTGACGGAAGTGATCCGCCGGGCAAGGCTTTTGGGGCTGCAAGGGACACCGCGCTCGTTTTCCAGCCAGCTTGTGAAATCCAGTAAATCCTTATGGGAAATATCACCCAGGGTCTGATCTGGCGGCAGGAAAGAGTCCAGCAGATTGAGGTCGGCGACAAAAGCCTTGACGGTGTAGGGCGAACGCCCCTGGTCATTGAGGAAAAATTTCCAGGCCTGAATGGCAGGCTGGAGCAATGATTTCTCTGTAAGATGGGCTGGGGTGCCTTTATGATCTGCTGGTTGTTGGGACATGGGTCCTCCCGCGTAATAAATTCGTGTAGTCGAAATTGTGCCCTTAGTTTAAATCAAACCGCATTCAATGTCAAACCTTTTATCTATCATATTCTCAGCTGGTAACCAGGAAGGCTTTAAAATAAAATCCCCAGTCCTTCAAAGACTGGGGAAAGGTTTTATTGCTTGTTGGAAGATAACTACTTCAGACTGAGGGCTTCGATCATCAGGGATTCGATGGCATTGTAATCAGGCACCAGCACCTGAGCGCCCGCTGCGGTCACCCAATCATAGGCGTAGTTGTAATTCACAACATAATTGCGAATGTCCCGATTGTCGTTGATCTTGCTGGCAAAGGGCAGCAGGGAGACCACCTCGGTCAGGCTGATGTCCGTCTGGACGTAATTGACGTATGAATTGTAGAGTTCCGGTGCTCGCACGAGGGCATCCAGGCTGACCATCCGATTGAAGATGGCTTCGCCCATTTCCTGTGCCCGACGGGCACGATCGATATCACTGGTGGAATAGCGGGAACGGGCATACCATAGCGCCACTTCGCCATTCATGTGGACCAGCCCCGGTCCGACGCTGCACATGCCGCTGGCATTGATCCAGGTGGCGCAGGTGTCTGTTAGGTTGTAGGCTGTGGAGACATTAATCCCGCCCAGATCGTTGATTACGGTTTTGAATCCGTTGAAATCCACCATGACATAGTAATCTGGCCGGATTCCAAAGTTTGTCTCGAAGGTGTCGGCCAGCAGATCAAAACCGCCATACTGGAAGGCTGTGTTGATGCGGTTGCCGCCCCAGCCGGGAATCGTCACGAACAGGTCCCGCGGGAAGGAGATAATGCTGACATATTCATCCTGAGGGTTTAGTGAGACCCACATGATCACATCCGTACGGAAGCCGCCGTCATCCGGGCGGATATCTGAACCCAGCAGGAGGATATTGATCTGGCCCTCAGGTTTTTCGAGAATATCTTCGGTGGGGGATGGTGTGGGAGCGACTTCTTCGGTATGGGAGGTCTGTTCACCGCCATGATTTGGCTGGAATGGGGTGGCAGTCGGGAGGACTGCAGCGGGATTCTGAGTGGCATCCGTGGACGCATTGACCGAAGAAGGTTCCAGGCTGGCAATGAAGCCGCTGATCAGGATGAAGCCCAAAACGCAAATCAAAGTCAACAGGATAACAACGGCCACAACTTCCAAAGGTTTGGGGGGCTGGCGCCTACGACGGCGGGGGTCCACTCTTTGCTCTGGGTTTGGCCGGGGATTTGTCCGGTTGACTCGGTTTGCTCGTGTTGGTTGTGAGTGCATGATATTCTGTCCAAATGATTTTTTATAGGGTTGTATCTGAACTCATCGTACAAATTATAGCCGATGGGGATTCCTTTTAGTCAATGATGCGCACCGGCAATTGAATCCGAAAAGTTGTGTAGTCATTTTTCTTACTGCTTAACCAGATCTTGCCATTGAGGATGCGGATGGCCCGGATCGCATTGCGGATGGCGGCCAGGTCGCCAATGCCCGGGATGAGCGTTTGGCCGGCGTTGAACAGGGCGGATTGTTCCTCGGCGGTGAGACCTTCGCCGTGGTCGGTCACTTCCGCGATCAGTATCCCGGTTTCCAGCGAAAGGCTTTGGCTGAGTGTAATGGTGTTTCCAGCCGGGGAGGCGGCGATCGCATTCTCGATCAGCCCTTTCAGGACTGTGCCCAGAAGTTCCGGGTCGGTCTTGATCATCTGGCGGCCGTCGGGATTCTTGATCTGCAGGTTGATCCCGGTCTGCCCCAGACGGGCAGAAGTCTGCAAGCGGGCATTAGCCGCCACGGAATCCAGGCTGATGATTTGATTATCGGTGGACAGCCGGATCGGGCCGGTCTGCCCGGTTTGGTTTTCAAGGTGCTGGATGCGGGCGTTGGCCCGGGACAGGGACGCGCGGAGTTCTTCCCGCTCCCTGGAAAATTGACGAATTTCAGATTGGATTTGTTCCAACTGCCGTTTGCCATCCCATTGCTGGGTGGATGACCCTTTCAGGGTTTCAAGTTCGGTCTGCATGGCGTCCATTTGCTGAACGGCTTCGTATCTTTCAAGCTGGTAACGCGCCTTAAGCTGCTGCAGGGTGGATTGCAGTGATTCGAGAGTCTTATCTTTATCCTGAAGTTCATGGGTCATCTGATCACTGGTTAACCTGAGTTCCGTGATTAAGTCCTGCTGCTGTTCATTTTCTAACCGCAATCCCTCAATCGGGTCCGACCCAAAAAGGACTTCCGTCAGGGTTGGCCGGACTTTTTGCAGTAGCTGGATGGTCTCTTGCCCCCAGCGTTTACTGGTGTAAGGGGAGAGCAGGATCAGGCCGCCCAGGGTGGGCTGGTCGTCGTAATATAGGGGGAAGGCTAAAAGGCTGCCAATCCGGTGATATTTCAGCAGAAGGGTCAGCGTATCGGCGTCGCGCAGGTCACCCTTCGTATTGGTGAGGTTCAGGGTGCGCCGTTCAGCCCAGGCATCCATGATGTGCAGCAATTGCTGGGGCTGCAGGACAGCTCCGGGGAGAGCGATCTCACGAATCAGGTCATAGCCCCCCAGCAGTTCAATCGTCTCATTATCGGGGGTCAGGCGGACCAGGTAGCAGATATCCGCCACCACACTCAGGCTGAGCGCGCGGATGGCAGCTCTAACTTTTTCGTCGTAGGACCCGGTCAGGTTGATCTCAAGCAATTGCCTGATCAGCTCCGGTTTGGTGTCCACCGGTTTGGATTCGTCCGGCAGGTCCAAGGGTGGGGCTTCTGGATGTTCAGGTTGACTGTCCAGCTTGCCGGTCAATACCAGCAACCAGGGCATGCTGATCGCCTGCGCGAGCCGGATCAGGCCCATCACGCCAAACTGATTGCCGTCCACAATGATCTGCAAGCCCAGGCCCAGGGCCGTGGCGGCCAGAATCAGGATGCCAATGCCCCAATAGGCTGGGCGGCGGACCGCCAGCAGGACCAGCGCACTTGCAAGTATCAGCAGGTTTCCCAGATCCCACAGCAGATTGAGGATATTGCCGGATTCCGCTTGCAGACCCGGCAGGAGCAGGGTGAGCAGAATGGAAAGCGTGCACAGGAACAGGATGCCCAGGCTCAATAAGGCAGCAGAGCGGTTTGCTTGGCGGGGTTGTTCATCGCCAAGCACCAGCCAGGTCACCCAGATCACTGTCAGGGCGATGACCAGATGATCCACCAACCCCATGGAGGTGGCGGATAGCGCGAGCCATTTCAGATAGAAGGTTGTGAACGCCATCTGGACGATCTGAATCACCAGCAAGAGGCCCGCGCCGACGGCCAACCTGCGGAATCGGGCGTGTTGGGCTGTTCTATTGAACTGGAGGAGCATCAGGCAGGCGAACAACGCCAAAGACAGCCCTGCGATCAGGTGACTGATCATTGCGGCGGGCGCGTTGGCGAAAAGTTCGGCTAGTCCTGCAAGGTAAATTCTCATTATTGACTGTTTCCGAATCAAATCAGAACAAATTCTATGAGAATTTAGTGCAAGTTGTATTCCAGTCAAAGTAAAAGGGGTTTTCAGGTAATCAGGGGGTAATTTCAATGGCCACGCCATCTTCAGCCCAGTAATAGAGGTCTTCGGCGGCGGCCAGGTCGAGGATGATACAGCCATAGGACGCGGGGGAACCCAGGGTGCTGGCCCAGAGTCGCTGACCGCTGGAGAGCAGGGGTAGGCCGTGGATGCCGTTCATAAAATCAGGCCAGGCTTCATAGATCCCTATGAAGTGAGGCATGTAGAGGTCCCAATTGGAGGCATAGGCATTGATCTCGTGAGTTTGCACCTGGAAGACCCCGGCCATAGTGGGCGAATTGGCGATTCCGGTGCTGACGATATAAGTGTTACGCACCGCGCCATCCTCATAGACGGTCATCCGCTGGCTGCTGATATCCACCACAATGCGCTTGTTGGGGATCACGGGCAGCGGGAGGAGGTCATTTTTGGAGGGGATGGTCAGCACCATGCCGGCTTCAACATTGGAAGTGGTCAGGCCATCGTTGACTCGCATAATGCGCCACATTGGCATGCCCAGCTTGAGGGAGATTGCCCAAAGGCTTTCCCCGGCGCTCACCTGATAGGTGGTGGGGGCGTGCTGGACGATCACAATCGGGTCAAGCCCGTTTTGCCAGTCCTCAACGATCTCACTGGCAGTTGCAGTAAAGGAGAGCGAACCGTCACCGCTGAGCGATTGCTCCCACTGATCCAAAAGGTCACTTAGGTCGTCCGGGTTGATGGCGAGGGAGACGGCATAAGTTGCTGAATCGACCGCCACCCAATTGCGTTTGACCTCGACCGGCACGGACCAAATGGTGCGGTCATCGGTGATCGGGTCATAAGCTGTCAGGGTCAGGTCCTGCGAAACGAGAGCTTCTATCTCACCAATGACCGGCGTTAGATCGCTGATGACGGGTGTCAGGGTTTGCATGGTGAGGTTGACGGACTGGTTGATCAGGATCGGGAAGGCATTGGCATAGATATTCTGAAGGGTCGCTTCCAGGTCCAGCGACTGACCGGCCGTCCCACCCACAGCGAGCCATTCGCCATCCTTATAAGCCACTGTGGCCTCAATTGCCGGGATAGTCAGGTCTGCGGTAAGGGTTTCCAGGGTCTGGCGGGCCAGCGTTTCGTCAAAATATATCACCGGCAGAACGGTCTGGGTCTGCCCAAACAGGGCTGTGGTGATCTCTTCCAGGGGTGTGGCATCCCGGCCAATGGCATAGGCCACATCGGCCGTGGCGACTGGGTCCACCCAGTAACCCAGCTCCGCCGGGGTGACCACAAAGCTGTAATCGGGATCGGTTGGATGCTGGAGGGTGATCAGATGGGCCTGGTTCCAATAGCTGTCAATGGATTTGATGGTGTTCTGATAGGACATCATCCCGACGGGCTGGTCAAAGATCGTCACGCCGGGGAGGTTAAGCTGCAGAAGCTGGAAGGTGACGACGGCTCCCCCGGCCAGGATGAGCGGGATCAGGATGACCAGTGCGCCCAGCGCAACCCAAAATGCCGGCCCAGGTCGTCTTGGTGACCTGCGTCGGTTTTCGGAAGCTGTTTTTGTCCTTGGGCGGCTCTGGGCCGGATTACCAGTCTGCATATTCATTCCTCGTTTGATTATAATCCACCGGTTATTGACGCCCATTTTTCTCTGGGAGTTCCCGGAATGGATTAAGGGTGCATTGACCGTGCCAAACCGGATAGAATTAGGGGGATCTTGTTATAATGAGGCTGACCTTTGAGTGAGCGCCTGTTTTCAGGCCTTTTCAGTTTATGAACCGATCAAGGATATGGTGATGATAGGACAAATCCTCTTTTGGTATATTTTGCTGGTTCTCCTTGGCTGGCTGACCTTCCCCCTGACCTTCCGCCTGTTCCGCAAGTTGGCGGACCGGGGTTATGCCATCAGCCGAATATTGGGGCTGCTGCTTTGGGGGTTCGGTTTCTGGCTGCTGGCCAGTTTAGGCCTGCTGCAGAATCAACCCGGCGCGATTTTATTGGTGCTTGCCCTGCTGGTGGGGATCTCGGCCTGGTCGGGTTGGGGACGATGGGCGGAGATTTGGTCCTGGGTAAAAGCACAATGGCGTTTGATCCTGGTGACGGAAATGGTCTTCCTGCTGGCTTTTGGGTTCATGGTGGTGGTGCGCGGTGCGAACCCGGCGGCCAGCGGCACTGAAAAACCGATGGAGCTGGCTTTCATCAATGCCATCCTCCATTCCGAGACCTTCCCGCCGCATGATCCCTGGCTTTCAGGGTATGCGATTTCTTATTACCATTTCGGCTATATTCTGGCCGCGATGCTGGCCAAGGTCACGGGCACCAGTGGCGGCGTCGCTTTCAACCTGATGTTGAGCGCGGTCTTCGCGCTGAGCGCGGTGGGGGCTTATGGTGTGTTGTATGATCTGCTTTCCACCCTCCAAAAGACAGAAAAAGGTTTCAAGAGAGTGCTTGGCTGGGCTTTGTTAGGACCGGTCTTTCTACTCCTGATCGGAAACCTGGAAGCTATTCTGGAAATGCTGCATCAGTTAGGTGTGGGTTGGGACCTGGCTACAGGGACATCGTCCTTCTGGCAGTGGATCAATATTGAAGCCCTGCTGAACCCACCCAGTGAGCCGTTGAAACTCATCCCCCAACGCTTCTGGTGGTGGTGGCAGTCTTCCCGGGTGCTGCAGGACATTGACTTGACGGGAGCGGTTAGTTCGCTTTCCCCAATTGATGAATTTCCGGCTTTTTCTTATGTCTTGGGCGACCTCCACCCGCATGTGCTGGTGATGCCCTTTGTGATGTTGGTGGTCAACCTGGCGTTGAATATCTACCAAGGTGCGATGGACGAGGGAAACCCCGTCCGCATATTGGGGATCACGATTCCCTTTAAATGGGACCTCTTTGTCATCAGTGCCATCCTGGTCGGTGGGATTATCTTCATGAATACCTGGGATCTGCCAATCTATTTCAGTCTGCTGGTGGGCGCGTTCCTGCTCCGCCAGGTGTCAAAGAAGGGCTGGTCTGGTGAGCGGATCCATGAAGTTCTGACCCTAGCGATCCCGCTGGGGGTGCTGTCCTTCGTGCTCTACTTGCCCTTCCTGATCAGTTTCCAGTCCCAGGCAGGCGGCATCCTGCCCAACGTCTACTATCCCACCCGGGGACTTTACCTCTGGATAATGTTCGGCACGTTGCTGATCCCGATTTTCCTGTTCTTTGGCTGGCTCTGGCGGAAAAAAGCCAAACCTGAATGGAAATTGAGCGGCATTCTGGTGGGCTGCCTGTTGGCGGCATTGGTGGTTATTAACCTGGCATTGGCTTTGGGGATTGCCCGGATGGATTTGGGGCAGCAGTTGATCGCCGAACAGGGGCAAACCTCGGTTTGGGGGCTTCTGTCTGCCGCGCTGGGCCACCGCCTGGCGTATGGGGTCAGTCTGGTTACACTAGTGGCCCTGCTGGTCATTGGCCTGGCCTATCTGATCGGCACTCTGCAAAAAAAAGCGGATGGCGAGGGGAAAGAAGATCACGGACCGGCAGGGTTTGTCCTCCTGATGGTCGTTTTGGGCGGCTTGATGGTTCTCGCACCTGAATTTGTCTATTTGCGGGATAACTTTGGCACCCGGATGAACACGGTCTTCAAGTTCTATTACCAGGCCTGGATGCTGTGGTCATTGGCGGCTGCTTTCGCCTCGGTGGTGCTGCTCAGGAAAGGCTCCTGGCTGGCAAGAATTGTGATCGTGATAATCATCGTGATGGGATTGGCCTTTTCGGTCATGGCTTACCCGGACAAGACTGATAACTTCAGTTTTAGCGCCGGATTTACGCTGGACGCCGGCGCTTATTGGGCGCTTTATCAATCCGATGAGGCGGCTGCGATTGACTGGCTCTCTGCGGCTGAACTGGGCACCGTTGCTGAGGCCGTCGGCGGGCAATATTCCTCCTATGCGCGGGTGGCGACCTTTTCCGGCCAGCCGACCGTGCTGGGGTGGCCGGGACATGAGGGGCAATGGCGGGGCGGGTATGCTGAAGTGGGCAACCGGGAAGTGGATATCCGCGATCTCTATGAGACCGCCGATTGGGAAACGACCCTGAACATCATCCGGCAATATAATATTCGCTATATTTTTATCGGGTCCCTCGAGAACAGCACCTATGCCGTCAACCCTTATAAATTCGAGCAGAACCTTGATCTCGGTTTTGAGCAGGGCTCGATCAGGGTCTATATCGTCCCGCAAACCCTGCTGGAATGATGGAAGGTCTTTATCGTTTGTGGTACGATTTTGTTATTGAAGGCTTGCAAGATAATTAATATGTAGGAAAGGGTTTTTTATTCTATGGTACGAACACGATTCGCACCCAGCCCAACGGGTTATATGCATATCGGCAATTTGCGAACGGCACTCTATGCCTATCTGACCGCGCGGCGCCATCAGGGCGTTTTTATTTTGCGGATTGAGGACACCGACCAGGAGCGTAACATGCCCGAGGCGGTTGCGGCGATCTATAAAGGTCTGGCTTTGGCCGGCCTGGAGTACGACGAAGGCCCCGATAAAGATGGCGGCTATGGCCCCTATATCCAATCAGAACGGTTGCCCATTTATCAGGAACATGCCCAAAAGCTGTTGGATATGGGAGCGGCCTATCGCTGCTTCTGTAAGAAGGAAGGCCAGCCCGAAGGCGATGACACCCCTGCCCGGCGGGATCCCTGCCGGATGTTGACCCCAGGGGAAATCGAAGAGAAACTAGCCGAGGGTGAATCCTTTGTGATTCGTCAGCGCATCCCCGATGAGGGCAGCACAACCTTTGTGGATCATGTCTACGGCGAAATCACAATCGAGAATGCCCAACTGGATGACCAGGTCCTGCTGAAATCGGATGGTTTCCCGACCTATAACTTCGCCAATGTAGTGGATGACCACCTGATGGCGATTTCCCATGTGATGCGCGGGCAGGAATATCTTTCTTCCACCCCGAAATATAACCTGCTCTACCAGAATTTTGGCTGGGAAGTGCCCGAATATGTCCATCTGCCCTTGATTATTAAAGAGGACGGCACCAAGTTCAGTAAACGGCTGGGGGACCCTTCTTTTGAAGATCTGGTGAAGGTGGGTTATCTGCCTGAAGCGATTGTCAATTACATCGCCCTTCTGGGCTGGAGTCCGGGAAATGACCAGGAATTCTTCACCCTGGCAGAACTGGAAGAAGTTTTCTCGATTGACCGGATCAATAAATCCAGAGCGGCCTTTTCATTTGATAAATTGACCTGGTTGAACGGTGAGCATATCCGGGCGCTTTCACCGGAGGCTTTCCATGAATTGGCATCAGCCTATTACCCTGAAGCCCTGACGGATTACGACACCTTGAAGATCAGTGGGCTGCTGCAGGTGCGGACTGAAAAACTGACTGATATTCCCGAAATGGTGGCCTTCTTTGCTGATGTGCCGGATTATGACTTGGACCTGTATACCCATGCCAAGTCGAAATCGGACCCCACGACCAGTCTGACCGTGCTTAAAGGCGTGCTGCCTCTGCTGGCGGATATCAAAACCTTTGATAACGATAACCTGTTTCTGATGTTGAAACAATTTGGCAAGGAAAACGGATTGAAAACCGGAACGGTGATGTGGCCGATTCGGACAGCGCTTTCGGGCGTTCCCACCACGCCGGGCGGTGCGACTGCATTGGCCGAGATCCTAGGCCGGGAGGAGACTCTCCGCCGGGTGGAAGCCGGGATCGCGAAGCTGGAAGCTGCAGCAGCCTAGTCCTTCATAATAAAAAAATGCCGTCAGTGAGAAATCTCTGGCGGCTTTTTTACTTTGCGGGATTTAGGCTATGTGACCTAAATTTATATCAATATGAGAATGAGACCTGTTTTCTCATGGTGGTTTCGTTTTAAGGATTGGTGCCTCATACCCTTTGTCAAAGCGGGAGCATCCGATGGATGGGACGAAGCAATCTTGAAATATGATCTGAATTTATAGTGGTTTGGATTTTCCATGTTGATATGACTATCTCAAAGATCGCTTCGTTCGTCCTTTTGGGACTTCCTCGCGATGACAAGAATTGATTTATCCCTTTATTCTTCCAAAACGGTATCCGCATAAATATTCATTGCATTTTGCAGGAAGTCCGCCAGGCCCGGAGCAATCTTGTCGTAATTGGCTCGAAATTCGGGATGGCTGGTGTAGAGTTCACCCAGCCCGCGGAACATATCGACTGAAACGGGATAGAAATTTTCCACCCAGGCATGCTGCCGGGCGGCCAGAGCCTGCACCTCGGGGTCGGCTGGGTCGCGGTCCAGCAACGCAGCCAGCCCTTCGGAAATGGCCTGGCCTTCCGCTTTCACCAGGGCCCATTCAGCTTTGCTGAGCTTGCGGGCGTTGCGGTTGGCCTGGGCGACAATCTCAGGATCATAGGTCTCACGGACTTCCTGTTGATAACGTTTAATGGTTTCCTTATCGAACCCCTCATAGAGTTCTTGGTCCGTCAGGGGCATACTGTTTTCCTCCTGTAGGTTTTGAATGGTCTTCTCCAGTGTGGATTGGAGGGTCTGTAATTGGTTGATCCGCAGGCCGAGGTTATGCTGGTGCTGCCGAAGCAGGGCCAGCCGTTCTGTGTTGGGGTTTGCCAGGATCTGTTTGATTTTCTGCAGAGGAATATCCAACTCTCGAAAAAACAGAATTTGCTGCAATCGAAACAAATCTTCCCGTCCGTAACGGCGGTAGTCATTCCCTGTGTCGCGGGTTTCAGGGCGCAGCAGACCGATCTGGTCATAATGGTGCAGCGTCCGGACGCTGACACCGGCTAATTTGGCCAGTTCGCCGATTGTGTAAGTTCTTTCGTACCCACGCGCGTTCATAGGGGGAGTATACACCCTGACGTAACGTTAAGGTCAAGGGTTAAATTCAGGAATTCAGATAGGGATCAAAGATGCTGTGTACAAAACCCAGGTCGGTGTAAAGCAGGAATTTGCGGAAGGTGTCCGGATTTTTCACCAGATGCTCATCCCGCTGGTACTGCACCCAGGCCATTGCGCTCCAGGTGATGGCCCGCAGGCAGTTGAAGGGGTCCCGCAGGCGGGTGCGCTCTTCAATGGTGTCCCGCAGATGGGGGTCCGTGATGACGTCTTTATAAGCTGTCATCAGCCTGTCCTGTTCAGCGGTTGAGAGCCGCTGGTCGGTTTTCCAGAGCGTTGTGGTGGGCACCCGAAAATGGGAGAGGTCGTGGGAGGGGTCGCCCCACATCGGTTTATCCCAATCCACCAGGTGAATGGCGTTGGTCGTGCGGTCTACGATCCAGTTGGTGTTATTCACTTCGGTGTTGATGATACATTGCCAGGGATCGCGCAGGAAATAATCTTCCCGGTGACGGGCACCCTCGGCCCAGGCCAGAACCTCCCTCAGGTATGCGCTCAGGTCGTGGTTCGCTAAATCCGAGGTCAGGTAGACCTCAGCCATTTCCCGGCAGTGCTGGTAGGTCTGGGTCAGTGGATGTGCCTCGCGGCGTAGATGGATTTGCTCATCAGGAATGGTGAGCTGGTGGTAACGGGCCATCAGCCGGGCTGCCGCTGTCAGGTCTCGCCGGTAGTCCAGAAACTCACCGGGAAAATACTCCATCCCCAGCACGCCATGGGGTAAATGGCTGAGGTTTGAATCGACAAAGTAGGGCTGGGGGGCGACACTAATCGGCGCAAGCAGCTGGAGGGTGCGGTATTCATAGGTGATCTGATCGGCGTTGGACAGGCCGATTTCCGAGCGGGAATTGATTCGCAGCACCCAGCGGAATTCGCCCTGGCGCACCAGGAAATTGAGGTTGTATTCGCCCTGGGCCAGAGGCGTGACGCTGAACACCTGATCCGGCTGCCAATGTGGAACACCCTCAGGCCGCGTTTCCTGAAGGTATTGGATGGCTTTGGGGAGGAAATTTTGGATGGAAAGCTCAGGCATGGGTACCTCGCATTTCCGATTATAGCAGGAATGCCTTCAAATTTACCGTCAGCAGTTAGCATTTATAATACATATATAGCGTATGGGTGGTTTACAGTTGCCTGAGTGTTAGGTAGTGTGTTGGATGAAGGGTGCTCTTATGTCTCAGTCAGATTCAATCAAAAAATTTCCGGTCTTTTTAATGTGTGGCCGGGATGCCGTCCGTCGGAAGATGATGATCGAGTTGGACCCGGAGGGGAAATACAAATCCAAAGCATTGCTGCCCTTTCTGGGCAAACGGTTGATGGAATGGCAGCTGGAATCCCTTGCCCAATCCCCCTATGTTGAAAGGATCTATCTCCTCGGCCTCACTGAGGAGGATATTTCCCCGGACATCCCCGTCTCCTTTATTCCAGTCGATTCGACTGCTAATGTGTCCGAAAAATTCAGTCAGGGATTGGCTTTTCTGGAAGCGCAGGGTGAGTCGCCGGAGATCATTGTGATCAGCTCCTGCGATGCGCCGGGGGTGCGAACAGAACAGGTGAACCAGTTCTTCCAGGGGCTGATGGATCATCCCGGGATGGATTTTGTAGTGGGTCTGGTGCCGGAGGATGTGATGGAAGCGGCTTTTCCCGGTTCGGGACGGGTGGTCGCCCGGTTCCGAGATCACCAGGTGATTGCAGGGGAACTATATGCACTCAGCCCACACATGATCCGCATGCAGGAGACCTTGATCGGCAATTTGAACCAGCGCCGCCGCAATATCAACCGCCAAAAAAAACGGATTGGCATGGGCCCCATGCTGAAATTAATTGGCCGGAATCCCCACACCTGGGCACTGCTGGCCAAATATGGCCTGGGGCTGGCCAGCCTTGCGGATGGTGAGCGCGCCCTTGGCGCGGCGTTTGACTGCCGGATTAAGGGACTGATCATCCCCGAGGCAGGCTTTGGGATGGATATGGACCTGCCGGGGGACTATGAAAGACTGGAAGCCTTTATCTCCCAATCTCAGGCATGAGTCTGGTCAGGCTTCCCCCAGTGCTTCCTGCATGATCCCGCCAATGCGGACCCGGTCCACCTCAGCGGGCGTATCCACCCGGGCAATGACTGAGAATTCGATAGTTTTTCCATCCGGCTTATCCGCCCGGATTGTAAAACGGGCATGGGGGGTTAATTCCGCTAATCCACTGATGGTATAGATTTCTTCACCGGTCAGGCCCAGCTTTTCCGCGTTATCTCCTGCTTGGAATTGGAGCGGGAGAATGCCCATCCCGACCAAATTGGCACGATGGATGCGTTCGTAGGATTCGGCAATCACTGCGCGAACGCCCAGCAGCAGCGGTCCTTTAGCGGCCCAATCGCGGCTGGAACCTGTGCCATATTCCTTTCCGGCGATCACGATCAGGGGCGTTTGCCTCTCCTTGTAGGATTGAGAGGTTTCGAAGATCGTCATGACTTTATCTTCCGGCAGCAGACAGGTGAAGCCGCCTTCTATTTCCGGCGTCAGGCGGTTGCGCAGGCGGATATTGGCGAATGTGCCCCGCACCATCACGCGGTCATTACCGCGGCGCGCGCCATAGGAGTTGAAATCCTTTTCTGCAATCCCCAAATCAGATAGATATTGTCCCGCGGGACTGTCGGCAGGGATCGCGCCGGCCGGGGAGATATGGTCAGTAGTGACCGAATCGCCCAGCAGGGCCAGCACCCGCGCGCCCCGGATGTCTTCCAAAGCCGGGAGGCTTTCCGCCAGGGTGAAGCCTTCAAAATAGGGCGGCTCTTTGATGTAGGTGGAATCCGGGCTCCAGGGGAACAGGGCAGAAGGCTCACCTGGGGACACGGATTGCCAGTTTACATCACCGGTGAACAGGTCGGCGTAGATCTGCTCGTAGAGTTCTGGCTGGATGGTCGCCATCATTTCTTCAATTTCGGAGTCGTCTGGCAGCAGGTCGCGCAGAAAAACGGGCTGACCGCTTGAGTCCGTTCCCAGTGGTTCGGTCACCAGGTCGATATCCACCGTGCCGGCCAGGGCATAAGCCACCACCTGGGGCGGGGAGGCCAGGTAGTTGGCGCGGGTCAGGGGATGGATGCGGCCTTCAAAGTTGCGATTGCCGGAGGAGATACTGGCCGTGACCAGATCGGAACTGCGCACAGCCTGAGTGACTTCAGGGGCCAGCGGGCCGGAATTGCCGATGCAGCTGCCGCAGCCGTAACCCGCCAGGGTGAAGCCCAGTGAGTCGAGGGCTTCGAGCAGGCCGGCTTTTTCAAGGTAGGCTGTGACCACCCGGGAGCCGGGCATCAGGGAGCACTTGATGGTTGGGTTGACGCGCAGTCCTCGTTGCAAGGCTTTTCTTGCCACCAGGCCAGCGCTCAGCATCACGGTGGGGTTGGATGTGTTGGTGCAGGAGGTTATTGCCGCAATCAGCAGTGACCCGTGGGTCAGGGAGACCGTCTCGCCATTGATCCTAACGGGCACTTCAGGCTTGGTTGTTTCTCCGCCCAGGCCAAATCCCTTATCCTGTTTGGCGCGAGTCAGGTGGGCTTCGAAATCCGGCTTGAGGTTGGGGATGGTCACTCGCTCATTGGGGCGGAATGGCCCGGCCACACTGGGCTGAACCTCAGTGAGGTTTACCCGGATGACTTTGGTGAAGTGGGGGATTGCATCGCCCGTCTGGCGGAAGAGACCCTGAGCAGAACAGTATGTCTCAACCCGCTGGATCAGTTCCGGGCTGCGACCTGTCAGCCGGAGGTAATCGAGGGTCAGATGGTCGACCGGGAAGAGGGTCACAGTCGCACCGCTCTCGGGGGACATGTTGGCAATCATGGCCCGGTCGGGGATTGAGATGGCGTCCAGTCCATCGCCAAAGCATTCGATGAACTTGCCGACCACGCCCTCCTGGCGCAGGCGCTGCACGATGGTCAGGGTCAGGTCGGTGGGCGTCGCATCTGGGGGTAACGCGCCGATCAGTTCCAGCCCAATCACATCCGGCAGTACCACTTCGAGTGACTTGCCCAGCAGGGCAGCGATGGCCTCAATGCCGCCCACACCCCAGCCCAGCACGCCCAGCCCGTTGATCATCGGGGTGTGGGAGTCAGTGCCGACCAGAGTGTCGGGGAAGATGGATTCCACCCCATTGACCTTGCGGGAGGTAACCACGCTCGCCAGGCTCTCGAGGTTCACCTGGTGGATGATGCCCTTGCCGGGCGGAACCACCCGGAAATTATCGAAGGCCTCCTGCGCCCAGCGCAGCAGCTGATAACGTTCGCGGTTGCGTTCATATTCCCGTTCGATATTGCGGGAAAAGGCTTCCGGGCTGCCGGTGAAATCCACCTGGACTGAGTGATCGACCACTAGGTCTACCGGGATTTTGGGTGCGATCTCAGCCGGGTCACCGCCCAGCCGGGCATAAGCGCTGCGCATGGAAGCCAGGTCCACCACCAGCGGCACCCCAGTGAGGTCCTGAAGCAGGACCCGGGCTGGGTAGAAGGGAATCGCGGGCCGGTTATCTGATTGGGGCTGCCAATTCAGGATGGCGTCCACGGCCTGCGCGGCGGCCTGATCCTGAGAACTGTGCCGCAGGGCATTCTCAAGCAGGATGCGCAGGGAGAAGGGTAATTGGCGCAATCTGTCACCGGCGAAATCGAGCAGATTAAACGGGGGAACGGGGTTGGTGGGGGAGGATGATTTCATTGGAGTCTCCATTGAAGGATGATGATCACTCAGGATTGCATCTGGTCAATGATCGCCTGACCAAATTCTGTTGTGGAGTGGATTTTCGCTTCGGGCATCAGACGTTGAAGGTCCGCAGTGACGGTTTTGGCTGCAATAGCTGCTCTGAGCCCTTTTTCGACCAAGTCTGCTGCTTCGTGCCAGCCGAGGTGCCTCAGCATCAACTGGCCGGAGAGGATCAGCGAACTGGGGTTAGCCTGGTTGGTGTCCGCGAGGCTTGGGGCTGTGCCATGAGTGGCCTCGAAAAGGGCGGTCTGGGTGTCATAGTTGAGGTTCGCGCCGGGCGCGATACCCAGCCCGCCGACCTGGGCTGTGAGCGCGTCGGAGAGGTAATCGCCGTTGAGGTTCATTGTGGCGATCACGTCAAAGCTCTCTGGCCGGGTGAGGGTTTGCTCGAAGGCCGCATCGGTGATCACATCGTTGACGTGAATCAGGCCTGCCTCAAGCGCGGTATGCATTTCAGCTTCGGCGGCTTCAAGGCCCTGGCTGGCCTGGGTTTGTTTAAACTGGCGCTGGGTATAGACCCGGTCGCCAAATTCGCGCGCAGCCAGGTCATAGCCCCAGGCGGCGAAAGCGCCCTCGGTGAACTTCATGATATTGCCCTTATGCACCAGGCTGACGCGTTTTCGTCCGTGCTCAAGGGCATAGTTCAGGGCGGCGCGTACCAGCCGCTCACTGCCCTGGCGGGAGACTGGTTTGATGCTGAAGGCGGAGGTCTGGGGGAAGCGAATCTTCTCAAATTCCTCAGACTGGTTTTCCGCCAGCCAGCTCTGGAAGGCTGCATTGGCTTCACTGCCCACCTGGAACTCGATCCCGGCATAGATATCTTCGGTGTTTTCACGGAAGATGACCATATCGACCAGCTCAGGATGCCGTACGGGCGTCGGGACGCCCGGGATCCAGCGCACCGGACGGACGCAGGCGAAGAGGTCCAACCCGCGGCGCAAGGCAACATTCAATGAACGGAAACCTCTACCCACTGGGGTGGTCAGCGGACCTTTGATCGCCACCCGGCATTTGGCGATTGACTCAATCGTCTCGATGGGGAGGGGTTCACCTAGCTGACCCAGCGCTTTGCCGCCAGCGGGGACTTCCATCCAGGCCAGGCTGCGCTGACCGCCGTAGGCCAGGCGGACCGCCTCATCCAGTACGGGCCGGGCTGCCCGCCAGATATCCGGCCCGACGCCGTCACCCTCGATGAAGGGGATAATGGGGTGGGCAGGGACAGCCAATTGACCATCCGCCAGATGGATGGGTTCTCCACCAGAGGGGATTTCAAAGAAAGGTGATGTCATAATTGCTCCTGAGAGCGGAACCCTGAATGCTAACAGCGGGTTAACGCCCAAATTTTGTTATTGACAGATAGACTATTCCAACTTTATAATCATGATAACATTTAAATTTGAGACACTGTCCCATATAATGGGACACAAAGGAAATTGATGACCAAACCCTCCAGCACGCTCGTGAATGCCATCCAGTTGATGGATTGCTTTTCCAAAGACGAACCCTATCTGGGTGTTCGGGAAGCGGCGCGCATGACGGGGATTTCCTCCAGCACGACAGGGCGGGTTTTGGCCTCCCTGAAGGAGCTGGGCCTGCTGGTGCAGGATATGGAGACCCGGCAGTATGCTCTGGCAGGGAAGGTGCTGGCTTGGGCGGAGGTTTATACGGCCACAGTGGATGTCCGGCGGGTGGCGCTGCCTTTCATCTATGACCTCCAAAGGGTCACGGGCGAGACCATCAGCCTTTATATCCTGGAAGGCAAGGAACGGGTCTGCGTGGAACGGCTGGAAAGTGAACAGAACGTGCGCATGGTGGCTCGCGTGGGACGTTACCTGCCCCTGCATGCGGGTTCAGCCGGGAAGCTTTTCCTGGCCTATATGAGCGATACGCTGCGCGAAGAGGTTTTTGAAACCGAGGAGCGCAAGGTTTTCACGCCGATGACGATCACGGACCCGGAAAAGCTGCAGGAAGAAGGCGCCTTGATCCGCGAGCGCGGCTACGCCCTCAGCCATGGAGAATGGACGGCTGATGCTTCCGGTGTGGCCGCCCCGATCTTCAACCAGCGCGGCCAGATGGTTTCAGCTCTCACGATCTCCGGCCCGACCCAGCGATTCACGCCCGACAAGGTTGAAAAATTTGCCAATAACTGCATCCGTACCGGATTGCAGATCTCCCGACTGCTTGGATATAACCCTCAGCAAAATCGAAAGGGCGTTCAGCCGGGGCGGCCTCGGTAGCCGCCAAAATTTACCGGTTTACCCCTGTACAAAAATCATTGCGAGGTGTTATTATGAATATTAGTAAGAATAAAGTTAGTTCAGCATATCAAGTTACAGAATCCAAATCAAATCTCACCATAGAAGATAGGATTGCCGCTCAACTGCCCGGATGGCAGGAACGCCTGACGCGGTTACTGAGCCAACACGGTGACAAGCCGATTGGCGAGATCACGGTTGCCTCTGTTTATGGCGGCATGCGGGGTCTTTTTGCCCTTGTCACCGAGATCTCCCATGTGGACCCTTCTCTGGGCTTATTAATCCGGGGCTACTCGGTGGACGAGCTTCTGGAGAAGCTGCCCAAGGTCAAAGGTTCAGACTTTCCCCTGCTGGGCGGGTTGTACTACCTGCTGCTGGTGGGTGCGTTCCCCACCCGGGAAGATGCCCTGGAAGTAGAAGACCTCTGGTGGCGTGAGCAGGGACTGCCCGCATATATAGTCGATATGCTCAGGGCAATGCCGGCGAACACGCACCCGATGACGCTTTTTTCGCAGGCGATCCTCGCCATGCAGCCCGAATCGGTGGCTGCGAAGGCCTATCATCAGGGAATTGACCGCACCGAGTACTGGCGGCCGATGCTGGTGGATGCGCTCAAGATCACGGCCAACCTGCCGACCTTGGCCGCGACGATTTACAACCTGAAATATCGGGACGGTGCGGAAGCCATTCCCGACCCCGACCTGGATTGGAGCGCGAACTTTGCCCATATGATCGGTAAAGGGGACTACCCGGAATATAAGGACCTTTGCCGGCTGTTTATGACGCTGCATTCGGACCAGGAAAGCGGCAACGCCAGCGCGCACACCTCGCATCTGGTCAGTTCGACGCTTTCGGACCTTTACCTGTCCTCTTCTGCCGGGCTGAATGCCCTCGCCGGGCCGCTGCATGGGCTGGCCAACCAGGAGACCCTGCGCTGGCTGCAGGCTTTGCAGGAAGAATACGGCGGATTGCCCAGCCATGCCGACCTGCGGGAATTTGCGCTGGAGACGCTGGAACAGGGTATGGTGATCCCCGGCTATGGGCACGGCGTGCTGCGGCGGACGGACACCCGCTTCACCGCCCAATACCGCTTTGCGGAGGCTTTTATGCAGGAGGACCCCCTCTTCCAACTGGTGAAACGAGTCTACGAAGTGATGCCGGAGGTGCTGGGTGAACTGGGCAAGATCAAGAACCCCTGGCCGAACGTGGACGCCATCAGCGGCACACTGCAGCACCATTATGGGATCGAGCCGGAGTTTTGCACGGTGCTGTTTGGGGCCAGCCGCCTGCTGGGGCTGACGGCGCATGCTGTCTGGGCGCGAGCGCTGAGCCAGCCAATTGAACGGCCGCGGTCCTTCACCACCGACCGGATTGAGGAGATCATCACACCGCCGCTCAGTGTGAACTCGCCGGAGATTATTACATTTTCTGCCGAGGTTTAATCCCGGCAGATTAACGGAATTGGAACACCAGAGCAATTATCAAGCAAGCCAAAACCTTAGACAAAGGACATTATGAAACATCGAGACTGGAAACGCTATAACCCGCCCAAAGAACTTGCCGCCATCCTGAAGGCCAATTCGGACGTGACCATCGTGGGCACTTCGGATGAGCTGCTGGAGCTGGCCTGCGGTGGAGAAAACGGTAAAACCTTTGATGTGGCTTATCAAATCCCAAATCTGGGTAAAGTGGTGGATGCCACGGTGGTGCGGGTGCGCAATGGGATCGCAGCGAACTATCCCTCGCCCTATATGCGCCGGCGGGACCCAAACGCCATGCTGATTGGCGATGACGGTCCCACTGACCACACGCGTTTCGAGGAAGTCTATGGCTATCCCTTTCCTGATCTGCGCCAGCGGACCTTTGACTGGCTGACCGAGAACCCACTGATCCTCTATGGTTATGTGACCGGCAAGAAGGGTCTGGGCAAGGACGCTCTGGTGGTGGCCCCGGCTAATGCCGGCTTCTTTGGCTTTGGGCTGGCCCTGCTTCAAGGGCTCACGCCCTATGAGGAGATTGACAAGGACTTTGCACCCGCTTCGGTGATCTATGTAGCGCCGACTTTCCGCTATACGGACCTGGATAATAAGCAGGTGGTGGTGCACTACCGCCAGCCCGGGATGCACGAGGTCTTTTCCTATTGTCTGTACCCCGGCCCCAGCGCCAAGAAGGCAGCCTACAGCATTTTGCTGAACCAGGGCGAACAAGAGGGTTGGGTGACCGCCCATTGCTCCACCGTGCGGGTGGTGACGCCCTATGACAACGAGGTGACCTTCATGCACGAAGGCGCCAGCGGGGCGGGCAAGAGCGAGATGCTGGAATATCCCCACCGTGAGGACGACGGGCGGATGCTCTATGGCGAGAACATCGTGACAGGCGAGAAACGCCTGCACGAACAGCCCCGCACCTGCGCGCTGCACCCGGTGACGGATGACATGGCGCTCTGCCATCCCTCACTGCAGCATAACGGTAAGCTGGCCGTGACGGATGCGGAAGACGCCTGGTTTGTGCGCACCAACCATATCCGCCAATATGGCACCGACCTGAATCTCGAGCGGCTGACAGCTGAGCCCTCGGAGCCGCTGCTTTTCCTGAACATCAACGCCGCCCCGGACGGGATCGCGATGATCTGGGATCATATCCTGGACGCGCCGGGCAAGCCCTGCCCGAACCCGCGGGTGGTGGTCCCCCGAGAGATCATCCCGAACGTGGTGAACGAGCCGGTGGACGTGGATATCCGCTCCTTCGGCATGCGCACGCCGGCCTGCACCCGGGAGAACCCGAGCTATGGGATTGTGGGGTTCTTCCACATCCTGCCTCCGGCGCTGGCCTGGCTCTGGCGGTTGGTAGCGCCGCGCGGCTACGATAACCCCAGCATCACCGAAAGCAAGGGACTTTCAACCGAGGGCGTGGGGTCCTATTGGGCCTTTGCCACCGGCAAGCGCACCGTGCAAGCTAACTACTTGCTGGAGCAATTTACCAGCAGCCCGGACACCAGCTATGTGCTGACGCCCAACCAGCATGTCGGCGCGTGGAAGGTCGGCTTCATGCCCCAATGGCTGATGCGGGAATATCTGGCCCGGCGCGGCCATGCCCGCTTTTTGCCGGAGAACGTGCGCCCGGCCCGCTGCCCGCTGCTGGGAGAATATCCCCACCAGATCCAGATCGAAGGGCGGCAGCTCTCACGCTGGTTCTTCGCGGTGGATTCGCAGCCGGAGGTCGGCCCCGAGGCTTATGACCAGGGCGCGGAGATGCTCACCACGTTCTTCCATGACATCCTGCGGCAGTATGACATTGAGACATTGACGCCCCTGGGCCGCGAGATCATCCAGTGCTGTCTGGACCGGGGGAGTTTGGCGGATTATAAGTCGCTGATCACCTTTGAGGAGAAGGGATAGGCGTTTTTTTAGGTTTGAATGAGAGAAATGTCCGTATGACCCAGCCACCCGGTTGACGCAAAGTCGGCCGGGTGGTTGGGGGTTAAGGGGGAGTAGGGTGGGTCGCTGACCCACCAAAAAACGTTTATACTCTTGTTATGCCTGAATATCGTCGGGTTCATCTCAAGGGTGGAACGTATTTCATCACGATTGTTACCCATAAACGGCAACCTCCTTTTTGGAATAATACTGCCCGTCAAATCCTGCATCATGCCTGGTTGGACGTTGCAAAACATTTCCCATTTACAACCCTTGCCGTTTGCCTTCTCCCCGAGCATATCCATACCTTGATTCAATGTCCGGAAACGGACGCGGATTACCCGATGCGTATACGGGAGATCAAACGGTTGTTTACGGTGGAGTATAAGCAGCAGTTTGAGCTGCCGGAGGTGGATAACGATTCGAGGATACGAAAGAATGAGGCCGCGATCTGGTAGAGACGGTATTGGGAGCATACGATCAGGGATGAGGATGACCTGCATCGCCATTTGGATTACATCCATTACAACCCAGTGAAGCATGGATTGGTGCGGAATGTTCGCGATTGGGAGTGGTCAATGTTTCACCGCTATGTGCGGATGGGTTGGTACGATCCCGATTGGGGGAGTGAGGTTGGTGAGAAGGATTTGAAGGGAGATTTTGGGGAGTGATGGGTGTGGAGGGGGTGGATAGGGAAGGCGGTTCGGGTGTTGGGTCAGCGACC
>Ga0209121_10001559_pt1 | contig 23972 bp, 27 predicted proteins | sample Cruoilmetagenom3_FD_187292 | JGI IMG/M metagenome (GOLD analysis project Ga0209121, IMG submission 187292) | Oil polluted marine microbial communities from Coal Oil Point, Santa Barbara, California, USA - Sample 3 (SPAdes) (version 2) | ecosystem: Environmental > Aquatic > Marine > Oil seeps ... | reverse complement strand
TCTTTTGTTTTTCATAAATCTGTCTCCTGAATATTTTATCGTCTCAGGCGACAAATCTACCTTAATCATGCGCCCAGTTTTTGGGGAGTATTATATAGATAGCAGTAAACAGGTTTCCAGTACCTGTTGAGCAGTAAACCAATCAAAGCCCGGTTCTTATCTTCATCTCCTGAACTTACATCTTCAATGATAGACCAATGCGTGGTCAGGAATGCCTCTCCTGTACCGCCCACATTTGTATAATCGTCGTGCCTCATGAATTGTTTTCCCTTCAGCTATCTCTTTTTCTGTTCAGAATATCCCAAATAGCCACTAACCTTCGATGCTAAATGAGGATTCTTAACACCAAATCAGGGAAACATTGTAGAGTTTAGAATAAGTAATAAACGCTTATTTGTCAAGTATTTACTGTCGAATCGGCATCTGGTATTGCCGGAATTGCTTAGATGGTATGAAAAAAATGCAAAAAAGGTCAGGATTTTGCGCAAGATCAGAGATTTTTCCTGTTTTTATATATAGAGAACCATAACATTTTATTTGGAGGTAAAATAAATGAAATTCCTGGATCGTTTCAAAATTGGATTGGTGTTAGTTGGGTTCGCTGCTATTTTGCTTGGCGGCGGGAATGCAAAGGCGGATTTCACTTTCGGCACTCCCACTACCCTTTGGCCGAACCTTAACAGTCCGTATATGGATGGTAGCCCGGTCGTCGCAGCCGACGGTCTGTCGCTTATCTTCGGTTCTGATCTACCCAACGGAGACGGTGAAGGTAACCTGTGGATGACGACGCGGGAAACGGTAGAGGACGACTGGGGCGCCCTGGTGCCTCTCGCAAATATTAACAGTTCGGCGGACGAAAGTTGTCTGAGCCTCTCGGCAGATGGCCTATCCCTTTTCTTCAGTTCGTTTGTCGGGACGCCCCGGCCCGGCGGGCACGGCAAATGCGATATATGGGTGACCACGCGGGCAACCGCCTCCGATCCCTGGGGACAACCGGAGAATCTTGGTCCTCCCGTGAACACTTCGAGCAACGATTATGGCCCTTTCATCTGGGATGATGGGTGTACCCTATTGTTCATCTCCGACCGGGACGGTGGATCTGGAAGTTATGACTTATGGATAACGACGCGGGAGACGATCAATGACGACTGGGACACCCCGGTGCCTCTGGAAAATGTCAATAGTAATGGTCCCGAATTGTTCCCAGCCATGTCGTCCGATGGGCTGATCCTCTTTTTTCAACGCGGATTCCAGGGCACGACAGACCTATGGATGGCGACGCGCAAAAGCATAGACGAGCCCTTCGGACCGCCAGAAAGGCTTCCGGCACCCATAAACTATCCAGATTGTGACGACTGTAATCCCAAATTCTCGGCCGACGGCTCTACCCTTTACATCAGCTCTAACAATTCGGCGGAGAGTTGGGACTACAATTGGTGGCAGGTGCCAATCGAGCCGGTCGTCGACCTCAACGATGACGGAATCGTCGACGCCGCTGACATGTGCATAATTGTGGACAACTGGGGTACAGATGAGCCATCGAGCGACATTGGCCCGATGCCCTGGGGTGACGGCATTGTCGATGTCCAGGACCTGATCGTGCTCGCTGAGCATCTGTTCGAGGAATTTCCGCCGGTGGAAGAAGCAGTTGAATAGGTGACATTGTCGACGTCACAGACCTGTGCATCATGGCGGACTAATGAGGTACAGATGAGCCACGTGCGACATTGGCCCGATGCCCTGAGGCGACGGCATCGTAGATGTCCAGGACCTGATCATCCTCGTCGAGCATCTGTCGACAAACAAGAATGATGTCAACGACGTTAACGGTGGTGAATGATCAAGAATGTCCGCCGCAAAACGTGAAACCTTTAATGACAAAGTAGTGAAAGGAGAAACAAATGAAAAAGACAAGAACTAAAATTCTGGCCGGCGTGGTCCTGTTTGCCGCCGTGCTGCTCATCACAGGGATTGTTTGGGCTAAGGCCACAAAGACCCCGATATCGGGCAAACAAACTGTTCAGGTCATCGGCCCGCCAGTGCGAGAATGGGTAGACGACGAAGGGATTGCACACTATCGCGGTTTCCCTTCGGTGTTTGTCTTCGTTTCCGGCGATCTGGACGGAACAGGAAGCTCTGTGGTCAATGTAAACTATGACCCGGCAACCGGCAACGGCGATGAGTCCGGTGCGGCAACGATCAACGTGAATTGGGGAGATCTGGAAGGCACTTTTGAAGGGCACTTAACTGGCACATACGCGAAAGGGTTTTCCACCGGTACGGCTGTCTACCATGGCATCAGCGGCGACTTTGAGGGAATGAAGATGATGTTGAGCTACATTACTACATTTACTGGCCCCCCGGGTACGGTCTGGCCGGTAACTTTTCAGGGCATCATCCTCGATCCGCACGGTGAATGAACGCATGGAGGAGGCCTGTCGCCTCCCCATAGTATTTTGGCAAAGCGTTGAGATGGTACAGTAGGCCAAGTGTCGAAGCCATCTATTGTGTCGCGGGCTTCCAGCCCGCGATTCGAGGGCGCTCGTGCCCTCGACACCTGGATGCCCGCGACACAAAACACCCAATATAGTCAATAGCTGACAGCTTAAAAAAGTTGTCAGCTTTTTTTAACGACGTTCATTGAATCCGGCTTAAACCTTGACGGCAGGAGCATTTGAGTCTGAACCATCTGACTTTTAGTTATGTGGCCCAAATATTATCCTTCCAACGAGGAAAAAACTAAGGTTTATGTCGTGAAAATAGCGAGTATTTCTTGACTTTTTGAGGCGTTAGGGGTATTTTATCTGCTCAAGATTCAACATTTAAGGATAACAGAAAACAGATGAAGGAAATCAAGAAGCCACAGGAACAATTCGAGGATATGCGTATCCTCGACGAGCTGAAGAATTCGTACCTCAACTACGCGATGAGCGTGATCGTTTCACGAGCCCTGCCGGACGTTCGCGACGGTTTGAAACCATCGCAAAGACGCATCCTGGTAGCAATGAACGACTTGAACCTCGGCCCGCGGAGCAAGCACCGAAAGTGCGCGAAGATCGTCGGTGATACCGGCGGCAACTACCACCCTCACGGCGACCAGGCAACCTATGGAACGCTGGTCAGGCTGGGCCAGGAATGGAATATGCGTTATCCGCTGGTGAACCCGCAGGGCAACTTCGGAAGTATCGATTCCGATCCGCCGGCGGCGATGAGATATACCGAGGCAAGAATGGCCGCCCCGGCAACGGATATGCTGGAGGATATCAAGCACGACACCGTCGATTTTATACCGAACTACGATGAGACCCGGATGGAGCCGACGGTTCTGCCGTCGAAGTTCCCGAATCTGCTTGTTAACGGCTCGACGGGAATCGCGGTCGGGATGGCCACCAATATCCCGCCGCACAATGTCGCCGAGATTTGCGACGCCCTGCTTTTAGTAATTGATGAGCCGGACTGCGGATTTAAAGATATTATCAAGCGTCTGCCCGGCCCGGACTTCCCGACAGGCGGAATCATCTGCGGCAGAAAAGGGATTATGGACGCTTACACGACCGGCCGGGGCCACTTGACCGTTCGAGGCAAAGTAGACGTCGAGACGACCAAGAGAGGCAGGGAAAGAATTGTCATTACCGAGATACCGTATATGGTCGTCAAGACCACGATTGTCTCGAAAATTGCGGATTGCGTGCACAAAAATACTCTACCGGAAGTAGCCGACGTCAGGGACGAATCGGACCGCCACGGGCTGCGGATTGTCGTGGATTTGAAAAGAGACGCCGATGCCGAAATCGCGCTGAATAAGCTTTATCGCTACACTCTTCTGCAAACCACTTTTGCTATCGCCAATATCGCGCTGGTTAATAGCAAGCCCGAAACTCTCAATATCAGGGAGATGCTCGATTGCTTCATTGAGCATCGCAAAATTGTCATCCGCAGGCGAAGCAGATTCCTGCTGAAAAGATGCAGAAACAGGGCTCATATCCTCGAAGGCCTTCTTCTGGCCGTCAGTGACATCGACGAGATCATCGATTTGATAAAAAAATCGCCGGATACACCCACCGCTAAGTTGAATTTAATGAAGAAGCCTTTGCGTTTGGCCGAAGTTGCGACATTGAAGAAAATCCTGCCCAAGGATTTTATTAAGGAAAAAAGCAAAGGCAAACATTTCCTTACCGGCCCGCAGGCCGACGCGATTTTGACAATGCAGCTCCAAAGACTCACCGGTCTGGAGATGGAAAAGCTCGCCAAAGAGTACGCCGACCTGACCGAACAGATAGAGGGCTATGAGGCGATATTGGCCAGCGATCAAATCCTGCTGGACATCATCCGGGAAGACATTTATGAGATAAAGGAAAAGTATGGCGACGCCAGGCGGACGAAAATCACCGCTGCCGCCGAACAGTTCGCCGATGAAGACCTGATCGCCGAGGAGGAAGTCATCGTTACGGTAAGCCACAGCGGGTATGTCAAGCGACTTCCCATAGATACGTACCGCAAGCAGGCCAGGGGCGGCAGAGGAATCATCGGCTCGGATACAAAAGAGGGCGATTTCATAAAGCATCTGTTCATCGCCTCCACACACGATTACCTGCTGATCTTTACCAATCGCGGCAAGTGCTACTGGCTGAAAGTTTATGACATCCCGAGCATGTCCAGGCAGAGCAAGGGCAGAAATGTTGTCAACCTTCTGAAGCTGGGAAATCAGCAAATCGCATCGATCATCAACGTCAGCAGTTTTAATAATGAAGGGGACGAAAACGCACCGGAGCGGCAACTGGTAATGGCGACAAGAAATGGCATCATCAAAAAGACGAGATTGTCAGCTTACGGCAACCCGAGAGCAAACGGTGTCATCGCCATCAATCTGGATCCGAACGATGATTTAATCGATGTTGCATTGACCACGGGGGCGGATCATATCATTCTCGGCACGCGGGACGGCATGACGATACGCTTCGATGAAAACCAGGTACGTTCGATGGGCCGTGCCTCACGAGGCGTCAAAGGGATTAACCTGCGCACCGGTGACGCCGTAGTCGGCATGGTGATTGTCGAGGAAAAAGCCGCCCTGTTCACCGTTTGTGAAAACGGTTACGGCAAACGAACGGGCCTTGAGAATTACCGTTCGCAAAGCCGCGGCGGTGTCGGTCTGAAAAATATAAAAACCACCACCAGGAACGGCAAAGTTGTTGCACTCAATGCGGTCCAGAATAAAGACGATTTGATGATGATTACCGCCAACGGGATGATTATTCGCACCGGGCTTGACCAAATCCGCTCAATCGGCAGAAACACCCAGGGCGTACGCCTAATTAAGCTCAAAGCCGGCGACAAGCTCGTTGCCGCCGAAAAGATAGTGTCCGAAGATGCAGGCAATTCGAAAGCCGGATCAAACGAAAAACGCAAACCACAATCAAATCCGACGACGAAGTCAAATCCAAAGGCTAAGTCAAAATCTAAAACCAGGACAAAGAGCAGTAAAAAGAGACGCAAATCGTGAATCGTGACTCACACTCCACAGGATGCCCGCCGGAAAAGCTGATTTATGTAATTGCCGGCAAAGATGATTCTCTTGTCAGCTCTCAGTGCGCCGAGCTTCTCGACGGGCTTTTGGACCCGTCGCAAAGAGCTACGGGACTCTTTGACGCCGAGGCGGCTTCGACTTCGGCATCAGATGTGCTGGATGAATTGCGAACAGCACCGTTTTTGACCGACAAACGAGTCGTTCGCATAAAGGGTGCGGAAGATTTCATATCCAGGAATCGACCGTTGCTCGAAAAATATTTTGACAATCCCTGCCCCACAGGACGGCTTATACTGACCGTAAAATCCTGGGACGCCCGAACCAAACTGGCTAAGAAACTTTCAAAGGCAGGCAAACTGATTAGTGCTGCCCCGCCAACTCGCAGGGAACTGCCGGATCGGTTAATAAGATATGCAAAGGACGCTTACGATAAAAATATAAGCCTGACTACGGCAATACTTTTAATTGAGCTGACCGGCGATGAGCTAACGCGCCTGTACAGCGAAATCGACAAGCTGGCTTTGTACGCAGGCGAAGAGAAAATTATTACCCAAAATCACGTCGAGTCACTCATCGGTCATAATCGTTTATTCAGTGCCTTTGCCGTGATAGATGCAATCATCGCCGGCAACGCCGGAGTGGCGATAGAGCGTTTAAGGGGCATGTTCGCAGCAGATAAATCAACTGAGTATACCGTCGTCGGCGCCTTTGCGTATCATATCCGTAAAATGTTCAACGCCAAGGTCCTGCTCGACAAAGGTCTCCGGCCTCGCGAGATCGAAAACAGGCTGCGAATATGGGGCAACACGAACGCTTTTTTCGCACACCTGCGGCAAATTAGCCTGAAACAAATCGGCAAATACCTCCAGCACTTGGGCGAAACCGACTACAAAATCAAAACCGGTCAGACACAAGCAAGAGTAGCAATGGAACAATTAGTGCTCAATTTGTCTGCCGGGACCACCGCTCGTAGAAACATCGCAAGAAGTACGTAGAATTATGTCCGATATCATTCGTATGCTATAATCGTCAAAACTTTAATTGCCCGGAATCTTTTTCTGTTATGCCGCTTTGAATTTCAGCGAGCCACCTGTCCGATTTGGATTTACTGTAGCCCAGGAAGGCGGAATCTTTATCGTGACTTTCAAATGCTTTGCAGGCTCTGTGCTTGTTTACATTGGCATAGCAGTAAACACAGCCGTGCGGGCAGGTGTCGTAGGTGCCGATATCGGAGCTTTCCGTGCAGCCGCACTCTTTCCTTGTCGGCTTTTCTTTATACGCAAGCCCTTCGGGAAAGAATAAGCTCTCAATAACACTACCGTCTATGCAATGGCCTTTTTGAATGCGGTTGTTTACTAAATAATCGCCGCAGCATGAGAACATCCGCATGCCGTGACGGCTTGCGGTCTCGGACAATTCGTTTGCCAGGTCGATTTTGAAATCTTCGCCACAATTGGTAATTTTCACGCCTGCCGTCTTTTCAAGCTCTCCGAAGTTGCGTTTGACCTTGCCGTATTCTGTCACGAAGCTAAAGTAACAGCGCTCAACCAGGCCCTCGAACTCTAAAGCAAGCTCTTCGAAAGCTTTGATGTAAAAGTCACGGCCACAAAGGCTGGAGATGATGATTGGATCGAATCGCCAGTTTATATGCCGCGGCGAATACGTTCTGCTGAGCTGCTTTAAGCCTTCAATCGCAGCCTGTCTTTCCACATTGCTTTCAAAAACCTCCGGCAGAGCGGTAACGGTGTAGTTGAAATAGAATTTGTATCCCATCTGGTCGATAACTTTCAGGTTCTCAAGAAAGGGATTGAAATTCTTGGACCAGAACACAAAGCAGACAACATCCGTGGGCTTTAGCAATACGATATATTTTCGGCCGCCGAACGGATTTACTACACCGGCAAAACCATCTTCGAGCCGGCGCATAAACCAGTCGCCGTAAAACGCCGGGATATCGGTTCTGCGCGATACTGATATAATTCTTTTCATAACTGTTCGATCTTCACATTTGTTTATTGCACTCTATCTTATTGAACAACAGCTTCGAGCACAAACACATTCTCTATCCGGCAAAGACCTTGACGCCCGGAACGAATTTTAATAAAGTTTTAACCTATACAGATATCCGGTCCGCCCGAGGCAGAGCCAAAAGATCTATATTTGGAGTTGAACTATGAAACGTTTGCTTTTTTTGATAGTTATTTTAATGATATCCCATAAGAGCTTAGCCGAACAGGAGGTTGCTTTCGAACAGCTTGACAAGCCGCGTGTGGTTGTGCTGACGGATATCACAAACGAGCCGGATGATGAGCAGTCGATGGTGCGATTCCTGGTTTATTCCAACGAATACGACGTCGAGGGCTTAATAGCGACAACATCGGTTTGGCTCAGAGACAAGGTTCGGCCAGAAAAGATACGCGAGCGAATCGAAGCGTATGGCAAGGTTCGTAAGAATCTCTTAAAGCACGCGCCGGGCTATCCCACAACCGAACACCTGTTGAGCGTTACCAGGGCCGGGCTGCCCGAATTCGGTATGGAAGGCGTGGGGCCCGGCAAAAGCTCTGAAGGTTCGCGCCATATTATCGAGGTGGTGGACAGGCCGGACGAACGTCCCATCTGGATCAGCATCTGGGGCGGCGCTAACTGCCTGGCTCAGGCGCTTTGGGATGTCAAGTATAGCCGCAGTTCCGAACAACTGGATGCCTTCGTCTCCAGGCTGCGGGTATATACAATTTCCGACCAGGATAATTCCGGGCGCTGGATGCGCATCACGTTCCCGAATCTGTTCTACATCGTAACGCCAAGCGAAGTTGGCCATCATGAATACTACAAGGCCACGTGGACGGGTATTTCCGGCGACCGCCAGTATAAGAACGGCCCCTTTCACAAATTCGAGTTGGTTGACAATCCCTGGCTTGAGCAGAATATCATCAGAAACCATGGCCCGCTCGGCGCGCTCTATCCCAGACTGAAATATATAATGGAAGGCGACACACCTTCGTTTATCGGCCTGATTAGTAACGGGCTGGGCAGCCGAACCAGCCCTTCTTATGGAGGCTGGAGCGGACGCTACGTTCTCTGTCAGACGTACGCCGAGACGCGGCCTATCTGGACAAGTGCGCGAGGCGCCCAGGATACGGTCATCGCGGAAAACGGCATCGAATACACCTCGGACCAGGCAACAATCTGGAGATGGCGGGAAGCCTATCAGCACGACTTCGCCGCACGAATGGACTGGTGCGTGGCGGAAACACTCGAAGCTGCCAACCACAATCCTATAGCAGCTTTTAACAATGACAAAAGCAAGGCCGTGGCGAACCTGACTGTCAAACCCGGGCAAACAGTCAGACTAAGCGCTGCCGGGACGTCCGATCCGGATGGAGACAAGGTTTTCTATCACTGGTTCGTCTATGATGAAGCTGGCGACTATGATGGTGCAATCAGCATTCGAAACAGCGACGCAAAAGAAGCAGGTTTTACAACTCCCGATGTGAATCAGACAAAAAAAATACACATAATTCTTGAGCTAAAAGACGACGGTGAGCCCAATCTGTACAGCTATCGCAGGGTCATTGTCACTATCAAACCGTAAGCATTGAAATTATCCGGCTTCGACAGGCTAAGAGCTAAGCCTTAAGCAGGTAATTCACCGATGTTTTACACCATTCCCGGCTTGAATCAAACGAGTCCCTGATCGAGCATTGCGTCGGCGACCTTCACGAATCCGGCGATATTTGCACCCATCACGAGATTGCCCGGCTCTCCGTACTCTTCGGCTGCCTCATAGGCCTGCTTATGAACGGCAATCATAATATTATGCAGCCGCTCGTCCACTTCTTCGCGCGTCCATGACAGTCGCAACGAGTTCTGCGACATTTCAAGCCCAGAGGTGGCGACACCGCCGGCATTTGCGGCCTTGCCGGGACCGTACATGATTTTCTTGTCGATGAACTGCTCAATCGCCCCGGGAGTACTTGGCATATTGGCTCCCTCTGCGACCAGGGTGCAGCCGTTCTTAAACAGGGCTTTCGCATCATCGCCGCTAATTTCGTTCTGCGTAGCACTGGGGAAGGCACAGTCGCATTTGATGTCCCATGGCCGCTGGCCCTCAAGATACCTGGCGCCAAACTTATCGGCATATTCCTTGATGCGCCCGCGTCGTACGTTCTTAAGATCTAATACAAAGGCGAGTTTCTCATCGTCGATGCCGTCCGGATCGTGAATGGTTCCGCCGGAGTCGGAAAGGCTGACAACCTTTGCGCCGAGCTGGTTGAGTTTTTCCGTAGTGTATTGTGCAACATTGCCGGAACCGGAGACGGTACAGATCTTACCTTTGAAGTTCTCGCCGCGGGTCTTTAGCATTTCTTCGGCGAAATACACACAGCCGTACCCGGTAGCTTCCGGCCGAATCAGCAAGCCGCCCCAATTCAGGGCTTTGCCGGTTAACACACCGGTAAACTCGTTTCGGATACGTTTGTACTGCCCGAACAAGAAGCCGATTTCACGTCCACCGACGCCGATATCGCCCGCGGGAACATCCGTATCCGGGCCGATATGGCGGCACAACTCGGTCATAAAGCTCTGGCAAAAGCGCATCACTTCATTATCGCTCTTGCCCTTCGGGTCGAAATCCGATCCGCCCTTGCCTCCGCCCATCGGCAGGGTCGTAAGAGAATTCTTGAATACCTGCTCGAATCCGAGAAACTTCAGGATGCTCGCATTGACCGTCGGATGGAATCTGAGGCCACCTTTGTATGGGCCTAATGCACTGTTGAACTCGAACCGTAATCCACGGTTGACGTGAACGTTACCTTTGTCATCCTGCCAGGGCACGCGGAACATGATCTGCCGTTCCGGCTCCACAATCCTGTCAAGGATTCTTGCCTCGACATATTCCGGATGCTTCTCCAAAACCGGCCCTAAAGAGTCAAGAACCTCTTTCACTGCCTGGAGGAACTCGGCCTCACCGGTGTTGCGTCTCACAACTTGTTCGTAAACTTCCTGAATAATGGTGTTCGCCGCCATTATACTTATCTCCTATGGGTAAAGTATTTAAATTCTGCTTCCATTAACCATCACAATAAGTTAGACTAATAAAAAAATAAGGAAATTACACTTTTAACAGTAAATTACGAAACTATATATAAGATACGCCTATGATAAGCGTATGACAATAGATAAATTGTAATAGGTTATATTAGGAATACTTATAATGCACATTGAGATGCTCAGGATATTCTGCGATTTGGCTGATTTGCAAAGCTTCTCCAAAACCGCGGATAAACATCTTCTTAGTCAATCCGCCGTATCACAGCAGCTTGCTCAAATGGAGCTTGCCCACAAGTGCCAGTTGATTAATCGCAAGAAAAGACCCATCGAGCTGACAAAGGCGGGCCAGTTACTCTACCAGGCCTCTAAAGATATGCTGGAACGGTATGAACAGCTAAAGAATGAGTTGAGAACCTTGCAAAAAACGTCTGTCAGCAGAATAAACGTCGCCGCCATTTTCAGTATCGGTATGCACACCCTGCCCGACTATATTAAGAAATTTATGGTCAGCTACCCGGATGTTAATGTCCACGTCGAGTATTTCAGCGCCCAGAGAATCTACGAGCTGGTTTTGGCCGGTGATGTCGATATTGGTCTTGTCGCTGTTCCGAAAAGAGATAAAAGGCTTGATGTCTATGATTTTGAGGATGAGCCGCTCGTTTTGGTCTGTAATCCGAGCCATTCATTGTCGCACGAATCGGAGGTTGACATTCACAGGCTGCAATTTGAAAGATTTATCGCCTTCGAAAAAGACGTTCCAACGCGGGCCTGGATAGACAGTATCCTGGAGCGTTATAATATTGTTGTCCGCCCCATCATGGAATTCGACAATATCGAAACTATCAAAAGGGCGGTCGAAATAAAATCGGGAATTAGTATAATGCCCCAGACCGCAATACTTCAGGAAGTCAGCAGCGGAACAATCAAGGCGATTCCCTTTTCGAACGAGAATTTTATCAGGCCTACCGGTGTTATTATTCGGAAGGGTAAAATAATGGGTCAGGCCGGCCGATACCTTATAGAGTTGCTGCGAAAAAAATCCAAAAAGCAGGAATAGTGATAAGTCGCCCCGCTCCGGCGGACGATAACTGATTTATGTAATACAAAAGAAATATATTATGCCAATTAAAGCTGTAATATTCGACCTGGACGGTACAATCACCGAGCCTTATTTTGACTTTGACGCCATTCGTGAAGAAATTGGATTACCCAGAGATTCCGGGCCTATCCTGGAGTCGATGGAGAAAATGACGTCGCAGCAGCATCGCACGGCAGAAAAAATACTCTATTTTCATGAGCAAAAGGCCGTTATGGAATCCAAACTTAACGCCGATGCCAAAGAAACACTCTTGACAATTCGTGCAGAAGGGATTCACATTGGAATATTGACTCGTAACAAGAGAGATAATGCCTTCGCAATTGCCCGCAAGCATGGCCTGGAGTTCGACGCAGTTGTCGGCCGGGAGGACGGGCCCGTTAAGCCCGATGCGTTCGGCGTGCTGAAATTGTGCCGGAAATTTGGTGTAAAACCGGAGGAGACCCTGCTGGTCGGCGATTATCTGTTCGATTTGCAATGTGCAAAGGCCGCCGGTGCCATCGCTGTGCTGCTGGCGAACCATCATCAGGCCGGAGAATTTGTCGAACATGCGGATTTTAGCATTGAAAACATCAGTGGAATACTTGAGATTATAGCAAACAAAAACAGCGAATAGCGCGTAGAGGAGCAAAGAAAGGAACCTAAATGTATAACAAGATAATGGTTAAAACCGCTTTTATCGTGTTATGTGCAGCGGGTATTTCCTGGGCCTCCGGATGCACGGAAGCTTCACAGAAACAGCGGCAGGAAATTCAAAAAGACAACCCTTTGGACACGCTTCTGGAACGACTCAATAAGACAACATCAGGGCTTAAATCCTACCAGAGTCAGGTCGAGTACAATTTCCGTCAGCCAGTTCTCGAATCAGAGTCTCTGCGGAAAGGCGTTTTGTATTATGCGCGATCCGGCGGTAAATCCGCTTTGAGTATTAATTTCAACACTCTCAAGCAGGACGATGAAAAAGAACAAAAGTATATCGAGCAGTATTTGGTTCTCGACGGCGCCCTTCTGACTCATACCGATCAGGAATTAAAAGGAATCTGGCTGGCACATCTCGACCACCAGATCAAGGAAGTGAAGTACTACCAATTAGCCGAGCCGAACGACCCGAACAAGTCAACGGACGTTTTCGAACTGGCCGGCAAGAACCTGCCGATGCTCGGCTTCAGCAAAATCGAGGACCTGAAAAAACAGTTCGAGGTTAAACTCGTAGAGAAAAAAAAAGACGAGGCGGAAGATTTTATTCAAGTGCATTTGAAGGTTAAGCCGAATTCGATTTATAAAGATGACTATGTTTCAATAGATTTTTGGATTGATCAGAAATTGGGACTGCCGGTAAAGATCGTTGCTGTCGAAAGTGAACCGGAACCTCCATTCGGGGACATTAAAGAGATAAAGTTCCTCAAACCGAAGGTTAACAAAGGCATCGATAAAAAAATCTTCGAAGTCAAGATACCAAGGGGATTCGGCGAGCCGGAAGTCCTCCCGCTGGAGAGAAAGAAAAATTAAATAATATGGTTTCAACAACAGTAATGACGGATAATGTTTTTCGAAAATTAATAGCAAAACGCGCCATGACCTTGCTGGGTCTTGCCAAGCATATAACCCAATGCCAATCGAGTAAACAAATCATGATACGTCCGTTGATGGGCGACCTGCTGTCGCAATCGACGCAGCTTGAAGAGCTTCTCGACTCGTACGGAGCCGGGAGCAATTGCGAATGGTGTGCGTTCAGATCGCTTACCGCGGTGATCAAGCTCTTTTCCGATGTGAGCTACGAGCTTCTCCACATAAAATACTCATTACCCACCTATCGTCTTTTACAGATCGAAGAGGATTTTATGACGGCTACTGAAGAAACGCTTGAATTCACGGTCGATGTGCTTCGCCGAGCAGCAAACCAAATAATAGCTAAAGCCGAGCAGCTCAGCCTGCCGGTTCCATCTCAGGGATTACGTGAGGAATCTTATATTGAAGAGCTTCCTCCCGGCTGCCTGGAACACCACTGCCAAACGCGCAGGATTGAAACAGCCGCAGAGACGGTCACTCTTTTAACCACCGCATTTTTGAACCTGGCCGTAGAAAGCGAAGATGTTCGCGCCGCCAGCCGGGCTAAGCCTGAAGATTATGTTTCCTGCGTTCTGGACTCGGTTAGTGAGAAAAAACTGCGAAGTCTCGAGCTTCGATTCCATAACCTTCAGTCATTGTACGATACATACGTCTCGGGCACGGAAGCTGCACAACTCGATACGGATTTGCCCGTTCTGAGAGGTCATATAAGTGTTGTATTCCATTTGCTCAGGACGGCCACATTGTTCGTTCACCACTACGAGCGGCATGTGAATAAGCAGCCATGCGATTCGCCGGGCAGGCAGGAATCCATTGTCAAAGCAGAGGTGCTGCTGGATGTGCTGATGAAGTATTCGGTTACTCACATCAATCTATACATAGGCTGTGCGGAACATCTATGCCATGAGATGCTCAAACGCTACGCAGAAGTCGGCGAGATCGAGGTACCTGTACCTCCATACCGCGGCTTCCACGTTCGTCCATCCACACTAATTGCCAAGCTTGTTCTGCACTACGGAAGTGAGATCCAGATGGAGATGGACGGTGAGGTCTATGATGCCAGTTCGCCGCTTGGCATGTTCCGCGCAAATGAGAAAATAAACGCACAAAAACGGCGGTGGCTTGCCGCTGAGATCGTCCATCTCAATCTTGTTAAGGATCAGAACGGTCAAAGCGACATGAATGCCGTGGTTCGAGAAGTCGTGCTGACGTTGGCCGGACGCAGCAAGCTGATCCTTTACGAACAACCCCTCGAGCTGCCTGAAGAGCCCGCGCGAAATGAAGGAACGCTGCTGGAGAACGTAGTTGACGAGATAGCCAGGCTGCTGGCGATGGGCAAAATCGACGTGGACGTCAAACTGACAGCGAAGTTTATCGGCGATAAGCGAGTGCTGGCCGATATCAAACTATTGGCAGAATCCGGATACGGCGAGGATAATTTCGGCAACAATGTATCTCTGCCGGAAAAGCTCTCTTACCTGCGCCGCTGAGCGGAAAGTCGAATAAGCCGGAATCAATCAAATACGCCGCCGTTGTTAACCATCCCATTAAGGTTGGCCCGCCAATACCCAGCGTCCAACAACTGTTCACTACAACGCTCATAATTCGCATCAATCCCCAGATTCCCGGTAAATTGGCCAACTCGACAAAAAGGCAAGCGAAATCAGCATCCGGAAAGAGCGAATGTCAAACCTTGTTGATTTAAAGCAGTTCAGACCGCACAATTCGAAATGTAATTCTGGAATTTTATTTCCGCCTGTTGTATGATTATGTTTCGAAACAAAGACTTTTGGCGGTCCCACAGTAAATTATTTTAAAGTGATACACCTGTTTCACAAGAACAATTAATAAGGAGATAGGAGTAGAAAATGGCAAAGGCAATAGTAATCTACTATTCAAGAAGTGGTAACACACAAAAAATGGCGGAAATAATAGCCAAGGCAATGAAAGAAGCCGATTTATCGGTCGATTGCAAATCAGTAAGTGATGTCAAGGCCGAGGATTTGCTGAATTACGATGCAATAGTTATCGGCTCGCCGACTTATTATGGCCACATGGCCGGACCTATCAAGCAACTAATCGACGATTCAGTAGGTTTCCACGGCAAACTTGACGGCAAAGTGGGGGCGGCGTTTACCAGCTCGGCAAATATAGCGGGAGGCAATGAAACCACAATCATGGGCATTACCGAAGCAATGCTTATCGCCGGTTGTGTCGTCCAGGGCGATCCGCAAGGTGACCACTATGGGCCGGTCTCCATTGGCAAGCCTGATGACAGGGTTAAGCGGCAGTGTATACGAAGAGGCCGGAGAATCGCTGAACTCACCAAAAGACTGACATCCTGACTCAGAAAAAATATTCATTTTTTTTGTAAAAAGGGCATTTTTCTTTGACAAAACCATCTTACACCGTTAAGTTTCTAATGATTTTAACCTGCTTTGAGTATATTTTTAATCCACAATGTGGAGGTTATTTTAATGCAAGAGTACGAAGATCTTAAAGTGCTGGTCGCTGAAATCGAAGCTGACATCAGCAAAGCCGAAGGTGGGAATAAGGCAGCAGGGACGCGAGTTCGTAAGCAAATGCAGAAAATCAAGCAGGCTTCTCAACTGGTTCGCAACCGCGTCCTTGAAATCAGATCAGCCCAGTAAATCATCATAAGTGCTTGTAAACACTTGTTTTATTGTGTTTAGCGAGTGGTGTCTCTTGAGCGATGCGCCATGGGTATCGGAGTATTGTGTACAAAAGAGCAGTACGCATTGCTATAGTAGAGATTCTTTTTTTCGGGGTTATTAATGCCGCCTCCATTATTGTTTGATTTATCAGAGATAGATCTTAAAGCAGAGCCTTTATTTGACAAGGAAGCAATCTGCAAAGTAAATCCGCAGCGTTTTGAAATGCAGCAGCTCGACGGCATTCTTTGGTACGATAAGGAAAAAGCTCTGATTCTGGGCTATAAAGATGTGACCGAACACGAATTCTGGATTCGCGGCCACATTCCCGGCCGGCCATTGATGCCCGGGGTGATTATGATAGAAGCGGCGGCTCAACTGTCGAGCTTTTTTGTAAAAGAGATTTACAAGGAGCCCGGGTTCGTAGGTTTTTCCGGAATAGAGTCCGCAAAGTTCCGCTCTGTCATCGAACCGGGCCAGAGATTGTATCTGCTTGGCCATATCACCAAGTACAAGAGCAGGAAGAGTACCACACGCGTCACAATGGATATACAGGGAGTTGTTGATGATGTTATGGTATTCGAGACAACCGTATCAGGAATGCGGGTTTAACCGCCTGAATTGTCGAAAAGCTCAGGATTTCCATATCGAGCCAATAGCCCCAAGGGGATTCGAACCCCTTAAGCCAAATCCACAAACACCTATTAACAAAACACTTACAGACAACGAAAAATCTGTCTTGGCCACCAGCTTGGACATTTTAGTGCAGAAATACCCCGATTTAGCCGAGCTTGTCAAGCTCTGGCCGGAAATAACGGAAGATACCAAAAAGGTAATCAAAGCAATTATCGAAACGCATATCGTAAAACATAGTAAAACTTAACATTTTGACCGGAATTTTTGGCCACTGTTACACGCGTGCACAAGGAGCGAAGGTTAGTAATATTATGTGAGTTTTAGCACGCTTTTACGCGCGCACGCGCACGCACGCGCGCGCGAGGTGAGATATATCCCGAACTTTCTGACAGCGTCAGAAAATTCGCGCACGCACGCACGCGCGCGCGAGGGGCTACTCCGTGGGATACTGTACTCTTATAACTCTTTGCCTTTTCGCAATTTCAAACCAGCTACACTCAAGCCGAGCATACCGAGCAAGAGAGCGCCGGGGACGGGGATGATAGCGGTTTCGTCTACCAATGTGATTGAACCAGGAGAAGTACTACTCCAACCTCGTTGGAAAGGCCAGTTTATTGTTTGACCGCTTAGGAGAGTTCCGGTTAGCGTCCCAGCAAGGTCTGTGATTTCGCCGACAGGGTAATTAAAACCTCTGCCCTCAATTATTATTTGGCCGCTATTCCATGCACGCAAAATTCCGCTAAATTTGCCACCTGAGATAGTAATTTCACTGTGGCCGTCAGCCAAGATCATGCTTGCTGTTTGTCCTATGTTAATATTGCCACCAGAAATAGTGATTTGGCTATAACCATCCGCAATCACATAACCCAGAAGAAGGCCCCCTGTAATTGTAGCTTGGCTGTAGTTCTCAGTATGTATGGCTGATACTATACCACCGTAGCCTATTTCACCACCAAAGATTCCTATTTGGCTGTTGCCATAGCCGTATATTCCGTGGTCAATGCTGGCGGTTCCAAAAGTGTTACAGGTGCTATAGTCATAAACCTTAACTTTGTTTGAAATTTCCGAGTGATTTACGAAATTTACAATGGTTGGTTGATCAGATGAACTGTCATATACTTCAATAATTTCCTGAATCCTCCAATATATATTATTTATTTCACCATTATTAATGATATCGGCTTCTGCATTTTGTGAACCAAAAGCAATAAATAGGAAAGTCGACGTGAACAACACAAGAATTAACTGCCGTTTCATTTTCGTTCTCCTCCTAAAAAAGTTGTTGGTTTACGAAACAGTAAGCACCTCTGTTCTTCCTCAATCTTGGTAATTGGTAAGCGTGCCTAATACATCTTTGGCTCCATGAGAATCTTCTGGTTTGTAATCACCAACAAATAACAGGTCTAAACAGCGACCCCTTGCAATAAAAGAATTTGAGAATAAAGTAATATAGACTTCTTGATCCTCATCGCAAGATAATCCAAATGTTGCCTTCTTGGCGCTGGAAATCTTCGCAATCACAGCATAATTACTTTCAGGAAAACCTCTTTGATTGAGCATTATCTCGTTAACTTGGTCTTGTGTGCAATGAAGGATAGAGGAAATATCAGACATGGAGTAGAGTGACTCTAAAAAGTAGAAATGTACATAATACTCATCTGATTCTCTTGTTACATCCGAGATGAAAGCTAAGAACATTATTGGTCTATCATAGGCGTCGGTCAGTGCATCTTGAACTTCGACGGAGTATAAAAGGTTTAAGGAACCGTCTTTTACATTAAAGATTTTGCGCCAATCTGTAGAAGCGTTGTGTTTTGCAATCATGCCTTTGATGGATTTCTCTATCTGTAGTCGCTTCTCAACTTCTTCTAACTCTTGTTTTTTTGCCTCAGACTGTTGTTTTTCTACTTCCAGCTCTTTTTTTTCTGCTTCCGTTCGCCTGCCTGAAATAATACCTGAGACGATCCAATACCCTGCCGCCAGAACAACGACGACAGTCACAATTCGAACAACTGCATTCTTCATAGTCAAATACCTCCTTTACACAAGAGAACTAATAATATCGCTTGACCTCAGATACGAGCTTTTTGACCAATGTATTGATTGTCGGAGTTATGAACTGCACGTTTGCCTTGATGCTGCATACTACCGAACCTGTCTTTGTGTCTTTGAATTCAATGAAAGCCCTATCAGCTATCCAGCCTGCCAACGGATCATAGCGAACGGTTCCTATGGAAAAGAGCACAACCATATCAGCATCCTGGGTTCTATCAACCGTGTCGAATCCGATCTGACGCAGTGAAAACGCTATGTCTTGTGCCGCCATGATAACCTGATCCTGCCCTGACATAGAATGGCCTGCGGAGATACCTGAACTGACTCCGGTTGTCGATAGGCCCGAGGGAGTACCGGTTGTCGTCAGGGAGGCGCTGCTCATACTTGCACCAGAAAATGAGATCGCACCGCCTGCTGTCGCAATCATAAGATGGAGTCTGTTGTAGTCTCTCAGTCGCAGGTCTGTCTTGATTATCTGCGAGCGGGTCGTTGCGCCGCATCCAGTAAAAAGCATCGAAATACACAACAACACAAAAAAAACTATCTTCATCTCTAAACTCCTTCCATTGAATAGTTGGAAATAGCTACACACACAGTGTCCAAGCTCAAAAGCATTTGTCTATTGTGGTAAATATGTAATTTTCTGGACAAAATCCCCTGTCGAACAGCGAAAAATCATTTAGGGCCTTTGGCTTTTTCTTCCTTGTGCCTTAGCCGTTCTGCTACGTCAGACAGATCAATGGTCTTGTATCGACGCACATCTTTAATGAACGAAAAGCTTCCCCGTGAATGTTTAGGCGTACAAAAATAGCCTATTATTCTGTCGCAACCGACAACAGATAAGAAGATTAAACCACACCAAGAAATACCCATAATCTTAATTACGAGGGGTGATAGGTTTGTTTGCATTCTAAGCACAGGCAGAACAATGCCGCCAAGAACGCATAAAAGTAAGAATATCAAAACCCCATAAAATATGGAAAGCATAATGAGCGATTCTCTTGTGGAACGTTTCATTGTGGCCTCCACAAAGAACACGGCAACTATTAAATGTTATCACAACACAAATTTAGCGATCTCGATTAGGAATACGAAACATCCTTGCCACAAGCTACTACTCGCCATTACATTATAGTAGCACTTCACTGGTCACGCTGTCAATAGTAGTAAATCCGCAATTTCCTTGACTCGTAACTAAATATAGAGAGATGAAAATGATAAACATTGTTTGTAAGTCACAAAAAGTGTAAAATCCACGATATGGAAAAATTCGGGATGGCCGGAACGCGACCGGCCAAGCGGTTTGAGCAGCGGTAAGGTTTTCCTCCACCTGTCCAGCCTGCCGCTGTTCAAACCGACCCGAAAAGGACAGGTTAAAATGGCAAGCTCAGAGAGTGAGAAAATTGAAGGAATCATTGAGAAGCTTGGGAAGCTCAAACATATTCTTAAAAGGCTTGCCTTCTATCGACAACAAGAAGCAAATATTGATTCTGCCAATTTGACACGTAAAGAAGCCTTTCACCGTAAGGTAAAGTTAGATTTACAGAGGGCTAAAGAACGACTATCTGAGGGAGTGACAGAATCTTCCTTGACGGAACTCAGATTGAAAATTTGTAAGGATTTAGTTCCACTTGAGAGCTTTATTACCGAGAACAGTCTGGCTGGCGTCGATGATTCTCTGAAAAAGATATACGACACAATCCAGAACTCGGCAGAACCGCAGGAAATCCAGAAGCTTATCAATGATTTTACGATAATTGACGAACGAGCCAAGGTGAAATCAAAGACACCAGATAAAGACGGGCAGGATGAGACTAAGGCAGAGCCAGAGGAAAGACAGAGCATTACACTTCAGCAGTTTTTCAAGGACTATTGCGATTTGAGCAATAAGCCGGACATAACAAGCAAACGCGAAATGCTGCTTCGAGAGGACAGGAACGGAAGAATCAAGCTCTCTTTGGTTGGGAAAAAAGCAGACTATCGCCCAGGTCAAACATATCTGTTCTTTCTTGACGAACTGCTGAACAACTGGCCAGCCTATCGGAAGACATTGACTACACTGCCCCCATTGAAAAAAAGCGGCAACAAGTAACGAAAAGTGACAACAAGTGCGAACCCGCTTTTGACCATACCGAAAGCCCCTTTATTATGGGGACATGGAAAATGAAAAATACATTTCTATTGGTGTGATTGCTCAAGAGATAGGGCTACCAAAAGCACTTCTCAAACGCTACGCTGCTGACGGAAAGATACCAGTTCTTAAAACTCCAAAGCAGTTGATGTGTAAACTCTCAGCAGTACAAACTGCGCTGGACAGACTCGCAGCAGAACAGGGGAGACAAGATGACTGACACTACCCCCGAAAAAATCCAGCCTGCCCTGCTAACCATTCCACAGGTATGCGAATATCTGAATATCGCAAGGCCCACCTTCTACAAGATCAATGCTACAGGAGCGTTTGGCATATTACCTATCAGGCTGGGGACATGCCGGAAGGTCTTGTATTCACGTATCGAACTCTATGCTTATGTCCGGGCCGGGTGTCCTCACCGCAAGCAATGGCAAATAGTAAAAAAGGACTTTATTAAGTGAGGAAAAAATGAGAACGAAAGTACCAATTAAAAAAGCCGTCCATCGGGCGGATGGGACGGCCGGAAACAATAAACTTCATAAGAAAGCATATCGAGAAGTTACAGCTATGTCAAGCAATAATCTAAAAGATGAGATTGGGCTGCTCTTGTGGTTTCTGTGCAGCCCTCTAAGCGAGAAGCAGTGTACAGCAGGCTATCGGCTTCTTGAAATTTTGCTCTCGGCCAGATATGAGCAGGGGGCACTATGAAAGATCGACAAGGGCAGATCGCCGAGCGGCGAGAGTCAATGCCGCGGAAGTATCGGCGGTTATATGATAGGGCTGTTAAGGGTAGGAGCTTGAGGGCTTGTATAAATTCCCAGTGTCTCGAATGCGTTATGTGGCAATCGAAGGAAGTAACGCTTTGCACTGACCTTGCCTGCCCTTTGTGGGCTGTAAGACCTTACAGAAATTCAGGAAGTACCCGTAACGGGGATTTAATCGGTGCAGAACCGAAGAACTCAGAGAATACGAGCAATGGGTAGGGATATGTCCAAAGATAACGCAAAACCATATTGGATTTATGAAACAACCATCCTACCAAATGATCGCTTAGTATTGAGCAAAAAGATGTTGCGTTCAAAGGCTTTTATACGTCTGACCGGAGCGGCAAAACAGATACTTATTGAATTATACATGAGATTGACACTTGATAAATATCAGCCAAGAAAGCCACATAGGAATAGCGAAAGATATTATGCGAAGAATAACGGTGAACTGATATTAAGCTATATATCAATTCAGAAGCAATTTGGAAATTCTACCGCTACTATCAGCAAGGCAATCGACCAGCTTGTATCACATGGCTTTATTGAGATCGCCGAGCTTGGCTGCGGAGTGAAACGTCAATCGCATAAGATCGCCCTGATTAAGAATTGGCAGGACTATGGGACAGAAAACTTTCGGCCGGGCAAAGGCAAGTCGAAATCTGGGCCGGTAAACAGAGGATTCAAGAAGAAAAAACAGGCGGGTAATTTAGAAACAACTTCAGGAACTAAAGTAGGTACAACTTCAGAAACTAAAGCTGTTCAAGGACAAAAACAATCAAAACCACCCTGACAACTTTAGAAACTAAACGTGTAGAACGGATTTACCGCTTTAGAAACTGAAGTATTTTATAATAAGCCACATGGTACAGTATCTAAGGAAAAGAATCAGTTGTTGCGAATGAGTGAGCGAGTGAGCTTATCAAGAAAGCAGGAGCGAGCGAACGAATGAGCATGATTCTTTTTCCCAAAAAAGGCGAAAAAAAGTTTATTTTGTTGTTGACGAACATCAACGGAGTATTATAATGTTATGTATGATAATCGAGAAAATAAGAAAGCGGATAGAGAAATCCGGCAAAAGCCTAAATCAAATCGGCAGAGATACGGGCATAGACAAGGCAGCACTTTCGCGCATTATGAATGGTGGAAGCTGCAAGGTCGAAACTGCTGACAAACTACTCAAATATTTTGGGCTGACAATCACCAAAAGGAAAAAGGCAAGGTGATGTTATGAAGGAAAAAAGGCGTAAGAAATCTTTTCTACCTGCTGGTTGTGGTGGTGGCTTTGCGGGTTTTATATTATGGGTTGCCTTAAAGAAAATCGTGGGTGAATCTATGACTTGGTGGATGGGGTTGATACTAATGTTTATCTGCATTGTAGTGGGTGTAGCTTTTCAATCAATAGATGAACAAAAAATAAAACCTGATGTTATTATCAGGAAAAAGCAAAATGAAGAAGAAATTTTGAAGTAGGTGAAATTATGAGAGTTTACAAAGCTACATATAAAGACCGTGATGGCAATAGGCGCAGGACGGCGAAATGGTATGTCGATATTTTCGATCATAACCAGTTAAGGCATAAGATACCGGCGTTTGCCGATAAGCGGCTGAGTGAGGGTCTTGGGAGAAATATTCAGTCTTTGGTCGACTGCCGGAGTGCAGGGCTTGAGTTGGATGCAAAGCTGAATCAGTGGATCGAGACCGTGTCGGACAGCCTGTTGAAGAAATTCGTATCGTGGGGATTGATTGACGGCCAGCGGACGGAGATCACAAAGCCTTTGACGGATCATATCGCAGATTATGTCGAGGTTCTTAAGGCCAAAGGGTATTCGAGAGACTATGTTGTCCGAACCCGGAACAGGCTGAAAAAGATAATTGACGATTGCAGGTTCGTTTTCTTCAGGGACATTACACGGTCAGCGGTACAGATATATTCAGGCAAGCTCAAAAAGGACGGCTACGGCGACACCAGCCGGGGCCATTATCTCGATGCACTGAAAACATTCCTGAATTGGGTAGAGCAGGACCAGAGAATTATCCGCAATCCTATTGCGAAGCTGGATAAACCGGCAAGAGATTCAGAGAAAAAGGGGATACTGACCCCTGAGCAATTCGTTCATCTTATCAAGACCACTTCTGAGCGGAATATCCTTATCGGCAGGACTTCCGGGCAGGAGCGGGCTGTGCTTTATCTCTTGGCGGGATTGACCGGCCTCAGACGAAAAGAACTGCTGAATCTTACCTGGGACGCTATAAGCCTGTCGGCGGATAATGCCTCTGTCAAAGTGAAGGCCTCGATAGCCAAGAATGGGAAAGAAGCCGAACAGCCTGTCCCGGCGATACTGGTTAGCGTTCTGACGGCACTGAAAGCCAATGTGAGGCCGAACGCTGACGACAGGGTATTTGTATCCTTCGGCAAGTGGATTAACACGGCAGAGCTTATCAGAGAGGATTTGAAGGTAGCGAAACTTGA
>Ga0209121_10001557_pt1 | contig 24003 bp, 22 predicted proteins | sample Cruoilmetagenom3_FD_187292 | JGI IMG/M metagenome (GOLD analysis project Ga0209121, IMG submission 187292) | Oil polluted marine microbial communities from Coal Oil Point, Santa Barbara, California, USA - Sample 3 (SPAdes) (version 2) | ecosystem: Environmental > Aquatic > Marine > Oil seeps ... | reverse complement strand
AGGCCGCGCCGACGTGATGTTCGTGATCCAGCGCGTGCTGGAACATGACGGCAAGCTGACGCTGCTGGACCAAAACGAGGTCATCACCCCCCACCCGTCCTTCCGCCTGTTTGCCACCGCCAACACCGTTGGTCTGGGTGACACGACCGGGCTGTATCACGGTGTGCAACAGATCAACCAGGCCCAGATGGACCGCTGGTCGCTGGTCGCCACGTTGAACTATCTGTCGCATGACGCGGAAACCAACATCGTTCTGGCGAAAAACCCGCTGTATAACACCGACAAAGGCCGCAAACAGATCAGCCAGATGGTGACCGTCGCCGACCTGACCCGCACCGCATTCATGAACGGGGATCTGTCCACCGTCATGTCGCCCCGTACGGTGATCAACTGGGCCGAAAACGCGTCCATTTTCCGCTCGCTGGGCTATGCCTTCCGCCTGTCCTTCCTGAACAAATGTGACGAACTGGAACGCCAGATCGTCGCCGAGTTCTATCAGCGTTGCTTTGACGAAGAACTGCCGGAGTCTGCTGCCAGCATGAGCATGGGGTGAACAACATTCCTAACCCTCTCAAAGGTGCGCTTTTGAAAGATTGGCCAGACTATCCTCTGGTGTTAGGTGGTGTGCTTCTAACTGTTTTCGTTCTAACTTGGCTCAAAGGCGTTCCCTATACTGATGAGCTGGCGACAGCTACACTCGGCGTATGGGTTTTTGCCCTGGGTGGGAAAATCGCACACTATCGAAAGCGTGACAAAGACGTAGAAGGAAATGCCAACGCTTGGTTCCCAGCATGGAGACACTCGGTCCTTGCTGACATTCTCGCTGTGATAGGGTTGATCCTAATGGCACTAGGCGTAGGCAAACTGGCAGGATTGATATGAACAAACCCTCTGACAACCCCGCCGATCCGTTCAAAAAGGCTCTGGCCGAAGCGACTAAGGTCATGGCGGATGATGCCGACCTGTCGGTCACCTATTCGGTCGACCCGCCCGGTCTGACCAATGATGCCGTGCGCCTGCCGCAGGTGACGCGGCGCATGACGCGGGACGAGGTTTTGTTGGCGCGCGGCACGGCGGATGCGCTGGCGTTGAAACACAAGTTTCACAATGATGCGACCCACGCGAAATACGCCCCCCCCGGCCAGATGGCGCGCGATTTGTACGAGGCGATGGAGACCGCCCGCTGCGAAGCCATGGGCGCGCGCGCGATGCCGGGAACGGCGTCAAACATCGACCACAAGATCGCCGAAGATGCCGCCAAACGTGGCTTTGACCAGATCACCGCCGCTGCTGATGCGCCGCTGGCGGATGCTGCGGGCTTCCTTGTGCGCCACCTGGCAACAGGGCGTGATCTGCCGCCGGGCGCGGCCAACGTCATGACCCTGTGGCGTGATTTCATCGAAGGTCAGGCCGGCGGAACGCTTGAAGACTTGGATGCAACCCTTTCTGATCAAACGGAATTTGCAAAATTCGCCCGTCAGGTGATTGACGATCTGGGCTATGGCGACCAGTTGGGCGAAGATCCCGATCAGGACGACCAGTCCGATGACGAGGCCGAAGAGGATCAGGAAGAAGAACAGGACAGCCAGTCCGAAGAACAGTCCGACAGTCAGGAGGAGGCCGAGGCCAATCCCGAGCAGTCCCAGGACGAACAGATGGACCAGACCGAGGCGCAGGTCTCGCTGGATGACCTGTCAGACGAGGACATGGGCGACGAGGCAGAAATGCCCGATGGCGAAGCGCCGCTGGACCCGCCCCCGCCCGCACCTGCGTCCGAGGCCGACCCGAATTATGAGGTGTTCCTGCCGGAGTTTGACGAAGAAATCCGTGCCGAGGATCTGGCGGAACCGGCCGAGCTGGAACGCCTGCGCGCCTATCTGGATCAACAGCTGGAACCCTTGAAGGGTGCCGTGTCGCGCCTGGCCAACAAGCTGCAACGCCGTCTTCAGGCACAGCAGAACCGCAGCTGGTTGTTCGACCTGGAAGAAGGCATTCTGGACGCGGGCCGTCTGGCGCGTGTCATTGCCAACCCGACCACGCCGCTCAGCTTCAAGCAGGAAAAAGACACCGAATTTCGCGACACGGTGGTGACGCTGTTGTTGGACAACTCGGGGTCGATGCGGGGCCGTCCGATTTCGATTGCCGCGATCTGTGCCGATGTTCTGGCGCGCACGCTGGAACGCTGTCAGGTCAAAGTCGAGGTGCTGGGCTTTACCACCCGCGCCTGGAAGGGTGGCCAGGCGCGTGAAAAATGGCTGGCCGATGGGCGGCCGCAACAACCCGGACGCCTGAACGATCTGCGCCACATCATCTATAAGCAGGCCGACGCCCCCATGCGCCGGACCCGGGCCAATCTGGGCCTGATGATGAAAGAGGGACTGCTGAAAGAAAACATCGACGGCGAGGCGCTGGAATGGGCGCATCGCCGTATTGTGGCCCGCCCTGAGGCGCGTAAAATCCTGATGGTGATCAGCGATGGCGCACCGGTCGATGACAGCACCCTGTCGGTTAACCCTGCGAATTACCTGGAAAAACACCTGCGCGATGTAATTGCCATGGTGGAAAAACGGGCACAGGTCGAACTGTTGGCGATCGGGATCGGCCACGATGTGACGCGCTATTATGACCGCGCCGTGACCATTACCGATGTTGAACAACTGGCCGGTGCCATGACCGAACAACTGGCGTCGCTGTTCGACCCAGACCCCCGCGCCCGGGCGCGCATGATCGGCATTAAAAAGGCCAGCTGATGTTCCAAAGTTTTGAGACCACCGCCGACCCGACCCAGGGCCCTGCCCGGCTGGCGCGTTTGCGCGATTTGATGGCGCGCGACGGGTTGGACGCGTTTTTCGTGCCCCGCGCCGATGCCCATCAGGGCGAATATGTCGCCGCCTGCGACGCACGTCTGGCCTGGCTGACCGGGTTTACCGGCTCTGCCGGGTTCGCGATTGCGCTGGCGGCAAATACGGGCGTGTTCATTGACGGGCGATATCGCAATCAAGTGCGTGCGCAGGTCGATCTGGACCATTTCACCCCCGTGCATTGGCCCGAAACCCAGCCCGGCCCCTGGCTGTTGGATCAGCTGCCGGATGGCGGCAAGGTGGGCTTTGATCCCTGGCTGCACACGGCGGCCGAGATCGAAAAGCTGCAAACTGCGCTGGGGGATCGGTTCGCGCTGGTCGCCAGCGAAAACCTGGTTGACCAGATCTGGAAGGACCGCCCCGCCGCCCCTCAGGGTCATATCACACCGCATCCGATTGAGTTTGCAGGGCTTTCCCATGGTGACAAGCGGGCAAACCTGGCCGCAGCTCTGCGTGATGCGGGGCAAAAGGCCGCCATTCTGACCCTGTCGGACAGCATCGCCTGGCTGCTGAACATCCGCGGCGATGACATCCCGCATATCCCGGTCGTCCAGGGTTTTGCCATTCTGCACGACACTGGTCGGGTCGATTTCTTTACACACCCGGCACGCAACCGGTCAATCGGCACGCATCTGGGCCCCGACGTGCGCCTGTACCCCGACAGCGCATTCGAGGAAGGCCTGGCCGCGCTGGACGGCCCTGTGCGCGTCGACAAGGGCTCGGCCCCCGTTGCCGTCAGCCGCATTCTGGACCGTGCGGGCATTACGATCTGCTGGGGCGATGACCCCTGCATCCTGCCCAAGGCCTGCAAGAACGCGGTCGAGATCGAAGGCGCCCGTCAGGCGCATCTGCGCGACGCGGTGGCTTTGGTCGAATTCCTGACCTGGTTCGATGGCACTGTCCCCGGTGGGTCGATCACCGAGATCGACATCGTGACACAGCTGGAAACCCAACGCCGCGCGGGCAACGCCCTGTTGGACATCAGTTTCGAAACCATCGCCGGATCGGGTCCGAATGGCGCGATCATGCATTACCGCGTGTCCGAGGACACAAACCGCACCCTGCAAGACGGCGATCTGATCGTCGTGGACAGCGGCGGGCAGTATCGCGATGGCACCACGGATATCACCCGCACCCTGCCGATTGGCCCCGTTGGGGATGAGGAAAAAACCTGCTTTACCCGTGTGTTACAGGGCATGATTGCGATTTCACGCGCGCTGTGGCCGCGTGGATTGGCGGGCCGTGACCTGGACGCGCTGGCCCGTTTCCCGCTGTGGCTGGCGCATCAGGACTTCAACCATGGCACCGGTCATGGCGTTGGCTCCTACCTATCGGTGCACGAGGGTCCGCAGCGGATTTCCAAAGTCTCCGACGTGGCGTTGCAACCGGGCATGATCCTGTCCAATGAGCCGGGGTATTACCGCGATGGTGCCTTTGGCATCCGGCTGGAAAACCTGATCACCGTCCGTGCCGCCGAAGTGCCCGACGGCGGCGATCAGGACCGCGCAATGCTGCGGTTCGAGACCCTGACCTTCACGCCAATCGACCGGCGTCTGGTGGTGGTCGAGATGCTCAGCCAGGACGAACGCGCCTGGTTGAATGCCTATCACGCGCAGACCCTGGCGGTGCTTGCCGGCAAGCTGTCCAGCCCGGCACAGGCGTGGCTGGAGCAGGCCTGCGCGCCGCTTTAATCCCGGCATGAAATAGTCTGGTTACAATCAGCGGCTTATACTGCCCGACGCGACGTCGCGACAATTTGACGGTTCTCGTGCGCTGCGAAGCACATTAGGATCGGCGCAGCTTGAGGGGGATTTCATGGCTGACCATATCAAGATCCGCAAAGCACAAGGCACTTGGGTGGTGCGCGCTGGCGGCGCCGTTCTGGGCGAAAGCACCAATGCGTTGGAGCTGAGCGAGGGCGACTATCCGGCCGTGATCTATTTCCCGCGTACCGATATTGCCATGGCGATGCTGGACGCGACCCAGACCAGCACCCACTGTCCGCACAAGGGCGACGCCAACTATTTCTCGATCCAGACGAAATCCACCACGCTGACGGATGCCGCCTGGAGCTATGAGGCACCGCTTGACCCCGTCGAGCGGATCAAGGACCATCTGGCCTTTTACCCGGACAAGGTCACGGTGGAACGGGTCTGACACCCCCGACCGCGCGGATCTGAAAGATCCGCGCCACCGCCCCGCAGGTGCAAATTATTTCAGATAATTTGACGCAGGGGGACCTCGCTGTGCGCAGGCCATCGCAAATGAGACGTGCGCACGCGCCATTTCTAAACTGGGAAACCACCCGCGAACCGGACGCCAAATAAAGCAAACAAGCATGCGCGGCACGCGCATTCCGCTGGATCACGCCCCGGATCACAGAACAGGATCACAGCACAGGATCAAACAGCCTGTGGTGTCGACACTGTGCCACCACCAACCGCCGCGGAAACGCCGGTTGTAGACGGGCAGGACGTCGCCAGCCCCCGCGCGACGCGCACCGCAAGGTAAGCAAAGGCCTGCGCCTCGAGCATGTCACCGTCCAGCCCAACATCGTCAACCGGTTCAACCGGACAGTCCAGCGCCCGCGCCAGCCCCGCCATCATGGCGGCATTCAGACGCCCCCCGCCCGCAACCAACAGCCGCTGGGGCTGCTGCGGGCAATGTTCCATGCCGCGTGCGACCGCCGCCACCGCGCAGGCGGTCAGCGTTGCCGCCGCATCGGCGTCTGACAGGTGGCCCACCGCCCCCGAAAGGCCGGAAAAACTGTCCCGATCCAGGGACTTGGGCGGCATTCGATAGAAATAGGCATCTTGCAGGAACGCCGCGACCACCGCTTGATCAACCGTGCCGGACAGGGCCAGCGCGCCGTCCTCATCAAACGCCTGGCCCAGCCGCGCTGTCATCAGGTCGTTCACCGGCGCATTCGCAGGTCCGGTGTCAAAGGCCAGCACGGCACCGATGTCCTGAGGGGCCGCTTTCGACGGGTCCACCCAGGTGATATTGCCCACCCCCCCAAGGTTCAGAAAGGCCACCGGCCCTGTCGCCCCGATCCATTTCGCACAGGCAAAGTGAAAGAACGGCGCCAGGGGTGCGCCTTCGCCGCCCATGGCCACATCCGAGCTGCGAAAATCCGACACGACCGGCAGGCCCAGGATCTCGGCCAGAACCGCCCCATCACCGATCTGATGCGTGCCCCGTCCGCGCGGATCATGGGCCAGGGTCTGGCCGTGAAAGCCGACAATCGCGGCCCCCTCGACGCGCGACAGCACGCTGGCATGGACAGTTTCAACCACCTCGGCGGCGACCTCTACCCCCGCGTCACCAGGCCAGGCGCCCAGCACGGCGCGCAACTGGGCGCGCTCGTCGTCGGTATAGGCGCGATAAGCACTGTCGCCGAAGCCCTCGATTGCCTCGCCATCCGTCAGAACCAGCGCCACGTCGACCCCATCCAGCGATGTGCCCGACATCGCCCCCAAGGCCCAGACTGGTCCCGGTTTCAACATGCTCTTCCCCTTTGCCCGCGCCCGTTCTATACGAGATCATTCAACCCCAATGATGGACCGAGTGACGATGACCTACCACCCCAAATCAGACTTCATGCGTGTGATGATCGAACGCGGCTTTCTGGCCGATTGCACCGATTATCAGGCGTTGGACGAGGCCCTGATCCAAGGCGTGGTGCCAGCCTATATCGGCTTTGATGCGACGGCCAAGTCATTGCATGTCGGCTCGCTGATCCAAATCATGATGCTGCGTTGGTTGCAGACGACCGGCCACCAGCCGATTACCCTGATGGGCGGCGGCACGACGAAAGTGGGCGACCCCAGCTTTCGCGCCGATGAACGCCCGCTGCTGACCTCGGACCAAATCGATGACAACATTGCCGGGATCAAGAAGGTCTTTGCCAATTACATCGACTATGACAGCGACACGCCGACCAAGGCGCTGATGCTGAACAACGCCGAATGGCTGGATGGTCTGAACTATCTCGATTTCCTGCGCGACATCGGGCGGCATTTTTCGGTCAACCGCATGCTGGCCTTTGAAAGCGTGAAATCGCGGCTGGATCGCGAACAGTCGCTGTCGTTCCTCGAATTCAACTATATGATCCTGCAAGCCTATGATTTCCTTGAACTGAACCGCCGGTATGGCTGTGTTTTGCAGATGGGCGGCAGCGACCAGTGGGGCAATATCGTCAACGGTATCGACCTGACCCGCCGGGTGTTGGAGAACGAGATCTATGGCCTGACCTCGCCGCTTCTGACCACCTCGGACGGCAAGAAGATGGGCAAGTCGCTGGATGGCGCGATCTGGTTGAACGAGGACATGCTGTCCTCTTATGAGTTCTGGCAGTTCTGGCGCAACACGACCGATGCCGACGTCGGCCGGTTCCTGAAACTGTATACCGAACTGCCGCTTGCGGAATGCGACCGCCTGGGCGCGCTTGAGGGCCAGGCCATCAACGACGCCAAAATCGTGCTGGCCAATGAGGTCACCGCGCTGGCCCATGGCCGCGCCGCCGCCGAAGCTGCCGAAGCCACCGCGCGCGAAGTGTTTGAAAAGGGCGGCACGGGCGATGACCTGCCCACTCTGACCCTGACCATAGACGACATCAGCGACGGGATTTCCATCGTCCAGCTGATCGTGAAATCCGGCCTGGCAAAATCCGGCAAGGACGCCAAACGCCTGATCGGTGAAAACGGCGCCAAGGTGAATGACGAAGCCCTGACAAACGCAGGCTTGATGGTCACGGCCAACGACCTGGCAACGCCGATGAAATTGTCGGCGGGCAAAAAGCGCCACGCGCTGGTCGTCCTTGCCGACTGAACGACTGGACACCAAATCAGAAGACAGCATGGCCCCGAATTTCGGGGCCATTCCTTTTGAAAACGCCCTTTCGGGGGCGGTGAACGCTTGCTAGGGTTCCTGTAACCAGCGACAGGACCCTGCGAATGACAACGCCTTTCAATCCCAACATGATCGCCACCACGCCCCCCCCGGTAATGGAGGCGCGCCGCTGGCTGGAGGGGATTGCGTTCACCGATGACATGCCGCTGATCAACGTCAGCCAAGCCGCGCCGGTGGATCCGCCCCCGCCGGCCCTGCGTCAGGCAATTGCCGACGCCGCGTTGAACGATGACACGACACATCTGTACGGCCCAGTGCTGGGCCTGCCGGATCTGCGCGCCGAAGTGGCCAGCCAGTGGTCCGACGCCTATGGCGGCACCATCGCGCCCGATAATGTTGCCATCACCTCGGGCTGCAATCAGGCCTTTGCTGCAACATTGGCGACCCTGGCCGCACCGGGGGATGAAGTCATCCTGCCAACCCCATGGTATTTCAACCATAAAATGTGGCTCGACATGGGGGGCATTACCGCCGTTGCGCTGCAAACGGATAGAGAGCTTTTGCCAACCGTCGCCGGGGCCGAAGCGCTGATCACCGAACGCACCCGCGCCATTGCGCTTGTCACGCCGAACAACCCAGGTGGTGTGGAATACCCCGCCGATCTGGTGCGCGCCTTCTTCAACTTGGCCCAGGCGTATGGCATCGCCTTGATCATCGATGAAACCTATCGTGATTTTGACAGCCGCAGTGGTGCGCCGCATGACCTGTTCACCACGCCCGACTGGTCCGAAACACTGATCCAGCTTTACAGTTTTTCCAAGGCTTACCGGCTGACCGGTCACCGGGTTGGTGCAATGGTCGCCAGTCCCGACCGTCTGGCCCAGGTTGAAAAATTCCTGGACACGGTCGCCATCTGCCCCAATCAGTTGGGCCAACACGCGGCCCTGTGGGGCATGCGCAACCTTGGCCAATGGGTGGCGGGGGAACGTGACGAAATCCTCGACCGACGCGCGGCGATTGAAACGGGGTTTGCCCGCCTGCCCGGCTGGAAACTGCTGGGCTGTGGCGCCTATTTCGCCTATGTGCAGCACCCGTTTGAGATGGCCTCGGACGCGCTGTGCAAACAGATGGTGCGCGATATTGCCGTGCTGGCCCTGCCCGGCACCATGTTCATGCCCAAGCACGACACGGCAGGACAACGGCAGTTGCGCATCGCGTTTGCCAATATTGACCGGGCGGGCATTGCCACGCTGATCGACCGCCTGGCGTCTTTTGCCCCCTAAAGCGTTTCGGAATTAAGGTGACTCACAATTTGGGTCCGAAACGCTCACAACATTAATTAGGGTCCGCGCGTTTCCACATATTGTTTTGTCTCAACAATAAGTCGAAACGCTTTAATCGGCCAATGCCGCTTGGCATTCTGGGGCGGCTCGCCTAGAAACCTTGAGAGCCCTTGCAGGGCAGAAACTGGGAAAGGAATGAGCATGGCTGCGAAACAAGTCTCGCGCACGCTGGGATGGATCCTGATGGGTCTGGTCATGGTCGGATTGGTGGGCTTTGGTGCCACGAATTTCGGCGGCTCTTTGCGGTCGGTCGGCACGGTGGGAGACACCGAAATCGATGCGGATCGCTACTTTCGCGACCTGAACAACGCCCTGCGCTCATTCGAGGCCGGGACGGGTCAACAGATCAACATGGAAACCGCCCGTGCCATCGGCCTGGACCAACAGACGCTGGGCCGCCTGATCGCCACGGTCGCGCTGGAAAACGAAACCGCCCGCCTGGGCATTTCGGTTGGCGACGCAGAAATCCGCAATCAAGTGGTCGAAATCGACAGCTTCAAAGGTGTCAGCGGCACATTTGACCGCCAAGCCTATGATTTTGCTCTGCAACAGTCCGGCCTGACAGCGCGTGAATTCGAAGCGTCCCTGCGCGACGAAGTGGCCCGCACCATCCTGCAAGGCGCTGTGACCAGCGGCGTGGTGATGCAGCCAGCCTATACCACCACGCTTTATGCCCACGCGCGCGAAGAACGCAATTTCACCTGGGCCGCCCTTGGCCTGGACGCGCTGGAGGTCCAGCCGGCCACGCCGACAGACGACGAACTTGCCGCCTATTACGAGGCCAACCCGAACACCTTCACCCTGCCCCAGACCAAACATCTGAGCTATGTCTGGCTGGACCCGGAAACGATCATTCCGACCATCGAGGTATCCGAAGAAGACCTGCAAGCGCTCTATGCCGCGCGTTCTGAGGAATATCAGGTGCCCGAACGCCGTATCGTCGAACGCCTGGTCTTTGCCACTGGCGAAGACGCACAGACCGCCGTCGACCGCCTGACCGCAGGCGAGGTCGATTTCGAAGCCCTGGTCGCCGAACGCGGTCTGGCCCTGGCCGATACCGACATGGGCGACGTGACCCAGGCCGCCCTGGGCGACGCAGGCGACGCGGTCTTTGCGCTGATCGAACCAGGCAGTGTCTCTTTGCCGGTGAACACCAACCTGGGCCCCGCCCTGTTTCGCATGAACGCCATCCTGGACGCGCAGGAAACGACCCTGGACCAGGTGCGTGATGACCTTCAGGGCGAACTGGCCGCCGACGCCGCGCGCCGTCAGGTAGAAGCCCTCATCCCTGAATTTGACGACCTGCTGGCCGGGGGCGCAACCCTGGAAGAGCTGGCCGAGATCCACGGCCTGACCTTGTCCACGCTGGACTGGTCGGCAGGCGCAAGCGACGGCATCGCCGCCTATGACAGCTTTCGCGAGATCGCCAGCGTCATCACCGTCGAAGACTATCCCGAAGTGACCTTGATGTCGGACAGCGGCCTGTTTGCCCTGCGCGCCGACAGCATCGACGCCCCCCGCCTGCAAGAACTGGACGAGGTGCGTGACCAGGCCATCGCAGGGTGGAAAGACGGCGAAGCGCTGCGCCTGTTGACGCTGCAAGCCGACGCGATGTTGGAGAAATTCGCCGCTGGTGAAACGCCCGCAACGCTGGGCCTGACCGAAATCCAGGAAGAAGGCCAGACCCGCGATGCCTTCATCGACGGCACCCCGCCCGCCTTTGTGACCGATGTGTTTGATATGACGGTCGGCAACTGGCGCGTCATGCAGGACGCCACCGGGGTCATCGTGGTGCGTCTGGACGCGGTCAATGCCGCCGATCAGGCCAGCGACGACGCAGTGCTGGTCAAAGAAGCCTTCAACGAACAGATGGCGCAAGAAGTCGCGCTGGACGTCCAGGCTGCTTTCTCGGCCACGTTGCAAACCCAGGCCGGGATCACCCTGAACCGCCAGGTGATCGACGCGGTCAACAGCCAGTTCCCGTAAGGAAATCCAATGGCCCTGACCCCTTCTTTCGAGGCTTTCGAGGCCGGATGGACCGCAGGCAAGAACCAGGTGGTTTATACTCGCCTGGCCGCCGACCTGGACACGCCCGTGTCGCTGATGATGAAACTGACCGAGGCGCGCAAGGACAGCTTCATGCTGGAAAGCGTCACGGGGGGCGAGGTGCGCGGGCGCTATTCCATCGTCGGCATGAAGCCCGATCTGATCTGGGAATGCCGGGGCACGGACAGCCGCATCAACCGTCAGGCACGGTTTGACCCGGACGGGTTTCAGGCGCTGAACGGCGACCCTCTGGAGACCCTGCGCGGTGTCTTGGCGGAAAGCGCGATCGACCTGCCTGATGACCTGCCCGCCTCTGCCGCGGGCCTGTTCGGATACCTTGGCTATGACATGATCCGGCTGGTTGAACACCTGCCGAACGTGAACCCCGACCCGCTGGGCCTGCCGGATGCCATGATGCTGCGCCCCTCGGTCGTGGCCGTGCTGGATGGCGTAAAGGGCGAAGTGACGCTTGTGGCCCCTGCCTTTGTCAGCTCAGGCCTGTCGGCAAAAGCCGCCTATGCCCAGGCCGCCGAACGCGTCATGGACGCGCTGCGCGATCTGGAACGCGCCGCAATTGGCGAAAGCCGCGATTTGGGCGATGCGATGGCGTTGGGTGAACTCACCTCCAATTTCTCCAAACCCGATTATTTGGCCGCCGTCGAAAAGGCCAAGGATTACATCCGCGCAGGCGACATCTTTCAGGTCGTGCCCTCGCAGCGCTGGACCCAGCATTTCCCGCTGCCGCCGTTTTCGCTCTATCGCAGCTTGCGGCGCACCAACCCCTCGCCCTTCATGTTCTATTTCAACTTCGGTGGCTTTCAGGTCGTCGGCGCCAGCCCCGAAATCCTGGTGCGCGTGTTTGATCGCGAGGTCACGATCCGCCCCATCGCCGGCACCCGCCCGCGCGGCGCCACCCCCGAAGAAGATCGCGCCAACGAGGCCGACCTGCTGGCCGACCAAAAGGAACTGGCAGAACACCTGATGCTGCTGGATCTGGGCCGCAACGACACAGGCCGCGTGTCAAAAATCGGCACCGTGCACCCGACCGAAGAATTCATTATCGAACGCTACTCGCACGTGATGCACATCGTATCCAACGTGGTCGGGGAACTTAGCGAAGATCACGACGCACTGTCCGCCCTTCTGGCCGGTCTGCCCGCAGGCACCGTATCAGGCGCCCCTAAAGTGCGCGCCATGGAAATCATCGACGAACTAGAGCCCGAAAAACGCGGCGTCTATGGCGGCGGCGTCGGATATTTCAGCGCGGGTGGCGACATGGACATGTGCATCGCGCTGCGCACGGCTGTGGTGCAGGATGAAAAACTGTATATCCAGGCTGGCGGCGGCGTGGTCTATGATTCCGACCCCGAAGCCGAATTCCAGGAAACCGTGAACAAATCCAAAGCCATCAAAATGGCCGCGGAAACGGCAGGCATGTTTGCCCACCGTCGCGGCAACTGACAGCCCGCACCAGCACGCCTGTAAACAGAGGTTTTGCCTCTGACAGGGTTGTTTTCAGCCCATTTCCTCTTGCCACAAATATCCTGGGGGAGCGGCAAATCCGTAAGGATTTGACACGGGGGTGAAACCCCCTTTTTCAACATAAAAAGCGTCGCGTCAGCGACACCGTTTGGAAAGGCTACCGATCCAACATCCATGTTCCTTGCGGGAAAAACGCATGGAAAGCAAAGGCGAACATGACGTCATGGGGCACATCCTTGCCACGCGCGTCACGCACCCGGATCGTGCCCACATCGCCCCCCGCCCCGATTGTACCCACGTCCAGCGCAGAGGCTTGCCCCGCCGTCCAGGAGATCACCACTCCGCCCTCGCGAACCTTGCCAATCTTGGCCAGGCGCGACAGCGGCCAGGCCCGGTCCCCGACCCGCACCACACGTTCCAGCGCGGGGATGCCATGGGGCGGCATGTCGCCGGAATACAGGAACGGTCGCTGCGCGCTGTCATAGCTGACATAGGGATTGCGACCATAGCTGCGCGGCCAGTCCGGTTGCGCCATGACCAGCCCACCGGGGTTGCGGGCCCCGAATTCGCTCCAACTTTCCATCCAGGCGGGCAGCTGCACCAGCGCGCGCCCGGTGAAATGGCCAACAATGCCGATGCCCATGGCCTGTTGCCACCAGCTTTCCGTCTCGTGGTCATACATCACCATGTCGGAATTGCGCAGCTTGCCGGACACGCCGAAACTCAGCACGCCTTCGTCGATGCGCCGATCAAACACCAGGCCCGAATTGCACAGCGGGCAAAAGGTAACGGCGACCGGGACGCCGCCGACGGTATCGTTCACGATCTCGTGCCAGGTCAGGTATCGGATAGGATAGGCGCGCGGGACCTCTCCGGGCAGCTCCAGCGTGATCACCGGTTCACGCGGAGCGATCCGTGCCTCGTCACCAACCGCGATCATATCTGGGTCTGACAGCGCGGGAACACCGTCTTTGGGCGGGCCGCCGGACAGGATTTCACCCCAGCTTTCCACACTGGTCATGCTGAAATCCGTGTTTGGCCATTCGTGTTTCCAAAAGCTCGGATCAGCCGATACAGGCGTGGCCAGCAGGGTCAGCGCGACCGCGAGACGCCACTGACGCATCTTACACGTCCCAAACCGGGCGGCAGTCCTCATCGCCAAACACATGCAGCGCCGCGGGAAGGATCGTCGCCTTGTATGGCGCGGCCTCAGTGGCTGTGACGGTTGGCATCCGCGCCTCGGCCATCAGGCCTGCGGCGATAAGAAGGATGGTCAGGATAATACGCATGAGGAGTCCTCCGATTGGGGTCTCCCTATCCTGACAAAAAAGGGGGCGGCAATGCCACCCCCTCTCACGCGTGTTTGATCGCGCGTGTGTATTCCGCTTTGATCGCGCGTGTTATTCCACGACGCGCACGGTCTGCATCACGTCGGGCTGGCCAATGACGGCACCGTTCTGCCCTTCGCCACGCTTGATCGCCATGACCACATCCATGCCCTCGGCCACCTTGCCAACGACCGTATAGTCGCCGTTCAGGAAAGGCCCTGCGTCGAACATGATGAAGAACTGGCTGTTGGCGCTGTCCGGGCTGGACGATCGCGCCATGCCGACGACACCGACGTCAAACGGATGGTCCGAGAATTCAGCCGGGATATTGCCGCGATCCGAGCCCCCCGTGCCCGCGCGCGCCAGGTTTTCACCCAGCTTGCCGAACTGCACGTCACCTGTCTGCGCCATGAAACCGTCGATCACGCGGTGAAACACCACGCCATCATATTGCCCCTCGCGCGCCAGCGCCATGATCTGTTCCACGTGCTGGGGCGCCAGATCCTGAAACAGGTCCAGCACGACGGTGCCATTGGCACCCTCGCCCGCAATGACCAGTTCGATCTGCGGCTGGTCGCCTTCCATCACTGGCACAATGGCGGCCTCGTCCAAGGCTTTGGGTGTGGATAAGAACATCGCCCAGATGGCATATCCAACCACCAATCCCGCCCCGGCCAGGAACGCAACAAGGGCAATCAGCCGATCCCTAGACATCTGCGGCCACCTTGACCGACACCATGGCGTCCGGGTACATCGGCGGCTCGCCTTTGGCGATGGCGTCAACCAGATCCATGCCCGAGGTCACCTGACCGTAAACGGTATACTGGCCGTTCAGGAAATCATTATCCGAGAAGTTGATGAAGAACTGGCTGTTGGCCGAATTCGGATTGGCAGACCGGGCCGCGCCAATCGAACCACGACAGTGGGGCAGTTTCGAGAATTCTGCCGGCACATCGGGCAGCTCCGAGCCACCGGTGCCAACGCGCGTCATGTTCGAGGCATCCTTGCCATGGGCCACGTCGCCCGTCTGCGCCATGAACCCGTCGATCACCCGGTGAAACAGCACACCATCATAGGCACCAGAGCGTGCCAGTTCCTTCATGCGGTCGCAATGCTGCGGTGCCACATCGGGCAAAAGCTCGATCACAACAGTGCCGTTGTGCAATTCGATCAGGACGGTGTTTTCGGGATCTTTATACTCGGCCATCAGGGCCTCCTTTATCTTGAGATTTGGCAAGAACCTAGTGGTGCAAAGGAAAAGTTAAAAGGCCTTAACGCCATGACGCATTGACCCGAGCAGACTTTTGTTGTGTCTGTCAGAACAAATAGACATGGGAGAGTGTGATATGGCGTGGAAAACCCTCGATGATATGGATCTGAACGGTAAGGTCGTGCTGACCCGTGTGGATATCAACGTGCCCGTCGAAGATGGCCGCGTCACCGACGACACCCGCATTCAGCGCATCCTTCCGACGATCAAGTATATTGTGGCCCAGGGTGGCAAGCCCGTTCTGCTGGCCCATTTCGGCCGCCCCAAGGGCGAACGCGTGCCCGAGATGTCGCTGTCAATCGTGCGCCCCGCGCTTGAAGCCGCCCTTGGCCTGCCCGTGTTGTTTGCCGAAGACTGCATCGGCGCACCTGCAAAACAGGCCGTGTCCGATCTGGAAGCCGGGCAGGTTCTTTTGCTGGAAAACACGCGTTATCACGCGGAAGAAGCCAAGAACGACCCGATGTTCGCCGCATCCCTGGCAGCCCTTGGCGACATCTATTGCAACGATGCATTTTCTGCGGCGCACCGGGCGCATGGCTCGACCGAAGGCATCGCCCGCCTGTTGCCCGCCTGCGCAGGCCGCTTGATGCAAGCCGAGCTGTCCGCGCTCGAGGCCGCTTTGGGCCAACCCGAACGCCCCGTGGTGGCCGTTGTGGGCGGCGCGAAAGTGTCGACCAAACTGGACCTGCTGGGCAACCTGGTCAGCAAGGTCAACTATCTGGTGATCGGCGGTGGCATGGCCAACACGTTCCTGGCCGCTCAGGGCATCGACGTTGGCAAATCTCTGGCCGAACACGAGATGGCCGGGACCGCCCTGGAGATCCTGGAAAAAGCCAAGGACGCGGGCTGTGAAATCGTGTTGCCGCGCGACATCGTGGTGGCGCGTGAATTCGCCGCGAATGCCGCGCATGAAACTGTCGCCGCAGATGCCTGCCCGTCGGATGCGATGATCCTGGACGCGGGTGCCGAAACCATCGCCTATATCCAGACCGTGGTCAAAAACGCACGCACATTGATCATGAATGGGCCGTTGGGGGTGTTCGAAATGGCGCCGTTCCAGACCGGCACCTTCGCCATGCTGGACGTGATTGCGGCACAGACGGCGGCGGGCATGCTGACCTCGGTTGCCGGAGGCGGCGACACGGTGGCGGCGATCAACATGTCCGGCCACGGCGATGATTTCACCTATATCTCGACCGCAGGCGGCGCATTTCTGGAATGGATGGAGGGCAAGACATTGCCCGGTGTCGCCGCTCTGGAAGGCTGAAACAGACCAAACCCCGCCCCTTTCGGGTGGGGTTTTTCTTTGCGCCTTGACATACCCGAGCATTTTAATCAGATTAAAGTTGTCCAGCCACCGCCCGACTCCACATCTCGCATAGCAAGGAGCGCCCGATGACCGTGCCCACCCGTCCGCAGGACTTTCAATCTCACCCGACCCATGATGCCCTGACCCTGACAAACATGGGAAAGTCGGCGCAGATTGTGCTGAATGACATGGTTTATACCCTGTCGATCACCAAAGCGGGCAAGCTGATCCTGACCAAATGATCGCCGCCGCGCCGCCCGTTAGCGCCACCCCGATTGAAACCTGTGCCCCCCTGCCCTAGAACACGGACAAAATCCATTTCAGCCACGGGGGCACAGATGCCGAACCAGGACCAACTGACCAAAATTCGCGCCGGGAAAGGCTTTATCGCCGCCCTTGATCAATCAGGCGGCTCGACCCCCAAGGCGCTGCGCCTGTATGGCGTCGAAGAAGACGCCTATGGCTCCGAGGCCGAGATGTACGACATGATCCACGCCATGCGGGCCCGCATTGCCCAAGCGCCTGCGTTCACAGGCGATCAGGTGATCGGCGCGATCCTGTTTGAAATGACCATGGATCGTGAAATCTCCGGCAAATCCACCGCCGCATATCTGTGGGAAGACCGCGGCGTCGTGCCTTTCTTGAAGGTCGACAAAGGCCTGGCCGATGAAGAAAACGGCGCACAGGTCATGAAACCCATGCCCGATCTGGACGCGCTGTGCGACCGCGCGGTCGCGGCTGGTATTTTCGGCACCAAGATGCGGTCCGTCATCAATGCCGCCAACGCGGACGGTATCCAGGCCGTGGTTGATCAGCAATTCGCGGTCGCCAAGCAGATCCTGGGCCACGGGCTGATCCCGATCATCGAACCCGAGGTGACGATTTCCATCGCCGACAAGGCGAACGCCGAAGACATGCTGTTGGCCACCCTGACCCGCGCATTGGACGCGCTGGACGATGACCAGCAGGTCATGCTGAAGCTGACCCTGCCCGAGGTCGCCAACCACTATGCCACCCTGGTGAACCATCCCCGCGTCGCCCGCGTGGTGGCCCTGTCCGGTGGCTATGCGCGTGACGAGGCGAACAGCCGCCTGGCCCAGAACGCGGGCGTCATCGCCAGCTTTTCGCGCGCGCTGACCGAAGGCCTGTCGGCGCAACAGTCGGACGATGACTTCAACACGACCATCGCCGCGACCATCGGCGAAATCTACGACGCCTCTGTCGCGGGCTGAGCCCCCGACCATGTATCGGCGAAAGGCGGCCCATGCTTCGGCTTATGGTCGCCTTTTTTCGTTTGATGATTCGTTTTGGGATTCACACGGCGAATCACCTGTGCCATAGTGTCTGCAAGTCACCCGCAACGAGGTGGCAAATGAGGCAGACATGAGCGGACATCGCAAACAGACCGGCTTTGGCGGCGTTATTTTTTTCGTCGTTACCGTGGGCCTAGGGCTCTATTTCACCTTTGCATCCGTGCAGGGTGATTACGGTCTGTTTCGCCGCGTCCAAATTCGTGCCGAAGCCCAGACCCTGACCGGAGAGCGTGACCGTCTGGTGGCGGAAATCGCCGCCCTGTCGAACAAGACCCTGCGCCTGTCCGATGACTATCTGGATCTGGACCTTCTGGACCAACAGGCCCGCGAGATGCTGGGCATGGTGCGGTCGAACGAAGTCGTCCTGCGCTGATCCCCGAGTTTTCTACGGAAATTCACCCCTGCTATTCGGCCGTTAACCATGCTTGCACCGGGTGCATAGCTGCCCCGCGTGACGTCGGGTAAGTTTTTGTCGAAATTCCCACCCCCCTCCTGTATAAGATGGTTTAACACTAAACTATTGCCCGGTCCGGGCCTGACGTGAAGAGGAGGACGCTTCATGGCCGTCAAGAAAAGCGCCAAGAAACCAAATACTTCCAAGGAAGATTTGCTGAATTATTATCGCGAGATGCTGTTGATCCGTCGATTCGAGGAAAAGGCGGGCCAGTTGTACGGCATGGGCCTGATCGGCGGTTTCTGTCACCTCTATATCGGTCAGGAGGCCGTGGTGGTCGGGTTGGAAGCCGCCGCCGAAGAAGGCGACAAGCGCATCACGTCGTACCGCGACCACGGCCACATGTTGGCCTGCGGCATGGACCCCAAAGGCGTGATGGCCGAATTGACAGGCCGCGAAGGTGGGCTGAGCCGCGGCAAGGGCGGCTCGATGCACATGTTTTCGACCGACAAGCACTTCTATGGTGGCAACGGCATCGTCGGTGCCCAGGTGCCGCTGGGCACTGGTCTGGCGTTTTCGGACAAATACCGCGACAACGGCCGCGTGACCTTTACCTATTTCGGTGATGGCGCCGCAAACCAGGGCCAGGTCTATGAAAGTTTCAACATGGCCGAGCTGTGGCAGCTGCCCGTCGTCTATGTCATTGAAAACAACCAATATGCCATGGGAACTGCACTGAAACGCTCCTCGGCCACGCCCGAACTTTACACCCGTGGCGCGGCCTTCAACATCCCCGGCGAAGCGGTCGACGGCATGGACGTCGACGCGGTGAAAGAGGCCGGCCTGCGCGCCACCGCACACTGCCGCGCTGGCAAAGGCCCCTATATCCTTGAAATGAAAACCTATCGCTATCGCGGCCATTCCATGTCGGACCCCGCGAAATACCGGACCCGTGAAGAGGTTCAGAAAGTCCGCGAAGAACGCGACGCCATCGAACATGTGCGCGAGCTGTTGTTGCAGGGCAAACATGCCAGCGAAGACGCGCTGAAGGCGATCGACAAGGAGATCAAGGCCGTGGTCAACGAGGCCGCCGAATACTCCAAAACTTCCCCTGAGCCGCAGCTGTCCGAGCTGTGGACGGACATCTACGCGTAACCTTCTGGACGGATAGGAAAAAAACATGGCTACTGAAATTCTCATGCCCGCGCTGTCCCCCACGATGGAGGAAGGCACGCTGGCCAAATGGCTGGTCAAGGAAGGCGACACCGTGTCGTCCGGCGACATCATTGCCGAAATCGAAACCGACAAAGCGACGATGGAATTCGAAGCGGTCGACGAAGGTGTGATGGGCAAGATCCTGATCGCTGACGGCACCGAAGCGGTAAAGGTGAACACCCCCATCGCCATCATGATCGAAGAGGGCGAAGACGTGCCCGTGGCCAGTGCCGCGGCACCTGTCGCCGCGCCTGCTGCGACACCGGCGCCCGCCGCTGCCCCTGCCCCCGCGGCCCCGATCAAACCCATCCTCTCGGACGCACCGGAAATCCCGGCCGGCACCGAAATGAAGAAAACCACCGTGCGCGAAGCGCTGCGTGACGCCATGTCCGAAGAAATGCGCGCCGATGGAGATGTATTCCTGATGGGCGAAGAGGTGGCCGAATATAACGGTGCCTATAAGGTCAGCCAGGGCATGCTGGACGAATTCGGCGCCAAGCGCGTGATCGACACGCCGATCACCGAGCACGGTTTCACCGGTCTTGCGGTTGGTGCAGCATTCGGCGGGCTCAAGCCCATCGTCGAATTCATGACCTGGAACTTTGCCTTGCAGGCAATCGACCAGATCATCAACTCGGCCGCAAAGACGCGGTACATGTCGGGTGGCCAGATGTCCTGCCCGATCGTGTTCCGCGGGGCCAATGGCGCAGCCGCGCGCGTCGGCGCCCAGCACAGCCAGGATTTTGCAGCCTGGTACGCCCAGATCCCCGGCTTGCAGGTCGCCATGCCCTATTCGGCTGCTGACGCAAAAGGCCTGATGAAAACCGCCATCCGCAGCCCCGACCCGGTTGTTTTCCTGGAAAACGAACTGCTGTACGGCGTTGGCTTTGATGTGCCGGTGATGGATGATTTCACCATCCCGTTCGGCAAGGCGCGCATCTGGCAGGACGGCAGCGATGTCACCATCGTCAGCTTTGGCATCGGCATGAAATATGCGCTGGAAGCGGCCGAGGAGCTGGCCAAAGACGGCATTTCCGCCGAGGTCATCGACCTGCGCACCCTGCGCCCGATGGACACGGAAACGGTGATCAAATCGGTCATGAAAACCAACCGCTGTGTGACGGTCGAAGAGGGCTGGCCGGTTGCCAGCATCGGCGGCCATATCTCAGCGGTTCTGATGCAAGAGGCGTTCGACTATCTCGACGCCCCCGTCATCAACTGCACCGGCAAGGACGTGCCCATGCCCTATGCCGCCAACCTCGAAAAACTCGCGCTGACGACGACGAAAGAAGTCATCGACGCGGTGAAATCCGTGACCTACCGGTAAGGAGACAGAGACATGCCCATTGAAATTCTCATGCCCGCCCTGTCCCCCACGATGGAGGAAGGCACGCTGGCAAAATGGCTGGTCAAGGAAGGCGACACTGTTGCCTCTGGTGACCTGCTGGCTGAAATCGAAACCGACAAGGCAACGATGGAATTCGAAGCCGTTGACGAAGGCGTCATTGGTAAGATCCTGATCGCCGAAGGCCGCGAAAACGTGGCGGTGAATACCGTCATTGCGGTGTTGCTGGAAGACGGTGAAAGCGCTGACGACATCGCGGCACCCACCGCGAAACCCGCCCCTGCGGGTGAGGCGGCGCGCGAAGAGGCCCCGACCGGGGCCCCTGAGCAAGCCGCAGCTGCGGCCCCTGTTCCAGCTCCCGCGGCGGCGCAACCCACTGATGGAACACGTATTTTCGCGTCCCCCTTGGCTCGTCGCATCGCGGCTGACAAGGGTCTGGACCTGAGCCAGGTCACCGGCACCGGCCCGAAAGGCCGCATCGTCAAAGCTGATGTAGAGGGCACAACAGTCATCGCACCCGCACCCGCCGCACCGCCCCCCGCAACAGCTGCCCCTGCGCCAGCCCCCACCGGCGCCTCTGCCGATATGGTGGCCCGCATGTACGAAGGGCGCGACTACGAAGAAATCCCACTGGATGGCATGCGCAAGGTCATCGCCGCACGTCTGTCCGAGGCCAAGCAGACCATCCCGCATTTCTATCTGCGGCGCGACATTCAGCTCGACGCCCTGCTGGCCTTCCGCGCCACGCTGAACAAGCAGTTGGAGGCCCGTGGCGTAAAGCTGTCGGTCAATGACTTCATCATCAAGGCCTGCGCCATTGCACTGCAACAGGTGCCCGAAGCCAACGCCGTTTGGGCCGGGGATCGCGTCTTGCAGATGAAAGCATCCGACGTGGCCGTGGCCGTCGCCATCGAAGGCGGCTTATTCACGCCGGTGCTGCAAGACAGCGACATGAAATCGCTGTCCGCCCTGTCGGTCGAGATGAAAGACCTGGCCGCGCGCGCACGTGACCGCAAGCTGGCGCCACACGAATACCAGGGCGGCAGCTTTGCCATCTCGAACCTGGGCATGTTCGGCATCGACAATTTCGACGCCATCGTGAACCCGCCCCATGCCGGCATTCTGGCCGTGGGCGCCGGGGTCAAGAAACCGGTGGTCAAGGACGACGGCGAACTGGGCGTGGCAACCGTCATGTCAGTCACCATGTCGGTCGATCACCGCGTCATCGACGGCGCCCTGGGGGCCGTGTTGCTGAACGCAATCAAGGACAATCTGGAAAACCCGATGACCATGCTGGCCTGACACCCGCCCGAGGTCCATACATCTTGATTTGGCTCAAAGCGGAACACTCTGCTTTGGGCCATTTCCTTGCGCAGGTTATCGCGAACAGGAGCATCCTCATGAACTTCGAAAAAGAACTCGCCGTTACCGTCGACAATCTGGACAACTATCAGGCCGAACAGCCGCGCGGCGCGTCGGCCTTTTCCAAGATGCACCAGGCCGCGATTTTCGAAGGCGAATTGTCCGTCAAGCACAAGGAGTTGATTGCGCTGGCCATCGGCATCGCGCGTCAATGTGCCGACTGTATCGGGTTCCACGTGCGCGCCGCGATGAAAGCGGGCGCGACGAAAGAAGAAATCGCAGAAACCGTGTCAGTTTCGATCATGATGGGCGGCGGCCCCGCCTATATGTACGGTGCGCGCGCGCTTGAGGCCTATGACCAGTTTTCAGGCGAGGCTTCGGACTAAGCGACCGCCATCAGGAACAGTGCCGAAAACCCCAGAACGGCGGCAATCCAGATACGGTTCATGACAAAGGCTCCCGATGGTTCAACACCGGGAGCTTTTCAGGTTCAAACATCCAAAACATTGACGAACGTCAAGTTAGGTCTTTGTTTTTGAACACCCTTCCAGGGTCTGGTCCATTTCGACAGACGGATGATCACAGCCCGCTTCGCCGACAATCCTGGCTGGCACACCAGCAACCGTGACATTGGCCGGGATGTCCGTCAAAACGACCGATCCCGCAGCAATACGCGAACAATGGCCGACCCGGATATTGCCCAGAACCTTGGCCCCGGCACCGATCAACACACCGTCTTCGATCTTCGGGTGACGGTCTTCGTCTTCCTTGCCAGTGCCGCCCAGCGTGACGGAATGCAGCATCGACACATTGTCGCCCACCACGGCGGTTTCGCCGATGACGATGGAATGGGCGTGGTCGATCATGATGCCTTTGCCGATCCGCGCACCGGGGTGAATGTCGATGCCGTAAACCTCGGAACACCGCATCTGGATGAAATAGGCCAGATCCGTACGCCCGACGCTCCACAGATGATGGGCAAGCCGATATGCTTGCATGGCCTGGAACCCCTTGAAGTACAGGATCGGCTGCAACAGACGGTGGCAGGCCGGATCACGTTCCAGGATCGCCGCAAGGTCCGCGCGCGCGGCCTCAGACAGGCAGGGGTTTTCGGCATAGGATTCATCCGCAATTTCACGCAGCAACACCATGCTCATCTCATTAGAGCTGAGCTTGGCGGCAAAGCGATACGACAGCGCTTTTTCCAGCGTTTTATGGTGCAACACACAGGCACCGACCAGACCGCCCAGCAGCGGTTCAATCGCCACGGCCTCGTGGGCTTCGCGGGTGATACGGTCCCACACAGGGTCCAGTTCGGTCAGGTTTAAGCGCGTCTCGGCCATTGTGGCCTCCCTCTGATTGCCTGAGTGTTTTACACCAGATAGGCTCTCATATCAAAATGGTAAGCCGTGATGACAGAGATTTCGAACATGAATGACGCGGACGTGAAACGGTTTCACGCACGGCTTGAGGCCGAGTTAGCGGCACTGGACGCCGAGGACGCTCTGGGTCAGGACGCGCAACAGATGGTGACGTTGGATCAGACAGAAGCGGTCGCGGAGTTTCGGACCAATCGCAAGGTGGATCGCATGGCGAAAGAAGTGATCCAGAATGAGGAAACGAAAGAACTATTCGCCTGAATTCAAAGCCCGCGTTGCGCTTGAAGCGATCCGCGAGGAGATGACGTTGGCGGAACTGTCCAAGAAGTATGGCGTTCATCTATTATCGGCAGGTGTTTGCGAGCAAACACCGAGAGGCGACGCAGATCGGCACATGGAAGCGCGCGGCGATAGAGAACATGGCGACGGCCTTTACGCGCCGAGGCGCGGCACCCGAACAGGTCAGCGCCGCTGACGTCGACAAGCTGCATTCTGTCAACCGGCA
>Ga0209121_10001556_pt1 | contig 24007 bp, 23 predicted proteins | sample Cruoilmetagenom3_FD_187292 | JGI IMG/M metagenome (GOLD analysis project Ga0209121, IMG submission 187292) | Oil polluted marine microbial communities from Coal Oil Point, Santa Barbara, California, USA - Sample 3 (SPAdes) (version 2) | ecosystem: Environmental > Aquatic > Marine > Oil seeps ... | reverse complement strand
GAAAGCCTATTATGAGCGTAAGGAGGCAAAAGCCACCCTGGACCAGAAAGCGGTCTTTAACAAACTGACGCCGGAAATGGTCCGGGCAGACAGCCTGGCAGGGGAGGTGATCACAGCAAAAATTACCAAAGCGCCCGGCAATGGTGCCAATATTGGCGGCTTGAAAATCGTGACTCAGAATGGTTGGGTGGCCGTCAGGCCTTCAGGAACCGAGGATATCTACAAGGTTTATGCTGAAAGTTTTCTTGGTGAGGATCATTTGCAGTCCATCGTGGAAGAAGGGCAAGCGATTGTCCAGGACCTGTTTGCTGAAGAATTGTGAATTCATTGGATTGTTGAATCAAAAATAAAGTAATTGATATCGGTGATTGAAGAATTAAGGGATGAAACTTGTTTTATCCTAAAGATCATTTCCTCTCAACAAAACACACGTACAGTTCGAAAGGTGAATATTGCTCCGGACAATATTTTCAGGATACATTTGCCAGATTTGAGCATTTCATGCAATTGTTTCTCTGAAGGCACCCATATACACTAAACAAGTCTATCAAAGGTGAAATTATTGGAGGTCTCTCATGGCGTTTATCCATGATTTCGAAATTATTGTCAATGAATTTTTACAGAGCCTGGGAACCTGGCTCAGAGGCCCGATGCTGGCTATCACCGCCCTGGGATATGAAGAGTTTTTTGTGCTTTTGCTGCCCACGCTCTACTGGTGCTTTGACCAAATGCTGGGATTTCGTGTGGGGATTGTGCTTCTGCTGGGGAATACCTTCAACACCTTCTTCAAATTTCTTTTTCACAGTCCCCGTCCGTACTGGGTGAGTGATTCCGTCACAGCATATTCCCATGAGACATCTTTTGGGCTGCCATCCGGGCATGCCCAGATAGCCGCTTCTGTTTGGGGCTGGCTGGCTGTTGAGGTCAGGAAACGCTGGTTCAGAATCGCATCCGTCATCCTAATTGCATTGATCGGAATTTCAAGGATCTACTTAGGTATTCACTTCTTGAGTGATGTCCTCATGGGCTGGGTGCTGGGGGGTCTTCTGGTGTGGGCTTTTACATCGTGGCATCGCCCCATAGGAAACTGGCTGAAGCAGCAATCCATGTGGGCAAAACTGGGGTGGGTGCTTGCCAGCACAATCATCATAATTTTATTGATATTAGGCGTGCGTGGGCTGGCTGGTTCCTGGGTCATGCAGCCTGACTGGGCAGGACGGGCTGGAGAAGTGGACCCATACAGCCTGGATGGCGCCTTCACCCTTGCAGGAACCTGGTTTGGCATGCTGACTGGTTTTGTCATTCTCACCGAAACGAAAGGGGGCTTCCGGGCAGGGCGGGGCGGGTGGCGTCGAGTGGTGCGATTCATGGTGGGGTTGATCGGTATATTAATCTTATATCTTGGCCTGGGAGAGGTTTTCCCACGTCAGGCAGATGTTATCAGCTACATCCTGCGTTTTGTACGCTATACCCTGATCGGGCTATGGGTCTCCTGGTTGGGTCCCATTGTTTTCAAAGCGCTGGGGCTCCTGGAATTTGAAGCACAGACCCAACCAGATTAATAGCTTGCCGTAATTCGGAAATTATCTAATATTACCGTGAAAAGAGACGCTCTCATTGGCGGCTCTTTCTTATTTGACTTAAATCAGAATTTGGCTTATACACTCACTGCATTGTTCTCAATAACTTGCCGATACCAATCGTAGCTGGCTTTGGGGGTTCGTTTTCTTCCGGGATCGTTGAAATCAACCCCGATCAGTCCAAACCTGAGATCAAAACCCTCTGCCCACTCAAAGTTATCCATCAGGCTCCACACATAATACCCGCGCAGGTCTGCTCCCTTGGTAATGGCTTGATGCGCCGCGGTGAAGTGGGCACGCAGGTAATTAATTCGACCCTGGTCGTTCACAAAGCCGGTCTCATCTGCGGGTTCTCCCAGGGCAGTCCCGTTTTCGGTGATGTACATCGGTGGGTTGCCATAGTCTTGCTTGAGATGCAATAAAAGCTGCGTGAGCTCTGACGGGCAGGTCCCCCAGCCTTTTTCCGTCATCCCCCAGCCCGGATCTATTTTTGGTTCGGTTGCTAATTTTAATAAACCGCGGTTTTGGCGGCTGACCATCTGGCTGAAGTAATAATTAATCCCCAGGAAATCGATGGGCTCCTGGATGATGTCCATGTCCCCAGCCTGTACTTCCGGCGCCATGTCCCCGATCCACTGCATGAAATTCTCCGGGTAGCAGCCTTTGAAAATTGGATCCAGGAAAAGGTTGTTAATAAAATCCTCCATTCTTCGCGCTGCTGAAAAATCGGCAGGATTATCTGTTTTAGGATGGAAGGTGGCCAGGTTCAGGACGATGCCTATTTTCCCAGGATAGCCGAGTTGGCGATAGAGCTGGACAGTCTTGCCGTGGGAAAGCAGCAGGTGATGGGTTGCCTGTAATGCCTGAGGAAAGCTGGAAATCCCGGGTGCGAAGCCGCCGCCGCCGTATCCGGAAAAAGCCACCACAAAAGGTTCATTGTGGGTTGCCCAGTAGGTCACGCGATCTCCCAAACGCTCAAAAACCACCCCGGCATATTCGGTGAACCAGCTGACGACATCCCGATTGGGCCAGCCTCCTAGGTCCTGCAGCGCCTGGGGAAAATCCCAGTGGTTGAGGGTTGCCATGGGCAGGATATCCTTCTCCAGGAGCTGATCAATCAGGCGATCGTAAAAATCCAGCCCGCGCGGTTCCACCTGGCCGATGCCCTGCGGCAGGATGCGCGGCCAGCTGATCGAAAAGCGGTAGGACTGCAATCCCAGGTGATCCATCAGGGACACATCTTCAGACAAATGGTGGTAATGGTCACAGGCAATATCACCGGTGTCGCCGTGCCAGATCCGGTAGGGTTTGTGGGTGAAGGTGTCCCAGATGCTGGTGCCTTTGCCATCTTCATCCCAGGCGCCCTCTATTTGGTAAGAGGCAGTAGCTGCTCCCCAGATAAAACTATTTGGAAAAATCAATCTAGGCATGTCTGTTCCTTTGGATCAGATAAAGATTGATGATCGGATGTTGAGACCGATCAAATTATAAGCGAATTTATTGATGATATAAACTATATCAGCTCTAGGGAAGGAGGTTTTTCTAGATTATAATGATGAAACATTATGAAAATGGCGATGACACCCAAACAACGCGTTCTGGATCAAATTAATCACAAGGAAACCCAGCCGGTCCCGTATACACTGACCTTTGAAACGCCAGAATTAATGGAAGAATTGGACAGATTTTACGGCGGTGCCTGGTGGCGTGACAGGTTGGACAACCACATCCTGGATGCACCGATGCCCCATCCCTTATTAGGGATCCCTAGCGAGCGCACGGGAGAAACCGCCATCCTTGAGGATCTTTTTGGCGCCCGGTGGGCGATGCATCAGCGGCCGGCACATCTGGTTGAACCGCCCCTGAAAAACCCCAGCCTGGAAGGCTACACCTTTCCATTGGTGGAAGACTGCTTCCAAGCAGGGTGGGAGGAAGAGGTTGCCCTTTTCGCTGATCAGCACCCTGATCACTTTATCGTTTCAAGCCCCGGCTTTGGCATATTTGAACGGACCTGGGTGCTGCGCGGTTTTGAGGATATGTTATCTGATGTTGTTCTGGAAGCTTCATTCTTTCAGGCGCTTATCCAGTCCATCACCGATCACCAACTGGCAATACTGGACCGCATGCTGAATACCCCACTGGATGGGATTCTTTTCAGCGATGACTGGGGGTATCAAAAAGGGGTATTGATCGGCGCCGCGCGTTGGCGTCAATTCGTCAAGCCGCATTTGAAACGACTGTATGACCACGTTCATCAGGCAGGGAAAATTGCCCTAAACCATGTTTGCGGCTCAGTTCGGGAGGTCATGCCCGATTTGGTTAAAATCGGGCTGGATGTGCTGGAATCGGTTCAGCCGGAGGCTGAGGGGATGAATCCTTATGAATTAAAGTGTGAATTCGGTCGGGATATTACTTTTTGGGGCGGATTAGGCTCACAATCAATCATTCCTTATGGGACGCCAGACGAGATTCGAAAAGAGGTTGCCAAATTAGTAAGCCACATGAGTGTGTGGGGCGGCTACATCCTGGCACCAGCCAAGGGCATCCAGCCAGCGACGCCCCCGGCGAATATGGCAGCTTTGGTGGAGAGCTTCACCGAGCAGATAAAAGCGAGAAATTAATCAAGGAATTGTCCGTAAAAGACTTTGATTTTTGGCAGTGTCGCAGATTGTGCAGCACGTGAACGGATGATCTCAAGGTTTCGATTGGCTGCGCTTTGACGCAGCTCTTGTTGTTTAAGGGCTGTGAGGATCCCTCTGGCGAGCGCTTCGGGGCTGCGTGGGTCTACCAGCAAGCCGTTCACATCATCTGTGATCCATTCGCGCAATGATTCGATATTGCCCACGACCGGGAAGCAGCCGCAAGCCATGGCTTCCAATAACGTGTTGGGGGTGCCGTCATGGCTGCTGGGGGAAACAAACACGTCAGCCTGTTTGTACAGGGACCATAATTGTGACTGAGGCAGCCGGGGAAGGAGGGTTGTATTTTTCTTGATTCCATAACGTTCAACCCATATCTCCGCTGACGGGTTACCCGCCAGGCTGGGGCAGATAAAATGGCAGTCGGGGAATTCTGCCAGGACTTTTGGGATTGCAGCAAAGAATACGTCCTGGTGCACGGAACCTGGACGCCAACCGCGCGGGTTGATCACCCAGCACCCTTTTTTCTGAGCTTCAAATTGATCAACATCTGAGGCGGATGCTGTTTGCACTGCTGCCAGGTCCAAGCCACCTGACCCGGGTGTGACCAGTGTGGGAGATGCAGGATCAAGTCCCCACGATGCTGCTAAGTGCAGGTCTCGCTGAGTGTCTGATGTGAGTCCATCCGCACGCTCCAGACAGCGGCGGGTGAAGTACCGCATCAGCAGGGATCCTTTGGCATGCAGCGTGAGATCATTTCCCCAGGTGCTCATCAGGCAGGGGATATCCCTGGGCGTATAGGCTGCCAGCATGCCTTCAAAAGGCAGCCGCAGGGCATGGACCAGGTCTGGTTGGAGATTCTCCACCAGATTTCGGTAGGATTGTGCAAAGCGAAGAAGCGTGAGGGGGCCCAGGATGTAGCGCAGCTTCTGCAGGAGGGGACTCAATCGCTGCTTGTATTTCCGGAGCGGGTTTTTTGATCTGACCAGTTTGCCCGATCCCGATCCGAACTGGCTGAAGGCGACCGGAATCACAGAAAAATGTCTCAAGCCTATTGGCGGTTCACAGTAATAGGTGGAGACCAGGCTGACGACAAACCCCAAGGACTGGATATTTCTTATCCAGCTTCTCGCCGTTGGGCTGCGTCCATCGGCAATAATCAGCACATGGGGTGTCATGCAATGCTCCGCTTGAGAGCCTGGACAAAAACAGCGGTCATTTCTTCCAGGTTGATTTCTTCTGCCACCACGCGGTAGCTCTTGTGTCCCATCTGGCGCAGCCGAGGGATATCCGCCAGGGCGTTTTTCAAGGTGCGGGTTAATGCTGGAAGATTATCAGGTGGGATCTGCCAGCCATTTGCGCCCCTGACCAGATCGCCCTGCGTGCCGTCTGCCTCAGCAGCGATAATCGGCAAGCCGTAGCTCATCGCTTGCTGGATAGCCAAACCGCCCGTACCGGGGAGGACGAACAGGTCCGCTGAAAGAAATTGTGCTTCAAGGGCATCTCCGTAAAGGGCTCCGGTGAAGGTTGTGTCGGGATAAACTTTCACAGCCAATGATTCCAGCCGCTGTCGGTCTGGTCCGTCCCCAACGATCACCAGGTGGGGCTGCAGCTCTGGGGATTGCGTGCTGCAGGCGGCGATCAAATTGTCAAGCTTCTTACGCGGTTGCAAACGCCCCACAAACAAAACCGTTGCCTTCCCATCTTGTAAATGTTCAGGCCGCTCTGGCATGGGATGCGTCGGCGGCGGCGTGACCGCATTAACCGCGGTGAAAATCTTCTCCCGGGGGAAACCCATCCGGGCATACTCCGCTGCGCCGGTCTGGCTGTAGGTGATCAGGACGTCGAACTGCTGGATAAATTGCTGCCGTCGGGTGCGGCGAAGGCTTGCGAAGAAACCGCTGATGGGAGGTGCGCCCAGACCCCAGCCGATGACCGGGCGACCGTTCCGATGCATCCAGCGGACAGCCGAGGGTGTGTTGATATAACGCGGGTTGGCTTCCATGATCAATACATCTGGATTCCAAACCCTTAACCAGGCTAACAGTCCTCCCTGCAGGCATAAATAAAAAGCTCCGTTCAAGAAATGCCAATTTATTCCCAGGGTGAGCTGGGCATTGTTAAGATGATCCACCGACTTGATGGCTTCTCTTTGTTTGGGGAGTCCCGCAAAAACCCCCAGACCGCCTTGACAACGTTTGCCAAGGGTGGAAAAAAATGGGGCACGATAATTGGGCAGGACGCGCTGGACCAGGCCAACTTTCCCTTGAAAGGTCATACGTGTTTCTCCAGAACGCCCAGATAAGCCGCGACCATCTTATCCAGTCCAAAGGCGGATACGGCGCGCTGGCGTGCCCTCTGACGGAAGGCGGCGTTGTTCTCCAGGATGTCCACACACGCAGCAGCTAGGGGGGGGATGCTGGGCGCTTCAAGCCGCCAGTGGTTTGCGCCATAGGGGACCACTTTGCCCGCGCCGTCATGAACCAGCTCTTTGAGTGCGCCTGTATCATAGGCAAGGACTGGCAGCCCGCAAGCCAGGGCTTCGATCACGCTGTTTGGGCAGGCGGCGTTAAGGTCGGCGCTGAACAGAACATGCGCGCTGCGGTCAACCGCGGGGATTTCAGCAAGAGGCAGAACCCCTCGCCAGGTGATCCATAGGTCAGGGGCGATCGTGTGCATGCGTGCTTTGATCGGATCAGCGACATCTCCCACCACCATTAGCTCAACCGTCCGTCGATGCAGGTTCTTTACTGCCTGGGCGAGGTTGACAGCGGTTTCCAGTCCCCTGGCATTAGCACCGCTGAGGTGCCCCTCAACAAGCAGGATGCGGTCGTGATCTTCTGGGGGGGATTCAAGTCCTTCTATGGAATAGGTGGTGAGGTCAATACCATTATGAATGACACAATGCTGCTTCTCTGATTCACCATATATACGCTGCCACCATTCCTGGCTGAAGTCGCTTTGATAGATAATCCCAGTAGCAATGAATCTACGAATGAAAGCCAGCAGCCAGTTATTGAGTTCTGAACGAATAACGGCTTTGGTGGGGGTTTTTTCAACACGGTGCATCCAGTTCATGCCGTTCAATCGCTGGATGATGGGGATGCCGCGCCGTTTGGCGCGCCACAGCTGCCATAACTGGCGAGTCCCGCCAATGATCAGGATTGCGGATGTGGCAGCTTGCTTTATATCAAAGGTGTAGGCGAGATCTCTCTCACGCATTCCCTGGATGAATTTTTCCTGGAAAGAGACCATCCCTCCCAGGCCTGAAAGTTTCGGGACGATGCAGATTGAATTTTTCATCACACTTTTTGATCCGCGTCAGATCTTTTCCCGATGCAGCGAGCGGGGGACCCGGTCCAAATCTCATAGGGACCGGTCGATTCCAGCAGCACTGCGTTGGCACCGACCACTGTGCCATTTGCCACCTTAAGCACACCTGTTTTACACAAAACTTTACACCCTGGAGAGAGAATGACGTCGTCACCAATCACGATGCCTTCAAAGTCAGACTGCGTGCTGGGTAGATATATGTCTGCCCGTCCCAGGGTGACACCCTGGTAGATGTGCACCCGATCTCCGATTTTGCTCTTGCTGTGAATGACCACACCGTGCCCCCCGTGTTCGAGGATGAAACCCTCGCCCACCGGGACCGACATGGGAATTTCTGACCCCAGCAGCTTTAATAAGTAGTAAAACAACTTACCGAGCACGGGAAGCTGACGGGCGTATACGAGCCGCGTATAGAAATCCTCTTTTGCCATCAGGTAAATTCCCACCTTTCCAGGAGTGCATCAACAATACGTTCGGCTGCGCGTCCATCACCGTAAGGGTTCACTGCGCCAGCCATGGCTGCATGGGCTGCTGGATCATCCAGCAATCGGCGCGCAGCGGAAAGGATGCGTTCAGGATCGGTTCCTACCAGTTGGAGTGTTCCGGCTTTTATGCCCTCCTGGCGCTCGGTCCGCTCTCGCATCACCAGGGTTGGGATGCCAAGGGACGGGGCTTCTTCCTGGATGCCCCCTGAGTCTGTCAGGATCAGAGTTGCGTGTTTCATCAGGTGGACCAGCGGTAGGTAATCCAGTGGGGGCAGGAGCAGCACGTTGTCAATTTGTGCCAGGGCTTCATAGACAGGCTGCTGGATATTGGGATTCAGGTGAACAGGATAGATGATCGTGATGTCATCCTTGTATGCCTCAGCCAACTGCTTCAGTGCGCCGCAGATATTCCGGATGGGTTTTCCAAAGTTCTCCCGGCGGTGGGCTGTTACCAACACCAGCTTACGGTCCCCGCTGGAGACTCCCGCCTGCTTGAGCAGTTTTTCTGACATGGGGGGGAGGGGCTTTTGAGCGATGAGTTTGAGCGCATCAATCACCGGATTGCCGGTCACGATGATTTGTCCCTCAGGAATGCCTTCGCGTAATAAATTCTGGCGGTTGTTTTCAGTGGGGGCAAAATGAAGATCCGCAACCACACCTGCCACTCGACGGTTGATTTCTTCGGGAAAAGGCTGCCATTTATCACCTGTACGCAGACCAGCTTCGATGTGCCCAACCTTTATGCGCTGGTAATACCCCAACAGGGCGGCAGCCATCACGGTGGTGGTATCCCCCTGAATCAACAGCCAGTCGGGGTTGTTGGTTTTCAGTACAGGCGTAAGCGTCAGGAAAATTTGTGCTGTGAGGTCGCTAATACTCTGGTTTGGACGCATCAGGTTCAGATCGATATCCGGTGTAATATTGAAAACATTGAGAACCTGATCCAGCATTTCTCGGTGTTGAGCCGTGATGCAAACCGTGATTGCCACCCTGTCAGCATGCTTCCGCAATGCTTTGATCACCGGTGCCATTTTGACAGCTTCAGGGCGCGTGCCAAAAATAGTCATCACTCGCAATTTTCTTTCCATGTCAGATATTATACTTGAAGCTGTCCAAACAGAATCCTGTGAGTTCCCGTAGGAAATCGTCGTTCAATTTTTAGGTGCTTATGCTATACTTTTAATATGCAGCAGCTGTATTGGGACAATTGGAAAAGATTTCTAAACCAGCGTGGGTTGACACCGCTGATTTGTGCCCTGTTGGAGCAAGCTGGGTCACTGATGCCGCTGGTCAGCCAAATCATGTTCCTTGGGTTACCCCTAATGAAATCCTTATCATGGAACAACCAATATCAAGTATTGATAAAGACCCTGGCGGATGAAAATTCGGTTGATCACTTTTCTCATTATCTGAGGGAGGTGAGGGGATGACATTGCGGATGGTGGGCTGGGTAGTGATTGGATTGGCAGCGGGTCTGCTGGGATTTTTAACAATTTTTCTTAAACGGGGGCGACACTATCCCATCCGCACGCATCAAATTGCGCGGTTGTTCTCAAGTTCACAAGAAGCTTCAATTGAACGCGGCTTGCCCCGGCAAATTGTCCTGGGCCATCAATTATGGTCATATTCATATCCTGGTTTGGGTTTGTGGGCGATCGGTGCATTGCCGGTTTTTCTTACGCCAGAGGCGAGTGCGGATGGACTTTTATCCGTGTTAACAGCTGATGGTGCGTTGGCAATCATGGCGCGCCAGGTCGCTGAGCAAACTTATCACGATGGTTACTCGCCATTTTTAAGTCAGACATGTGCACAGATACGCCTTCCAGGGCTGACGCCTTTAGCGTTTACAGCGGGGTTCCTCTCCGGTATTACCCGGCAGCCTTACGGTACTTTGTCGCTGCTGGGAGCTTACGGTCCCGAATCACTCTTGTGGGTTGACGCTGTTCAGAGACGGGATGGAATGGCGATGGCTGCCGCGGGAACCCTGGCAGGGCAGGCAGCATTATATGCCTATGTGCAGAATATTTTAATTGGTGAGTCCATTTTTATGCTGCCGAACCTGATCAAGCCGGGCTACAGCAGCCAGGCCAGCTTGCTTACGGAAGATATTTTACGGATCATTCTCATCGCGAGCCTGATCATTGGCACAATGCTTAAGGTTTTGGGTGTCTTATGAAAAAAAATCTTTCCGTCGCGATGGCGGTCATAATTGGGGTGATCGTCCTGGCTGGATACTTTTTCAGGGACCAATTGGGCCCTGTGCTTACATTGATCATCGATTGGGGTATCTTGCTGGTGAGTGTGCTGGGTTTGCTAGGAATCGGATATCTCATCAAGTCGCATATCACAAAATTGATCAAAAAAGAAAAAGGTGCTTTCAACAGTGTTGTCGTTCTGCTGGCATTTATTAGCGTGCTGGTGGCTGGATTGATTTTATCGACAGAAAATGACATTTTCCAAAAACTGATTCTGACAGTACAAATCCCGGTAGAAGCCAGCTTGTTAGGCGTGTTAGCAGTGACACTCATGATCACCAGCTTGCGTTTGCTCAGAACGCGAGGTTGGACTCTGATGTCAGTTGGTTTCCTGGTTAGTGCTGTGATCTCCATGCTGGTTGATGTGGCGTTCTTCCAGACTGAACCAGGTTCGCCTGCGGATGAAATACTGAAGTTTTGGAGCAATCTACCCCTGATTGGCGCCCGCGGCATCCTGCTGGGAATGGCATTGGGAGGCTTGCTGGTGGGTTTGCGGGTTTTACTGACGATTGACCGCCCCTATGGAGAGGACTGATGGCTGTACTGATCTGCCCGGAATGTGGTGCCGAAAATACGCCAGGTGACGAATACTGCTGGTCTTGCCGCAGGGCTTTGACCGATGTTGAACCGGTTAATGATGCAGTCCAAGACGAACCTTTGGGGGGGCATCTTGACGAATTATTAAATTCGGAAGAGGATTTACCGGGTCTTCTGCACGCTTTGAGGCAGGATGGAAACATTGACGGGGAGCAGGGGGATGCTGAAGATGTACAATCTGGCGAATTTCATGATAGCCTGGGACAGGCAAGTTCCGGTCAGTCAGGGAGGGAGGAAGAGATCCCTGAATGGCTGCGCCGGATCCGTCAACGCGCCAAGCAGGAGAAGGATTCAATTGGGGAAGTAACCCAGAAGATCAGTGCGGCTCAGGAGTCCCTAGCTGATGAAAAGCGTTCCAGTCAGCACGAAAGTTACGCCGATTGGATCGAACGCTTGCACCAGGACTTTTCCCAGGAACAGGTGGCTAAAGACAGTGCAGAAGGCGCGCCTACTGGTAAGGCTGGCCAATTGCCCCAAACCGAAGATCCGGAATGGCTCGCGAAAATCCTTAAAGTCCATGGCAAATCAGTAGAAAAACAGGATCTGGATAGCTTATCTACTGAGAGATTGGGCGGGAATAGTTTGCTTCAATGGCTGGTCGATTTGGAGAGCGGCAAAGAGAAGCTGGAACCACTTTCTGAAGAGGAACCGCCCGCAGCGAAGCAATCCGGGGATGCTGTGGGGGAGGGCGATCAAAATGAACGCACTGTGGATGGCGATACGACACAGGAAATCAGGATCAAAAAGGGTACGTCAGTCAAGCCGGTGTTATCAATCAGTCGCAAAGAACAGCTTGAAGCAGATCTGATAAGCGCCACGATAGTGGATGAAACTGCCCCAAGAGCAATGCGCAAGTTTGAAAAACCAGGTTCGCCGTGGGTCATCCGCGCGGCTGTGACGGTTATCTTGATCACTGCCCTCAGCCTCTCACTTTTTTCGGGGGCGTCAACCAGCAACCTATCGGGTTCCCTCAAACCTCAGCACAGAGCCTTGATCACCTGGTTGGAACAACTGCCGGCTGAGTCAAGACTGCTGCTGGTCGTTGACTATCATGCTGGATTTGAGGCGGAAATGGCTTTGATTGCCCAACCGGTCTTATCAAAAGCAGTTCAAGCATCCAGTGAATTTGTTATCCTCTCTTCCACGGAAAGCGGTGTCCTCCTGGTAGATAGATTATTACAGGATATAGATGGGTTTGAGACCCTGGTGGTCAGCAACGCGGGATATTTCCCTGCTTCCAATTTTGCTGCGTTTGGATTGGGCGCTGGAATCGACCCGAGCTGGCGGTTTGTCCATGCTCCTGATGCCGTCAACGGCCTCCCCCAGGGAGATTTTGAAGGTATTCTGGTGCTGTCGGATTCTTATGATGGCGCGAAAACTTGGATTGAACAGCTTTACGCTCAATTTAGCGAGGTAACCATAAATTTGATCACCACTGCCCAGGCTGGACCGCTGCTCCTGCCTTATTATGAGTCGCACCAGTTGGGCGGATTGGTTTCAGGGCTGTCAGAAGCCAGGCAGATGACGGCTTACCTGAATGTTGAAAACTCGACAAGCCATCTCTGGGAAGCATACCGTACCGGTGTGCTGATGATGATCATCGTGATCGTGCTTGGTTTATTCTTCATGTCAGATCACGAGGGCCAGGAAACCGATAGATCAAAAGGGGAGAAGGCATGAACTGGCTGGAATGGGTAACAGGTGCAGCTGGATTTTTATTAACGGTGATGGTTCTGAGTTATCTGATAGGAGATAATGTATTTTTCCGCCTGGCCGCGTCTATCTTTATTGGAGTCACTGCCGGGTATCTGGCTGTGCTGTTGATCAGACACATCCTCTGGCCATTTCTGATCCAGCCCTTGATTTATGAACCCTGGCAAACAAAATTATGGTTGGGGATTCCGCTCCTTTTGATTTTCTTATTGTTAATTAGCCAGTTTCCCCGAATGATTAAGCTGGGACGCATACCTCTGGCTTATCTGGCAGGATTGTCCGGTGGAATCGCTATCATTGGTGCTGTTTTTGGAACCTTGCTGCCCCAATCGATGGCAGTCATCAATGTTTTTGACGCGTGGGCATGGACGGAGTCTTCTTCACCGCTGTGGCGCGAGATGCTTGAGGGCGCGGTCATGCTTGTGGGCGTTATCGGGATTCTGAGCTACTTCTATTTTGGGAGGAAGCGTAACCTCCAGAAAGAGAAGCAAGCAGAGCAGCGTCCTGCCATATTTGAAGCGTTCAGCCAGGTTGGGCAAGTGTTTATCGGGATCACCTTAGGATCTGTTTTTGCCAGCCTGTTTTCCAGCGCATTGCTGGCTCTGATTGACCGCATTGCATTTATCGGGAAGTTTATCATGAACTTATTCAGGGGTTTTTGATGGCTGTGGAACAGGTCCATTCTTCGATTTTAGGCCTGGATATTGGCAGCATCACCACGAGCGTATCCCTTTTTGGCGTATTCAATGGGAAATTCCAACTGCAAAATATTGGTACGGATTTGACAAGTTTAGGTGCGGGCCAGGTATTGAGCGCAGGTGTGATTGGCGCCATTCAGGATTTACAGAAGCAGGCTGACAGGGTGCTGCTAAGCCCCAACCCTCAGAGGCATGTTGAGGTCGACCAGGTTCGTCAGAGTGTGGATCAAATCAGCCTGGCAGCATCTTTTGGGCCGGATATCGATGCTGTTCTCCTGGGATTGACCTCACACGGTTCACTTTTTGCCGGGGAATCTTTGATCAGATCGCTGCCAATGAGATTGGCAGGTTCTTTTGGATTAGCCGACTTGCAGGATAATTTTGGTGTGTTAGATCAATTAATACACCTTCACCCCAAAATCATGATTCTGACCGGTGGTGAGAATATGGGGGCGGAAGCATCCATCCAACAATGGGTCGAGATGGTGCGTCTATACTGCGCTTTGGTATCGTCATCCCTCAAACCCAGGCTGTTTTATGCGGGAAATCCCTCCTTGCAGAATCTCGTGCAGCGTCATTTGGAGCCAGTTGGAGGACTGCAAATTTTGCCAAATTTACAGCCTGCCTTTGGTGAACTGGATATTGTCCCAGCCCAAGCGGCTGTTGAACAATCAATTATCCAAGCCTGGCAGGGTATGATTCCCGGTTTTTCAGACCTGGTGAATGCAGCGGGGAAATCGGTTCGCACCAAAGCTTTTTTACAAGACCGGATGATCCGGTATCTCAGTAAAGCCAAACAAGCTCAGGGAGGCGACCGTCCCCAGAGAGGTGTTTTGGCAGTGGACCTGGGGGCAAGGCGGTCGGTTATTTCCGCTGCGATAAGCAGTCAGACAGGAACCGTGGTCCAACCCACCTCGATGGAAGTTTCTGATTTGACGCAAACCTCCACAGTTTCATTGGTGCGTCAATGGACAGCCGCTTCGGTATCCCTGTCGGATGTGCATCAGTACCTTGCCACCCAGATCCTAATGCCCGCCAGAATTCCCGAGACATTTAATGACCTGGCCATTTCCCAGGCTGAAGCCCGGGTACGGCTGCAGGGTTTGGTAAAAGAGCTTTCTTTTCATCATCCCTGGTTTTCTCAACATGCTTCCAGTGGGATCCCTGGACTATTTGAGCCAATTATCTTGAGCGGTAGGGTGCTTACGCATGCGCCCAGCCCGGGGCAGGCCATGCTGATGATGCTGGATGGCTTTCAGCCGCGGGGTATCAGTACGATCGTCCTCGACAGGCATCATCTCCTACCGCTGCTGGGATTGCTGGGTGAGGTGGCGCCACTGCTGCCAGTTCACCTTCTAGCATCTGACGTATTTACAAACCTGGGTAGTGTGATCTGTTTGGATAGTCCTGCTCCTAATGGCAATTTGCTGTTGAGCCTCAAAGTTCAGGCTGAATCAATCAAACCTTACTCGTTTGAAATCTTTAAAGGAGACCTGATACGGCTGGTCATCCCGGTTGGGGATTCAGTGATCTTGGAATGCTCGCCCGAAGAAAATACAGACATTGGCCTAGGAGGACCCGGGATAGGCGGCCAGATAAAAGTGACCAGCGGTCTTATGGGTGTTGTGATCGATGCGCGCGGTCGGCCAATCGATCTTCCAGAAGATGATGCGATGCGGGTTGATAAGCTGCAGGGCTGGTTGAGGGATCTGGGTGGTTTAGATGTAATAGATTCAAGGGGTGATGTATGACCATCAATGCTTTAATTGTGGCCGGAATGGTGCCTATCAAGCGCGAAAGGCAGCTTCCTTTTCATGGAGAGATCCTGGTCGAGTTGGGGGAAAATGTTCATCCGGAGGATATCATCGCGGAAGCGTCAATTCCCAGTCAACTGCAGGTGCTGGATGTTGCCAAAGCCCTGGGTTTGGAACCTTCAGCGGCGGATAACTACCTGGTACGTGATGTGAATGAGCCTCTAGAACAGGGTGATGTGATTGCACAGTATGATGGCGTAGTGACGCGACTGGTCAGGATGCCTGTAAACGGCTGGTTGGTGGCTTTTGATCAAGGCCGCGCATATATTTCTACGGACGCCGTGACCACCAGGCTACAGGCCGGTATGATCGGTAAGGTTGAGGCGATTACCCCAGGCTTAGGTGTGGTGATCAGTACTGTTGGGAGTCTTCTGCAGGGGGCGTGGGGAAATGGTCTGGTGGGGTCCGGGCTCTTGCAGGTCTTGCCTACCCATCCTGACACCACGCAGGAGGATGCTGTTGATGATACATCCATAAGGGGTCATATCATCGCAGTGGGCGGTAGCTGCCAAAGAGAACAACTGGTTGAATTTACACTACAGGGGGTGACAGGGCTTATCCTGGGATCATTAAGCCCTGAGCTGGTTCCCTTTGTTAAGGACTTGCCTTTTCCTGTGATCGTTCTGCAGGGATTCGGAGAGCTGCCGATAGACTCCATTCGTTTTCAGCTGCTCGAATCGCGTTCAGGTTCGATTGCTTGCATTAACGCGTGCGGGGGTGATGGGTTCTCAGGCACTCCGCCGGAGGTGGTCATACCACAGCCAGGGGGTGAGTATGAGGAACAACCCGATTTCCAAAAATTAGCTGTGGGGCAACTTGTCCAGGTGAATTCTGGTCAGCACCGGGGGAAATCGGGAATTGTTAAAGAGTTGCCTGAAGCGTCTGTAAATTTTGAGAGTGGGTTGGAAGTCCCCTCAGCAACCATACACCTTGTTTCGGATGACCAATTGATCAACATACCGCGGAGAAACCTTTTTGTTATTGGTTAACAGGTGCATATAACTCATTTTATTGTGGAATCTTTGGCGATTATTGATGTGTTGAGCAGATCAGCCCAAGTCTCCTCCAGGAAGGATAGCGCTGATTAATTTTCCATTGGTGTGGGTGTTTGACTGTTAGCGAGGGAACCCAACAGCCAGCCCGTCGTACCCTCCAGGGTGCGTACACGATACCAGATTGAGGATCCATCTGGCAGGATTTCTTCGAGAATTTCAACGGACTTGGCGTTATCCAGATAACCGACGACCGGGGCATCAAATTTAGGGGACTCACGGATGACAGCACCGTTCAGGGAATCAATCACAGCCCAAAAGGAGGTTGGCTGAGGCGTCTCGGTGATCGTGGTAGTTAGCGTCATGGTTGCTGTCAGGCTGGGCGTGATCGTCGAAGTGGGGGATGGCGTTGTGGGGGTGGAAGTGGGTGACAAAGAAGGAACAGAGCTTCGGGAATGCGTGGGGGAGGGTGCCAGAGTTGCCGTTTCGGTTGGTGGAAGCGGTTGGCTGATTGTGGGCGTCCGCCCGTTGAGCAGGAAGACTCCAAACTGGGACCCAGCTGCCAGGGCAAGCACGACAAAAAACAGTAACCAACCCGCAGATCGATTTGGGCTAAATCCCAGGATCAGGAAGGTCAGCATGATACATGCCAGGGCAGTGATTAGATAGGCTAAACCTGACAGGAGGGCATGAGGCCAGAGCAGTTGCGCCCCAAGCGGAAAGCCGAAGCCCCCGACAGCAACAGGGACGAGAATCTCATAAGCTAGCAGCACACCGATTAATCGCGGCATTGTGCCCGAACGCACAAAGACGATTCCACCAAGAATTGAAGCACCGCATACAATACTGATATCAAGCCAGAAAAGGGAAGAAAACCGTGCGGGCGCTATGCTGTCAAAACTTGCTGTTTTGCTCAGATAACCTGACAGGACTCCACCGCTGAAGGTCAGCAGGATTAGAACGAGAAGGCTGACCAGGAATTTGAAGCCAGTGCGCCATTTTAATGCCGTTGGTAGAAGCGCTAACCCAAAAAGTGGATCGAATAGTCGAAGCAGGACAGCCCCAGCGATCAGGATGACTGGCTCATCATAATACAAGCCCGCGCCCAGGGCAAAACTCCCTAATAGACCAAGCAGGAAGAAATTCAGTGAAGGTAGTGTTAAGTGCAGAAGCGACTCAAGCAAAATACCTCGTTCAAGCCGTGACGCTGCCCGAGGCCGGCGCCGGATATGCCGCTGGCGAGCAGGGGGTAAATCATCAAAATCGCCTGGGATGGATTCGCTGCTGGGTAAACTCATATGGTGATTCCATTCAGTGAATGATAAGCAAATAATCTTCATGCTTGTGTAAATTATAATACACAGGCTTGAATGCCGTTTGCGATGTCCTGCATCAATCCTTATCGGTAGAGGAAAATTAAGGCGCTGTTGAGGTAGAATAGGGGGCATGGTGTTTCAAATTAGTCTAAAGAAAACTGTGAGCGTACTTTTGTTGATGGTTGTCCTGGGCATTGTGGGCTGTACCACACAGACGCCGATCACGACTGAACAGCCAGAAGAGGTGCTTGAGGAAACCTTGACGCCGACAGCAGTTGATACAGCCGCTGTGCCGACGGCAACCCAGTCGATCTCTGATGTCCTCTTTGCTGCTGGTCCAGACGCTGATCCCTTCCAGGCAGCACAAATTCAGACAGCTTTAGACGCGCTTATCCTGGATGGTGAGCAGAGGCTGGTGGTTGAATCAGGCATATCCCCGGATCAGGTGACGGATAATGTGGAAGTTGTTGTGGGCGTTGGACCTGGTCTTGATCTGGCTAATCTGGCTGCGGCTGCACCCCAAACTCAGTTTGTATCCGTTGGTCAACCTGGGGTTGTGCCTTCGACAAACCTGAGCGTAATTGGAGATCCCCTGATAGATCAACAACATCAGTCTTTCCTGGCCGGGTACCTAGCAGCATTGACCTCCAGCGATTACAAAGTTGCAGCTTTAATCCCTTCTGATTCTGAACAGACCGATATCATGCTGGATTCTTTTCTGATCGGTACAAGGTTTTTTTGTGGTATCTGTAAACCGTTGTATCCCCCTTACAATACTTTCCCGATGTGGGAGACGCTGCCGGTTGAAGACGCAACGGATGGTTTCCAACCAGTGGTTGATGCGTTGGTGAATAATGGTGTTGAGGTCCTCTATTTGCAGGGCGAACTCCAATCCCCACAGATCCTCACTTATCTGGCGGATGCTGGTGTAAAAGTGGTCAGTGATCAAAACCCAGATGTGACCAGGAATAATTGGATTGGGACTGTGGCAGCTGATCCAGGAGCTGCGCTGGCTGCCCTCTGGCCTGACCTGATGGCAGGAGCAGGAGGGACGCGCAAGGCTTCCTCCCTCACGCTCATCGATACAGAAGCCGGTTTGCTTTCAGATGGACGGCGGCGCCTATTTGATCAAATGCTGGTCAACCTTCAGGCTGGATTGGTCCTTCCGCAGTCTGTTCCCTGATCAATTATCTGCTAAAATTAGATTTAATCTTGTTTGGGTTGATTTCCTGTGAAGGGTTCAGCAGTCGCCTGCCCGGGTTGGGATATGCCTTCCCGACGAAGTACTTTAACAATGGTCATACCAATGATCTTAAAGTCCAATCCCAGTGACCAATGATCGACATACCAGACATCCAGCGCGAATTTTTCCTCCCAGGAGAGGGCATTGCGACCATGAACCTGCGCCCACCCTGTCAAACCTGGCAAGACTTCATGTCGGCGAGCTTGCTCCTGGCTGTAAAGCGGAAGATAGCTGATCAACAAGGGCCTCGGACCGACCAGACTCATCTCACCTTTGAGGATGTTGAATAGTTCTGGTAATTCATCAAGACTGGTTGACCTCAAGAAGCGGCCAAATTTTGTCAGACGGTCTTGGTCTGGAAGCAGCCGCCCGCGTTCATCTTGTAGATTACGCATGCTCCGAAATTTATAGATTGTAAAAATCTCGGCGTGAATCCCGGGGCGTTTTTGGCGAAAAAGAATCGGGAAGCCGTGCCATACGGCGATCATAACACTCAGGAGGATCAGCATTGGCGATATCAGGATTATAATTAATAACGTGAGGCCAATGTCCAGCAGTCGTTTGACAAAAGGCGTACTTTTAGGCAATAATTTAATCATCATTAATTATTAATTTTACCAATAAAATCACTGAGATATCAAAAAATTAACACTAATCGGTTTTATTAAAAGAAAGGATATGAAATGGATGAGCGAATTCTGATCATAGAAGATGATGAGGAGATATTACGTGTACTAAATCGAGCCCTGACCTATGAAGGCTATTTTGTGGATACAGCCTTAACCGGGAAAGCTGGTCTGACGCTTGCCAGTGAGCAGGCTCCGGACCTGGTGATCTTAGACCTGATGCTGCCCAAAATGGATGGCATGGAAGTAAGCCGGCGTCTCCAGAAAATTGGCAATGAACCGATCCTGATACTGACTGCCAAGGATTCAATTCAGGATCGTGTTGAGGGGCTTGATGCTGGGGCAGATGATTACGTTGTGAAACCCTTTGAGATCGATGAACTGCTGGCAAGGATTCGAGCCCTGCTCCGTCGAACAGCAGCTGAGCGCGTGAAAATCCTTGAATTTAGTGACTTACGGCTCGACAGCAGTACCCGCAAGGTCTCTCGCGGCGATCGCGAGATCACCCTTACCGCTAAGGAGTATTCGTTGCTGGAGTTGTTCATGCGCCATCCTCGCCAGGTGATGACACGTGAAGTTATCTTTCAGCGTGTGTGGGATTATGATTTTGGCGGTGAGAGCAATGTCCTGGATGTTTACATCCGTTATTTACGACAAAAACTTGAACAAGATGGCGAACCGCGTGTGATTTATACCGTACGAGGTGTTGGATATGTGATGCGAGAATCTGAAGAGTAGTTTTTTTGATGTCATTGCGCTTCCGATTGATATTGATTTACACAGCTTTGCTGAGCAGTGTGGTGTTGCTGCTTAGCATTGTTGTTTCTTCAATGGTGAGTGTGGTGATAGTTGACCTGGTGGATGATCATTTGCAGGAAACTTCTGATCAAATTATGAACGCCTTAAGGGCGGATGCCATTGGGGGATTGGACATCAACCCGGCTGGTGTAAAAATATCCAACGATATTTACTACCAGGTCTGGTCAACGGATCATCAATTATTGATCTATTCAGATAATGCCAATGACTTCACCAGCCCAATGGACAGCGAGGGTATTTCACAGGAGCAGACCAGGTATACCGATGTGGACATCAATGAAACCGCCTACCGCGTCCTGACCGTTCCGCTACAAGTTGACGAGGAGCATTACGGTTGGTTGCAGGTTGGAAGGACAATGAATGATCTTCGCTACACCCAGCGTTTACTGCTGATCGTGTTTGGCATCTCAGCAGTCTATTCCATCCTAGTAGCGGTGTTTTTTGGATGGATCGTCACAGGTCAGGCCCTGGAACCCTTACAAACCATGGCGAAAATAGCACAGCGCATCACGAATTCTGATGATCTTTCAAAGCGCATACCTGTCAATCCCAACCGGAACGATGAAATTAGTTCGTTGGTATTAACGATTAATCAAACACTGGTGCGTCTGGAAAGATTGTTCAATAACCAGCGTAGGTTCCTGGCGGATGTAAGTCATGAGCTGCGGACGCCACTAACGGTGATCAAGGGCAACGTGGGGCTGATGCGTATGATGAAAACCTTTGATCAAGAATCCCTGGATAGTATTGAATCAGAGGTTGATCGTCTGACCCGTTTGGTGGGGGATCTTCTTTTAATGGCGCAGGCTGAAACCGGCCAAATGCCCTTGATGATGGAATCGGTTGCTTTGGATGATCTCGTTTTTGAGGTTTACGAGGAAATGCAGGTGCTCTCAGAAGGACGGCAAACCATTCGCATCGGTGATATTGAACCTGTTGTGGTGATGGGAGACCGAGACCGCTTGAAACAAGTTATCCTAAACATTGGAGGAAATGCCGTCAAATTCTCGCCTGATGGCAGCCAGATCCTGTTAAATTTGTCTGTTCATCAGAACTGGGTGCAGATCAGTGTCCATGATGAGGGACCTGGCATCAAAAAACCAGACCTTGACCATTTATTTGAGCGATTTTATCGAAGGGATAAAGCGCGCACCCGAAATAAAAAGCAGACCGGGTTTGGCCTGGGGTTAACCATCGCCTACTGGATCGTGCGCAACCATGGCGGCCACATCGATGTTGAAACTGAGGAAGGAACAGGGTCAACTTTCTCGGTTTGGCTGCCCGTTTCATAAACAGAAATTCCCACACGACCTTTGCGACGGGATCATTTATCTGAAGAATAATCACCTTCCAGCAGGTTGAGGTTTTGTTCTGCCTGTTGGCACAGGTACCATCCCCCGCTTTCAAGCCATGCATCCAGCGTCGGTGTAGATAAGTTTCCTGTAACAGCATCATGATAAATACCCGAGCCCCACTTAACATACCTTTGGGTCTCCTCAGGCCAAAGGTGGGCAGGGCGTTCAATCTGTCCATGACCGCCATTGTATCCCGCTAAGGTGAGTCGAATATCTCCGTTGGAAAGGATGAAAGCTTTTTTAAAGTACGTCAAACCACGCGCTGCATTGGTTTGGACCGCTTTCATATCCTCGCCTTCAGTAAAATGAAAGGGCATAACCTGGAAGAGACCCTGCGCACCCATATTGGAGACCACGTCAGGATTACCGCAGGATTCAATTTGGATGACCGTCGCGATCAGGTAGGGATCCAGCGACCAGGCATCTGACCAGGCGGTTATTTCGTCTTCCCAGTATTGCACAGATGGACTGAAGGAATATAGTTGCAGTTGGTCTTTATTTGACCCAGCAAAGGGCGACAAACCGCTTGCTTTAAGAATATGCAGGAGCAGCCATGTGCCAAGGATGATCAGGATTAAGGAAAATACCAGGAAGTATCTAATCGGACCCCTTACTTTTACAGACGCGTGGCTGCCAAAGGTATTGCCCCCGAGAATATGATGAAAAAAGAACCAGTTGGACATATTTATATACCTGAGTTTCAATTATATCTCTGATGAATATTACTAAAAGAATGCCTGCTATTTTTTATCATCTTAGCAGGTTTTCCCAGTTTGTTTTTTATCGCTCAGCTTGACCTTTCCATTCAAATCGGATAGACTCATAAATCGCACAAGCTGCGAATGCTGCCGCGTTTAAAGTCTTGCCATTGGCTTTTAGCTTTGGTATAATCGTGCAGTCTTTTTGGCAGTTAGTAGTTTAACAATTCAGTGTTTTGCCGATGTAGCTCAAAGGTAGAGCAATCGCCTTGTAAGTGATAGGTTATGGGTTCGATTCCCATCATCGGCTCAAGTGACATGTTCGCGATTGGGATTGACATGATGCGCGATCCCGATCTCGAGCGAGTTACAATATCGCTTGATCCTGGACGGTTACCCAAGTGGACAAAGGGGGCTGACTGTAAATCAGCTGGCACAGGCCTTCGTTGGTTCGAATCCAACACCGTCCATTTCTGGCAGCCAAGGCTTCCAGTCGGATCGGCTGCCCTCATAGCTCAGTCGGTAGAGCGCGTTCTTGGTAAGAACGAGGTCATGGGTTCAAATCCCATTGAGGGCTTTCTGCCGAATAAAATTGAAGAAAACGAAGGAAATGGCATTTTAGTTAAGGAGAAACGTAGTTATGGCCAAGGAAAAATTTGAACGGACGAAACCGCACCTTAACGTGGGGACAATGGGACACATTGACCACGGGAAGACGACGCTGACCGCGGCGATCACGAAGGTGCAGGGGATGAAAGGGATGGCGGATTACCGCGCCTTTGACTCGATCGACAATGCGCCGGAAGAGAAAGAGCGGGGCATCACGATCAACATCGCCCATGTAGAATACGAGACGGATAACCGGCACTATGCGCATGTGGACATGCCGGGGCACCGGGACTACATCAAGAACATGATCACGGGAGCAGCGCAGGTGGATGGTGCGATCCTGGTGGTAGCTGCGCCGGATGGGGCCATGCCGCAGACGCGCGAGCACGTGCTGCTGGCCCGGCAGGTGGAAGTACCGAGCATCGTGGTGTTCTTGAACAAGATCGACATGATGGATGACCCGGAGCTGCTGGAGCTGGTGGAGCTGGAGCTGCGAGAGATGTTGACGGGGTATGGTTTCCCCGGAGATGACATCCCGATCATCCACGGGAGTGCGCTGGCAGCGCTGCAATCGGAATCAACTGATCCCGATGCACCGGAATATGAATGCATCCATGAATTGATGGAAGCAATTGATAACTATATTCCCATGCCGGTGCGTGAAGTGGACAAGCCGTTCATGATGTCGGTGGAAGACGTGTTCTCGATCAAGGGCCGCGGCACGGTGGTGACGGGGCGCATTGACCGAGGGACGATCCACACGGGAGACCCGGTGGAGATTGTCGGTTTGCAGGAAAAGAGCCTGACGTCAGTGGTGACGGGCGTGGAGATGTTCCACAAGATCCTGGACGAAGGCATGGCAGGGGACAATGTGGGCCTGCTGCTGAGGGGGATCGGACGGGAAGAGGTGGAGCGCGGCATGGTAGTTGCCAAGCCAGGGAGCATCACCCCGCATACGAAGTTTGAGGGCGAAGTGTATATCCTGACCCGAGAAGAGGGCGGGCGTCACAGTGCGTTCTTCTCCGGGTATCGACCGCAGTTTTACATCCACACGATGGATGTGACCGGATCGGTGATGTTGACGGAAGGCGTGGAGATGGTGCTGCCTGGGGACCGTGTGAGCATGGAAGTTGAATTGATTGTGCCGGTGGCATTGGAGAACGGCTCACAGTTTGCGATCCGCGAGGGTGGCCTGACGGTGGGTGCCGGTGTGATCTCCAAAATTATTGAGTAAT
>Ga0209121_10001554_pt1 | contig 24028 bp, 20 predicted proteins | sample Cruoilmetagenom3_FD_187292 | JGI IMG/M metagenome (GOLD analysis project Ga0209121, IMG submission 187292) | Oil polluted marine microbial communities from Coal Oil Point, Santa Barbara, California, USA - Sample 3 (SPAdes) (version 2) | ecosystem: Environmental > Aquatic > Marine > Oil seeps ... | reverse complement strand
TCCAATGACTATGCAGAGGTGGCAGAGTGGTCAAATGCATCGGACTGTAAATCCGACTCCTTCGGGATACACAGGTTCAAATCCTGTCCTCTGCATTTTCCCGATAAGAGTATTAATAAAAAATATCCCAAGATTTCTTGGGATATTTCTCTTTTTAGACTATATAATATCTACTTCTCTCCGTGAATTTCTGCTAAAACTTCATTTTCTGCTTCAAAAATTGTTAAATGTGCTTCTTGTTCTGGGGATAACTCCCATTTTGCAGTCTTTCTATAAAATTCGGGGCCCTTTTTATGAAGTCTAGCTACCATATTTCTAACCATACCTTCACTAGATCCACTGTGAGTATCTCCTAACAACTTCTCATACTCCTTTTCTGGAACATCCTCTTCTAGTCTTTCCATTATAGCTAATACGTTCTCAACACTTCTAACCGGATCAAATAGCTCAGTTTTATTGATCCTTGTAGAAACAAAATCTCGAAATTCCGAAATTTTTTCTGGGTAGACCACCTTCCTGACTCGTCTAAACCAATTAGGAACTTCTTTTGTTGCCTCTCTAATCACAGCTTCTCTTGCCTCATCCCGTTCCTTCTCCAAAGGGGGGGTATATCCAACTTTATTATCATTCATAGCTATTTATAATAAAAAGATTATGTACATGTAATAATTTTATACCACACAATTAATAACTTGCCAATAAATAAACATATCCTCGTTTTATTTAACTATTGTGTACTCCCCCTAGATATATGGTAAATTCTATATATGGATATTTTTAGTATTGAGTCTTTACAAATTTCTCTGGGTATCATTTCTGCTTTGGTTCTATTTCTCTATGCAATTGATAACCTAAGCAAAGAGATGCAGGAATTAGCTACAGAAAAGTTTAGATCTCATGTTGCGAAATTAACAAGAAATAAATATATAGGGACACTTGTAGGAGCTATTGCAAGTGCAATAACTCAATCCAGTTCTGCCGTTACAGTAATTACTGTAGTACTAGTAAACATCGGAATAATATCATTTAGTAATAGTCTCGGAGTTATTTTTGGTAGTAACATCGGAACAACTCTAACTTCACAACTTGCATTAATTGATTCAACTCTTCTAGCATCTGTCCTTATAATAGTAGGATTCTTTCTTGGGATATCAGGCAAAAAAGCAAAGCTATTAAGTAAACCAGTCTTTTTCCTTGGATTCATACTCTTTTCGTTATCCCTACTCTCTTCAGCTTTGGAACCTATAAAAAACGACCCCTATGTAATCGAGCTTTTTTCTCAACTATCTAACCCGATACTTGCTTACACAATTAGTGCAATGTTTACAAGCGTAATTCAATCCAGTTCCATTACCTCTGGAATCATTGTCATACTAGCTCAAGCTGGATTAATACCAATCGAAGTCTCGATCCCTATGATCTTGGGAGCAAACCTAGGATCAAGTATAACAACCCTCACAGCATCTCTAAAATTAAACCTCTTTGCAAAGAGGGTTGGATTTGGAAATTTCCTCTTTAATCTAATAGGTTCAACTCTTTTCATGGTCTTCTTGCCCCTATTTATTTCAGTAATTCAGTCCTTCTCTTCGGGTATAGGAATTCAAACAGCATTAGCTCACTTCCTTTTCAATGTTGTTAATACAATTCTTTTCCTGATCTTTTTGAAACCATTTAAGAAATTAATTATTAAATTAATAAAAGGGAATGAGGAGGAAATCCTTTTTAAAACAAAATACCTTGGTAAGCATGAGAAAAGATTAAAAGCAAAACAAAGGATAGACAATATTAAGAAAGAGCTGTCATACTCAATTGAAAATACAATAAAACTTTACCAGTTATCACTATCCACCTTCTATAATAGTAACGGCTCAAACGAGATGAATATACATAAATTGGAAACACTTAACGATTATCTTGATGATGAAATAACAAGAAATATCTTAGACCTCTCTAAAATTAAACTGGGACACGAAACCGCCCACTATACTGTTACTTTAATTAAGATATCTAATACTATTGAACAGTTAGGAGATCTAGCACTAGATTTCTTCCAGGTCTTTAAAAGAATGCATGACCTAAATATACCTTACAGAGAAATAGATATAGAGAGATTAACAGATATATATAATAGGCTGATGTCACTGTTTAGAGATGTTGAGAAGAATATTGTAAGTACAAGTACGAAAAAACTCACAAAAATCAAGAAGAAGGAAGAAGAGATATACACAATGATTGAGGAAGACTTCGATACTCATGTTGAAAGATTACAGAAACACAATGAATATAATGGTAATATTTTTGTTGATGCCATTTCTGTTATAGAGTTAAGCGTTTCTAAGGTAAGAGATATTCGCAAACTTCTTCAAAAACAGTTAGTACAAAAGAAATGATAGTCTGTTTTACACTTAGCTCCAATATAGTATAATCTGAACGATATGCTGGATTAGCTCAGTTGGTTAGAGCACATTCATGGTAAGAATGAGGTCCTGAGTTCGACTCTCAGATCCAGCTTTCCTAAATATACTAAAAGGAGGAGATATTAAGGAATTAGTATATTTGACCAATTATGAATATTTGAATATAATACCCTTGTGTATTTCCCAATATATCCTAACCTTAATTTGAGCTCGCATAAAAATGGCTAAAAATAAAAGAGATATCGTTGCTTTGAAATGTGAGGAGTGTGGTATGAAAAATTACACTACTTACAAAAGCAAAACTCTAAAGGAAAAAATAGAGAAAAAGAAATATTGTGACAAGTGTCAAAAACATACTTTACATAAGGAGATAAAAGTTAAATAGTGCTGTTTAACAGTTAGGGGCCCATAGTTTCAACTGGTAAAACAGCGGTCTCCAAAACCGTAGTTCTCCGTTCAAATCGGAGTGGGCCTGCTTAAAAAGATATGGATACAATAAAGAAAATAATAAATGAATTTAAGAAAGCAGAGAAGTTATCATTTGTTGAACTTCTAAAGTTAACTGCATATACAGTGGTTTTCTGTGCTATAATCGCATTAATAATCCTCGGAGCAGACTTACTATTCCAATTGGGATTATCCGAATTTCTTAAGTTCTAATATATATACTTAATAAATATTTAAATGGTAAAGAAAGCAAGTAAAAAGGAAATAAAAAAAGAAGTGACTAAGAAGATTAAGAAAAATCCAAATGCAAAATGGTATGTCTTAAATATTCGTACCGGTTATGAGAAGAGCATAAAAAGAGAGCTTAGACAGAGAGTAGAGGCTACAGGATTAGAAGATAAGATCGTTGAGGTCTTTATACCTACCCAAAAGAAGATCGTTGTTAGAAAGGGCAAGCAGAACGTTAAAACAGATAAGCTTTTCCCAGGATATATTCTTGTAAAACTGGAATTAAATGCCCAAACATGGGATCTAGTTAAGAATACCGAAGGTGTGAGGGGCTTTGTTAAAACCGATAAGCATCCTAGGCCATTACCTGAAAGCGAAGTAAAAGCAATAATGAAATTTATGGAAGTCGAGCAACCTGCATACCAAAGTTCATTTAGCATTGGTGAGGCTGTTAAGATCACCGATGGAGCTTTTGCAGACTTCATAGGTAGTGTTCAAGAAATTGATAACTCAAAAGGAAAGATCAAAGTCCTCATTTCTTTTCTTGGTAGAGAAGCCCCTGTAGAATTAGATTTTTCTCAGGTAAGTAAACTTTAAAATATTTGATATATAACCATGGCAAAACCAGTAAAAGCAGTAATTAAAATAACAATACCAGCTGGAAAGGCTACACCTGCTCCTCCTATCGGCCCTACTTTAGCTCCTTACGGTATGTCTACCCAAGATTTCTGTGCTCAATTTAACGAGAAAACTAGAGAAGAGAATGGTATTCTTACACCGGTGGTAATTACAATCTATGATGACAGATCTTTTGATTTCATAACTAAAACTCCTCCTACCTCCGAATTGATTCGAAGAGAATTAAAGATTAAGAAGGGTTCTTCAAGACCTAACCTAGAGAAAGTCGGGAAACTAACCAAAGAACAAATTCAAAAGATAGTAGATATTAAGATGCAAGACTTAAATACCTCTGACCCAGAGCAAGCAGCAAAAATAATTGCAGGGACAGCACAACAGATGGGTATTGAGACTGAAATATAATGTTTAATAATAAATAGAATGAAAAGAGGGAAAAAATATAGAAAAGTTACTAAAGATTTAGATAAATCAAAGATATACAGGATAGAAGATGCTTTGAAATTAGTCAAAGAGACTTCCTACAGTTCCTTTGTCGGTAGTCTAGAATTACACTTCGATATCAATGTCCCTAAAGAAAAGGATCCTAAGTCTATTAAAGGTGCAATATCACTCCCCCACTCTATAGATACTAAAGATACTGTAATTGCAGTATTTACAACTCCTGACAAGGAGGGTGAGGCAAAGAAAGCAGGGGCTGATTATGTTGGATTAGATGATTTAATCAAGGATATACAGAAAGGAAATATATCTTTTGATATCGCAATTGCTACTCCTTCAGTAATGTCTAAAATCGCTGTATTAGGTAAAGAGCTAGGACCAAGAGGTCTAATGCCTAATCCAAAGAATGATACTGTTACTGATGATGTTGTAGCTACTGTCAAGGAATACAAGAGGGGTAAGCAAACATTCGCATGTGATGATTCAGGCGTTATACATCTTAAAATCGGAAAACTGGATATGGAAGATGAAAAACTTATAGAGAATATTCATGTTGCAGTATCTGTTGTAGAAGAGGTTCTTGGGAGACCATACAACATAGCCGTAAACAGATTACATATGGCACCAACCATGGGACCTAGTTTTAAGGTAGATTACAAAAAACCGGAATAAAGGATATCTCTTAAAACCCTTGACCATATATATGCATTCATATATAATCGCTATCGTATTTAGCCTGAGACACATGGTAGAAAAATAAATCCATGCGAGGTAAATAGTAATTCAATATTAATTAAAGAAAATATTAAGATGTCTAAGACTCGTTTGCAAAAAGAGGAGTTACTTAAAAAGTATAAAGATCTTTTAGAAACAAGATCTGGATACCTTTTGGTTAGCTCAGATAGTATAGATACCGCTACAGTAACTGATCTAAAGATTAAATTAAAAGAATTAGATGCAGATATCTCGGTGCTTAAAAATAGCATCTTTAAGATAGCCCTCCAAGACAAAGATGAACCGGTTGAGATTCAAGATTTCGATGGAGCTACAGCCCTAATTACATTCTGGGAAGATCCTACTCAACCAGCGAAGTTAGTAAAAGAAATTCAGGAAGAAACAAAATTACTTGAGGCAAAAGGTGGCGTATTTAAGGGTGAATACTTGAGTTCTCAAAGAGTAATGCAATTAGCAGAGATTCCAACAAGAGATGAATTACTAGGGCAAATGATTGGCTCTATTAGCTCTCCTATTTCTGGCTTTATGAATGCTCTTACTGGAAATGTCAGAGGTCTTACTATGGTATTAAAAGGTATTTCTGAAAAGAAAGCTTAATATATATTAATTTAAATTATTTAATCTACAAAGATGGCAGACGAAAAAGAGAAAAAGGATCTCCCAAAGCTTTCAGCTAATGCTAAGAAAGTTATCGAAATGGTTGAAAAAATGACTGTTTTGGAACTTGCAGACTTAGTCAAAGTAATGGAAGAGAAGTTCGGAGTAAGTGCAGCAGCTCCAGTAGCTATGGCAGCTCCAGCAGAGCAGAAAGAAGAAGAGGAAGAGAAGAGTATCTTTGATATCGTTTTGAAGGAAACGGGTTCTAACAAGATTGCTGTAATTAAGGTTGTAAGATCAATTACAGAGCTTGGCTTAAAAGAAGCTAAAGATCTTGTAGAATCAGCTCCCCAGACCATTAAGGAAGGGGTCAAAAAAGAAGATGCAGAAGAGATTAAAGGACAATTTGAGGAAGCTGGCGCTACTGTTGAGTTAGCATAGTTCTCTCATACTCTTTCAGATACAAAAAGAGTCCATTCGGGCTCTTTTTTGTTTCTATCGACAAAAGAACGAAAAACAACGTATAATTGCAATGGAAATGTTCTAATTTTTCATTTTTCATATATGTTTGAAACTACAAAGATAACTGAATGGATACTTAATCATGGAATATCTCAAACACTACTTGAGATAATTATAGCCATGTGTATTGTTGCCACCATTGTAAGTATAACTAGATATATCATTGGCAGTAAGACATATGGTATATATGCTCCAATAATATTAGCTATAGCATACTCTTATACGGGTCTAAGATATGGACTTGCTGTGACTTTTGTAGTAGTACTCGGATCTTTAATCTCGTATTCGATTCTTAAAAAGATACGAATGCACTATATTACTCGGATAGCTACAAACTACACAGTTATTTCAATTGTCCTAATAGCTTTCTTCATATTAATTCATAGATTCCCACTCGGTTTAGAGAATATGTCCAATATACCTCCCCTAGCCTTCATCTCAATAGCTGCACTCTCTGATTTCTTTATCAAACAATATATTAAGAAATCTTTAAAAACCTCTTTAGTAACCCTTCTAGGAACAGTGTCTGTTGCAATAATAGGTTGGTTTGTAATTACCAGAGAGACATTCTCAAACTTCGCACTTAACAATCTTTGGATTATTCCAATTCTTGCGGTATTAAACGTCTTGCTAGGTATGTATAAAGGTCTAAGATTTAAAGATTACTTTAGATTTGGATTCACTGCTAAAGAAGATGAAAAATAGTTTTCAAAAAATTAATAAAGAGGTACTTGGTCTTAACCGAAGGAACCAAGACTACATACGACCATACAACTCCCCTTCTTCGAAAGCAATAGCTGATAACAAGATACTAACAAAAAGGATTCTAAGAAAGGAATTGATAGAAACACCTGAGGTTTACAAGTTGATTAGGGACAAAAAACAATTGGAATTTCTAGATTGGGATAGCCTCCCTAAAAGCTTTGTAATAAAACCAAATAAGGGTACTGGTGGGAATGGGATAATTGTCTTCTATGGTAAAAGAAAGGGTGAAAACGAATGGATCAGACCTAGTGGTACATCAATGAGTAAAAGAGACATTATCCTACATATTGAGAACATTCTAGAAGGAAGATTCTCAATGGGTTCCAAAAAAGACTCCGCCATAATCGAAGAAAGGGTAAAAATAGACCCTCTACTCAAGCAGTACTCCTATAAGGGGGTCCCTGATATTAGAATAATATGCTTTAACAAGGTCCCCGTGATGGCCATGCTTAGACTTCCAACAAAAAAATCTGATGGTAAAGCAAATCTACATTCTGGAGCGATCTGTACAGGAATCGATATCGGAACTGGTATTACTACCTACTCCATGCATATGAAAAAGAGTCCTTTTCTAAGTGATACCTATGAGATGATTGACACAACACTGGATCTTAAACAGAATAAACCTTTAAGTGGTATCCAGATTCCTTTTTGGAATGAGCTCTTAGAAATTGCTCTCAAGTGTCAGAAAGTTAGTGGTCTCGGATATATTGGTGTAGATATTGCTCTAGATGCTGAGAAAGGACCTGTGGTTTTTGAAATCAATGCTAGGCCTGGTCTTGGTATACAAGTAGCCAATCAAACAGGTTTAAGATGGAGATTAGAAAAGATAGAGGATATTAAGATAAAAAGTATCAAACACGGTATTAGGGTCGCTAAAAATCTTTTTGGGGGTGAGGTTGAGGAAAGTATTGAGGCAGTCAGTGGGAGAAAGGTTATAAATATTACAGAAAAGATATATATATATGACAAGAAGACAGATATCACAAAGTCTAGTAGTAGAAAGAAGAATAACAAAGAGTTAGTAAGGGCTTTCATGGATACAGGTGTTTTAACATCCAGAATCGATCCTAAACTTGCAAATAGGATTGGATATTTGAAAGCACATAAAAAATTTGACAAAAGTAATATCCCTGAGAACTTTAATACTTTCAAAAAAGCCCAAGAATATATTGATAAAAACGAGAAGATGATATGTAAAGATACTGATATAAAGAGGCTTGCTAAGATTATAGAAGATGGAGAGATAAGAGTAAGACCTGTTTTTGATGTACCTTTCAAAATGTCGAAAGAGTATAAAACCTCTGAATTCATTTCATCCAAATCGTCTGATAATATCTACCCCATAACAATTGGAAGAGCAGATCTGTTTGGCTATTTAATAGATACAAGTAATACATTCTAAATTTAGCGTTGATAAATATGTCAAAATCTTACGAAGAATACCTAGAAGAGACAGGAAATGTACACCTGGCCTACTATGTAGAGGCTGCAGATATATTAGGAATTGAGTATGAGGTGTTAATAAAAAATCTACTAGCAATTTTTAGGAAAAATCAAAAGCATTGGTACATTATTAATGCCACCACTCCACTCACAAATGCTCCCAGTACAACAATAGCAAAAAGAAAGAATTTAACCCATAGGGTCCTCTCTCAATTCGATATTCCTGTTCCTATACAGTCTCCTTTATTAAGTAAGGAGGATGCTATTGAATTTTTTAAAAAATATAAGGATATTGTTATTAAACCAACGGTACAATTAGGTGGAAAGGGTGTAACTATTAAGCCAAAGGATATTGAAGATGTAGAGAGAGCATATATAAACGCTAAGAAATACTCTAAGGCGAAAGGAACAAAAAAAGTTATTGGTGAAGAATTCGTTTCTGGAGAGAATTATAGGCTCTTAGTTCTAGAAGATAAAGTTATCGGTATTGTTAGAAGAAAATCTGCTTTTATTATTGGAAATGGAAAAGATTCAGTTGAGAAGTTGATAGAAGATAAAAATATTGAAAGAAAAGAGCATCTTCTTAAGCCAATCGTTATAGACAACGAGGTTAGACAGAGATTGGATGATTTAGAAATAGATATGCAATATATTCCTAACGAGAATGAGGAACTAATCTTAAGGTACAACTGTAACCTCTCTACGGGAGGTACAACACAGGAGTGTTCAGCAGATACACATCAATACTACAAGGATTTAGCAATAAAATCTGTGAAGGCAATCGGAAGTAAATTCGGAGGTGTCGACATTATTACCCCTGATATAACAAAACCTAGTAAGTGTGTAATTAATGAGATAAATTATAACCCTGGTTTAAGACTGCACTACAAAGTGCAAGAGGGGGAGGCTGTGAAGGTTGCAATCCCAGTAATGGAATATATATATAAGATGATTGATAAATAATATGGTAGAAGTAAAACAGGGCCTAAACCTAGAATCGGATATCTCTATAATAAAAATAGATTTAGAGCCAGATAATCAGAAAGCTGTTGAAGAAATAATGGAAAAGATTGGCTTGTTTCATCAAATTTTCTTCTATTCCTACGATTCATTCCCTACTCAACTTACTATAAGGTCTAAATTACCATTTTTGTGGAGAGAGTCCGCGGAGACACTGTATAAACTATCAAAAACAGAGATAACTGCAGAAGAAGCCACCTCCCACTTAGTTGATAATCTAATCAAAAGAAGAATTAAATCAATGTCCACAATATCCCTTCTTCATTCATGTATGAAAAAAAACATTGAAATTACCCCTACCCTTTTGGAAAAACCAATACTACATGATCCTGAGAGAAGATTCGGTATGGAATTTAACAGATATTTAACCTTAGGTTGTGGTAAAGGTTCCAATATCACCTGCTCAGCAAGATCAGGTAACGATAGCTACATAGCTCAGAAAATACAAAAAGATAAATGGGCTACAAACACATTAATAGAGAGATTACAACTCCCTGTCCCTAAATGGGAAATTATATCTTCCGACAAAGATGTAGAAAGAATCTGGAATAGTTATGAAAAGCCAGTAGTTATTAAACCTACAGGTCTAACAGCAGGTCATGGTGTTACTGTCGGTATCGATACCCTGCAAAAGGCTAAAGATGCTTTTCAATATGCAAAAGAAATGATTGATAGAAAGAATTTCAGAAAATGGCAATCCAAGATTCTAATACAAGAACAGGTTCAAGGTGATGATTATAGGCTCCTTGTTATTAATGGAAAGTTACAAGTTGTAACTAAGAGAATCCCAGCGTTCATAGTTGGAGATGGGAAAAAGAGTATAGAAAAATTAATTAAGAAAGAGAATAGAAACCCCGCTAGAGATCTATCTAATCCTGCACATACTCTAAAACCGATAAATATTGATAAACCTCTTCTTAAATATCTTAAGGAGCAAGAACTCTCTTTAGAGTATGTACCAGAGAAAGATGAAAAGATCTTTGTTAGAAAAGTTGCTAGTATGAGCCAAGGGGGTATCACCGAGGATTTTACTGATGAAGTAAGCAAGGAAATTAGAACAATAGTTGAATCTATTTCTCAAAGTCTGCATATTTTTACTCTCGGTATTGATGTAATGTGCAAAGATATTTCAAAACCTCTTACAAAAGATAATGGAGGAATACTTGAAGTAAATATGATGCCAGAAACATATCTCAATTTATACCCAGTATTAGGTAAACAGAGAGATTATGTTGCAGATATATATGTAGATGAGCTCATCTCAGAGGAAAGCTGTAAAAAATATGTATTAGTGGGTCAAACTAAAGATGATTTACCTACTCTATTAAGAAAAAAGGGGATTATAGAAAAAGATCAGACTATTGGAGAGATAGTTGGGAGTAAGTATCGTATAAATGGGATGGAGGTAGATTCTGAGGCTGAGAGATGGCAACATGTTGAAGCAATTAAATGTAATGCCTCCTTGGACGTAATTCTACTTCATTCCAGAGATTGGGATGAAGTCAAAGAGTATGGATTTGGATTTGATCATATAAATACGCTATACATAACAAAGGAAAATACGAAAGAAAAAGAATATATGAGAATAGTTAAAAAGTACAAAAGAAAGGGTTTAATAGATAAAATAAAAGCAATTTAAGAATGCAATACTTAATAATTGATAAAGTACAACCGATTACAAAGGGGAAGGTTGCCTATGCTACCAAAAGGATAATTGAGGAATTGGATAAAAAAAATATACCCCACTCTCTAGCATACCTAAATGAACTTGAATTTGAATTTATCAATGGTGAAACATCGATAAAAGCGAAAAGAGAAGATATTACAAAATATACTCACATACTATTCAGAGGTCATGATTTACATGATGAAATACAATATCAATCCAAAAAATATATTGTGGATTACATTGATCAACATAATATAGACAACCCCGGAAAAAAGATTCTCGTACAAAACTCCGAAGCTATTAAAAAACTCCCTTACTACAATAAAATTGCTTTAGCACTGTTTAGCTGGAAACATGATATCCCATATTTTAATACATATTACAGAACAGATGGTAATTATCTGGCACACAGAGATGTTCTTAATGCTTTTCCATTAATAATGAAAGATTACTCGGGGGCTAATAGAGTACAAAAAATAGGAGGGAAGGAAAAGATAAAAAAGAATGTATTCAAAATTATTAACGAAGATGGATATAGACAGAAAATTCTTAAAAACCTTGTACACTCTAGGATGTTTATCCAGGAGTTTTCAAGTAGTAAAATTGATTATAGAATATTTGTGAGTAAAGGACAATTTATAGGGGGTTGGAAGAGAGAGGCAATAGAAGGTTTCATGACTGTTAAGAGGGGAGAATATTCTTCTTACAATGAACCTGAGGAATCAATAAGAGAACTTGCTCAAAATGTTGCACAAAAGTTAGGGGCAGATTTTATTGCAGTAGATATTATGAAAATGGGGAATAAACCATTACTACAGGAGATAAGTTATAACCCTGGATTTAAAGCCTACGAAACGAAAATAAAAGGAGATACAGTAAATATAGCTAAGAATATTGTTGAATCCTTTTAGATTCCAACTTCTCTAAAAATCTTTTTCCACTCTTCTTTATCTGGAACAATCTTTGCTTTAGGTATTAATCCAGAATCTACCCAACTACACTGTTTAAAGTCAATTTTACCTGCATATAGTTTTTTGTACATTGATTTATCATCCTCTAGTTTGTTTCTTACCCTCCTAAACCCTCGGAAATATACAACATCTTTACTATATATACCTGGGTAACTAGTATCCCCTAGACCCCTTTTAATCCTGTATGTTACATTGAATGCTGCCTTCGGTGGTAGAGATCCAAGCAAAACATTGTAAAGATTCCTAAATGTCATATCTTCGCCCATATATATAGCACATGCTAAAGCAGCCTTTTCTTTGAGCCATTTCTTAGTTAACAAATCCATATTTTCTTCATTCCATGTAGCCAACCCTTCCTCTACATCTAAATAGCTTGGAAGATTAGCCTTACTAAGGGCATTAAACCCGCTTTGAGCACCATTAATCGATCTTAAAACATGTGTACCTACCTCATGAATTATTGTCTTTCTGAGCTTGAATTTGGAACGCTCAATCTCTGGATACAAGAAAACCTTCTTACTCTTTATACCGACCCTAGCTACATTCTTAGGAATATTTTTAGATTTCTGAACACCCCAATCCTCAATTCCCAAAATTTCAAAGACTGAATTAAATATCCTTTCAATTTCATCATAGCCTAACATCTCCCTACTCTTCTTGGGAGGATACTTTGAGATATTGTAAGTTTTTAATCTATTCCTTAAGACTCTAGAGGCATTCCTAAAAAGCAAGGGGGTAGGTTTACCATATCTATGATAGGAAATTTCACTTACTAGTTCGTTATTACCAACCGCTCTCATTAACCTATTCGCCTCATCTTTTGAAGAAATTAATTGAATATAGAAGTCGGAGATACGTGGGTCTACATCTGAAATACTTTGAACAGAGGCTAATTCCCTTAAAATAGATAAATTGCTGTTTTTAATATTTCTGTATTCAAATTGTGGTTCGTAGGTATTCGAATTAAAAAATTTCTTTTTCTCACTCTTCAAATTAGTTGGTGTAAATACTAGTCCAATAGGGATCCTAAGCTTGTTTAAAAGCTCTGTTACCTCTTCTAATTTCATTGTTGTCTTACCTAACCTTGAAAATATATTCATAATTATTTTGTTGTTTTGTTAAATGTAAATGCTCTCTCCCCACTTCCCATTAATTCTAGCGCTATACCCGTTCCATTTGCAACACAATACATAGGCTCATCGGCAACATACGCAGGAACTCCTATTGCTTTAGCAAATAGCTTATCCAAATTTCTTAGTTTAGAAGTTCCACCGCTCATAGTAATCCCCCTATCCATAATATCTGCAGAAAGCTCTGGTGGAGTACTCCCTAAAACACTCTTTATACTGTTAATAATGCTGAGAAGGGGTCGCTTTACAGCACCTGCGACATCGTTTGAACTTATAGTTATTGCCCTTGGTAATCCCGCTCCAAAATCTCTACCTCTTACCTCCATACTCTTTGGATTTTTAATCTCAATTGCAGAACCTATCCTTATCTTAATGTTTTCTGCTGTTTGCTCACCTATTAAGACACCCTTTTTCTTCTTCATGTAGCTAATTATAGCATCGTTAATGGCATCTCCTGCTATTCTTAATGACCCATATTCTACAATTCCATCCAATGAAAGGACCGCAACTTCAGCAGTCCCTCCTCCTAGATTAACAATCATATTTCCGGAAGATGTCTCTATTGGTAAGCCTGCACCTAATGCAGCAAGCAGAGGCTCCGGGAGCATGGTAATCTGTTTTGCTCCAGCATTATTCGCGGCTTTTAATACTGCTCTTTGCTCAACCGTAGTTATACCAGCAGGGACACTAATTACTATATCAGGTTTAAATATCCTTGATTTACCTAAAGCTTTGTTAAAAAAATATTTCAATAAAGCCTCTGTTACTCTTGAATCAGCAATAACTCCATCTTTAAGAGGTCTCTTTGCTACAATATTCTCTGGTGTTTTTCCAATCATTTTTTTTGCTTCAGAACCAACGGATATAACCTTGAAGGTATTAACATCTATAGCAACAACAGTTGGTTCAACAAAAGAGATCCCCTCTCCTTGTACAAAAATAATTGAATTCGCGGTGCCTAAATCAACACCTAATTTCTTTCCTAGCATTGTTGATTATACCAATAAAAAGGGATTAATGTATGATATACTTAACAACCATGAAAAAGGAAAATCAAGATAAAAAAAGTTTCTCTTTTATATCTCTCCTCGCTTCCCTTTTTGTATATATAGGGGCAATAGCTATATATTTTTATGCAAATGGTTGGAGAATCGGAAATATGGATGACTTCTTTATTAAAACAGGAGTACTAACAGTTGTATCAGACCCATTTTTAGCCACATTATATGTAGACGGTGAGCAGAAAGGAAGAACACCTAAAAGTGTAAGTCTCCCTATCGGATTATACGACATATCTCTGTATAGATCCGACTATAGGGAATGGAAAAAAACAATTGAAATTAAGGATGAAAAATCCACACCCGTCTATCCTTGGTTGATTTTAGAAGATATTCAAAAGAAGCAACCCTACTTGCTAGAAGATATTCAATATATAGATAGTTGGGAAAGTAAAAATGGCAATTATACATATCTCTTAACCTCAAAGGTTGACACTACAAGCTTGCAATATACATATTCAATATATAGGTTTGATTTAAACACGGCATTTTGGGATTTAAGTTCTAACCCAACTCGTGTTCTCTCTTTTGAAAGCGAGATGCAAACCGAAGTTGATCTACTCCTTTCTCCAGATGGTACTTTGGGATTACTAAGTATAATAGAGTCTGATAATATCAGCTGCTATCTCTTAGATTCCTCTAGATACTCAACTCTTGAAACTAGTACAGCGCTTAATATCAAGGCATTTATCAACTATGAGGTATCTTGGTCAAATGATAATAACTATTTAATATTCGAATCCGATAGTGATTTAATATCTTTTGATATTGCAAAGCAAACACGATATCTACTACTCAAGGAATCTTCTTCAAATAAATCTATCTGGAATACTGATGAGCAAGGATTCTTTTACAAGATTAGCCCGAACGAAGATTCAACGAGCGAGAACACATACTCCTACCTTCTCTCACAAGAAGAGATGGATGGTTCATCACAAAGAGTTTTGATTGATGATTTGTATTTCCAAAAAGACACCGAATACATTAAGAGATACCGAGAAGATACAGGGACTGGAAAGTACGGCCCGTTTACTAACTCCCCAGAAAGTACTAAAAGTGTAGGAGCAATAAAGGCATTCTCTGTTGACCAAGATACAAAAGGAATATATATATTAACAGAAACCTCTTCTTACTGGTACAACATGGATACAGGAAAATACCATCTTGTATCTCCCTACCCCTCTAATTTCATTGAAATATCTCCAGATAATTATAAATTCCTCTTTAAAGATACCTTGGGATACTTTGTATTTACCTTTGAGAAAGAAGATGGAGATCATACAAATCAAATAGGGGCAAAACAGATCGATGCCCTTAATGGTAAAGATGTTTCAGATATCTCTTGGCTCTCTAATTCCTCATATGTTAGTTACATCAAGGAGGGTCAAATATATATTTCAGACAAGGATGGAGATAATGAAATGAAGATATTGGAAATTCCAGAATCCCTAATTTATTTCGATATTAAGGATTCCGACGAAGAGTTAATAGTTATGTCTCTAGAGAACAATGATATATTAGATACAGAAACTATCACTATTGATTCATACAGAATTCATTAATTACTTCCCTATCTTTACCTTATCCGTTGCATAAAAATTCTTCTTAAAACCTTTGCCTAACATCATCTCGGTATGGGCCTGAAGGTAAGGAACAAAACCAAAACTTAACATCTGGACAGCAATCAAAGCTATCTCAGCAAAATCAAGTATATGTCTCCACCATGGCCAATCCTTAGGAACAGGAATTAATTTTCTTCGATAATATATTAGGAATGCATTACATACAATTAAAAGACCTAATAGGAAGCTCATTGCCGAGGGGAGATTGTAAGATGCAGAACTATATGAGTAGCTCTTACTAAAAACCCCTAATAAGTCTAAACCTACAGTCATCAAATATACCACTGTAAAAAAAAGAATATAGTTCTTCATCATCGAGAAAACTATATGGAGCTTCCAATTCCAAGGAATATCTTTTGCATATATTAAAGCTGCTAGTGTTGTCGGGAAGATAATAATACCCCACCCCCATCTATGTTGTTGTTTATAAAACGACCTATAAGATTTAAACATAGTTCCATTCTCTACAGCATCACTATTGCTTGGCAGATACACCTCTTCCCCTCTAAATTCCCCCTTAAATCTAATAACCGCATTCCAAAAGAAAGTAGTATCATCAATACCTAATTCTGGGTCCCAGAAGTGAACCTGTTTTAATGTCCTAAGGTTAACAACATAGGAAGAAAAAGTAGCTTTGGAACTAAACACACTCCTAGAGAGGGGAATTGTCTCATATTTCTCTGTCGTCCAATTGTGTATAGTAACCAAAGTTAATAAAGTAGACTGAACCCTAATTAGAACAGGAACCCTCCATATATTATTGTTCAGTGTATATACAGCACTGGTATAATATCTTTGGTCAGGATCATTTACTGTAAGATATTTATAAGTAACAGCCGATAGATATTTAGGATGTGGTCTTAAATCACAATCACACGTTACCAAGAGATAGTCATGAATATCCTTTCCTTGCTCTTCCAGCTTTTGTACAAACTTCCTTGCAGCCCAGTTAATATTTGCTCCTTTAACACCTGCTGCCTCCCCCTTTATTCCTGCAGGGTGAACAAAGTATTGCATACTTACAAATTTCTTACTATATTTCTCCTCTAATTTTTTGAAATTTGGAATCTGATGCTCTTTAGCTGTTTTCTCTTCCATAGCTACAACAACATGAATCTTTTCAGCACCAACATCACTCTTACTCCAAGCCTCAAAAGCAGGCTCTAATATATCAATACCTTCCTTGTAGACAGGACAGAGATATATATACTCAAGCTCTTCAAATCTGTCACCATCAACCTCCTCTATCTTAGAAAGAAAATCTGTCTCCATATCACGATTCATCCTTTTCACACCGATAGCTACACCCACCACAAATTTAATTCCTCTGTAAACCCAGTAAATTATTAAATATGAGATATAGAATACAAAAGCATCTTCCCATCCAAAGAGCGCGAATATCAAAGGGGAAAGAACAAAAAACCATATAATGATACCAGGTATAAATTCTAAGACTCTTCTTAACCATTTAGGTGTTTGTAAAGGGTAACCATCCTTTCTATCTGGTGGTTTAAGTCGATCAACTGTTAGTTTCTCTGACATACAATAGTATATTATTAAGTAAAAAAGAATGCACCCGACCGGAATCGAACCAGCAACCTACGCGTTAGGAGTGCGTTGCTCTATCCAATTGAGCTACGGGTGCAGTCTCCTAATTATATCATCTCTGCAAAGGAAACGGGCTTGAATAGGATAATCCATGGTATAATACGGATTGAGATGGAAAGCAAAAATATAACGATAAAAGGAGCAAAAGAGCATAACCTAAAAGATATCTCTTTGAAATTACCTAAGAACAAACTAATCGTAATAACTGGAGTGTCAGGAAGTGGTAAGTCTTCCCTAGCATTTGACACTCTGTATGCAGAAGGACAAAGAAGATATGTAGAATCACTCTCTTCATATGCTAGACAGTTTCTAGGTTTAATGCATAAACCTGAGGTAGATTTAATAACCGGACTATCCCCAGCAATAGCTATAAACCAAAAAACATCAGGAACAAATCCTAGGTCAACAGTAGGAACTATTACTGAAATATATGGTTATCTCAGGCTTCTATTCGGACATATAGGTCAGGCGTACTGTCCAAAGTGTGGAGCAAAGATATCATCACAAACAGTACAACAAATATCTAAGCAAGTTATTAAATTAATCAAAGAAGAGAAATCTGGGTTCCAGATACTCTCTCCTATAATTAAAAACAGAAAGGGGGAATACTCTACTCTTTTGGAAAAGCTCCATGCAAAAGGATTTACAAGAGTCATTATAGATGGAGATATATATCATTTGGATGATGTAGAGGACTTAAATCTTGATTCAAACGTCAAACATACTATTGATTTAATAGTGGATAGATTAACCTACGAGATGATTGAAAGCGACACAGAATCGTTTAATAAGAGGCTTGTAGATTCATTAGAGTTGGGATCCTCGCTCTCGGATGGAGAAATTAAGATACTAATTGGAAAAGATGAACATTTCTTTTCAGAGAAAAATACCTGCTTTAAGTGTCATATCTCATACCCTAAACTCACTCCTGCCTCTTTCTCTTTCAATGCTCCGGAAGGTGCTTGCCCTAAGTGCTCAGGCATAGGTAATATTAATGAAATTGATGTATCTAAGACATACAACCCCAGTTTAACGATTAAGGAAGGTGGGATATTCCCCTGGGGAAGAAGAACCACCAAAGACTCCTGGACTTCAAGAATTCTAGAAAGTTTAGGCCAGGAGCATGGTTTTGATTTACGAACTCCCATAGGTAAGTACCCTAAAGAGATTTTTGACTTAATCTTCTTTGGTAAGAATAGTAAGGACAACTATAGAATAAGGTATACAAACAGATTCGGGAAAGAGAGAATCTATGATGTTGGGTATGAAGGGGTTGTGAATGAACTGAAAAGACTTTACAAAGAGACCGACTCGGACTATAGAAAAAGAGATATCGAAAAATATATGCAAAAAGAGGTTTGTGATTTATGTGATGGAAATAGGTTAAAACCCTATTCCTTAAATGTAAAGCTCGATAAATACAATATCATTGAGATGACAGACTTCCCAATAGATAGACTATCAGAATATTTAGACTCTTTGGAATTAAGTGGAAATAAAAGAGAAATTGCTACTCCAATAATTAATGAGATTAATAGTAGATTAAACTTTTTGGTTAGCGTAGGTCTCAGTTACATTACCCTATCAAGAAGATCTACCACTCTTTCTGGAGGAGAATCCCAAAGAATTAGATTGGCATCACAAATAGGGACTGGTCTAACAGGCGTCTTGTATGTCCTTGATGAACCATCAATCGGTTTACATCCAAAAGATTTAGATAAACTACTCTGCTCAATAGAATCACTTAGAGATGCAGGTAATACAGTAATCGTCGTAGAACATGATGAGGATACAATGCAAAGAGCTGATTGGATTGTAGACATCGGTCCAAAAGCTGGGGAACATGGAGGAGAAGTTGTAGCACAAGGAGATATAGAAGAGATAAAGAAATCTAACTCATTAACAGGTGACTACTTGCTTAAGAAAAGGAAAGTCGGTGAAAATTTAGAGCCCACTCTCTCTCTAGACATATCAAAGAACAAAATTCTCTCCTTAACAGGAGTAAGAACTAATAACTTAAAAGATATTGATTTAAATATCCCTCTAAATACATTCACCTGTATAACAGGCGTGTCAGGAAGTGGGAAATCCTCTTTGATAAACGATACCCTCTATCCTGTATTAATGAATAGGAAAATGAATGGGAAACAGATAGAGGGTGACTATGATAGTATCTCTGGATTAGAGAATATTGATAAGGTTGTCGGTATAGACCAAAAGCCGATAGGTAGAACTCCTAGATCTAATCCTGCTACATATACCAAAATATTTACAAGGATAAGAGATCTGTTTGCCCAAACCCAAGAAGCAAGAGCAAGAGGATATAAAGCAGGAAGATTCAGCTTCAATGTTAAGGGTGGAAGGTGTGAGAAATGTAAAGGAGATGGTGAAATCAAAGTAGAAATGCAATTCCTACCTGATATGTACATAACCTGCGATGAGTGTAATGGTAAAAGATATAACGATGAAACACTAAGTATAGACTATAAGAGCAAAAATATTGCTGATATCTTAGATATGACAGTCGAAGAAGCTCTTACATTCTTTAAAGATATTCCATATATTAAAAAGAAGTTAAAAGTACTAGAGGATGTCGGTCTCGGATATATTAAACTTGGACAATCATCTACTATGCTCTCGGGGGGAGAATCTCAAAGGATAAAGCTTGCGAAAGAGCTCTCAAAAAGGACTAGAGGACATACAATATATCTTTTGGACGAACCCACTACAGGTCTTCACTTCTATGATGTAGACAAACTCCTTACTCTCCTAAAAAGACTTGTCTGCAAGGGGAATACTGTATTAATGATAGAGCACAACTTAGATATAATAAGATTCGCAGATTGGATTATAGACCTCGGTCCAGAAGGTGGAATAAATGGAGGGGAAATAGTAGCCGAGGGAGGTATAGAGGAGGTAGTAAAAAATTCCAAAAGCTATACCGGTGAATGGTTGAAAAAGAAAATAAATGGGAAATAAACCCAAATTTCCAAAGAGTGAAACATCCGCACCTACTACATGACCACCTCATAAGCAAACACATATACATAGCTAGGTTCAAAAGAAATACACGCGTCAAATCTCTCTATTTACCAATGTTTTAAGAAGATACCGTTCAAAGATTTATGAAAAAAGTACACACATCTTTGACAGAAGATAGGTTTCTTGAAAATAGAATTTTCCTGGCGTTTCACTAGTAGGATAATGCAAACACCCACTCTTCATTGGCCTCATTCCCACAGTATATACATTTCCCCTGTCCTTTCTTCGAAAAGCACCTATTAGTAGCTTTAGTATCATACTTAATACCATCTTCACACTCCTTCCTACCACACCAATAAGCTTTAACAAAACCTTTTTCACTTTTTAGAATCTCTTTGAACTCTTCATAGGAAGATACCTCATGAGTATTTTCTTGAAGTAGTTGCTGAGATCTTTTGAGTAAAGCGTCTTGGATATTATCTAATACTATTTTTATATCATTCCCTATACTATTAATATTGACCTCTTCCCTCTCCCCTGTATCCCTTCTAACCATAGTCACCATATTCTTTTCTATATCCCTTTCTCCTATCTCTATTCTAATTGGTACCCCCTTCTTTTCCCACTCATTAAACTTATTCCCGACTGATATAAAATCCCTATCATCTACATGAACCCTATCAATTGTCGCAGATATTCTACTCTCAATATCCTTAGTAAACTCTAATACCTTATCTCTGCTCGAATCTTTATATATTGGAATAATTACAACCTTTATAGGAGCAATTATTGGAGGAAGAACGAGACCAGAATCATCACTATGAGACATAATTATTGCTCCCATCATCCTAGTACTTACACCCCAACTTGTTTGCCACGGATATTCTAACTCTCCATCTTTGTTTACATATTTGATATTGAATACCTTAGAGAAATTCTGCCCTAGGTCATGAGAGGTTCCAAACTGTAAAGCCTTTCCATCTTGCATCAAAGCTTCTACTCCATAAGTATCGACAGCACCTGCAAATTTTTCTGATTCTGATTTTTTACCTCCGTATAATTCAATGCTTAGTACTTCTCTTGCGAATTTCTTGTACATCTCAAATGCCTCTAATACCTGCTTTTTAGAATCCTCATGAGTCTCATGGACTGTGTGCCCCTCTTGCCAAAGAAATTCGGACGTTCTTAGAAAAAGACGAGTCCTTCTCTCCCATCTAACCATATTGGCCCACTGGTTAATCTTTAATGGGAGATCTCTCCATGACTCTATCCACCTAGAGAATGCCTCATACATAATGGTCTCTGACGTAGGTCTAATAATCAATTCGTCTTCCAACTTTGCCTCAGGATCAACCTCTACACCTTTCCCATCCTCAGTTTCTTTTAATCTGTAATGAGTCACGATTGCACATTCTTTAGCAAAACCTTTAACATGACTGGCCTCTCTTGAAAAGAAAGATTTTGGTATTAACAGAGGGAAATATGCATTACTAACACCCCTATCCTTTATCCTACTATCTAATTCTTTTTGGATATTCTCCCATATTGCATAACCATAAGGCTTTATCACCATACAACCTCTGACGGGAGAGTTCTCTGCTAAATCAGCTCTTTCAATTACATCTAAATACCACTGTGAGTAGTTTTCATTTCTAGGAGTTATACCCTTGTTTGACATGACAGTATTCTACTATACTTTTTTACTAATATACAATCTTTGGAGCAAATCCCCAATGAGATGCAGCCTTAGCTAGTGCACTCTCAGGATTATTCTTCAACCATAGCTCCATATCCATTCTCTTTATTGCGACATCTCTTGCTTCTACCATAGCCTCTATCCCAGCCTCTATACCCCATGGATGACCCAATACTCCACCTCCTGCTTGCAAAACAATATCTTCTCCCAATTTTTTAATAGATTCCCCTATCGTACCAGGATGCAATCCTCCGGATGCTGTATGCCAAACCCCCTTCATACCAAACCAATTTTGACCTAATGTCATATTTCCCTGGGGGGTAATATCCGCTTGTAATGCCTCTTGAATAAGCTTCGGTTCATTGTAGTTCTCCATCTTAGTCTTTGGGGCTCCTCCATGAAGTGAATCTACGCCTAATAGGCGCATAATTTTTGCAATTACTACCATAGACATCGAAAAATCCATTATCTCCCCCTTATCATGCACTCCGGGCCCAGACTCCCTATCAAACAGACCATGCATAGCCCTATGTGCATGTATTGCCAAACCAGGGTTTTGATTTCTTACAGTTTGAACCGCTGCAAATCCTGTTGTTACTACATCCATCATCATCCATCTACCCCCCTCTTCCTTAATCATATCTGCCCTATCCAACATAACCTCAATATCTGAGTGTGTGGTATTACAAAAATACATCTTTCTCTTCCCGCTTCTCTCTTCAATCCTTCTTCTAACCGCATGCACTCTCCTACATCTGTCTTCAAACTCATTGAAATACAAACTAGTTAGATTCTCATCATCCTTAATACCCTGATACTCACCATTAGCTGCCGTAAAGAGAATCTTAGCTAAAGCAGCCTGTTCCTTCGCAGTCCTACCAATCTTAGGCTTTGGAACAGTACACATCAAAGGTCCATTCTCGATCTCCATAAAATCACGAACTCCCTCTATACCAAACTGGGGGCCAGGAAAGCTTTTGACCAAACTCTCGGGAAATCTAACATCTATTAATCTGAAAGCCTTAAGCATTTTCATACTATCAATATTTCCAGCAATACCAGCAAGTAAACCAGACATATTCCCCTCTTCAAATATCTCTCTTTTGTATGCAATCTTAAATGTCTTTGTCTTAGGATCTAAATCATATGCAACAGCTCGCAACTTGTTCGCAAGCTTAACCCCAGAATTTTTTCCTGCAAATACTTTCGTCCAAGTACCAGTAGAACTTTCTGCAGCACAACTAGCAACAGCATCCTCAAACTTGTCATCCGAAATACCATCCGCTAATTCAATATCTAAATATGTTATTAAATAGTCGCTATCAGGATTTTTAGGCTTCCAACCCTTAGGGGCAACATAGTCAAACTGAACAGCCATGGGCAGTATCTTTTTAATTTAGTAGTATAATTGTATTGCATGATTAAAGAATTTGCAAAGAAATACAGTTTAAAAAGGTACAGAATTGATCAATTCAATCAAAAGTATTACAAGGAGTACATTTCCTCTTGGGACGAACTCACTACCTGGTCAAAGGAATTAAGAGAGAAAGTTAAAAAGGAGATCCCTTTTTCGAAATTGACATATCAATCCGATGACTATTCTAGGGATAGGAAGACACATAAAGTTCTTTTTAAAACAGAAAAGGGGAACTATGTAGAAAGTGTATTAATGAAAGAAAAAGATAGAAATACTGTATGTGTTAGCTGTATGAGTGGATGTCCCGTTGGTTGTATATTTTGCGCTACAGGTCAGATGGGTCTAAATGAGTCACTTGGTAAGAGAGAGATAGTTGATCAAATACTTTACTTTGCAAGGGAATTGAAAGAAAAAAATGAGAGAATAACAAACATTGTATACATGGGTATGGGAGAGCCTCTACTCAATTTAGGAAATGTTTCATACTCAATTGAGACTATACTGGATGAAGATAGACTCGCATTTGGTAAAAGGCGTGTAACATTGTCCACTTCGGGCTATGTACAAGAATTAAGAGCCTTTTTAAACAAGAATTACGGCGTAAAAATCGCTATAAGCTTA